>Ga0335072_10017088_pt1 | contig 10270 bp, 7 predicted proteins | sample Lox_Sample_21_FD_206725 | JGI IMG/M metagenome (GOLD analysis project Ga0335072, IMG submission 206725) | Soil microbial communities from Loxahatchee National Wildlife Refuge, Florida, United States - Lox_Sample_2.1 | ecosystem: Environmental > Terrestrial > Soil > Wetlands | place: USA: Florida...
TCCGGGGCAGGCGCAGATGCACGCAGATATTTCGGTGCGGTTGGCAGCTTCCGGGGCCACCTCGAGGATCAGTGGCAAATCTTTGCGGGCCACGACTATGGTCGTTAGTAGTACAGCGCAGCCCATGGCTGCAAGCAAATTGCCCGGCCGGTCACCATGCACCGACCGTGCGGCGGGCTGGATTTGTAAATTTCACCACGAAGACACGAAGACACGAAGACACGAAGACACGAAGGCACGAAGGCACGAAGACCCGCACACAAGAATTCCGCTTGGTGAGGGCTTTGTGCCTTGGTGTCTTGGTGGTGAATCTTTAACAAACTACGCCAGGCGCGACTGGGCCGCCGACGTCCGCCCATGACCGCCCCGCACGTCACCACCGGCCATGACGACTTTGCAGGTTGGCAACACCGTTGTTCGGGCGTTGAGCTTGATCCCGCCGCGGCTGCAGATCCATCGGTTGGCCTGGCGGCTGCGAGGAAGACAGCACGCGGGCGCCGGTCGAGATCACGCCGCCGCTACGTCGCCCGCAACGCCGCCCGCGTCAGGCGCTGCACACCGTCATCGCCCGCGACCAGCGCCAGGTCGGCCATGCCGATGAACAATCCGCTCTCGACCACGCCCACCACGTGGGAAAGCGCCGGCTCCAGCGCCGCCGGATCGGCGATCGCGCCGAAGCCGCAGTCCAGGATCAGGTTGCCGCCATCGGTGTGGAACGGCTGTCCCGCAGTGTCGAGCCGCAGCACCGGATCGGCACCCAGCTGCGCCAGCCGCTCGGCGGTGGTCTGCCAGCCGAAGGGCACCACCTCCACCGGCACCGGCACGCCGGTGCCCAGCCGGTCCACCAGCTTCGCGGCATCGGCGACGATCACCAGCCGCTCGCTGGCCGCCGCGACGATCTTCTCGCGCAGCAGCGCCCCGCCCAGGCCCTTGATCAGGTTGAGCGAGCCGCGCGCGATCTCGTCCGCTCCATCGATGGTGAGATCGATCCGGTGTTGGTCTTCCAAGGTAGTGAGCGGAATCCCCGCCCCGCGCGCCTGCGCCGCGCTGCGTTCGGAGGTGGGAATGCCGACGATGCGCAGCCCCTGGCGCACGCGTTCGGCCAACGCATCGATCGCGAACCGGGCGGTGGAGCCGGTGCCCAGGCCGACCACCATGCCATCCCGCACCAGCGTCACCGCGGCCTCGCCGGCCGCCTGCTTCTGCGCGTCGCGGTTCATCGCGTGCCGCCCGGCGCGATTCCCGCGCCCCGCGGCACCGCGGTGCAACCGGACCGCGTTGCACGGAATACCCGAAGCCAGTTGCCGGCGCAGACTTTTGCCACTTCGTCCTCCGTCATGCCGCTGTCCCGCAATGCCGCGGCGATCTCCCGATGGCGGGAAAAATCCGGCAGCTCGGTTTTGGCCGCGCCTGCGGGCAGATCGGTGCCGATCCCCACGTGGTCAATACCGGCCGCGTCAATCAGCCGGAACAACTGGCGGATCAGGCCGGGCAGCTTCTCGGCCCACAGCACGGCGATCCACGCGCCGATCACGCCGCCGGTGTCCACCAACATCCGCGCATACGCGGGGCTGAGATAGCGCGGGTGGTCGCCGTCCGGATGGCCCGGCTCCTTGAGGTTGGCATGCGAGCAAAGGATCGGTTTCGCGGTGACGGCGGCAACGCCTTTGACGGTGGCCTCGGAGCAATGCGCGACATCGACGATGATGCCGAGCCGGTTCATCCGCCGCACCGCTTTGGTACCGAAACGGGTAATTCCGCCATGCACCGCCGGGGCGGTCTGGATGTCGCCGGTCTCGTTAACTAAATAGTGCGTGAGCTGGATGCTGCGCACGCCGCGCACCGCCATCGCGTCCAGCCGATCCAGGTCGCCCTCCAGGAAGTCGCAGCCTTCCACCGCCAGCACCAGCGCCGGGTCGGCGGCGCGGATCTCGTGCGGCTCGCGGGCGATGCGGGCGCCGGTGGCCTCGAAGCTGGCGAGATACGCCTCCACCGCCGCGAGGCATTCGCCGGGTTCCGGATCGCGCACCTTCTCCAGGCGCCTGGTCTCGCGATTGCGCCGGATCGTCGGCAGGTCGGCGATGGCCGAGACCAAGGCGGCCGACACGCCGCCCGGGGCCATGGTGGCGAGGACCGAGCGATCGACCAAACCGTCGCGGTTGGGACGGCCGGCATGGGTGTGCATGTCGATGATCACGGGCGGTCTCCGGCCAGGCAGAGCGGTTAGGTCGCCGATTTCCGCCGCGCTGGCTACCGGCGGCGGCGGAGTATTCGCTATCGATATGACATCGCTTGACTTGCGGACGGCCACCTCGTTATAGTGCAGTAAAGAACGGGAGGCGATATCATGACGGATAAGAATTCGTCTAAATTCCGGCAACTGTTCTTGTGCCGTGACAAGGTTGTGGTTCGCCGCGGTGTCATCCGGCGACTGGCCGTGCTTTTGGTACTCGGCACGATCGCCGGCTGCACGCCGCACATCTTCGAGCCGTTCAACGTGGACCAGGGGCAGAGCGTCAGCCTGGATGCGCAGCAGCGGGTGATTCTGGTGAAGCACGGCGCCGGGCTCGACCAGAACGGCTATCTGGTCTGCGCCGAACCGAGCCCGGATGCCATCTCCGCCTCGGCCGCGGCACTCAGCGCGCAGGCGTCAGTACCGCTGTCGGCGGGTTCGGTCAGCGGCAGTGCCGCGGCGTCGTTCAACAATGCTATGGCCTCGATCGGGCTGCGCACCGCCACGATCCAGTTGCTGCGCGATGGATTGTTCAACGCGTGCGAGGCCTACATGAACGGCGTGCTGACCGTGGGCGACTACCAGACCGTGGTGCACAATTACGATCGCGTTATGGTGGCTTTGCTGGCGATCGACGCCGCCGCCGGGTCGCCGCATCCGGCGCCCGCCAGTGTCAGCGCGGCGCCACAGCCGGCCGGCAACGGCGGCAACAATTCCACCGGCGGCGCCAATAACGGGCAACAGCAGGCGGCCACCGGCGGGGGCGGAACCGGCAACGGATCGGCAAGTCAGCCGGCAGCCTCCGGCCCCGCGGGCCAGACCGAGAAACCCGCCGCCACAGCCGCCACGACCGGCCAGACCGGCAGCGGCCAGTCGGCCCCCGGAGGCGGCACGCAGACCGCGACCGGGTCCACCGGCATCGCCAATGCAGACCACGTGATGGAAGTCGTCGCCGATTATATGCTCGACAACAACCGGTGGCTGGTCGCGAACTGCATGACCGCCTATCTCAATCTCGCCCGTCTCGAGGTTGAGGCTGCGGCACCGCAGGCGATGGCCGGCGGCAACGCAACAGGCGGCAGCGCAACAGGCAGCGGCGCGAATGGCGGTTCCGCCGCCACCGCGGCTGATGCCGCCGCCGCGGCAAGGTTGGCGGCAATCGACCGGGAGGCAAACGCCTACAGTCTGGCCAAGGCCGACATCGACAAATTCTGCGCCGCCGAATCGGATGCCCGCCTGAAGTTCGCAGCCGCGCGCAGCTTTGCCGACGACGCAACGCCGAAATCTCCGCCGGCGTCCGGCAACGCGCCAGCCAAGCCCGCGGCGAAGTCCGACCCGAAAATCAAGGCCATCCAGACGGCTTTGCAGCGGCAGCGCTATCCGATCACCGTCGACGGCTTCTGGGGCGACGAAACCCGGGACGAACTGAACGCCTGGGCCATAAAGAACAACAAGCCCGTGTCCACGGGCAACACCCCGAACCAGGAGACCGTGACGGCATTGGAGGCGGCTCCGGCACCCGCCGCCTCTGCCATGCCGGCCGCCGCACCGCCCGGTCAGGCCGCTGCACCGCCCGGTCAGGCCGCCGCACCGCCCGGTCAGGCCGCTGCACCGCCTGGTCAGGCCGCCGCGCAACCTGCGGCACCACCCGCGGCTGCCGCGCAACCCGCTGCACCCGGCGCACCACCCGCCGCACCGCCTCACGCCGCCGCTACACCGCCGGGGCAGCCCGGACACGCCGCACCGCCCGGCCAGCACCAAGCCGGCCAGCACGGCTAGCGGGGACAACCCGCCGTGCGCTCCTGGCTCTCGCTGCTACGCACGGCCCGCGGCGCGGTCGCCGTGCTGCTGTTTGGCTTCGCCGCCCTGTGGGTGCCGCCGCAGACCCGCGACATGGTGGCGGCGCTGGAGCAGGGCGGCAGCATCCTCGTCTTCCATCTGGCGCTGATCTGGCTGTCGCTGAACGCCTGGTACTGGTCCCGCGCCGCCCTGGCGGCACGGTTCGGCGTGGCGGACACCTCGTACGCCGGCACCTTCCTGGACCGGCATTTCGCCGGCCCCCTGCCCCCGCGCGAACCGGTTCCCTTCGCCTTCAGGAACCTGCCGCGCCTGCTGTTCGTCGCCGGCGCGGTTCTCGGCGCCACGCTGCTGCTGCAGAACTGGTCGACGGCGAACACGCTCGCACTCGCCGGCTGGACGGTCGCCTTCTATTACGTGCTCGCCCGGCGCCGCGACTGGCAGCCCGCAGGCCTTGCCGCGCCCCAGCCATTGCCGGCACAGCCCGCCGTTCCCTGGCGGCAGTGGCCCGGCACGTTGCGGCAGCGCTTTCGCGCCCTGATCCGCGCCGCGCCATTTCCCAATCCCATCACCTGCTGCCTGTTCCTCATCCCCGGGACCGTCGCGTTCTTTGCCGGGCCGGTCTGGAATCTCCTCGCCGCCCGCTGGCAGTTCTCGGATATCGCGGTGACGGCGGCCGGCTACCTGCCAGGTCCCGCGCTGGTCGTCCTGCTGCTGGCGCTGTCGATCGGGCCCGTGACGGTCGTCACCTTCCTGTTCGACGGCTTGAAGGTCAAAGGCACCATCATGGGTGCCGATGTCGGGCTGAACCGCCCGCCTATCATCACCATTCTGGCGTGCTACGCGCTGGCCTGGATGCCGTTTCAGTACCCGTCCATTCACAATCTGCGCACCGCGCAGAACGCACCGCTTCGCCGCGAGCAACTTCGCACCATCTTCGAAGACTGGGTGCGGACCTGCTATCCGGCGCTGCCGCCCGGGCAACCGGTTCGGCCGGTCATTGTCGCAATGTCGGGCGGAGCAAGCCGCGCCGCCGTCTGGGGCCTGCGCGCCGCCTACGAAGTCGAGGCAGCCGGCGGCATCAACCGGCCCGCGGTGTTTGCCGTCAGCTCGGTGTCCGGCGGTTCGCTCGGTGCCGCGGCATACGTCAATACCCTGGCCGCACGGCACGTGCCGGCCTGCCAGCAGCCGGCCGGCCCCCACCGCGCCTCGACCCTCCTCGCGATCGACGAGGCGCCGGTGTGGCTCGGCGGCGATGCCCTCGGGCCATTGCTCGGCGGCTGGCTGCTGGACGACCTGCCGCGCGACGTGCTGGCACCGCTGTACGGCGCCGGCGCCGCAGTCACAGGTGTGCTCGCGCATGGCGGCGACAGCGCTGCCGCGATCGAGCATGGCTTCGAGCGCCTGTGGCAGCAGCGCGGCTTCGGCCCCGGCATGCCCGGTTTCGATCGCACGTTCCTGTCGCTGCAATATCGCGACATGACCGGCACGCCGGTCAGGCTGCGGCACGGCCAGCCGATCTGGATCGCCAATGGCACCGACGCGCTCACCGGCAATCGATTGCTCACCGTGCCGTTCAGGATCGATACCGGATGGCCGTTCCTGGCGGCGGGCGATCTGCTGCACATTCTGCAAGCCGATGTCCCGGTCTCCACCGCCATCAACAACACCGCGCGTTTCCCGTTCCTGGAGCCGTCCGGCCGCGTGGTCGTCGATCGCAACGAAGGCACGCTCGCCCAACTGATCGATGGCGGCTATTTCGAGAACGAGGGGCTGCAGACCGCGCTGGAACTCGCGGCCTGGCTGCACAGTCTTTCCCCGGTCGACCAGCATCCGGTCGAACCGGTGATTGTGCAGGCGACGTCGGATGGCGAGATTGCCACGACCTCGTCCCAGATCGCCCGGTGCGGCTGGACGGAACCGCCGCGGGCCATCCAGGGCAACACGTTCCTCGAGACGTTCCAGGTGCTGATGCCGGTCATGGGCCTGTACAACGTGCGCGGCGGGCATACCGCGCTGGCACTTCGTCAGGCCGTGCAGCAGTACTGCTCTGGCCCGAATGGCCAGCGGTTCTTCCATTTCTATCTGCCCGGAGTCGACGGCACCGACGTCCCGCTCAATTGGGTGCTGTCGCCTGGCATGGTGCGTGGGATCTGGCACCAGATGGACAATGCGGAGATCGGCAACCGCGCCGAAGCGGCCGCGATGCAGGCGGCGTTTGCCGCTGACGGTCAGGCTGCTGCTGCCCCGCCGCCATCGCCTGCCGCCGGCAAGTGACCGCGCGGGTGGGCCACCCGCCGCGCCCTGCGTCTGCATGCGACGGCACCGGTACCACACGCCGCATGCCGCAACACCGTTACCGCACGCTGCGTGCGAGGGCACGGTTACCGCGCGCGGCATCCGACGGCACTGTTCCCCCACGCCGCATGCAACGACAGTATTACCGCACGCCGCTGGGCCACAGCACCACGCGCAAGGTCTGTAACAGGATCATCAGGTCGAACACGATCGAGAAATTCTTCACGTAGTACAGGTCGTAGCTCAGCTTCGAGCGCGCATCGTCGACCGATGCACCGTAGGGATAATTGACCTGCGCCCAGCCGGTGAGCCCGGCCTTCACCATGTGGCGCTCGTTGTAGAGCGGAATCTGCCGCGACAGCTCGGCAACGAACACCGGACGCTCCGGCCGCGGGCCGACGAACGACATCTCGCCGCGCAGCACGTTCACCAGTTGCGGCAGCTCGTCGATCCGCGTGCGGCGCAGGAAACTGCCGATCCGCGTGATCCGGCTGTCCTTTTGCGCCGCCCATACGGCGCCGCCCCGCTCGGCGTCGGTCCGCATTGTGCGCAGCTTCAGGATGCTGAACACCCGGCCGCCTTGCGTCACCCGGTCCTGCCGGTACAGCACCGCCCCCGGCCCCTCGCACCGGATCGCCACCATCGCCGCCACCAGCACCGGAGCGGTGACCGCGAGCACCAGGGCACTGACCGCCACGTCGAGCACCCGCTTCAGGAAGCCGTCGATGACGCTGAACTGGAAACCGTCGGAATAGAGCAACCACCCCAGCTCCATCCGCTTCAGATCGACCCGCCGTATCTCCTGCTCGACGAAGCTGAGGTACTGCACGATCGGGAAGCCGGCCGTCTTGCAGGCAAGCAGTTCCTCCAGGTCCATGCCGCGCCGTTCATCGGGAGCGATCACGATCTGGTCGGCGCCGAGACGGCGCGCGGCCTGCAGCACGCCGAACCGCTCCGGCCGCAGCACACGCACCGCGGGATTGGCCTCCAGCCGGGCGTCCACCTCGCCCAGTTCGTCCTGGTGGAGGAAGGCGATGTCGTAGTTCAGGCTGCCGCCTTCCTTCGACAGCATGTGCAGCAGGTCCCAGGCACGCCGCCCGGCGCCGACCACGAGCAGGCGGCGCAGCAGCATGCGGCGGCGGAGCATGACCCGGACCAGCAGCCGCGTGCCGAACGCGCAGCCGGTGAAGCAGATGCCCGCCGAGGCGAGGCCCAGCATCTGGCCGCGCCCGTCGGGGCGCAGGAAGTCCTCGGGCGCGAGTGCCGCCAGCGCCATGGAACACAGAACGGTCAGCACCACGCCGATGCCTACCACCAGCGGCACGCGCGACAGCGACCGGCCGGTATGGAGCAGGGCGTCGCGGCGATACAGGCCCATGGCGTAGAGCAATACGAGGTCCGCCGCCGGATACAGGATACCGCGCAGGTCCAGTGGCTGCATGAGGCGCAGCAGGGAAACCGGGTAGGCATTCCACAGCACCAGGGGCCACAGCACGAGGACGCAGGCGGTGTCGAGCGTGCAGAGGATGGCGCCGGTCGAGGCCAGGGAGACGTTCAGCAGCCGGCGCATCGGCGCGCCGCGCGGGGGCGCCGCCGCCGTGTTCGCGGCAGACCGATCGATCTCGAGGTTAGCCTGCGACAGGTTAGCCTGCGATGCCATGGTCGCCATAGCCACGCTGCGGCGGCACGGATGATCCATGCCTCCGGATGCAGCGATCGATGCCGGGAAGGATGACATGCCCGGCGGTTTTCACGCTACTGCCGATCCTGTCATCGCGACGTCTTTCTGCCATTGGTCAATCCTGCGCTCACTGCCGGCCGATAGACTAGCGGTACCCGGTTAACCAAAAGTTTTACCTTGGGGGAGGGAAGCGGGTTGCCCACAAGCCGCTGCGCGGCTGCACTCGCGCGGCCGGGCGCCAATCCCGCGGCGTCGGTGCGGCCGGTGGCCGGATTTTATCAGGGGAGGAAGCGGAGACAGGAGAGGAAGCGGGAGGGGCCACGTCACGCCTTGGACGATTGGCGGCCGCGCGCGCGCCGGGTCCAAGGCCGGCTCATCCGGTCAGCGCAGGGGCGACGAGCAGGACGCGCCCCCGCCGATTCCGATGCAGGCTTATCCGGTCAGCACAGGGGCGATGATGGCCCGCCCCCGTCTGGCTGGAATCCGGCGCCGGCCATGCCCAGAGCCAGCCAGCCTGCGCTGACCGGATAGGCACGTGCTCCGATAGGCGCGTTCTTCGAGTTTCGCGGCGCGGCCGCCCATGCTCTCGCGCCGCGCCTGGACCGGTGAGATGCCGTCAGAATCGTTCGACCCAGGGGCGAAGCTCCACCTCCCAGGTCCAGGCGCTGCGCGGCTGGTTGGCGACGTGCCAATAGGTCTCCGCGATCGCATCCGGGTCCAGCAGACTGTCGGGCTTGTCGGCGGGATCGACCCGCGTGTCGCTGCGAATGCCGCCATCGATGACGAAATGCGCGACGTGGATGCCCTGCGGCGCCATCTCGCGTGCCATGCTTTGCGCCAGGCCGCGCAGGGCGAACTTGCCCATCGCGAACGCCGCCGAGTGCACGTAGCCCTTCACACTGGCCGAGGCGCCGGTGAGCAGGATGGCGCCGGTGCCGCGTGGCAGCATGTGGCGGGCGGCCTGCCGGCTCACCAGGAATCCGCCGAACGCGGAAACCGCAATGGCGCGTGCCACCGCGTCCGGCTCCAGCTCGGCGACGGGGCCGCGGGCGCGGGCACTGGCGTTGTAGACGACGATGTCCGGCACGCCTGATGTGGCAACCACCACGTCGAACAGGGCCGCCACTTCCTCGGGTTCGGCGGCTTCACAGGCGAAGGTGACGGCGGCGGTTTCCTCGGCCAGCTTCGCCAGCCGGTCGGGATTGCGCGACGCCAGTGCCACCTGCAGGCCCTGCCGCGAGAACAGTCGTGCCAGCGATGCGGACAGGCCGCTGCCCGCGCCGACGATCAGGGCCGATTTCATGTCCATTGTGGTTCTCCTCCGTTTTCCGCGCCCACGCCTTTAGCCTCGCCCACGCAGTGGGGTCGAGACGCCAAGGGCGGCGAGGGTGAGGGCGGTCGGGTCGGTCCAAGGCAGCCTGCCTCCCCGCCCGATCACCTTCACCCTCGGTGCTGACGGACCTCACCCTGCGTGCTGACGCACCTCGACCTCTCCCACCGCAGGCGGGAGAGGTTATTGTTCACGCATGTCCGCTGCCCCTGTCCATCTCGCCGGCGAGCGCCTGATGCTCGATCCCGCCGGTGCCCTGCACTGGCCCGCCACCGGCACGCTGGTCGTCTCCGACCTGCACCTGGAGAAAGGTTCGTCGTTCGCCCGCAAGGGGATGCTGCTGCCGCCCTGGGATACCCATGCCACGCTCGACCGCCTGGTGTTGCTGCTGCGCCGCTACCAGCCGCGCATCGTCGTTGCGCTGGGCGATTCGTTCCACGACAGCGACGGTGCCGCCCGGCTGCCCGCCGGCGAGATCGCGCGGCTGAAAACGATGACCGCGGCGCATCGCTTCATCTGGGTGCAGGGCAATCACGATCCCGGGCCGCCGGCCGGCATCGGCGGCGAGCATGTCGCCGAATTCGCCACCGCCCGCCTGATGTTCCGTCATGACGCGGTCGCCGGCGCATCAGGCGAAATCAGCGGTCACTATCACCCCAAGGCCAGCATCCCCGCGCGCGGCGGCAGCGTGTCGCGTCCCTGCTTCGTTGCCGATGCGCGCCGCATCATGCTGCCGGCGTTCGGTGCCTATACCGGCGGGCTGGACGTGCGCGATCCCGCGATCCGGCGCCTCTTCCCTCGAGGTGCCCGCGTTTTCCTGCTCGGCAGGGAGCGGCTTTACAGTTTCGTCATCGGATCGGAAACCCGCGGCGCGGTAGGCGGCGTGCCGGGATAGTCCTGACAGCGCCTGCGCTTTCCCGCGGCGAGCGAA
>Ga0335072_10017089_pt1 | contig 10270 bp, 8 predicted proteins | sample Lox_Sample_21_FD_206725 | JGI IMG/M metagenome (GOLD analysis project Ga0335072, IMG submission 206725) | Soil microbial communities from Loxahatchee National Wildlife Refuge, Florida, United States - Lox_Sample_2.1 | ecosystem: Environmental > Terrestrial > Soil > Wetlands | place: USA: Florida...
GTGGGATTCTGGTACGCAGCGGCCAACAGAGAAACCGGGATTACTTCCTTCACGCCCGGCACGGACTTGATCCGTTGCAGGAGCCCGATGGGCAGTGCATCGTTGAAGGACAGTCTCCCATGCACGATCAGAAGGTCTGCCCGCGTCGCCACAATCGCGTGATCGACCGCCGTCTTCACGCCCTGAAGCAATCCGAACAGCGCGAACGCCACCGTTACCTGAAGGAAGATGAGCAGCGTCCTGCCACGTTTGCGCAAGAGACTGGACCAGATGAGAGGCAGATATTTCATCGATCGAGTTGCCGGACGTGTCTCCCCACCCTCAGTCGCTCGGGAGATTCAATTTCCGCAGGATCGCCTGGAAGCGCAGCTCTTCGCAGAGGATCCATGAGCGGCTCTGTCATCGAGCGGCCTTCCCCCCTTGAGCTGATGAGCACGGGAGGTGTTCTCGGGCCCTCCGTGGCCGGCAGGATACCTGGAATCCCGCGATCTGCGCCGGCGCCCCATAAAAAATGCTTTATAATAATGAGCTAAGTACTTGATCCAGTGGGCCGAGCGTTACCAGACACCTTCCCGCCGCGCGATCCCATCGCTTTCCAAGTTGCCGGATGGACGCCGCGCAGCGCGCCGGGGCTACTCCGCCGGATCGATGATGCGCTTGTTCTCACGACCAACGGCCGCGTCGCCTAAGGATTGCTGAAAACGGCGCCATGCGGGATTGCGCTTCCCTGCCAGCCGTCGGGCCATGCGCGCGTGAAATCGATCGTCGACGGATCGAGTGTGAGCGTTCCCGTGTGGCGATTGACGGTCGCAAACCGCGCATGGGTCGAGAGCGCGCCGTAGCCCGTGATGACCAGGCGGTCACCGTCCGGCTCCAACGCCAGCCAATGCGGATATTCATTCGAGGGCAGAAGAATGCGGCTGACTTCGCGCGGATTTTCCGGATCGTGCAGGTCGAGACTCACGATGGCGTGCCCGCTTTGCATCGCCTCCACCAGAAAATGACCGGCGATCACGGGCACCTCGCACAGGCGATAGCCGAAATCATAGACATGTTGCAGCGTCGGATTTGCGCTCGCGACATCCCGAACCAGGTAGAGTCCGCAGTTGAACGTCGGAACGACGACCGTTTTGCCGTCTGCCAGCGCGCGAGGCTCCGACGTATCGGCAGGTTTGTCGTAAAACCAGTCAGCTTGTGGCGGCAGGCGCATGGTTTTGATCAGCTTCAGATCGGAGAGCCGCCAGACCTGCGCCACCTCGCTGTCCTGTGCGCCCATCATATCTCCGCTGCTGGAGACGATTCGGTTGAGCTTTTCAACCACTGCCAAACTGTATGGACGGATATTGGGATATCCGGGCACGACCGCCGAGGCGGTCCTAACCACCTGACCGTGTGGATTGAACTCGACCAGCCAGACCCAGGAGTAACGAGCGGCGGAGGATTGCTTTGTTCATATTCAATTCACGGGAATGATCAGAATGGCGTGTTCCGTGCCTCCGAACATGACGAACGGCAGGCGCGTATTGGGATCGGCCTGGTGCAGGGGCAGCCCCGACTCGTTTGCCACCTTCGAGTCGAGAATCATGATGTGGGGTGGAATATGAATGTAGTCCTTCCGCCCCGCGGGCAGCCGCGAGGCACCCGGATCGAGGTTGCTCCAGGCGGACCCGCCCCGCAGCATGTAGGAGAGGCCGGGCTTCTTCGAGTCAGGTGAGCGGGCGTTGGCGAATGTTCGGATGAAGGCCATCCCATTGGCGTCGAAGCAGGCAGGAAGCGGGTCCGGGTCGCCGGTGCTGCGGGGAATGCACGTCCAGCCGTTGTCACCCTGGCGCAACACGATCCACTGTCCATGCGCCCCCCTCTCCTGCACCGTCGCCCGTGCGGCGATCGCGGGCGGAGCCGCCGACAGCGCACGCTGAATCTCGGCCCGGCGAGTCCGCGAAGGCGTTGCGGCATGAGCCATCATGGGTGCCAGGGCGACGATCGAAAGGAGGAGCCAACGGCTTGCGTTCATGGGGTGCCGCTCGGGCGCACGGAGGCGATGTAGGCGGCGATGTCGATCCGCTCTTGCGCAGTCAGATGGGCCACTTCCGGCTCCATCGGTGCTACGGCGGCGCCGCGCCGATAACCGTACTGGATGTCGTAGAGCTGGCGGACGATGTATGTCGGCGGCCTGCCAGCCAGGGGCGGTACCGTACCGTCACCCTGCAACAGTGCTCCGTGGCAGGAGGCGCAGGGAAGCGCGCCCGCGCCGCTTCGTACCAGGGCGTTGCCGCGCGCCACGCTTCCCGGCGGCACATAGGCCGTGACGGGGACTCGCCAGTCGTCGTCCTCCTCGAGCTCGACACTGTCCGGCATCTCCAGAATGCGCAGGCCGAGCGGCTCCTCCCTGCCGCTTTCCAGCCTGATCGGGTACAGGCTTCCGTAGCGCGTTTTCGGCACCATTGATGCCTCCACCACGTGGATGCGCGAGTGATAGCGCAGCTTCGAGAAATAGATCGCCGCCGCCTTGGCGTCCGCTGCGCTCACCGCGCGAGCGACCTGCGGCATGGCGACGGCGCATCCGGTCTTCGCCACGGCGCACTGCCGGCGCCCGGCGCGAAATTCGACCAGCTGCTGCTCGATATAGGCGGCCGGGAGGCCCGCGAGCGCGGCGCTCGCCGGGTCGCCGAGCCCGGTTGCCAGGTGGCAGTAGCCGCACGCCCACGGCCGCGGCCGATGCCCCTGGGCCACGACGCGGGGCATCCGGAGATGATCTTCGGGAAACCAATCAATGATGGCAAAGGGATCATCGACCGCTTTCTCGGTCACGTACAGCGTTGATCCGGGGACCGTAATCAGCTTGGTTGTGGGCGGCGGATCGCTCTCGTCCTGGAGAACGATGAATGCCCAGGGAGGTGGTGGATCGCTCCCCCGAGCAGCCAACGCGACACCGGATGCCAGCAAACAAGCCGCGGCAGCCGCGGCGGCGAAACCGATCTTCCGCATGTCGATCCCCTTGCCGCCCGTCTGGAGTCAGCGGCCGATGAGCAACGTGGCCACTGGCTTCCACCACGGGCTCAGATACAGCCAGACCGCAGCGCACTCGGCCCCCAGTCCCCAAACCGCTCCAAAGATGTAAGCGGAATACACCCGACGTCGGGTGATCAGGTCGTAGGCACCCAGCAGCGCGACGAGAATGAAATCGCTGAGATAGATCTGGGCCCAATTTCCCCAATAGCCATCACCGAGGAATCTCTCCAGGGCCGGAGCCCACCAGCGGGAGAAGCCCGCATCGGCTATGAAGATGGTCGCGAGAATCATCAGGCGCTTGTGCGCGTCCGGCTTCCCGCGAAGCACGATGGCCAGGCCGCCCAGTACCGCGAATGACAGCATGTCGGCCAGCTGAATACTGAAAAAGGATGGATCGCTGCGCGGTGTTGCAAACAGGGCATCGTCCACGACCACCGAGGTCGTGATGCCGAGTACCAGCATCGCGCCATAGAGGGCCGCGCCGGCAATTCCCAATTCGCGGTGAAGATCCACTCTGCGAGAGCGGATGAGCAGAATCTGAATGGTCAACAGGCAGAGCCAACCGACGAATACGGCACCGTGAAAATAGACCACGGCGGGGAATGCTTCGCGGGCCTGAACGCGGCCGACGATCTGCGGCACGAATCCCATGAGGATTCCGAGCCAGATCAGCGCCACCATCAGCAGAAAGAAATTGCGGTCCAGCCGGCGATGGCCGGCCGAACGCGGCGAAATGCGCACGCCCTGCGAAGCCGCGGCTAGCTCGGTCGTTCCCACGATGCTCCGGTCTCAAGGTGCCTCAAGGAGACCTCAGTCTGCGCGGCGCCGCGATCCACACTTTGCCGAGTGTCTCAATGGACGGCCGTGGCGATCAAAAATGTACGTTGATCTTCCAGGCCCGGCGCTCTAGCCTCCAGCGGCCAAAATCAACAGGATCATCCGCCGATGGCGAGTTCTGCGGACTGCGCGCGCCCTTGTCCGGGTGGCTGCGAGGTGGTGCAAACCGTGCGCGCGACGAGCGCTTCGTTGGACCCGCAGGGCGCCATGGGCGTGCGGGACAGCACCATCGGCGATGGTGGAAGTCTCTCCCTGCTCGCCCCGCAGCGGCCACGCCGCGCAGCGCTCAATTCCCTGAAGCGCCTCGTGGAGCAGCACCTCGCCTCATCCGCCCTCTCGGCCAAGTTCATCTGCGCACGCTCCGGCTGGTCACGGGCAACGGTCTACCGGCTGTTCGAGCCGGAGGGGGGGCTCGCCCGATACATCCGCAAGCAGCACCTGCTGCATGCTTTCCATGAGCTCACATCCGGACAACCGCCCAACCTGCGCATCCTCGATCTCGCGCTGGCGCATCAGTTCGCGAGCGAAGCCAGCTTCAATCGCGCATTCCGCCGCGCCTTCGGCATCCCGCCGGGCAAAGCGCGTAGTCTGGCGCTCAGTGAGGGAGGGTTGCGCGCCGGCCGGCGAATCGTAGCGGGCTCGGGGTTCGTGACGATCTCGTGATAACCTTGGCGGCATGGGGGATGCGACTGGCCAGATAGCAGACCTGCAAGCCTGGAAGGCGCCGGTTGCGAGGGCTGAGGACCGCTATTTGCGCGTTCGCGCGAACCCCCGCTATCCGGACGCAGCGCGCGCTTTTGCCCGCGCGATGCTCTCGCAGGCCGAGGGGGATCGGCTGCTCGACGGAGTTTTGAAGGACGCGGGTCGTAACGTGGCGGCGAAATGTCTCGCCTACCTGCATGTCACCGGTGGGCTGACCTTGCCGCGGCTGAAGGGGCTATGCGCATCCACCGGCCTGGTGAGCCCCGGCCGGGCGCGGATGCTCCTGATCTACCTTCAACATCTGGGCTATGCGGCGCCGTCGCCGCGTCGGGAGGCCAAAGCGCCCCGCCGCTATGAACCGACGGTGCGTTTTCTCGCGACCTGGCGCCGACAGATGCAGGCGACTCTCGAGAGCGCTGCCGTCCTCGAGCCGGCGGTTTCGACGGTGCTCGCCCGCCTGGATGCGCCGGGCGTGCTCGAAAGTTACGTGCGCTACATCAGCGAAGCGTACCTCGAGGGTCTCAAGGACGTAGACACCGAGGATCCGTTCTTTCGAACGTTCATGCACCGGTATGCCGGGACTCAGATCATGCACGGCTTGGTCGTCACCGCAAGAGACGCCTTTCCACCATACGATCCGATCCCCTTTCATCCCGCCGAGATCGCGAGGCGCTTCTCGGTCTCACGCCTGCACGTGCGTCGAATGATGGATGCGGCGCAACGCGAGGATCTCCTGCGCGTGGCCGGTGATACGCTGGTCTTTACGCCTGCAGGTCGTGCCGCAACTGATCACATCTACGCGACACAGTTGATCGTATTCCTGGTGGCCGCCGCTCGAACGGCACATGCTGCGCGTGGCGCCGAGGAGATTCCCACCGTAGAAGCGGAGTGCGGTGCTCAATCCGGGCAGCGGGCTGAGCGCTTTGAAAGCCCAGGTCGAATCCTTGACCTGTTGCCGCCGGTCTGAAATGGATTGGCTCAACGTGGTTCTCCAGCGCCGAGAAGCCACCCTTCGGCCACTTGAACTCAGCGCCGCGTTCTGAGGGTATGCGGGCCGCTATCGGTCAATCAACTGTATAGCCGCGTGCCTGCAGGCACGCCGTCTCGGCGCGGAGGTAGTTCTGCCATGCCTGCGCGCCGGCGGGCGTATCTCCGCCTGCGGCTGGGCTCGCCTGATCGGGAGCCGGAGGACTGGCTTTTCCATTGCTCGGCGAGCTCGGCGTATTCCCTACCGGGCCGCCGCCCGGCGGATCCACGCCGGTCTGGGCGCTGGCCCAGCTGCTGCATTCGCGCTTGTCGGTTGCCTGCTGCCGCGCCGTCTGGCCTTTCTTCGGATAGGCGTATAGCTGAGGTGGCACCTGCGGCGCCTGACTGCCGTCCTGCGCCTGTTGAGCTACCTCCGTTGGCGGCTGAACCTGCTCGTACTCATCTTGGGCGGAATCCCAGACGTAGTAGTTGTTTTCGACGTCGTAGTACGGCACATCGTCCCACCAGAAAGTCGTCGCATACCAGGGCAGTACCGGTAGATATAGGCCGAGGCCGAGCCCCCAACCAGGACCCCAGCCACCCCAACCTGGACCGTGACGGAAGTATCCGGGGTAGCCGCCGCCGTAAAACCCGTGGCCGTAGTACCCGCCGAATCGGCCGCCGCGGAATCCGCCGCCCCCGTGGAACCCGCCGTGGAAGCCGCCACCGCCGTGAAAGCCGCCACCGCCGTGAAAGCCGCCACCGCCGTGAAAGCCGCCACCGCCGTGAAAGCCGCCGCCATGATTGCCAGCCGCCGCGACTCCGATGGTTCCACCGCCAAGCAGCAGCAAGGATGCCACGGCGAACATTACGATTCGCGCCACGCGCCTTGTAAGCACGGCCTTTTCCATACCCACTCAGTTCGACATCGCAGGAGGAGCCGGGTTCCAATGCCCGGGCTCGATAATACCAAACGACTCCGCGTCGCGTTTTGCGGGCCGCGCCGGCGTCCTGCCTGGCGAGGAGCGTCCGAGGTCAGCGCTTCCCGCGGTCAACTACTTCGCCGCCTGCGCCACCCACTGCCGCCACCAGCGGACGTCCTGCAGCCTCGGAGGCAATCCCCGCAGCAGTGCCGCGGCTCTCGACAGAAGGGGCCCTCGGCGAGCCGGCTCGGCGAGAGACTGGGCGTAGAGCGCAGCCGCGAGCTCGTAAGGAACCCACACATCGCCGTGGTCCCGGCGCAGCAGCCCCTGCTCGAATTCCACGACCGGATCGATGACCTGTGCCGCCTCGCTCAACTTGCCCTGCCGGGCGAGCGACATGGCGAGCCAGGTCGAATCCTTGACCTGTTGCCGCCGGTCTGAAATGGATTGGCTCATGGTGAGCTTGCCGAACTTGACCGCCGCGCGCTCGACGTTTTCCGCGACGGCAAAGTGGCCCAGTTGGTATTCGGCCGGACCATCGAGGTCCGACCAATAGTAAAGGAGGCCGGTGCGGAATGACTCCTGCACGGCCCCGGCGAGCTTCGCATCCCGTACCGCCTGGACGGCTTGGGCCGCCAGACGGGTCGTCTGCGCGAACTCGCCGCGCTCGTAGGCCACCGTCGCCTGCAGCCATAGCGGCCATTGGTCCAGCATGTGCATGACGCCACTATCCTGCGCCAGGCCGCGGCGACTCTGTTCGAGGAACGCCCGGCCGCTCGCCGCCGTGCGCAGGGCTCCCGTCAGGTCGCCAGCAATGGCTTGAGAGGAACCGGTTTGCGACAGGAAGCCGGCATAGTTCGCCATGAAGAAGCTGCCGGCGTGCACCGTCTTGGAGAGAGGTTGCAACGAGCGCAGATTCCACTCGTTGGCTTCATCGAGCTGACCGCGCGCCCAGAGCGCGCCGGCTATGCCCGAGAGCGTCACGGTGAGGTTATTCAACATGGTGACGTTGCTGGGGTCGAGCTGCAGCATCACCTCCGCCGTCTGCCGGCTCTGGAAATTGTATTGCAGCGACTGCTGCGGATCGAGCTCGTTGAAGGTGATGATGCCGAGCATGCTCTCGGTGAGCTGCTTGGCATGCAGGGCGAGCCGGTAACCGGGACGCTGCTGCAACACTCCGTCAGCCACGGTGAGTACGTCCTTCCCGACTCGCAGCGCCTCGGGGTCGCGCCCGAGAGCCAGCAGTCCGTTGACCCGCCAGCCGCCCGCCTCGGCGTAGTCCGCGCCCATCTGCAGGTCCCGCTGATCCTTGCCGCCGAGCTGCGCGGCGATCTGCATGGCCTCACCCTCGGCGCGCTGGGTACCCTCGAAGTCGTTGTCCTGAATATCCTCGAAGCCGCTGCGTGTCAGGGCCTCGAGATAAGCGCGCCGGGCCGAAAATGAGGCGTCCCGGCTCTCGGCCAGCGGCCGGAGAAGGGTCTCGGCATGCTGACATGCGGCGGGAGCGCCCGGGTCCTGCTGGCTGCCGAGCAGGGTGCAGCGGACCGTGTAGCCCGTGCCGAGCGCGATGAGTGTCGCATCCGACCGGTCGCCGCTTCTGCGCAGCCCTTCGAGCAGGCCGATCGCCTCGCTGACATCGCCTATTGCCGCGGCGGAATTGCCCATGAGCCGCGTCGCATTGGCATGGTCGATCAACGCCCGCGCGCCGTTGCGAACGGTGTCGTCGTTCCTCAGCTCCGGCGGCAGCGCGTGGAAGTAATCAACTTCGCGCTGCGTGAACTCGACCAGCACCTCGAGACGTCCGAAACTCTCCAGCTCGCGCACGAACGTATCGCTGAGATAGCCCAGCAGCTGCTCGGCGTGGCTGCGCGCCTGCTCCGCCACGAGGCGGCTGTGCTGCGCCATGAGCTCGGCCCGCTGCGCTCGCCGGGTGCTGACATAACCGAATATGGCTGCGGCGAGCGCCAGTGCCGCAAGGAGAATGCAGCCGGTCGCGATCGCGCGCGCCCGCCGGAGCGCATGCAGTGCGGCCTGCTCTGCGAGCGCGCGCTCGGCGGCTTCCTTCGCTTCCCGCGCGATGCGTTGATCCCGGCTCGTCTGCACGACGCTGCAGAGGACATCGTGTGTGAGCTCGACGCGGCGCACGTCGAGCCGCTCCTCGATGCGCAGCAGCCGCCGGTTGACGAGCGTGGCGAGAGCGCTTGGGGCGGCGCCGGCGGCCTCGAAATGGCGCAGCAGACTTTCCTCGGCCACGTTCTCGCGGAATCCCGACGCCGTGAGCAGCTCATCCTCGATGATCCGCCGGACGGCCGCGGGCTGGTCGGCGAGCGCCCGTTCGTAGAAGTTGCTGAGAATGCTCGCGTGGGATCCCGCCAGGAGGTCGAGCGAGATCTCGCTGCGGCCCTGGGCGATGCGGGTGTCGTTGAGCTCGCGACAGATGAGGCTGAGCAGGGACGGCTCGACCTCCGCGTTGGCGAGCTCCGCGCCGCCGGCGACGAAGCGCACGATCGCAGCGGCCACTTCGTCCGAGACCAGGTGCCGGCCGGGCAGCAGCACGGCCTCCAGGGCCTGCTCGCCGGTCATGGGGGCGAGCCGCAGACGGTTCTGCGAGATGCTCGGCATCGTCCGCTTGAGGCTCTCGAGCGGCGCGAGGTAATCCTCGCGCAGCGAAATGAGGACGCGGTAATCGCCGCGGGTGAAGTCGAAGCGCTCGGTAGCGCCCTCGTCACGCTCGATCTGCGCCTCGAGCGCCTTCGGGGCGCGGTTCTCGACCAGATCGGCCAGCTCCTCCACGAATCGGGCCGCGCGTGCGCGCCCGAAGTCATCGCTCTGCGCGAGCGTGAACAACTCTTCGAACTGATCGAAGATCAGGAGCGGGATGATGGTCGCGCCCGAGGAATCGCGCAGCACGTCGTCCCGATGGTGCAGGAACTCCCAGAGCGACTCCCCCTGCCGCGGCGACGCCCACCTGGGTCCACTGGCCGGAGGCGCTCGCCGCGCGCCGTATCGCCTCCTTGATCTGCTCGGCCGGCTCCGGTGTGCCGGGACTGTAGTCGATGCGCACGTACACCGGACAGAAGCCGTGCTCGCGCAGCCGCGGGACGAGTCCCGCGCGCAGGATTGAGGTCTTGCCGAGCCCCGATTTGCCGAACAGCACCGTCAGCAGCTTGCGCTGTACCCGCCGGGCCAGCTCGGCCACCTCCTCTTCCCGCCCGAAGAAGAACGAGCGGGTTTCCTCGGTGAACGAGGCGAGGCCCAGCCAGGGGTTGTGCGCGTCGACCGTCGACCGGGATTCCGGCGCTCCCGCAGCGGGTTGGGCCAGGTCGTTCTTGCGCCGCGGGCCCGCGTGAATTCCGCCAGCCGGCGGGCGAATTCCGGTGTGATCTCGCCGCCCGGCAGCCGGGTGAAGTGCAGTGCCTTGAACCGCTCGGGCACGAGCGCCTCGGCGGCACCGGTCGCGTCGAGCGTCACCGGCAGAATGAACAGCGCCCCGTCGGCCATGTTGCGCGTGCGATCGAGCGCGTAGCCCCACTCCCGCCGGAAGTAGGCCTCGTGGCGGCGCTGCGTATTGGCCGATATCACCGGGATGAAGAACGAGCAGCGGCCGATGTTGCGCTGGATCTTGTGGTCGTAGTCATCGCCGACCTCGAGCCGATCGATGTCGAACCAGGTGAGTACGCCCGCGGCCTCGAGGCCGGCCTTCATCTGCTGCACCGCCGCCAGATCCTCCCGGGCGTAGCTGATGAACACTGCGTTGTCCGGCATCTCGCGCGCGGGCGGCAGGAAGCGCGCCGGTCCCTGGGCGCCGGCCGCGGCGGCAGGCTTGCGTC
>Ga0335072_10017090_pt1 | contig 10270 bp, 10 predicted proteins | sample Lox_Sample_21_FD_206725 | JGI IMG/M metagenome (GOLD analysis project Ga0335072, IMG submission 206725) | Soil microbial communities from Loxahatchee National Wildlife Refuge, Florida, United States - Lox_Sample_2.1 | ecosystem: Environmental > Terrestrial > Soil > Wetlands | place: USA...
TCTGACCAGACAAATCTGGGGGCGCAGGCTCTAGCTAGATCATTGACCGGGAATTGGCCTGACAGTGCGCAATGGCACCCATCCCTGCTGGCCTGCCGCGTTGCGGACCCATGCCCAGCCGCTCGGGTCATCCTGCTCGATGAGGGTCAGTTCATCTCCGGCGGCGGTGGCAAGCTCGGTGGTGTTATAGCCGGTGATGACGACGGCGGGGTCGCTGGAGGTGTCGAGGTAGTGCTCGGGGACCCACCCGGCACCGTCGTCGGTGGTAACGAATACGAACGCGGGCCATTGGGTGTCGTGCTGCCCGGCCCGGACCCGCTGGCCGGGCACCAGTTGTATGGGCGGCCGGTCTGGGATCTTGTGAGCTTCTGTGGCGTGCAGCTGGGTCATGTGATCTTCCTTAACGGCGGGAGTCTGGCCGGGCACCCGATGGAACGGAACCCGGTCGCCTCAGCGAGGCACCAGGCCAGGAGCAGCCACTGACTCTGATCATCAGGCAAGGGCGTGCCGGAGTCGGGGGTAGCTCAAAGATCTTCGAGATAACGATCCGATGCCACCCCGGTCGCGGATCCGAATCGCCTGTCCGACCCGCCCTCATTCCCCGGTCAACGATCTAGCAGCCGCGGCCGACCGCCCGCTACGCCGGTGAGCGAACCACGGCGATATCAGCGAACGTCACATCGAACCCGTCGCCTTCAGGCGCCGCGCACATCGCCCCGGCCAGCACGACTTCACCCGGCGGCAGGTACACAACGGCCGCCAGTTCGGCGTCGCCTCCGTCGATCCGGTACCGCACCTCGACGGCGTCGCCGCGACGGGCGAGCGCCAGGCCAAGCTCGGTCAGGCCAGCGGGCAGCTCACCCACGGCCCAGCTTGAGTAGTCGAGCGTGACCACGGTGCTGAACCGCATCCGGCCATCGAAGTACTCGATGCCGGTCTTGAGCCAGCGGCGCTCGTCCACCCGGACCATCGCGCCGGCCTGGTCATACTGCGCGGCATAGATACCGCGCACCCGCATGGACAGGTCAAAGTCGCCGACCAGCCGCTCGCCGTAGAGATGACCGTTGTCGCGGATGAAGCCGTAGCTGGTGGTCCGCCAGAAGTCCGTGCCCGGATCGGCGGTGACCTTGAGCGCACCGTCTGCCTCCGACCAGCGAGCGGGTTCATTCAGCCATAGCACCGCAGCCTCCTGGCGAGGTATCGGTGACCCGGCTGTCTCCTCGTTAATGCAGCCGGTGTTCATCGAGCAGGGTAGCCAGGCGCCCGAGGGCCGCCGCAGCCGATGCCTCGCGAATGCGGCTGTAGCCCAGGACAAGGCCCTGCCCGTGCTGATGCGGGGCGAACGCGTAGGACGAGAGGTCGTTGACGTGGATGCCGGCGGCGGCGGCCGCGTTCAGGAACGCGGGCATGTCCACTTCCCGGCGCAGCAGGACGGTGAGATGAAGCCCGGCCGACGCCCCGACCACCGAGACCTGCGGGAGATGGTGCTGGATCTGGCCGATGAACCGGTGCCGGCGGCGGGCGTACGTGCGCCGGGTCCGCCGGAGGTGCTCGTCGAGCGCGCCGGAGGCGAGAAACCGGGCGAACGCCAGCTGGTCCAGCCCTGGCGAGCCCGAGTCTTGCTCCCATTTCTCCTGCCGTATCTCCGGCAGCCAGGCCGGCGGCACCACCAGCCAGCCGATGCGAAGACCGGGGGCGAGGGTCTTGCTGGTGCTCCCGGCGTAGATGACGTGGTCCGGGCCCAGTCCCTGGAGCGTGGTGACCGGCGTGCGGTCGTAGCGGTACTCCGCGCTGTAGTCGTCTTCGATGATGACCGCGCCGGTGCCGCTGGCCCATCGGAGTGCTTCCCGGCGGCGCTGGCCGTCCAGGACGCTGCCCATCGGGAACTGGTGTGCCGGGGTAAGCAGCGCCGCTCCCGCCTGCGTCGCGCCGAGCCGCTCAACGGCCGCACCCCGGCCGTCGACCGGCAACGGGGCCAGGTCAAGCCCTGATCGCTTCGCGGTCCGGATGAACTCCGGGTCGTAGGGGTTCTCGACGGCGATCGACCTTACGCCGTGGCGCATCAGCACCCGGGTGATGACCGCGAGGCCTTGCGTGAACCCTTGCGTGATGACTACCTGAGACGGCTGGGCGTGGACGCCTCGCACGCGGCCCAGATAGGCCGCCAGCTCGTGACGCAGCGCCGGCAGACCCTCCCCCGACGAATAGTCCAGGACCGAATCGGGCGCCGACCGCAGGACGTCCTGCAGCGCCCGCAGCCATTCGCGCCTCGGGAACAGTCCAAGGTCGGGGGCGATGGCCGTGAAGTCGTACAGCGGCTTGGGCTGGTCCGGCGGCTCCGCCGGAGACACCGGCCGCGGGCTGTGCACCCGGGGGGCGGACCGCGGGAGCTGCAGCAGGAACCCTCCGGAAGCCAGTTGCTCATAGGTGGCGGTGACGACGCCGCGCGAGACCCCGATGTCGGCGGCCAGCGCCCGGCTGGACGGAAGCCGGGTTCCGTCCAGCAAGATCCCCTGCTGGATAGCCGCGCGGAGCCGGTCGGCCAGCTGGCGAGCCAGCGGGACGGGATCGGAACGGTCGAGTGCCAGCGGGAGGTCCAGCAGGAATCTGGCCTTGTTCATAGCTGCCTTTCTGGACCTGTAAACGAGCGCAGCAGCCATGTTAGCTTCGCGTTGCCATGAACCCTCTGAGCCTAATTCAGGCCGTTCTGCGGCCAGTTTCGCCGGTACGCCGGTACCGGGGCAGGCACCTGTCTGGTTCATCACAAAGAACAAGTCCAGGCTGCCGTAAGGCCGATGTCATCCTGCTCCTGGATGACGGCAGCGGCTGCCCGGTGGCCACCAGGGCTCGCGTCTGGGACCGGCTCTGGGCGCGCCTGGCCGCGCGCCGCCTCGACGCCGATCTCGCCGCCGGGGCTTCCCCCGACGCGTCCGTCAGGCTGGCTCTGCGGGCCCGGACCCTGGTCCGGACCTCAGTCCGGCGCGACCTGGCCCGAAGCACGCAACGGGTCCTGGCCGCGGCGGTCCGCCCATCCGCCGGCCCGCGCCTGCCCATCCCGGTGTGCCGCGACCGGGTTAGGGACGCCTCGGGAGAGCTGGCCGAGCTGATCACCTGCCTGCTGACGCCCGGCCCGGTCCCGGCCCGGGGCGTGGCCAAGGTGAGCGTCCTGCTCGGCGACGCCAGCGGGCCGCTGTATCACCGCGGCAGCGCCCAGGACCTGCGCGCCACGGTGCGCGAGACGGCCGAGGCGCTCAGCCCGACACGGGCCGGGTAAGCCGGTGGAACCGGGGCGGTGCCGGGCTGGGCGGTGCCCGGCTCGTCCCGGCCCGGCTAGCCAGCCGCCAGCATTCCGGCCCGGCTAGCCAGCCGCCAGCATCCCGGCCCGGCTAGCCAGCCGCCAGCATCCCGGCCCGGCTAGCCAGCCGCCAGCGTCCGGGCGTGCAGCGACTTCTCGACGATGTCGCGGCCCTCGATCACGATCCTGGCCAGCCCGGGATCGCGCTGCTCGGCGCCGAGGAACTGCCCGATCCTGCCCAGCAGCTCGGGCCCGGCCGCGCCGTAGGGGAACAGGGCCTTGCCGAGCAAGACCCCGAGCATGTCGCTGCGGGCCGCCCACAGCGCGGGCAGCACCGCGAAGTACTCGCCGGCGTACGGCGCGACCAGCGCGGCCTGCTCGGGCTGCGCGAACGCCCCCGCCACCTCGCGAATCAGGTTGGCGCCCAGTTCGCCGTCCTGGGTCAGCAGCCGCCACGCGGCCGCCTTGTGCGCGGCGTCGCCAATCGCGGCCCGGCAGGCGAGCGCGTGCCGGCGGCCCTCGTCGGTGCTGTCGCGTGCGACCTCGGCGTCGATCTGCGGATCACCCGCCCGGCCGGTCGTGGCCAGCCGGAGCAGCAGTGCCCACCGCAGCTCGGTGTCCACCGGCAGGCCCGGCACGGAAGCGGTGCCGTCCAGCAGCCCGGTGAGCAGGTCCAGTTGCTCGCCCGAGCGCGCCGTCCAGGTCAGCAGCTGCGCCCAGGCGAGCTGCCGGTCGCTGCCGGGCTCGGCTTCCCGTAGCAACCGCAGCGCAGCCGCGGCCAGCGCGTCCTGGCACTCCGGCACGGTCGCCGGGTCCGCGAGTTCCGCCATCAGCTGCCGGGCCCGTTCGAGCAGGGACTGCAGCACCGAGGCGGACCGCTCGCGGCCCATGCTGGCCGCCAGGGTGCGAACCAGGCTGAGCGTCGGCAGTTCGCCCTGCAGCGCCATATCCAGCAGCGCGCTCCAGCACACCGCCCGGGCCAGCGGGTCGGCGATGTCCCCGATCGAGGTGCGGAGCGTGCGCAGCGACACCTCGTCGAACCGGATGACCGCGTAGTCGAGGTCGTCGTCGTTGATCACAATCAGGTCGGGCCGCCCAAGACCGGTGAGCCCGGGAGCGGCGGTGCGCTCGCCGGTCAGCGCCACCTCGGCGCGGTGGCAGCGGACCAGCAGGCCGCTGGAGAACTCGTACAGTCCGACCGCGACCCGGTGTGGCCGCAGCACCGGCTGCTCGGCCGGCGCCTCCTGCCGCACCGCGAACGAGGTGAACGCCCCGGCCGCGTCGACCTCGAAGTCCGGCCGCAGCGTGTTGACCCCGGCCGTCTCCAGCCAGGCCGCGGACCAGTCGGCCAGGTCACGGCCCGAACGTGCGGACAGCGCGGCCAGCAGGTCCGCGAGCGTGGCGTTCCCCCACCGGTGCGCGGCGAAGTAGCTCCCCAGCCCGCCGAAGAAGACCTCCCGCCCCAGGTAGGCCTGAAGCTGGCGGAGCACCGAGGCGCCCTTGGCGTAGCTGATCCCATCGATGTTGGTGACGGCCTGGGCCAGCGTGTCCACCCGCGCCGCGACCGGGTGAGTGGACGGCTGCTGGTCCTGCCGGTAGGCCCAGACCTTCCGGCCCGCGCAGAACGCCGTCCACGCGTCCGTGAACCTGGTCGCCTCCGCGGTGGCCTGCGACCCGCAGAGGCTGGCGAACGACTCGTTCAGCCACATGTCATCCCACCACGCCGGGCTGACCACCTCGCCGAACCACTGATGCGCCATCTCGTGCAGGAGCGTCGTGGTCCGCGCCTCGTACCGGGCCTCGCTCACCCTCGACCGGAACAGGTACTGCTCGGACACGGCGACGCAGCCGGGGCAGGAGTTCGCGCCCGCCGGGAACTCCGGGACGTACACCTGGTCATATTTTTCGAACGGGAACGGGGTTGCGAGCAGGCCGGTGTAGTAGTCCAGGCCGGTCCTGGTGAGGGCGAGCACGTCGGCTGGCTCCAGGTACTGGGCCAGCGAATGACGGCAGGCCAGGCCGATCGTGACCTGCTGGCCGGCCGGAGTGGTGTGTACCTGCTCGGTCCGGTAGTACTCGCCCGCGATCAGCGCGCCGTGGTAGGTGCACAGCGGCGGCCCCGGCGGGAAATGCCAGGTCACGACGGCGCGCTCGCTGCCCTCCCTGCCCTCCCCGCCCTCGCCGCTACCAGGAACCGGGGACGCGGCGGGCGGGGCGGGCGGCTGGTTCGACAGCACGGTCCAGTGCGCGGGCGCGGTGACGTGGAAGGCCAAGCTGGCCTTCAGGTCCTGCTGGTCGAAACAGGCGAACACGCGGCGCGCATCCGCCGGGTACAGAACCGCGTAGATGTACACGCGCCCGTCGGCCGAGTCCACCGCGCGGTGCAGGCCCGATCCGTCGCCGGTGTAGGCACACCGGGCGACAACCCGCAGTTCGTTGCTCTCGGCCAGGCCGGTCAGCGCAATCCGGCCGTCCGAGCAGACCCGGGCCGGATCAAGGCGCGCGCCGTTCAGCGTGATCTCCTGCACCGACGCGGCGGTCAGGTCGGCGTAGCTCGCCGCTCCTGGCCGGGCGCAGCCGAACCTGATCACGCAGACCGAGCCGAACACCTGGTCGCCCTGCGTCAGATCCAGCGTGATGTCGTAGGAGTCCACCCGCAGCAGTTCGGCCCGGGCGGCGAACTCGCTCCTGGTGGTCTGGTTGGCCGGCATCCCGCGGGCAAGCCTTACCGGCGAACGAGGGCGGGCGCGTTGGCCGCGGCCCACTTGGCCGCGAACGAGGCGAAGTCCTCGACGTCGGGCTCGAGCACGAACAGACCGCGCACCGGCACGGTCGCGCCGAGTTCCAGCAGCAGCGGCGTGAAGTGCACGTCGACGGCGAGCTGATGGTTGGGTGCGCCGCCCAGGAGCACCGGGACCGCGGTCTTCCCGGCCAGGCTTCCGGTGCCGAGCCGGTCCAGGAACGCCTTCAGCAAGCCGGAGTAGGTGGCCTTGTAGGTCGGGCTGGCCACGACCAGCACGTCGGCCGCGAGAACCTCACCGACCGCGGCTGACGCCTCCGCGTCGGCCTGATCGAGGACCCTGGGCCCCAGGGTGGCCAGGTCCACCTCACCGATGGTGGCGTCCGGCTGCAGTTGGGCGAGTTCGGTGGCGAGGGTCCGCGCCAGGCCGTGCGTGCGCGACGCGGGACGGGGGTTGCCGACGACGGTGACGATCCGGGTGGGAGCTGATGCCGCCACTTTGCTAGCCCTCCTCGTGCTGCGCGGTCACACTCGACCCTAGCTGGGTAGGGTCATCGCATCAGCTTCAGACCGACGCCAGCACACGGGGAGGAGCCGCCATGGGAACGGACGAAGACGGCTTCCACCGGCACCTGTACCAGATAGCGCCGGTGGCGCTCTCTGGGCAGACCGCGCAGACCACCGGCATGCGGCGCCTCGAAGCGATCTCCGGCGCCACCGTCGGGTCCCGCGACCTCTGGATGGGCCAGACGCACGTCGCCCCGTCCACCGCATCGGCGAACCACCATCACGGGAAGTCGGAGACCGCGATATACGTCGTCAGCGGGCACCCCGAGTTCGTGTTCCTGGACGAGACCACCGGGGAGCCGGCCGAGCGGCGGCTGCGCACCAGCCCCGGCGACTACATCTACGTACCGCCCTGGGTGCCGCACCGGGAGGAGAACCCCGATCCCGAGGACGAGGCGATCGTCGTCATCGCGCGCACCACCCAGGAAGCGATCGTGGTCAACCTGGCCGACCTGACCTGGACCGGCCCGGGCCCCGCGCGATAGGCGCCCGCTCAGTCCCCGGGGCGCACCCAGATGTCGCGCTTGTGCATGAGCTCGATCTGCCTGGCTGTCACCTCACGGCGGTATTCGTCGTGCCCGTACGGAGCGCGGTCGAGATACATGTTCTTCGGGTAGACCGGCTCGGAGTAAATGATCTGGTACTGCTCGGTGGTCAGATCCTTGATCCAGTTGTCCCACTGCGCGTTCGCGCGGAACCGGCGCAGCGCTTCGACGTCGACGGTTCCGGCGACCCAGGAGGAGCCGCCGCTGTAGTCGTGCCGGCCGACTATCTGGCCGCGGTAGTCGATCACGGCTGACCCGCCGCCGAAGGTGTCGATGGCGACATCGGACTCGGCGTGCAGGTAATAGGTCCCGACGTTGCAGGCGATTAAATACATGTTGTTGTCGAGTGCCCGCGCCCGGTTCTGGATCTCGAACAGGCCGTTGCCGACGTGCGGGTGCGGGTAGGGGCCGCGGTAGACCACCTCCGCGCCGTTCATGGCCAGGCCACGCGCGTTCTCGGGATACGAGCCCTCGTTGGCCATCAGGAACCCGAGCCGCCCGATTTCGGTGTCGGCCACCGGGTAAAACGCGTCGAGGTTGCGGCCGTACAGCTCGATCCACTTATCCCACACGTTGTGCGGCGTCACCGAATGCTCCACCGGGAGCAGCGGCACCACCTTGTGATGCTTGAGAATGACGTCGCCTTCGGGTGAGAGGATGAAGCCGACGTTGAAGAACCGCCCGGGGAACTCCGGGTGACGCGCCTTGGCCTGGGCCATCAGGAACGCGTTCCACTGGCGGGCCAGGCCGCCCAGATAATCCGTCTCCGGGCCCGGGATGTCGATCGCGCACTGCCGCGCGAACTCTTCATGATCGAGGTCAAGGACCTCGTCGTTGAACCCCTGCAGCGCGCCCTCGGGCACGGCGATGAGCCGAACCGGCAGGTCCAGGCTGGACAGCCACGACGCGGCCTTGATCAGGTGCGAGAGGTGCTCGAGGTTGGTCTCGATCTCGTGGCGGTGGCGGATGCCACGCATGGTGGGCACCAGGCCCAGGGCTTGATAAGGCTCGATCATGGCTATTCCCTTCGGCCCGTGCAGCCTCCTGTCAGTCTGGACCACTCCATCCCGGCTTAGCCATGATTTACCCCGGGTCTACTCGTTCTCCATCGGGGTGATGATGGTGCGGTGACCACAGATCCATTTCCCACGGCGCTGCTCGAGCGAGCCGGGCTGCCCGCATCCGACGTGGCCGCCTGGGTGGCATCGGTACCGGGAGCGGCGCCGGCACCGGGAGCGGGCGGATCGTTCCGGGCCGCGGCCGACGCCGCCGTCGCCTTCCTGGCCGGCGGGCAGGCCCTGGCCCGGCGCCTGCCCGAGCCCGCCCGTTGCACGCCCGACGAGCGCGCCGCCTGCCAGGCCATCGCCGGGGCGATGGACGACGCCCGGGACGCGTTCCTGCGCTGGCACGCGGCCGACGTCTACGACGCGCTGACCGATCGCTGCACCCGGCCGCTGCGGGTGGAGGAACTCGTCCGCGAGGCCGCGGCGGCGTTTCCTGGCCTGGTGCCGTCACCCGCCGACCTGGAGGCCGAACGGGGCCGGATGCTGGCCGGCAAGCACGGCATCGAGTTCGCGCAGGGCCTGCTGGTCGGGCACGTGCTGGCGCTGCCCCGGGCCGGGCGGCACCTGATCGGCGCCATGCTGCGCCCGGTTCCCGAGGCGTTCGAGCATCTGGCCGAACTGCGCGCCACCGGCGCGGTTGACCTGGGTCCGGTGCGGGTCACCCGCCGTGGGCGGGCCGGAATTCTCGAGCTCAGGAACCCGCGCCATCTCAACGCCGAGGACGACCTGACGCTCGGCCGCACCGAGTGCGCCGTCGACCTGATCCTGCTCGACCCGGGCATCGAGGTCGGCGTGATCCGCGGCGGCGTGGTCTCCCACCCCCGCTACCCGGGCGAGCGCGTCTTCGGATCGGGCATCAACCTCACCCGCCTGTACCACGGGCGCATCGACTTCCTGTTCTACCTGGTGCGCGACCTCGGCTATGTGAACAAGATCTACCGTGGCATCACCCTCGCGGGGCAGGACGGGGCGGCGGCCGTGCCGCCGCGCGACGGCCGGTCTCCCGATCATCTTGAACGGGACGCCATCGAGAAACTGTGGATCGCCGCGGTGGAACGCTACGCGGTGGGCGGCGCCTGCCAGCTGCTGCATGTGGTGGACCACGTGCTCGCCACCCGGGGTTCACGCCTGTTCTTGCCGGCCCGCAAGGAAGGCATCATCCCGGGAGCGTCCAACCTGCGGCTGCCCCGTTTCGTCGGGGACCGGGCCGCCCGCCAGGCGATCCTCTCGGGCCGGGAGTGGACGGCGGGCGAGCCGGACGCGGCGCTGCTGTGCGACGAGGTGGTGGAGCCCGGTGACCTGGACCGGGCCCTTGAGGCGCGGATCGACGCGCTCACCAATTCCGGGCTGGTGAACGCGGCCGCCAACCGGAGCGCGCTGCGGGCCGGCCAGGAGCCACTCGACCTGTTCCGCGAGTACATGGCCACGTTCTCGGTCGAGCAGGCGCGGTGCCACCTCAGCCCGGCGCTGGTCCGCAATCTGGAGGTGCACTGGAATGCCCGCGAGCGTACGCTCGAAGCACACCCGGGGGCTCCCATCAGGAGGCCGTTATGACGAATAATCCGCTATCTGGGCAGAACCCTGGCGTGCTGGGCGGCCGGGATCCCGATGAAGAGGGCACCGACGAACTGGGCGGACCCGAGCGCGAAAGCGACGAGCTGGGCGGGCCCGAGGCGGCCAGCGATGAACTGGGCGGGCCCGAGGCGGCCAGCGACGAACTGGGCGGCCCGGATCCCGGTGCCGAGGGCACCGACCTGATGGGCGGCGCCGATCCCGGCTGAGGTCAGGTCAGCAGCTGGTCGACGCCGGTCTCCCAGCCGGGCCACTGGTCGAGCCCGGCGCCAGGCGCCAGCCAGCCCCTTGCTAACCGGGGCCGGGTGGTTACTGTACGAGTAAGTTCGGATGCCAGAGGGGAGGCTGCATTCGGGCATGCCAGTTCTCGTCGGTACTTCCGGCTGGCAGTACCGCGACTGGCGGGGTGTGCTGTATCCGCCCGGCCTGCCGCAGCGCAGCTGGCTGGAGTGCTACGCCAGTCAGTACGCGACGGTCGAGAACAATG
>Ga0335072_10017091_pt1 | contig 10269 bp, 12 predicted proteins | sample Lox_Sample_21_FD_206725 | JGI IMG/M metagenome (GOLD analysis project Ga0335072, IMG submission 206725) | Soil microbial communities from Loxahatchee National Wildlife Refuge, Florida, United States - Lox_Sample_2.1 | ecosystem: Environmental > Terrestrial > Soil > Wetlands | place: USA...
ACCAGGGCTACGCCACCGAGGGGTCGCGCGCCCTGATCAGCCTGGGATTTACCGAGCTGGGTGTCGAGCGCGTGTTCGCGCACACGATGACGACCAACACCGCATCCCGGCGGGTCATGGAGAAATGCGGCCTGACGCTGGTGCGCACCGTCGCGTACCAGGGAGCCGACGTCATCGAGGGCGCCGGGCAGGGCGAGGTCGAGTACGCGCTGACCAAGCCCGAATGGCAGGCCCGCGCCGCCGGCGAGGCCCGCGACTAGCCGGATGCCCCGGGTTCCGCCGTATCGTGTTCCCGCCGAGCGGGATTCCCGTGATCGCGAAGGATCCACTACTCCAGGGAGTAGCAAAGTCTTCGCGATCATGGAAACGACACGCAAAACCGCGCCGCCGCGCGCGGCATCGGCGCCACGTCCGGAGCCCGGCCCGGGCGATGAGCGCCGCGCTCCTAGTCGCGTGCTACCACCTGAGCTGGGCGATCCGGTCGTAGTCGGTCGCGGCGTATCCGACCAGGCCCTCCGAGAGCGCGAAGATCCACTCGGCCACGCCCAGGGACAGCGCCAGGCGGCTGCACCGCGCGCAGAAGTGCGGCTCGTCCAGCCGCACCGAGTCGTCCGTCTCGAGCCGCACGTAGATCAGCTTGGCTCCGGGCAGCAACCGCCAGCCATCGCCCTCGCGGGCCAGCGTGATCGCGCGCTGCTCCGCGTGGATCCGGCACTGGTCGTGATGGCCGAAGTCGCCGACCTTGCAGTAGCAGTGGTCTTCCCCCGGGAACGGCACTCCGTTGGTACCCCAGCCCAGCATGCTGCCGTCCTTGACCAGCACCGCGGCGTGCCGGGTGCGGGCGTGGGAATCCCTGGCCAGCTCCGCCGCCCGCGCCACCATCTGCTCGGCCTCGTGGCTGTCATGCCGCTTCAGCGGGCGCCACTGCGGCCCTGTCCCTGGTTGCATGCGCATTACGCTACGTGAAGCGGGCCCGGACCAGGCGGGGGAGGGCGGCCGGACCGGTGACCGGCCGGAACCGGGCCGCTGCCGCGCTCAGGGCCTGGTACTCGCCGTCGGCCAGGTCGAGGCCGGCCGCGGCCACGTTGCTCTCGAGCTGCTCCAGGCTGGAGGCGCCCGGTATCGCGACCACCGCGGGCCGGCGGATGACCCAGGCCAGGGCGATCTGGGCGGGCGTGGCGGAGTGCGCGTCCGCCACCTCGCGCAGGGTCGCGATCAGCTCGCCGGCTCGTTCCAGGTTCTCGGGCAGGAACAGCGGGTTGGCGGTCCGCACCCGGTTCGCCGGCCGGTTGCCCCGGTCGTACCGGCCCGAGAGCAGTCCCTGCGCGAGCGGGCTGTAAGCGATCACGAGGTGACCGGTCGTTTCCGCGAACGGCACCAGATCCTGCTCCGGCGACCGGCTGACCAGGCTGTACTGGACCTGGTTGCTCAGCACCCGGCTGCCCAGCGCCGTCTCGGCGGCCCGCCAGCGGTCCAGCGAGTAGTTGCTGACGCCGACCTCGCCGACCAGCCCGACCCGCTGCAGCGCGCGCATGCCGCGCATGATCGTCCCGTCCCTGATCACCGGATTGGGCTGGTGCACCTGGTACAGGTCGAGCCGCCGGACCCCGAGCCGGTTGGCGCTGGCCACCGCCCGCTGCTCCACCACCGGGGCGACGGGCAGGACCGGGAGGATCTTGGTGGCCAGGAAGGCCGACTCCCGGTCCTCGCCCAGGGCCTGCCCCAGGATCCGCTCGCTGCGGCCGAACCCGTAGATCTCGGCGGTGTCGAACAGGGTCACGCCCAGTTCCAGGGCCCGGCGCACGATGACGCGCGCCTGCTGCCCGGCGTAAGACGGCCCGTAGCCCCACTCCCGGGAACCGAACTGCCAGGTGCCCAGCCCGATCCGAGAGACCTGCACGTCAGTGCCGATGCTCAGGTACCTCACGCCACCAGGCTAGACCGACTCTGCGAAGCCTGGGTGACACGCCGTGTGACCTGGACATCTGTGACACGAGCGCATTAAAGAGGGAGCATCAGCGCTGTGCAGACATTCCAGATAGGAAGGCCACGCCGATGCTCCCGGAGCCGACCATACCAAAGCGGCGTGCCGCCTCACCGGCCCCGCAACCCTGGGTGATGACTCCATTGTTCTGCGTGCCAGACGAGGGCGAGCCTGCCCCGGTCCCGGCCGTTCCCGGGCGCCGGGCGCCGCGCCGGGCTGCCCAGCAGCTGCCCGGCCGCACCCGGCGTGCGAACCCGCGCGGTCCCGCGGGCCGGACCAAGCGCGACGGCCTGCCAGATCCGCCGGATCTGCTGGCCGTCACCGCGGAACGGCTCCGGCGGGCGCTGGCCCGCAGCTTCCTGCGTTACGGCGTTCCCGGCGATCCCGAGACGGCCGTGCACGCGGCCATGAACGTGATCGAGCCGGTGCTGCAGGAGCGAGACACCGAGATCCTGCGGCTGCGCCGGCTGGTGCCGGCCAAGCGACCCAGCCGGTAGCTCCCGCCGGCCGCACGGCACGTAGGATGCCGGGATGCACGTGGTGGTCACCGGAGGCGCCGGATTCCTGGGCTCGCGGCTGGCCCGGGACCTGCTCACGGCGGGAGCGCTGCCGGTCGCGGGAAGCGCGCCTCGCCCGCTGTCCCGGCTGACGCTCATCGACCGGGCCCCCGCACCGCCGGACCTGATCGCCGACCCCCGGGTAAACGTAGTCCGCGGCGATCTCGCCGACCTGCTGGATAACCACGCCACCGCCCGGGACACGCTGGCCGGCGCGGAGCTGATCTTCCATCTCGCGGCGGCGGTCAGCGGCGAGTGCGAAGCTGACTTCGACCTCGGCCTGCACGCGAACCTGCAGGCCACACAGGCACTGCTGGCATCCTGCCGGGCGCTGGGGACCAGGCCGGTGGTGGTGTTCTCCAGTTCGGTGGCCGTCTTCGGCGGGTCCGCCGAGACGGTCATCACCGACGACACCTGGCCCGTTCCGCAGACCAGCTACGGCACGCAGAAGGTCATGTGCGAGTACCTGCTGGCCGACTACACCCGCAAGGACTTCCTGAACGGACGAGCGGTGCGCCTGATGACGGTCAGCGTCCGCCCGGGCCGCCCCAACGCCGCGGCCTCGGGCTTCCTGTCCGGCATCATCCGGGAGCCGTTGTCCGGCCAGCGGGCCGTCTGCCCGGTCGATCCAGGTACCGAGGTGGCCCTGGCCTCGCCCGCCAAGGCCGTCGGCGCGCTGCTGTGCGCCGCCACCTCGGGCGACCAGGCCTGGGGCGGCCGCACCGCGCTCACCATGCCGGCCCTCACCGTAACCGTCGCGGACATGGCCGCCGCCCTGACCCGGGTCGCCGGGCCGCAGGTGAGTGCCCTGATCGACTGGGTTCCCGACCCCACGATTTCCCGGATGTTCGCCACCTGGCCCGCTCGGATCCGCACCGACCGGGCCGCCCGGCTGGGCCTGGCTCCCGACCCCGACTTCGACTCCGTGATCAGGGCCCATCTCGCCGGATCATGACCGACCCCGTGATCCGGGCCCTCGGGGAGATCGCGCCCGTGACCCGCGGCCACGTGCAGTGGCATACGGCCGCGCCGGGCTCGGCGACAGTGACCCTGACCGTCACCCGGCCCTGATGGCCGAGGCCATCCCCGGGTCCGGCCAGTGATTTGATGGGGGCGTGGACGAGTACACCTACCAGCCAGGGTTCGGGAACGAGTTCGCCAGCGAGGCGGTGAAAGGCGCGCTGCCCGCGGGGCGTAACTCGCCCCAGCGCGCGCCACTCGGCCTGTACGCGGAGCAGCTCAGCGGCACCGCGTTCACCCAGCCGCGGGCCGTGAACCGCCGGACCTGGGTTTACCGGATCATGCCGTCCGCGGCGCACCCCCGGTTTTCCCGGATCGGCAACGGCACGCTCCGCGGCACCCCGTTCGACGAGATCGAGCCCGACCCGAACCGGCTGCGCTGGGATCCGCTGCCGATGCCGGGCGACGGCACCGATTTCATCGACGGCCTCTACACGGTGGCCGGCAACGGCGACATCAAAACGCGCGCGGGAATGGCCGCGCACATCTACGCCGCGAACCGCTCCATGACCGACAGGTACTTCGTCGACTCCGACGGCGAGCTGCTGTTCGTGCCCGAAGCGGGCGCGGTCACCCTGCACACCGAGCTCGGGCCGCTGGCGGTGGCGCCCGGTGAGATCGCGGTGATCCCGCGCGGCATCAGGTTCCGGGTCGAGCTGCCCGCCGGTCCGGCCCGCGGTTACCTGTGCGAAAACTTCGGCGCCGCCTTCACCCTGCCCGAACGCGGCCCGATCGGCGCCAACGGCCTGGCCAACGAGCGCGACTTCCTGGCCCCGACGGCTCGTTACGAGGACGGCACGGGCCCGGTGCAGGTCGTGCAGAAGTTCGGCGGGAACCTGTGGGCCGCCGACTACGACCACTCGCCGCTGGACGTGGTCGGCTGGCACGGGAACTACGCCCCCTGCAAGTACGACACGGCCAACTTCATGGTGATCGGCACGATCAGCTTCGACCACCCCGACCCGTCGATCTTCACCGTGCTCACCTCACCCAGCGAGCTGCCCGGGCTGGCCAACGTCGACTTCGTGATCTTCCCGCCGCGCTGGCTGGTCGGCGAGGACACCTTCCGGCCGCCCTGGTACCACCGCAACGTCATGTCCGAGTTCATGGGGCTGGTGCACGGCGTCTACGACGCCAAGGCCGAGGGGTTCGTGCCCGGCGGGGCCAGCCTGCACAACACCTTCACCTCGCACGGCCCGGACGCCGAGACGTTCGCCCGGGCCAGCACGGCCGAACTGCGGCCGCAGAAGATCGACGGCACGCTGGCCTTCATGTTCGAGAGCCGCTGGATGATGATCCCCACCGAGCAGGCCATCCGCGCCGGTCACCGCCAGCAGGACTACGACGCCGTCTGGGCCGGCCTGAACCGCGGCTTTAACGCATAACCTGGCAGGTGGAGGCACGATGTACATTCCCGCTCACTTCACGGTCCAAGATGCCGAGGTGAAAGAGCTACTGGCCAACCACGGCGCGGCCGACCTCATCACGCTGACCGACGACGGCCTGCTGGCCACCATGCTGCCGTTCGCCTACGAGCCGTCGGCCGGGGAGCGCGGCGCCCAGTGGGGGGCACTGTACGGTCACGTGGCCCGGAACAACGACCAGTGGCGCAGGCCGGCCCGCGGCGAGTCACTGGCCATCATCCGCGGCCCCGACTCCTACGTATCCCCGTCCTGGTACGCGGCCAAGGCCGAACACGGCCGGGTCGTCCCCACCTGGAACTATGTCACGGCCCACGTGTACGGCCGGCTCCTGGTTCATGACGATCCCGCGTGGGTCGAGGACGTCGTCCGCCGCCTGACCGCCAAGCACGAGGCGGCCCGGCTGGCCTGGCCCGGGCAGGCCATGCCGTGGTCGGTGGATGACGCGCCGCGCAAGTTCATCGAGGGCCAGCTGCGGGCCATCGTCGGCCTGGAACTGCAGATCACCCGGATCGAGGCCAAGGCCAAGCTGAGCCAGAACCGCCCCGAGACCGACGTCCCCGGCATCGTCGCCGGCCTGTCCGCCCGCGGCGACGAGCCGATGGCCGACGCCGTCGAGGACGCCAACGCCGAGCGCGTCAACGGCTCGGTCAGGGCGTAAGACCACGGCCCGTTCGGCCAAATAAAAGACTGGCTACGACGGGGATGACGTCTGAGGCGATGACCTCGAGCGGGGTTACCTGCCATACGTTGGCCACCGCGCCGATCGCGGCCTGGAAGCCCAGGCCCGCCAGGCGGCCGAGCTGGTCGACGACCTCGGCCGCCTTCTCGCCCTTCTCGCCTACGTCGAAGATGAAGTAACAGGTCTTGGCGATCTCGTCGTAGTCGCGGCCCTCGGCGTCGCAGTGCGCGCGCAGCACGTCGAGCTTGTGGGCCAGGTCCGGGGTCGGGAACAGGTTGCACGCATCGGCGTACCTGGCCACCAGGCGGAGGGTCTTGCGCTCCCCGCCGCCCCCGATCATGATCGGCGGATGCGGCCTGGTCAGGGCCTGCGGCGAGTTCAGCGGGCGCTCCAGGTCGTAGTGCACGCCGCGGTACGGGCTCTCGTCGCCGCGCCACATCTGCCGGCAGATCTGCAGGGTCTCCTCGAGCCGTTCGAACCGCTCGGCGACCGGCGGGAACGGGATGCCCAGCCCGCGCGACTCCTGCTCGTTCCACGCCGCCCCGATGCCGAGCCAGGCCCGCCCGCCGGACAGCACATCCAGCGTGGTGACGGTCTTGGCCAGGATGCCCGGGTGCCGGTAGACGGTCCCGGTGACCAGGGTGAGGAGCTTGGCCCGCCTGGTGCACGCCGCTAGGTAGCCGAGCGTCGTGTAGGCCTCGAGCATCTCGCGCTCGGCCGCGCCGATCGCGCCGATCTGGAAGAAGTGATCCATGACCGCGATGAAGCCGAAGCCCGCCTCGTCCGCGGTGCGGGCCACGGTGCCCAGGTCCGCGCCGAGGCGGGCCGGGCCGTCGGGGGTGGTGAAGTCGGGGATCTGCAGACCGATCTGCACGGCGCTACCTCCGCTGCCAGGTTTGGCCCTCTAGCCTTTCATGAGCTCCGGCCGCTGCTCGTACAGGGCCTTCAGCGACCGCAGGAACGCCTCCCGGTCGGCGGGCGGCAGCATGGCGAGGACCTGCTTCTCGCGGTCGCGGATGCCGGCCTCCACGGACCGGCGCAGCCGGTCGCCGGCCGGGGTCAGCGACAGCAGGTGCACGCGCCGGTCGGCCTCGTCTGGCTGGCGGTGGATCAGCCCGCGCTCCTGCAGTTCGTCCAGGACGCTGATGATGCGGCTCTTGTCCGCGTTGATGGCCTGGGCCAGCGCCGCCTGGGTCCGCACCGGCTGATCGACCAGCGCGGTGAGCACGATATAACCCCACATCGAGATGTCGTGCGCGGCCAGCACCGGTTCCTCGCGCGCGATCAGCGCCCTGGTCAGGGGCGCGAACATCGCCGCGAGATCCTTCCGGTCGTCAGGGAACGCGCTCATCGTGGCGGCATAATAACAGGGTTGCGCAGACTATAAACACCCTCATACGATATGAATCAACATATCATATGAGGAGGCATACGGGGAATGGCGGCGCCGGAGACGAGCGCGGGGACCGGACCGGAGATGGGCCCGGAGATGGGCCCCGAGGTGGACAGCGCCATCGTGGACCTGGACGCCCGGGCGGTGCGGGCCAGCGTCCGCGTGGTGTCGCAGGCCAGCGTCGAGGACCTGGGCCGGCCGACGCCGTGCGCGGGCTGGACGCTGGCCGGGCTGCTCGCGCACATGACCGCGCAGCACAACGGCTTCGCCGCCGCGGCCGCCGGGAACGGCGCGGATCTCGTCCACTGGCAAACAGGGGCGCCAGTGGCCGACCCGGCGGGGGAGTACGCCGCCGCGGCCGAGCGGGTCCTGGCCGCGTTCGGCACGGCGGGCGTGCTGGCCCGGGAGTTCGCGCTGCCGCAGATCAGCACGGAGCTGCGCTTCCCGGCGGCGATGGCGATCGGCTTCCACCTGGTCGACTACGTGGCGCACGGGTGGGATGTCGCCCGGTCGCTCGGCCTGGGTTACGACCTCGAGGCCGGCGTGCTCGCTGCGGCGCTGCCGATCGCCCAGGCGGTGCCGGACGGCGAGAGACGGCGGCGACCCGGGGCCGCGTTCGCGCCCCGGGTCGCCGCGACCAGCGGCGACATCCTGGACCAGATCGTCGCCCTGCTCGGCCGGCGACCCGGCTGGCCGGGGTGATCACCGGGTTACGGTTGAGCCATGAGTGCTGACCGGGTCGACGTGGTGATCATCGGAGCCGGACTGGCCGGATCGGCTACGGCGCGGGCACTGGCCCGCCGCGGACGCTCGGTGGTGGTCCTGGAGGCCTTCCAGCCCGGGCATCGCCGAGGCAGCTCGCACGGCAGCGCCCGGATCTTCCGCCGGGCCTACCCCGATCCGCTCTACGTCCGGCTGACCGGCCAGGCGCAGCGGCTGTGGCGGCAGCTGGCCGACGAGGCGGGGGAGGAACTCGTGCTGACCACCGGCGAGCTCGACTTCGGCCCGGCCCGCGAGCAGGAGAAGATGTACGAGATCCTGCGGGCGTTCGGGGTATCGGCCGAACTGCTGCCTGCCGCGGCGGCCGCCGAGCGCTGGGCCGGGACGGCGTTCGGGGACGACCCGGTCATGTTCCACGCCGACGCCGGCGTGATCGACGCGGAGCGCGCCATGGCCGCGATGCGCGCGCAGGCCGAGGCACACGGGGCCCAGATCCACTACGGCTCGCCCGTGCTGAGCGCGTCGGCCTCGGAATCCGGGGCGGTGGTGCGGACGGCGGACCGGTCCTGGCAGGCGCCCGCCGTGGTCGTCGCCGCGGGGGCCTGGCTGGAGCCGCTGCTCGGCGCCCAGGTGCCGCTGCCGCCGCTGGTCGTGACGCAGCAGCAGGCCTTCCACTTCGCGCCGCGAGTCCCGGCCAGCCCACGGCCGGTCTTTATCTACCGCGGCGAGGTGGCCATGTACGGGCTGCTGGCCGGGCGGGACGGCGAGGTGCCCGGCGCCATGAAGATCGGCAAGCACGACTTCGGCCCGGTCACCACGGGAGACGACCGCGACGGGATCGTCAGCCCGGCCGGCCGCGAGGAGGTCCGCGCGTTCGTCCGAACCACGCTCGAAGACTTCGACCCGGACCCGGTCGGCGAGCTGACCTGCCTGTACACCTCCACGGCGACCGAGGACTTCATCCTGGACCGCCGGGGCCCGTTCGTCGTCTGCTCGGCCTGCTCCGGCCACGGCGCCAAGTTCGCCCCGCTCACCGGCGAGCTCGCCGCCGACCTGGCCTGCGGGGACGCCCCGGCCGACCCCCGGTTCACCCTGGCCGCCCACGCTGCCTGACCCCGGCCCGACCTGACTGGTCGGCATCGGTCCTCCGCCACTGAAGCCCCCAGGTAGACCTCTTGCGGGCCGACCTGGGGGCGACGTGGTTCGTTCCTGTCGGTGGTGGATCGGACCGCGGCCCCGCGGGTCAGCTGCTGGCGCTCCCCGCGTCCGCGGTTTCCTTCTGCTCGACGAGTTCGCCTTCGATCGTGATCTGGATTTCCTCGCTCACCACGAGCCTGCCGTCGAGCATCATGCTGAAGCTCAGGCCGAAATCCTTCCGGTTGATCTTGGTCGTGGCGCCGTAGGCGATGCGGTGTCCCATCATCCCCGGATCGTTGAACTCCCCGTACTTCTGCACGTCGAGGACCACGGGGTGGGTGGTCTCCTTGATGGTCAGGTCGCCGGTCAGCTTGTAGTGGTCTGCTCCGGACGGCTCGACACTGGTGCTCTTGAACGTGATCTCCGGGTACTTCTCCACCTCGAGGAAGTTCGACGAGCGCAGGTCGTTGTCCCTGATCCCGTTGTTGGTGCGGATGCTGGCGGTCGAGATGGTCACCTCGACTGAGGCCGTCTCCGGATGGTCGGGGTCGATATCGGCAGTCGCACTGAGCTCGTCAAAGTTGCCTCGCACCGTCATCATCCCGAGGTGCCTGGCGGAGAATTCGACTTGCGTGTGGTACGGATCGAGCTGCCAGTTGCCCATGAAGGGCCTCCTTTGCTCCCCCCATAGCTGGACGCGACACGATCGTGCCGTCAGCTGCGATCGTAGCGGAGACGCCTGCCGTTACTGGAGGCTGCCCTCCGTATACCTATCCAGCGGCTGGACCCTCAGATGGGGTACCGCGTGGGCTCGGTGGTGTACTGCCGTCCGGAGGGCGTGGTCCACCGGACGGCACCGTTCGGGATTTGCTCAACGCGCCAGCGGGGGTCCTGCTTGAGCCGGTGGTCGAAGCGGCATTTGGGATTGCCATTGCCCAGACAGGTCCGGCCGCCGGCCTCGCAGGGGGTGTTGTGCTCGAAGTCGGCGCGGGCCGAGGGCCTGCGGCAGCCGGGCCCGGTGCAGGTGGCGTGCCGGACCTGGGCCAGGCGCCGCAGCATGACCCCCGGATCATGTCCCCGGGCCTGGTGCCGGTGATCACACTCCCCGCCGGGGAGGGGCCCGATCTCGATCAGCAGGTCCCGCTGCCCGGGGATCCCGGTGGACAATCTCCAGGTGCCGTAGCCGCCGGGCGGGCCGGACGGCCGGGCAGGGGTGAGGCTGAACCGTGCCCGGCCCGGCGGGCCTGGTCCGCCCGGTACCGCTGGCGCGGGCCGGGCGCAGCCGTGGCCGATGGCGTGCCCCTGGTTGTCGGTGACGGTGACGCACCAGGTGGATCGGGGGTTACGCGCGGCGG
>Ga0335072_10017092_pt1 | contig 10267 bp, 9 predicted proteins | sample Lox_Sample_21_FD_206725 | JGI IMG/M metagenome (GOLD analysis project Ga0335072, IMG submission 206725) | Soil microbial communities from Loxahatchee National Wildlife Refuge, Florida, United States - Lox_Sample_2.1 | ecosystem: Environmental > Terrestrial > Soil > Wetlands | place: USA: Florida...
CATGCAAGCCAGGTTCCCTACCGCCGCAATCGCAGTCCTCGAATTCGGCGGCCCGTGGTCCACGATCGCGCCGGGCCGCGCGCGACTGGCCAGCTTCGTCACCCCGCCCGAGATGCACGACATGCACCGTAGCCGCTCGGGGCGCTATTCAGCCTGACCAGCAAGCCAGCCCCTCCAGCCGGGGTTTGTAAGATCAGCCCGCTGCACGAGGTGGACGCATGCGGCCGGGTTGCCGCACCTCGCGCCCTGAGCGGCGCGGTCATCGAGATATTCCCGCCGGCCAGTCAGGGCTGATGCCGGCGCAGCCTGTTCCGGGCCGACTCCACTGCCGCAACCTGCCGAGCGCGTGACACTGCCAGGCCGACGGTGCCGCGGGTTGGCGTCAGTCGCCTGCCCGCGGTAGCGGACGGTATACTACCTACGGCGATGGAGCTCGCTGGCAGCCGCCCGTGAGGGGCTGATGGCTCCTGGTGACCGCCGCTTTGGCGGCGAGAGCAGGAGTCCGTTATGACTGTCCGCCACCCCCTGCAAAGCCAGGTGCTTGAGGCCAGCGCGGCACACGGGCGCGCTGCGGTCCCCGGAATAACCCAGCCCGGTAGTCACGGTCACCCGGCCGCCGGCCCCGGATGCAGGCAGGCCGGCATGACCGAGCCGATCCGGGACACCGCCCCGCCGCCAGCGCTGCTGGACGGTGGCCCGCCGGGCACCGCGACCATCCCGCCGGACCAGGTCCCGGAGCCCAGGCATGCCGCGTTTGGCAGCCTCCTCGCGCCGCAGGAACCGGAGTGGCCGGAGGTCCAGGAGCGGCCTGACCCGGCCGCGGTGTCCGACCTCCACCTCGATCAGATCGTCGACGCGGTCGCCGGGGACCGGGAGGAACGTGAGCTGATCACCGCGTTGCTCTACCAGCAGGTCCAGGACGAGGTCACCATCCGCTACCGGCAGGACGTCTTCCGGGACCTGGAAAACCCCGGCCTGCTCGGCGCGGCTGCCCTGTTCGCCGAGCAGATGCGCCAGGTACGGGTTCATCTGGGCCAGCTGCCCAGGATGCAGTCCGCCCGCCAGCGCGAGGGCTGGTTCCTGGACGCGGCGGCGATCTACTGCGACGCGGCCCGTTCACTGGCCGCCGCCCTGAACGAGCACCCGGTCGCCTCGAGTGCCCTGACCGCGTTCCGTGACTACCTGGCCGGCTACACCGCCTCAGCCGGATTCAGCCGGCTCGCTGCCGACACCGCGGACCGCAAACGCGACCTGGCCGCCATCACCTACCAGATCCGGATCAGGGGACTGCGGGTGGAAGTCAGCCGCTACGACGGCGAGCCGGACTACAGCGGGCAGATTCAGCAGACGTTCGAGCGGTTCCGGCAGGGTGCGGTGAAGGACTACCTGGTGACCTACCGGACCTGGCCGGGGATGACCCACGTGGGAGCGCAGATCGCGGAGCTGGTGGCCCGGCTGTACCGGGACGAGTTTGACGCGCTGACCGGGTACTGCCGTGAGCACGCCGCGTTCGCCGACATGGTGATCCGCAAGTTCGACCGGGAGCTGCAGTTCTACCTGGCTTACCTGGACTACATCCGGCCGCTGCGATCGGCCGGGCTGGCGTTCTGCTACCCGGAAGTCACCCGCAGGTCTAAGCAGATCTTCGCCCGCGACACCTACGACCTGGCGCTCGCCGCGAAGCTGACCGCCCACGGCGAGCCGGTGGTCGCCAATGACCTCCGCCTGGACGGGACTGAGCGGGTCATCGTCGTGTCCGGGCCCAACCAGGGCGGCAAGACAACCTTCGCGCGGACCGTCGGCCAGCTGCATCACCTGGCCGCCACCGGCTGCCCGGTCCCCGGCAGCGCGGCCCGGCTGTACCAGTACGACCAGCTGTTCACCCACTTCGAGCGGGAGGAGGACCCCCGGGACCTGCACGGGAAGCTGGAGGACGACCTGCTGCGGATCCAGAAGGCACTGCTCGCCGCCACCAGCCAAAGCATCGTCATCATGAACGAGATCTTCACCTCCACCACCGTGGCCGATGCCCGGTTCCTCGGCGAGAAGGTGCTGGCAAAGGTGATCGAGCTAGACCTGCTGTGCGTGTACGTCACCTTCATCGACGAGCTGGCCTCTCTCGGCCCCACGGTGGTCAGCATGGCCAGCACGATCGTCCCCGGCAACCCAGCTGAGCGAACGTACAAGGTCCTGCGCAAGCCGGCCGACGGGCTGGCATACGCGCTGGCCATCGCCCGCAAGCACGGCGTCACCTACGACCAGCTCACCAAGAGGCTCAGCTCGTGAAGGCCCGCCTGCTGCACCCGGATGAGGACTTCGACGTCACCGCCGGCCTGCCGACCCACAGCAACGACCTCATCCAGGACCTGGAGCTGACCACGGTGCTGGACGCGATGGCAGCCGGCGACAAGTTCCTGTACGACATCTCGGCCCGGGTCATCCTCGCCTGCCTCACTGACCCGGCCGCAATCCGCTACCGCCAGCGTGTCCTGGCCGACTGCATCGCGCAGCCGGAGATCATACGGCAGATGTACGGCATCGCCGTCGGCGCCCTGGCCGACAAGCGCCGCGTCTGGGGCTTCTGGGCAGGAGGCCGGCCAACATCCATCCTGTCCGGCGCGGTCAGCCAGCTCGAGGTCCTGATCGCACGGCTCCGCGAGCTGCGCCAGGTCGCCGACGGCCACGCCGAAAAGTTCACCTCCGACGGCATGGTGACGCTGCTGCGATCCCTGCAGCACGACCTGGACGACGAGTACTTCGAGACACTCAGCGGCCACCTGCGGCAGCTGCGGTTCCGCGGCGGCGAGCTGATGAGCGCGCAGCTTGACCGGGACAACAGCGGCATCAACTACGTGCTGCGCTCCGGCACCTCCCGGCGCGGCTGGAAAGAGCGCGTCAGGATCGAGCCCCGGTCGGTCTATTCCTTCACCATCCCACCACGCGACGAGGCCGGCGGCGAGGCGCTGGAGGACATGGCCAGCCGCGGCATCAACCTGGTCGCCAACGCCGCCGCCCAGTCCGCCGACCACGTGTCCAGCTACTTCACCATGCTGCGCGCCGAGCTGGGCTTCTACGTCAGCTGCCTCAACCTGCACGACCAGCTCACCGCATCCGGCCAGCCGGCAACCTTCCCCGACCCAATGCCGCCGAGCCCGGCGGTGTTCGCCTGCCAGGATCTCCGCGACACGAGCCTGGCGCTGCGGGCGGGCGGCGTGGTCGGCAACGACGTCGACGCTGACGGCAAGCCGCTGGTGATCATCACCGGCGCGAACTCCGGCGGCAAGTCGACGTTCCTGCGCAGCACCGGACTGGCGCGGCTGATGATGCAGGCCGGAATGTTCGTCACCGCCAGGGCGCTGCGCGCCAGCACCTGCGCGAAGATCTTCACCCATTTCATCCGCGAGGAAGACCCGGGCATGACCAGCGGGCGGCTCGACGAGGAACTTGGCCGGATGAGCACCATCGCCAGCCAGATCCGCCCGCACAGCCTGATCTTGTTCAACGAGTCGTTCGCGGCCACGAACGAGCGCGAGGGATCAGAGATCGCCCGCCAGGTCGTGCGTGCGCTGCTGGAATCCGGCACCAGCGTCTTCTTCGTCACCCACCGGTTCGACTTTGCCGACAGCTTCCGCCGCCAGCAGCCCGCCGCCACCCTCTTCCTGCGAGCCCCGCGGCAGCCCTGCGGCCAGCGGACCCACAAGCTCACCGTCGCCGAGCCGCTGCCCACCAGCTACGGCCAGGACATCTACTACCGCATCGGCGGATGGCTGCGTGAGCAGCCAGCGGCCGGGGAACAGTGAGCCACCGCAGCCAGCCCAGCCTGACGTCGTCGCACCCAGGTCCCGCATCCCCCGGCAGCCCGTTCAGACGGCCGCAGGGGTGCGCTCGTCGGCGCGGGACGATCTATCTGGCCAGCCGCTACCCGCGGACGGCGCGGCAGACCGGACAGCATGCTGGAGGCGGCCGGGGCCGGGCGCCAGCCGGGCTGGCAGCCTGTCAGGCTGCCTGCCGCCGCCAGCCTGAGAGCATGACAGCGTGACGTGCCCAGCCCGCTCGACCGCCCCGCGGTTCCGCGTCGAGATCACCCGGCGACCAGGCGGGCGTGCGGGAGGGCCCGGTCCTGTCCCGCGGCCACGTGGCCGAGGCGGAGCGGCCAGCCGCGGAGCGGCGTTCTGGCCCGGCGACTCCGCCCTTGCTGCGAAACCGCCGCCAGCCCGATGAGCACGCCCGCCTCGGCCGTGCCCGGATCCGGCACCGCTGGCGCCAGGTTGTTCCTGTCCCGCCTGCTGGGCCGGCCGCTGACCGACCGCCGCGGCCAGCCGCTGGGGAAGCTTGCCGACGTCATCGTCCGCTTCGGCGGTGCGGGCTACCCGGTCGTCACAGGGATTGTCGGCGCGGTCGGGAGGCGCGATCTGTTCGTGCCCGCCGAGCAGGCCGGCTCGCTTGACGGCGACCCTCTCAGGCTGTCAAGCGCCCGGCTGGACCTGCGGCAGTTCGAGCGCCGCAGCGGCGAGGTGCTGCTGCGCGCGGACGTGCTCGGGCACCGCCTCATCGACGTGCCGTATGCCCGGCTGGTTCGCGCCGGAGACCTGCAGCTGTCCCGCAGCGGCGGCCGGTGGGTGGTGGACGCAGTCGACATCCGCTCGCGGCCGCGGCGGCTGTTCGGCCGCCGCGCGCACCCGCCGGCGGCACGCGACTGGCGGGACTTCGAGCCGCTCATCGGCCACGCCGGCAGCGCGGTGCTGCGCGGACCGCTGGCCCAGGTCCGCAAGCTCAAGCCAGCGCAGATCGCCGACCTGCTCGAGGAGGCCTCCAAGGCGGAGGAAACCGAGATCCTGGAGCACGTGCACGCCGACCCCGAGCTGGAGGCTGACGTCTTCGAGGAACTGGGCGAGGAACTCGCCAGCAGGCTTCTCGGCGCCCGCACCGACGCCGACATCGCCGGCGTACTGGCCCGGATGCGCGCCGACGACGCTGCGGACACGGTGGCCGAGCTACCGCAGCGGCGCAGGCAGGCCGTCCTGGATCTGCTGCCGCCGGGCCAGCGGACCAAGGTGATGACGCTGATGGGCTTCAACCCTGCAAGCGCCGGAGGCCTGATGGGCGTCGACTACCTGGCACTGCCGGGCAACGCCACGGTCCGCGAGGCGCTGGAGGGCGTTATGCGCGCGGCCGACATCCAGCCCGAAGCACTGGCCAGCGTGCACGCCGTGGACGACAACCATGCACTGCTCGGCGTGGCCGGCCTGATCACGCTGCTGCAGTCCGATCCGGGCCAGGCGCTGCTGGACGTCTGCGATGTCGATCCGGTCCTGATCGGTCCTGACACCGATGCGGTAGATGTCGCGCTCCTGATGTCCGACTACAACCTGACCACGATCCCGGTCGTGGACGCGGACCGGAAAATGCTCGGCCTGATCACTGTGGACGACGTGCTGGAGGTCGCTCTGCCGCAGGACTGGCGACGTCGCGAGGCCGCTCTGCCGCCCGACGCGCACCGCGGCCGCAGCGCCAGCGGATCCGCGCTGGGGCCGCCGCGGCAGGGCATGCCCGACCCATGAACGGCCCGCCTGACCAGTCCGGCCGTCCAGCCAGGCAGCCTTCGACACCTTCTCAGGCCAGCCCCTCGCCTCGGGCCCAGGGGCCCGGCGGGACCAGGCGCGAGCCCGCTACGCCCCCGGCGAGCACCGCGAAAGAGCCGCTAGCCGCGCCCGGCGCAGTTCCCGGCGACGCGCGCCTCGGTGACATCGAGGGCGCCCTCGGCCGCATCCGGGCCGGGGACACCGGTCAGCAGCGCGGGCTGCGGCGGAGGCTCGTCACGTTCCTGGCGATCGTCGGCCCCGGCCTGATCGTGATGGTCGGCGACAACGACGCCGGAGGCGTGGCGACCTACGCCCAGGCCGGCCAGAACTACGGTTACACGCTGCTTTGGGTGCTGCTGCTACTGGTTCCGGTACTCGTGGTCAATCAGGAGATGGTGGTCAGGCTGGGCGCGGTGACCGGCGTTGGTCACGCCCGGCTGATCAACGAGCGGTTCGGCCGGTTCTGGGGCTGGTTCAGCGTCGGCGACCTGTTCCTGCTCAACTTCCTGACCATCACCACCGAGTTCATCGGCGTATCGCTCGCGCTGGCCTACTTCGGGGTGAGTAAGTACGTCGCTGTCCCCGTCGCCGCCGTGCTGCTGGTCGTGATCACCGCGAGCGGCAGCTTCCGGCGGTGGGAGAGGGCGATGCTGCTGTTCATTGCCGCCAGCACGATCCTGATCCCGCTGGCGTTCCTGTCCCGCCCCGGCTACGGCGCCGGCTTCTATCACGCGTTCGTGCCGGGTGTCCGGGGCGGCGTGAGCTCGGACGCGATCCTGCTCATCATCGCGATCGTCGGGACCACGGTGGCGCCCTGGCAGCTGTTCTTCCAGCAGTCCAACGTGATCGACAAGCGGATCACGCCGCGGTTCCTGGGCTATGAGCGCGCCGATACTTTCCTCGGCTCGCTGATCGTGGTCGTCGGCGCCGGCGCCATCATGATCATCGCAGCCTACGCCGTGCAGGGCACGCCACTGGCCGGCCACTTCACTGACGCGCTCGGCGTTGCCAGCGCGCTCGGCGGCAAGGGCACGGCGCTCGGCGCGCTGTTCTCAATCGTGCTGCTGGACGCGTCCATCATCGGCGCCGCCGCGGTCACGCTCGCCAGCAGTTACGCCTTCGGCGACGTGTCCGGCATCAGGCACTCGCTGCACCGCGGCTTCCGGGACGCCAAGGCGTTCTACGCCAGCTACACCGCCATGGTGGTCGCCGCGGCCGGCATCGTGCTGATCCCCAGCGCGCCGCTCGGCCTGGTCACCGAGGCGGTGCAGGCGCTCGCCGGGCTGCTGCTCCCGTCCGCCAGCGTGTTCCTGCTGCTGCTGTGCAATGACCGGCAAGTCCTCGGCCCGTGGGTCAACCCACCGTGGCTCAACGCGGCCGCCACCGTCATCATCGCCGTCCTCCTCATGCTGTCCGGCACTCTCATGGCCACGACGCTGTTCCCGCACCTCAATCCCGCTCGCATCGTCATCTGGGTGTCGGCTGGTTTTGTCACCGGGCTCGCCGTGGCCGGCCTGGCACTCCGGCTCGCCCGGTCCCGGGCCGGTGGCGCCACCGCCGGCGCCGAGCCGCTGCCCCCCGGAACGCGAGCCGACTGGCGCATGCCGCCGCTGGCTCTGCTCAAGCCGGTCACCTGGTCACCGGCTCTGCGGCTCGGCATGTTCGCGCTGCGCGTCTACCTGCTAACTGCCGCGCTGCTGCTGCTCGTCAAGGCCATCCAGGTCGGCACCCACTGACCGGCGCTCCCGGCGGCGCGGAAGCCGCCCGTTCCGGTGCCGCGCAGCACCCGCGTGACCAGCCGGGTCATGAACTACATGAACCAGCAGGCAAGACTGCACCAGGCGCAACTGCCCAGGGCGTTAGGCCGCCAGAGCCCCCGTCGGCAGCACGTTGCGGGCCGATCAGGCAGGCGGCGAACCGCGCGCCAGCGCGGCGGCCACAGGCTCGAAGCGGGGCATAGCCGGGCAGGAAAGCGGCCGGTCGTACGCCAGTTTGTCAGTCCACCTTTCCTGGCGGTGGTCCCGGCTTCTGGCGTGCACTTGTGCCCTCCCCCTCTGGGGACGATGACCCGAGCAGCGCGGCACAGACATCCAGGATGTCGACCATGCCCCTGAGGCAGCCGTCGTCGCCGACGACGGGCAGGTGCCGGAAACGGCGCCGCACCATAGTGCCGGCTGCCTCCCGCACGCTCGCCGTGGTCCGGATCACCACCGGATCGCGGGACATCAGAACGGCAATACGCACATCGGCCAGATCCTTTCCCGCAGCGACCGCCCCGACGATGTCCGCCTCGGTGATAATGCCGACTGGCCTTCTGATCTGCTCGTCTTCCATCACCACCAGCGACGTCGTCCCCGCATGCCGCATCAGGTAGGCGGCCGCCGCGACATGGTCACCCGGCTCGCACGCCGTGAGCACGGGCCGCATCACATCGCCCGCCGTTCCGGGACCCGATGGCGGCGGCGTGCCCGTTCCCTGCCTGCCAGGTTCAGCCATGGACCGCTCCGTTCCCCCGCGGCGAACCGGCCGCCGTGTTCAACGCCGGCGCGCGGGATCGCGCCCGCCTGACGTCATGCTACGAGAACGGCCCGGGCCAGGTCCTTTGCGGGCACGCCCTCCCCGGCCGTCAGCTTCATCCAGGCAGCTTCAACCAGGCCGGCCATGGCGCCTGATGACCCGGTGCCTAGCACGATGCCGCGCGTCCCGCGGCCAGGCGTCACGGCCCCTGCCGTGTCACCGCCGGACAGGCAGGCCATCGGAGCGCTATCCCTCCCGGCCGGTACCATCGGTCTAGTGGCATGACAGCCACGCGGCGGTGGATCTCGCCGAGTTCGCGCCGGTGTTCCCGGCGGCGTGCCAGATGGCCGATGGGTCCTGCTCTGGTTCTCGCAGAACAGGAGGCGCAGATCATGACAGTCAACGGCGTTGACGTGCGCTGCTCGGCCATCGTCTTCCGGAAGGACTCAGTTCTCCTGGTCCGCCGTACGCGCGATGGCGCCACGGTGTGGACCTTGCCCGGCGGCACCCCGCGCGAAGGCGAGAGCATGGCCGCATGCGCGCGCCGCGAGCTCTTCGAGGAAACCGGCATATCCGCCGACCCGGTCCGGGTGGCGTTCGTCCTGGAGGCGATGGCTCCCGAAGGCAGCCGCCGCAGGCTAGACCTCGTCTTCCTCGTCACCGGCCTGGAGCCGGGGGCTCAGCCGGCCACCCTGGAACCAGGAATCGAGCCACGCTTCGTCCCCGTCGACCAGCTGAACGAGCTGACGCTGCTGCCCCCGGTCGCCGGGCACCTGCGCGGCCTGCTCCGCGACGGCCTCGGCCGGTACGCCCCGTACCTGGGCAACGTGTGGCGGCCGCCGGCGGCTCAGCGGGCAGGCCCCCTGGCCCGCTGACCGGACTGGCGCATGGCCGCGCGTCGCCGCTGATGGCCTTCGGGGCAAGCTGGCCAGCGCCGGGTGCCGGCCGCCGAGCGATAATGAGCCGCCGGGCAGGCGGAGCAAAGCCGCTCCCCGCTCCGCCGCGTGACGCCCGCTCGCCGCGATGCCGCATCGGCAGGCCGTGAAATGACAGCGGCGCCACGGCGCGCACCCGCTGATCGTCGCAGGCCGCCCCCGAAGAATGGCCAGGGGCGGGCCCCGCCCCTCTCGCGAGCTAAGGGAGACTGATGAACATCCGCAGAGTGCTCCTGGATGTGGATAAGGCAATCCAGCGGCCCGAGATCATCGACATCGCCCGAGCGATCGATGCCGCCCCTGGCGTAGCCGGCCTGAATATCACTGTCACCGAGATCGACGTGCAGACCCTGGGCATGGACGTCACCGTGGAGGGCGACAACATCGATGTGGCCGCGCTGATCCGCGCCATCGAATCCACCGGGGCCGTGGTGCACAGCATCGACGAGCTGGTGGCCGGGGAGCGGCTCGTCGAGCGGATAGCGCGGGAGCGGTGAGCCGGCCGCTGGAACGGCTACGTCCCGACATCCGGGTGCTGCCGCTGGTCCTGGGGCTGCTGGACGGGATCACCAACGCACTCGGGCTCGCCGCGCACTCCATCCTCGGCGCCGGTGCCGGAGTCAGTCTCGGGCTGGCGCTGCGGGTCGCGTCGTTCGCGCTGGTCACCGCCGTATTCGCTATCTTCGTCGCCCGCTATGTCGACCAGCGGACCGGGCTGCTGCGGGCCAGCAGGCAGCTCAACCTCCTTCAGCGGGGCGCGCTCGCCACCACCAGGCTGGGCCGTGCAGCGCGCCGGGACGCGCTCACCGATGCCGCCCAGGCCAGCCTCGCCAGCTACTGCGGTGCCCTCGTCCCGCTGGGCATCGCCGTCGCGTTCCCCGCATCCACCTGGCTTTCCCTCATCGTCGCCGTAGGCATGCTCACGTTGCTGGGCCTGATCGTCGGGCACCGGCTCGGTGGCAGGCCCGGGCTGTGGGCGGTAGCACTGGCCGCAGCCGGCATCATCGTCACCGCCGTCGGCGCTGTCCTCAACATCGCCTGATCGCTGGCGGGCGGTCCGCAGTTCGACTTGCGGGAGTGCAGCATTTCGCTGCCAGGGCAGCCGCGCCGGGGCCTGGGTGGCGGCCTGGATCGAGGATTAGAACACCGGCCGCAGGCACTCCGCCCTGAGCATGCTCTCGCCGTCTTGTGCGAGCAAGCCCTCGCGGCCCGGACCGCCTGAGGTGTCAGCCG
>Ga0335072_10017093_pt1 | contig 10267 bp, 10 predicted proteins | sample Lox_Sample_21_FD_206725 | JGI IMG/M metagenome (GOLD analysis project Ga0335072, IMG submission 206725) | Soil microbial communities from Loxahatchee National Wildlife Refuge, Florida, United States - Lox_Sample_2.1 | ecosystem: Environmental > Terrestrial > Soil > Wetlands | place: USA...
GCAACCAACCGGCCATCACTAAAAGCTGACTGATTAATGCCTGAAATCATGTTTTTGATGTATTTAGATCCCGTAGGACAGATCGACGACCAACAATCCAGTTTAGAGTGTCACGTATAGAAAGTTTTGAAGATGATAGCTCTGTAGAATTCAGGTACGAATGTCTAATGTTTAAATACACAGAGGTAGCCCGATAGTAGCTAATACAATGATGTGGAATGTGGTAGCCTGATGACCAAGCGTGGCAAAATCTTCCACAACCCAGATTTCCAACAGAACGGCATTTCAGAATATTGTCCTCTAACCCTACATAGCCTATATTGTACACTATAGATTTGTCATTCCGAATAGGCATTGCTATATCTAGTTGTCCTTTTACTACCGCATAAACTAGTATATAAGACGTCCCTACAGTATAAGCCCCCCACTTATGTAAGACGAGTTTTTTATTGGATTTCGTGGCCAAGGGTCAACTATTTTATAAGACCTGAGAAAAACAGTAGTATTTTAGGGGAGAAAATGAGGTAAACATTGAGAATTTTGCGTGCAGAGGTGTGGGAGGTCGGTAAGTTACATCAAAATATGTCATCTATGCCCTTATATACCCACTTTAGTGCATCATTTGCGGGGTGGAGGTTGGCGGCAGTACTGTTCTGGCTAGAATATCCTCATTCGTATAAGACAAGTCCCAAAACCGCCCAAAAGTCAATTATATACCAGTTTATGCGGTATATCCACTTGGACAATCAATAAATTCAATTTCGCTTAGCAATTATGTCAAAGTTCAAGTACCTTATTCTTAGACACAGGTATTTTAAAATCCACGCGGTGCTAGGGCTTTTTAGAGTCAGGGATAGGGGCCTTTAAGGATCAGCCTTTAAGTACGAATCGCGACCAAGAGGGGACGTCGTAGATGCGCCGGAGGTCTTGGGTTACTCACTGACTTTCAGGTTTTGGTGTTCTGAATTGCTTAAAGAATTAGGGTGGCTGAGGTGTTGAACTTTACGGTTCGGTGCGGCTGACGGCCTTCCCAATTACACCGAGAGGAAGCCACTGACATCACCAGCCAATAATTATAAGTGTGTCATGTGACCCCTCCTCGAGCTACAGGTATATATAGACTTTTAAAGGAATGTAGAATCTTCTAGTATGATCGTTGTAAGAGTTCTTATAGGGGTCGCATGTCGATAGAATTTTTAATGAATGCGGTCATGATAACTGGTGGCAATAGGTGGGCCGTTAGCCCTACCGAACTTGTACAGTTCCAACAAAATCGAGTAACTGGTAGTAATAAACTTAGGAAACGACTATATTCTGTGTCCGTAAGGAAAACTCTCTCCGAAACCCCCAATATCTCTGCTTTGTGTTCGCAAAACGCAACCCGTGTCTGCAAAGCTCTGTCTCTCAATCTCCAATCCCGTCCTCTCGTCTGTAAAAGCTCCCATAAAACCTGTCACGACCTGTAAAGGATAAAAATGGCACCCATGAGAACGAGGTTTTCGGACTGACTAAATACATCAAAGCTCTCAAGCCCAGTATATCAGGGCTAATAATATTGAAATACGTACATAAATATATCACAAGGCCATAGTCTTATAAATAAATTTTACAATTACGTCAGGTTCGTTATTTTGAACCGGTCCCTTGGGTCTCGTGGCTCAAAAGGGTCATATACACTCTTTATTGCGGTATACTATATAGAACCTTAATAATTATATAATTGAGGAAACTGGCCGAGTAGCTAGCTAGCCCTCTCTTTGACAAGTAGGTAGCGGTGAGGCTACTTATTTAGTAATTGCAGGCTGCGAGTAAAGTATAGCTTCGTATAGAGACAAGCAGCCTAGGGTTTTTATCCTACTATGTAAATAGTAAGGTTTTCTCTAGTTTAAGACTTTTATAGGAGACCCGCATAGCCTTAAGCTCAAACGGTGTAAGATTAATAATAATAATAATTGAGGAAACCTTATAATATCCGGCGCTGTTTCTTGCCTAATTCACGAAACTTGGAAGAGGCTAGCCCTGTTGTCCGCGTTCTCTACTCTCTGCAATCGTCTCATATACCGCATCCGCAGCCACATCATCTCGCTGCATAGTTCTCGTTGCCCGAGTCCGATTAGCCTGGGTGACGAGGTGGGCGAAAGCGGCATGCCTCCTCAATTCGACGACACCACCCCTTGAATCACCTCCTGCGTCACGACCATGGGAAATAAAAAGGCATTATTACGAGCTAATGATTACGAGCTAATGATTACGAAAACAACTAAGCAGTAGAATTCTTTATTCCAATGATAGACTTTTCACTACATCAGTATTCTGATCTGCAAGTTAACTTCGATACGCGCTAAGATCATACTACTGGTCCTTTCTAAAACTTCACATATCCCTTCCCCTTCACAAAGGTCTGGTGCCACTCAATAGGTACCTCCCCATTCGCTAGCTTAAAATAATGCTCTGCATGTGCCTCCCCGTTCACTTCCTGCGCTACTGATTTCCCTTCCGGGGTTCTCTCATCTGCGTAGTAGAATCTGATCGGCCGCATGATCATCAGTAAATATTCCTTTAATCCTAGCTCACGACATCGAGGCAAGTTAAAATAAGATATTTTCTTACCCGTAGCCTTTAGGCCCATAAGCTTGCGCACCTATCTCGATGAAATGTGCCGAAGCTGTTTTACCTACTCCTACCGTAACAGCGGCGCTCATGACCGTAGTGTTTAGGCAGTTGCCAGTGTAGATGAATGCCTTAGGAATAGAGTCTTTGATTGCGTCGAAGGAGTTTACGGCTTCTTTGGCTGCGGCAAAGGCGCTGGTGGTGTTAATGGCAAGGTGGTCGACGAAAGTCTTGAGTTCGATTGCGAAAGGATCGACAGGGGACCCGAAGACGAATCCTGCGGCTGTTGGAGGTTGAAGTTTTTAGTATGCATAGCATCATGTGTGCTAGGATTGTGTGTTATAAGATTATCATGAATTTACCATTGTAGACAACGACGCTTGGTTCGCCTAGCTTCTTTCTGACTTCTTCGAAAATACTGTGGACCTTGTCTGGGTCCGTGAGGTCTGCTGCGATTGATAAAGCGGCGGTGCTGGGAGGCACGCTTTTTCCGGATCTCGAGACGACAGCGACTTTGTACGCGGCTGAGGTGAAGCGCTCAGCGACTTTGGTTCCAATATTGGGTCCTGCCCCTAGGACAATCGCAACGCGGGATGCCATTTGAAATTATGGGATTCAGTGTAAGAGTTGTCAAATTAGATATTTGGTTACACAATTTGAGATCTGGGGCTGCCGCCGGTGTCATTGTATCTTTCCCTTTCGCGTTCGGGCCGAAGTTTTAGACCGAAACCCACTAGGTTACCAATCAATATGCAGGTACAGCACATTATGATCCAGGGTGTATTAATCATAATGCACAGTAGTTACCTTATTACAAAGCGGCTTTCTAATCCTTTCAGTAATACACATGTGCAAGGCAACATTGGGAATAGTCAAGACGCCAATGACGGTTGGATATGGCAGCCCGAGCAAGCACGGTCAAATAATAACTACAGACCAAAGTGGTGCATATTCTTGATTATTGAGTTCAGTCCTAATACAAGCCTTCCATAAATGATGATATGTTATAGTATTGTAAATCTAAGCTTATTAAAATCTAAAGTGATATACGATGGAACTTACCAAACGGCGTAGACCACTTCCTCCGGGAATCACTCACGCACAACTTCTCACCCCTCATCTCCTCCATCTTCCCAAGCATCCAAAACCTCCTCATCCAAATGCCCCCAAAGCCCCTTCTCAAACCCATCAATAATCCCCTTCACTTCACCCAACCCCAGTTCTTTTTCCCCATGCTTACATTCTGGCAAATACGCCTCTAAGCGCGTCAGGCCGGCATGCAAAACCTCATTCTGGGCCTACATCCGCTCACTGCCCTCGAAAGCAGGCATCTTTCGGGCTAGCATCGGGAACACGAAGCGCTCTTCGTACCGGTGGTGTGATTCGAGTTGGCGGCAGAATCGAAGCCGATGGACAGAAGTTGTCGTAGAGAAATGTTGGGTGGACGTGAACCAGCTTTGCAGATATCATAGAGGGTGGTTCAGGTATAGCGGAACTAGGAGTGCTGGTGTTAATTGCGTTCGAAATATACGTTATATTCCATCTTCATGGCTGCTGTATATGGAGCTTACAAAATAATCTATTCGGACTGCCATCCAATTGAATGTATCAAATTCTTTAGGAGACAGCGCTGAGAGCTTTGTTTCGGGTATTTGGGGCTGATCCACTCCGCTTGTGGGCATTCTGGTGAAATTAATGATTCAGGAGGGACTGCGTGAGCAAGGAGAGCGCGCCGACGAAGCATTGCTTTGCTTTGCTCTTCTTGGCGCTGATTAGGTAAATTATCAAGAGGGATTGCAACTTAGCTTCGCTTTACTCACTTTTGGAGTTCATATGGGGACATGATGAATGTCCCAAAACGGATATATTATGCGCCTTTAATTTTCCACATTCGGCTCGGATCGATTCCGTTCCTTTTCGTCCGTATCCATGCAATCAACCCAGAATTTGATCATTTAACTTTGAATTTTCTCAATAGCAAGGCAACTTCTTAGAAAAACAGTTTTTAATCATCCTCAGTATTCCACATAAAATATGGAAGGGGCTTACAAATAAAATCACGTGCTATACCACCGCTCCATGTAGCGCCTCCTGTATCCGCCCCCTGTCGCTTGCACGAAGAGCGCATCATAGTCATACCGTTAAAACTCTGCAGTATAAAGTCAAGTCTATCTGTCGGGGGTTTATGCGATCTCGCAATATCAAAATTTCATCTCTCGCACCTTTCACAGCGATGTCAGAACAGGTAAGCAGTAGTCATGTCATGCTAGCAAAGGGAAGCTAACACCAAACGCCATAGTTCGACAAAGAGAATCCTATTCCCCCCAAGTTCTGGAATGAGAAAGGGGAATTACAAAGGCCACAATCAGCATTCCGCGACTTCATCTCCAGTAAACCAGGATCTCGCTTCCCGCCAGAAATCAGTCGTTACCATCTCTATGTACAATATGCTTGCCCTTGGGGTTAGTAAGCATTCAGCCATCTTTAAGTCAGTACTAACACGTGATCAATCTAGCGCATCGCACCCTCATAGTCTGCAAGCTGAAAGGCCTCGAGGAAATCCTCCCCGTGACAGCCGTCCACTACCACCTTTCGCTAACGACATCATGGCGCTTTGTGAAACCAGAGGAGCAGCTCCCAGGACCAGACAGCACACCTGACCCTCTGCACCCAGAATTCAAAAACCTGAGCGAGCTGTATTTGTTAGCTAGTCCCGAATATTCAGGCAGATTCAGTGTTCCCGTGCTCTGGGACAAGAAACTCAACACGATCGTGAATAATGAGAGTAGCGAGATCATTCGCATGCTCTATAACGAGTTCGACGCCTTTCTACCTGAGAAATACCGCCATGTAGACTTGTACCCCGAGAACCTCCGTGCTGAAATTGATCTTGCCATTGAATGGATGTACGATCACATCAATAATGGCGTTTAGTAAGTAATAACACCCTCCTCGACTTAAATTGATAACAGCATTCTGAGCCTCAACAACAGCAAATGCGGGCTCGCGAAAACGCAAAGCGCCTACAAAACAGCCATCGATAATCTCTTCGACCATCTGGACAAAGTAGAAGCGCATCTCTCATCGCCCACGCATACCGGGCCATTCTACTATGGCTCCTCAATTACCGAAGTCGACATCCGGTTGTACGTCACGATCGTCCGCTTCGACACGGTCTATGTGAATTTATTCAAGACGAATAAGAAGACGATTCGATATGGCTACCCTGCTATCCGTCAGTGGCTGAAGAACTTGTATTGGAAAGTTCCGGAGTTCAAGGATACGACACTGTTTGAGCACATTAAGGGCCATCATTTTATTAGTCTGACAATTCTAAATCCGAGTGGGATTGTGCCGGACGGACCGGTGCCGGATGTGGAGCCTTTGGAGGAGTGAAGTATTGGAGGAGGCCCTATTAATTAGATTTAAAAATCGGGGTAGCGGCTTAGTTCTAAGAAGCACTAGTCAGAGCTACCGGTTTGCCGATATATATTTCTATATATTGAGGTGGGTTCTGTGGTCCCTACAAAATCACATGCCTAAAATGTGGCTGGCTGGTAAGCTTTGCCGAGGTTTTCTATCTACAGTAGCTTGACTTCATGCCAGCCTTGTCTGGGGAGGCATCCGCTCCCTGCCACTATTACCATAGTAACAGTCAAGTAGTAGCACAGACACTGAAAAGCGGCTGCTCACTATGAATCTTGCGATGCAGTCGTTAGAAGTCAGCTGCAATTCCTATAGGATAGTTTTACTACATAAGGAAAAGGCTGCGATGTTCGAAAGCTTCCTATTCGTCCTCACGAATCCTTTCGCGGTGACGCTGCGCCACTGGTTTCACCGATGCACCCCCAACTTACGTAGCAAGGCTTAAATTGGAGGACCGACCTCAAATCTTTCTATCTTCTGACTATCATACTCCAATACCAAAGAACATCTTCTCGGATTATGGCGCCTCGGACTAGCTGCTCGTTTTTCATGACGACAGAAGACCGCCAAACCAGCATCTTCCCCATCAGATCCGACAAATTTTGGGCACAGCCTTGTCGTGAAAAGGACAATGTCGTGTGATCAACAGCCAGGAAAATTTCAATACACACCGATTATCCAAGAACGTCGCGAGATTCGTATCATCATTGTGCTCCGGGGAGATTTCGAAGATGATATTGTATGCGAAGTGAAGCATGTCTCATTTGATGATTCGCCCACTTATGAGGCGCTGTCTTATACTTGGGGAGAACCGGAAGAGCGAATGAGCCCAGATAAGATAACTCTAGATAGAACGTCGTTCAAGGTTACTCAAAATCTTGCCTTTGCACTGCGTCACTTGCGACACAAGGATTGCGACAGACACCTTTGGGTAGATGCCATATGCATCAATCAAGACGACACGATCGAGCGAAATAACCAGGTACAGCAAATGGCGCGTATCTACGAAGCGGCGAAACATGTTCATGTTTGGCTGGGCCCGGCAAACGGCCCGAGTAGAATAGCAATGGCCTTTCTGAAGCAGGTCAATGAGAAGGTCAAGGGATGTATGAAATATCGAAGCGACGAAGAAGAAAAGGAAAAATTGAAAGAAGTCCACAAGTGGATCAAAGGCCACTACGAAGATCCTAGACACGAAAGTACCTGGAGAGCTATAGCACGGCTCTGGCAGAGAAACTACTGGAGCAGGATCTGGATCATCCAAGAAGTTGTATTCGGTACGACGAAGCGCGGGCAGTGTATTATCCATTGTGGGACAGATTCTATTGATTGGGAGACTCTTGTTGCACTTGATCGTGCAATGGCACTCATAGACAAAAGTTGTTATGATAACGAACATTCCGAAGTTGACATCGTCCAGTTCTCAAGAGGCGCTCGGTTGGACTTATCATGGTTCATCGTCACGCATGGCAGCCGCTCAAGAGAGAAAAGCCTTGCGCTTTCGTATTTATTGATTAGACAGGGCCGTTATCGAGCAACTGATCTTAGGGACAAAGTCTATGCGCTGTTGAGCATGGTTCCTGAGTCCCCGACCGGTGGTTTAATTGTGAATTATGACTTGAAAACAGCCCAGGTCTATAGAATGGCAATGATGGAAATGGTAATACGAGAGAAGAAGCTGGGAGTGCTATGTTCCTGCTGCAGAGAGTGCCGAAATCAGGAATCATTGGAACAACTTCCGTCTTGGTGCCCCGACTTCAGCACGGATCCGATGGATAAATGTTGCCCAGCAAGGCTATGGTCGTACACTAAAGCTATCTACTATGCTTCAGGTGATGAAGATGCCTATGCATCCTTTCTACCAAGTAATGAACCTCCAATCATTCTCTCTGCGCGTGGATGGTGTCTGGACACGATTAAGTTTCCGCCTGATCAACAATATGCCATAAATGGCTTTCTCAGCCTAACATGCTTGCTATTCATGGCAGAGGGTATAGGAGGACATTACCCGCAAGACTTGAACAGTATCAGACCAATCGCACATGAAGCCATATGGAGAACTCTCGTAGCGAACCGGGGCCAATCTCACGATGAGGCACCAAAGAATTTTGAAGAGGATTACAAAAAGCTCCTGAGAAGATACCTCGGACCAACTGCTTTTGCGGGACCCAGTTTAGGGGGCGAGAATGCCAACGTCTTGGATGCTGATATAATCCACTCGGCGATTCCATTCAAAGAAAAGATGGATACGTGCCTACGGAAACGCCGCCTCTGCAAATCCAAGACTAGGTTCCTCCCAGGACTCGTGCCAGACACTTCCCAACAGGGGGATATCATCTGCATCCTTGTCGGTTGCGCATTGCCTCTGGTGCTCCGGAGAATAAACGATCATTTTATCATCATCGGCGAGTCATATGTTCATGGGTTTATGTGTGGTGAAATTTTGGAGCTGGAGAGGAAGGGTGAGGTTAAAAGGGAAGAATTCGTTATATATTGACAGGTTACTAAGTATGGAGGGAAGTATAGATATAAAATTAGGGGGGATGATGTGGTGGAAAGAGATGCAGCCACTCAACTACCCTAAGAGTTGTGAAAGATTTCCCGGGGGCAGTTTTAAGGTCAAGTAACTTAAACAATTACACAACGTATGGGTTAATGTGAGGCTTATCTCCGACTGAGTTAGATTTTCGGATATCTAGGCATCGTAATTGGTATCGATAACGAATCTTAAGGCTTTAGATGTGAATTGGTTTTTCATTGTAAAATTATCTCCATATAAAGCGCAAAGAAATTGCTAAATCCAGTTTCCTTTAATGGTTATGGCCACTGAAGGCGGGCGGCATTGAAATCCGTCCGCTTTCAGAACACCAGAAACTCTCCTACTCGCGCAATATATAACAACTTGAATATTGGTTTTCGACTAATCAATTAGTACAAGATTTTTTGTGCAAACTTGTTGGATATAATGTTCCATTTCTCTCATTTGTCCTCTCATTCATCCTCTCATATTGTTGGATTCATTAATGAGTTGTCAAGCCAGCTGAGTTTTCAGCTTCTTATAAGTGGCAATTTGCCACATGGAAAATTGTTTCAGCTGCCATGATCAATGGCGTCGGGAACGCCGATCTATGTTGTGTATAAGGGACCTATGGTCCCACTACAATCTCTACATGCAATAGTAGCAATCGATGAGTCTGTTCCTAAGAACCGCCAAGGCTAGTTGCAAAGCGCAACAAAACTTAATCAGCATTGCGGTTATATGTACGTTTTCTAAATTCTATTTTTGGTGTTCTGAAAGTGGACCGATTTCAATGCCGCCTGCCTTCGTAGTACTGGAATTTTAACACAATGTGCGCAGCGTAATGGAACGAATGACTTGAACTTAATATTCAACTACGAAGGACTGACTACAGGTATATATAGACTTTCAGAGGAAACATGGAATCTTCTAGTATGAAATTAATACCTCTTTGTGCTTGCCCCTTAGCAGTACCCGATTTCAACTGTTGTGAACGCTTTCCACGATTCAGTTTGATGGACCCAAAACCAGTTTATGGCAATAGGAGGTCGTATATCTATATCATTCTCGATAGCCAACTTGACCTTCTTCCGAGCCTTTAGCATTGTATTCACAATAACTTCGCCTTCTTTAGAAGTGCCTAACCTAAGCCTAGTTTCATCTATGTTGTATATATTGCTCATTGCAATGCCCTTAGTCGCAAGCACAGTAGCACTCTCATCAAGCCAAGTCATCACATTCCTCCAAGTAACATTTTGAACACGTAGTACATCTACAATACGGCAGGCAACTATGGAAAGTCTATTATTGATAAAGACTCACGCTTTTTTTCGAATCTCCTCTGCCATTTCTCGTTGTAGAGAAAGACGAATTGGACTACCAGTTCGTGTAAGCGATGTAATCCATTTTACAAGGCAACCCGCTCTTCTATTGCATTCAAGGGTTCCTGTTGAGTACGGGCTTCTGTCTGAGAGGCGTTCCCAGTCATTCGAGCATAGATGACTGATCGGGTGGCTACAGTTTGGTGAGCAGCTTCAATGGTGTTTTTTAAAGCCATTCCTGAATTCCCTTAAAGGCTATCTGCAGTTTGGCTTCGGAATCTGCTGCTTTCTTGCTTTTCTGACGCATTCTTGGGGTTGTACGGAGGCTAAAGTTGGACACGACTTTTTGTGATATCCAGTTACGCCACTTGTCTGGTTACACTATCCCTTA
>Ga0335072_10017095_pt1 | contig 10267 bp, 5 predicted proteins | sample Lox_Sample_21_FD_206725 | JGI IMG/M metagenome (GOLD analysis project Ga0335072, IMG submission 206725) | Soil microbial communities from Loxahatchee National Wildlife Refuge, Florida, United States - Lox_Sample_2.1 | ecosystem: Environmental > Terrestrial > Soil > Wetlands | place: USA: Florida...
GCGGCCGTCGCGCGCAGCGCGATGCGCAGCACCCTTGACCACGCGGGGGGCGGCCCCGTACCCTCAGCGGCCCGGCCGCAGGCCAGCGGCCACCCACGGCACCACCAAAACGATCACCGGAAACAGCAGGGGAGCCCTCAATCCGGGGTTTTCGGGTGCGTGCCGCCCTCAATCCGGGGATTGCGGGCACGTGCTGCCCTCAATCCGGGGTTTGCGGGTGGCCGGCCGGGGCCGGGCGGGGCCGGGAGCCGAACAGCTGACCCCCTCAAACCGGGGTTTGGCGTGGGCCGGCCAGGGCCAGGGCCGGTGCCGGGCGGGGTTTGGGGCTCGCCGGCCGGGGTTTGGGGCTCGCCGGGCCGCGAGGCCCGGCTGACGCCCGGTCCGGTTGTTGCTGGCAGTCAGGATGCGGGGATGTGTCGGCCGGCGGCGCTTGCTCCCCGGCCAGGATCAGCGCAGCGCGGGCGTGCATGCGCCAGCGGCTCTCCTCGGGACGGCCCAGGCGCCGCCAGGGACATTGTTCTGCGCCGGTTCTCAGGGGATGATGGCGATCGCGAACGGATACTCGCCGACCCTGATCGGTTTACCTGGCGTTCCTTTCGCGACGTTGATCGGCGTAACTGTATTGCCGGGCGTACCTGGCGCTGACTTCGGGTAACCGTAGTCGATGACATATGCGCTTGAGCCATCTGGCGTGAAGGCCGCGAGGAGAGGGCCGTGCCCGGCTTTTATCGGTGATCCGGCACGGCCAGTGGCGATCACGACAGGAGTCACGGTCTGCGAGACGTAATTGATCACGTAGAGCAATTTGCCGTCGGGTGACACGGTGGCTGTGAAAGGTGTATCGCCGACACGGATCGGCCGCCTGGCCCGCTGGGAGGACGTGACAATGGGCGTGACGGTGCCCGCGCCGGTGTTGATGGCATACGCGATCCGGCTGTCCGGCGTAATCGTCACCGACGATGGTCCGGTACCGTTGTCCGGCCCCACGCTGACCGGCCTTTCCGCGATATCCCCTGCCGTACGGATGGGCGTCACCATGCCGCGGCCTGCCGTTCCCGGCGAGGTGACGTACACCGTTTTGCCGTTTGGCGTGACGGCGATGGCAGACGGCGATCCAGCGACCTTGATGGGGCGCCGCGACACCATGTTCCGGGTGCTGACGGGCGTCACCGTGCCCGCTGCCGGGCTGAGGACATAGAGCATCTTGCCGTTCGGCGTGATGACCATTTCCGAGGGTGACCGGCCGACGTAAACTCGCCTGCCCGCAGTATTGGTCGCTGTGCTGACCGCGACAACGGTTCCGGTACCGGCATCGGCCACGTACGCCGTCTTCCCATCCGGCGCCATGACTATCGCCCCCGGCCGAGGACCCACCCGGATGGGCCTGCCCGCCCGGTCCGTGGCAGTGCGGATCGGCGTCACGCTGCCCGATCCCGTGTTGACGACATACGCGGCGCGCCCATTGGGGGTGACTGCGATCGCCGAGGGATGAACGCCGACCCGGATCGGCGGCCCGGCGCGGCCGGTCCTGACCAAGATCGGCGTGACCGTGCCAGCGCCCAGGCTCACCACGTAAGCGACCGGACCCCGCGTGCCCTGACTGACCGGCGGGCTGGCCATGGACGACCCGCAGGAGACTGCGGTGACAGCGGCCAGTGTCGTCGCGAAGCCGGGAAGAACACGCCGTTTCATCGTCAACTTCAACTCCCGGTAACAGGTCCAGTGTGACACATACGAAGCAACGATCACCGGGTCTACGACCCAGACCGATTTCACGTAGCCGTGCTTCTCGCCGACGTGCCGACCAGCGAAGTAGAGGCAGTCCGACGTCCCTGGCCGGAAACAGTGGCTCACTCCAGCAGGCGTCATCCGGCTAGGCGCGGTCTTCCGCTCGGTGCGGTTACCTACATGGCCGGGAATTCCCTGGGGACGAGGTCGAGCTGGCGCAGGAAGCCGTACACATCAGTCTCGCCCCAGAATTCGACGATTTCCCCATCAAGGAATTTGCAGGATTTGAAGGTAGCGCTTCATCAGTTCGGTGTTGAGTTCTTCCGTGCTCGCCGTGGGGTCATCGACCATTGATGCACCATCTTTCTCGTAGCCGCCAGATCCGTGCGAGTGGTGGGCCGCGAGCTGGACAATCGGGAACGAGGAAGAGGCCTCCCATGGACATCGCAAAGGTTGCTCGCTCTTGCGCGTCGCGTCCGCACGCCGGGCAGTCGATCTGCCGCTGACGTTCCACCTGCACCCGCCGCTGAGCCAGCCAGCACGGCAGCATCACCCGACCCGTCATGTCCCAACTCTGCCATGGCTAGCATCCGCCATGCAGCCGACGATAACGTCATGTCGTCAGCGAAACTGCTTCTTCCGGATAAAGAGGTCCGACGATGACGATTCGCTCGGCACTGAAGATGGCGCTGCTGCTGCCGGTCGCCGTAACGATGGCTACCGTCACCGCCGGAACCGTCGCCGGAGCCGCTACCGCGCCGCTGGAACATGGAGCCACGGTCAGCGTCCTCACCGACTCGGCTGGCATCCCGCACATCACGGCCTCGAACTTCAGGGCGCTCGGCTACGGCGAGGCGTGGGCCTTCGCTGAGGACAATTTCTGCACGCTGGCCAGCGACTTCGTGACGGTGAACGGCGACCGTTCCCAGTACTTCGGCCCGAAGAAACTCGCCATCAACTACTCAGCCGGGGTTGATCCGACGAACCTCGAATCTGACTTGTTCTGGCAGGCGGTCAAGAAGTCCGACAGCTACCAGACCCAGCTGAAGGCCAAGCCGCCGATCGGCCCCCTTCCGCAGGTAATCCAGCTCTTCGAGGGTTACGTGGCCGGCTATAACGCCTACCTCGCCTCCGGCGACCTGAAAGACCCGGCGTGCGCCGGCCGACCGTGGGTGCGCCCGATCACGCTCAAGGACATGTGGCTGCGCGGTGTGCAGATCGCGACCGAGGCATCAAGCGAGCAGTTCATAGACAACGAGGTGGAGGCGGCCCCGCCGCCGGAATCGGCCCGGCCGGTCAAACCCACCCTCGCCGGCCTGCGCGCATTGCGCCGCCTCACGGAAAGCGGCAGCTCATCGAATGGCTCGAACGGCATCGGGGTCGGCAGCGCGGACACCAGGAACAAGGACGGCATGGTGCTGGCCAACCCGCACTTTCCCTGGTACGGAACCGAGCGGTTCTTCGCCGAGCAACTGGACGTGCCTGGCAGCTATGACGTGGAAGGCGGGACGCTGATGGGCTTCCCGCTAGTCGGCATCGGCTTCAACTCCGATCTCGCCTGGACGCACACCGTGTCGACGTCCACCCGCTTCACGCTCTACCAGCTCAAGCTGGCGCCGCATCACCCGACCAGCTACGTGGTCGACGGCAAGACCATCCCGATGGGCACCGTGAAGGTCGCGGTCAAGGAGGGCCACGACACCGTAACGCATACCTTCTACACCACCCGCTACGGGACGGTCATGACGATCCCGCAGGCGGGCTTCGCCTGGACCAAGACGACCGCCTATGCGCTAGACGACGTCAACCTGGGCGACGAGTTCCGCACCGCCGATCAGTACTTCGAGATGGGCCGCGCGACCTCGGTCGCCGGCCTGCTGCGGGTCGAGTCAAAGTACCTGGCCATCCCCACTTTCAACACCATCGCGGCCGATAAGACCGGGCACGCGCTCTACAGCGACGTCGGCAATACGCCAGGGGTCAGCGCCCGGCTGATCAAGCGATGCCTGCCGCCCGGCCTGCCCACGCTGGTCTACGACCTGGCTGGCCTGATCACCCTCGACGGCTCGACGACGAAGTGCGCCTGGATCTCCGCCATGGGGACGCCGGTGCCCGGCATCTTGCCCGCCAGCGAGGAGCCGCACACGATCAGGACCGACTATGTGGAGAACTCCAACGACTCCTACTGGCTGGCCAACCCGAGCCATCCGTTCAGGGCGTTCTCCCCCATCGTCGGCCCGATCGACGTGGAGCAGGGCCTCCGCACGAGGCTGGGGAACGAGATGATCGCGGAGCGGGTCGCGGGTACCGACGGGCTCGGCAAGCCCAAGTTCACGATCCCGACCATGCAGGCGATGTGGGAGAACGACCGCTCGCTGCTGGCCGAGCTCGTGCTGACGCCGCTGGTGAAAAGCTGCAAGAAGGCACCAGAACAGACCGCATCCAACGGCACCAAGGTGAACCTGACCCAGGCGTGCGACGCCCTCGCCGGCTACGAGAAATACGAGAACGGCGATCTTGACGCCTCGGGCGCCTGGCTTTTCGAGGACTGGTCCAACCAGTCCATCCCCGGCACGTTCTGGAAGGTGCCCTTCAACGTCAAGGATCCGCTCACGACGCCTTATGGGCTCGACACCTCCAACCGGCACATACTGATCGCCCTCGCCAACGCCGTACTCGACCTTAAGGCCCGCGGCATCGCGCTCACCGCTTCCTACGGCCAGGTACAGCACTCGACCAAGGGCAGCGACGTCATCCCGATCCACGGCTGCGACACCGGCTGCTTCAATGCCATTTATCCTGGCCTGGCCAACGGCAATCCGTTCTTCCCCGGCGACTACGGCGAGGTCGGCGACGGATCCTCGCTCGTCATGACGACTGAGCTGACCCCGCAGGGACCGGTCAGCCAGGGAATCGTCACTTACTCGCAGGCAACGAACCCCAAGTCACCCTTCTACGCCAACCTGACCAAGCTTTACTCGCAGAAGAAGTGGGTGCCCTTCGCCTACACGGCCAAGCAGCTCACCGCGCTGAAAGGCACCTCACTCCTCCTGCTGAGAACCTGACACGTTGCTGCAACGCTAATTATGGTGCCGCAATCTGGCGCGCGCTCTGGCCAGCGGCATCGTTGGTTATTTGATGCTGTTCGGGCTGGTTCCGCTACGACAACGCTGGAACTTTGATGCTTCGGGGACAGCATTGAAGTTCCACTGATGCGGTAAGTTCGGTGCCGCAAACAGCATCAACGAGCCAGCGTTGCGGTAACGCCAGACACTTCAGGTGATTTATCTGCCGCAGGACCACGCCACCCCAGTCGCAGCGGAACGACGCACTTCATCCCAGCCGAACAGAGCCGCACTGCGGCCTGGCATCAATACCTTCCCGGCAATCTTGACCCGTCTCGGCCCGGGCGGGCTTCGAAGTCCCCCGCTGCGGCATTGATATTTCGTGCTATTATTACGTGCTGACCGTACAGCACGTAATGGAGGCAACCCGCAATGCCGGCTGATCGTCCTGCCGCCTGCAGGCAGTGCGGAACGACGCTTCAGACGCCCGCAACAATCGGCAGGATACGACAGTACTGCGGCCCCACATGCCGGAGTGCATCCCGGCGCGACAGGGCGCGGGAGGCCAGAAACGAAGGAACGCGCGTAAAGGATAGTTTGACAAAGGCGGACCGTAAAGCGAATCTTGACATCGTGCGGAACGAACGCACCGGCGCGACGGGCGATCCGGCAGAGCGCGGACGAGTGGCGGCGCTCGGCCTTCTTGACGGCCCGGCTGGCGGGACGGCAAGCGCGCTGGAGGTCATCGCGTTCGTGCGGGGCACGGCGAGCGCGGTAGAAGAGGGGATGCGAGTTGCCGTGCAGCGCGCGCGGGAGGAGGGGCACACATGGGAGGAGATCGGGCAGGTGCTTGGCACAACCAGACAGGCCGCGTTCCAGCGCTTCGGCAAGGCGACCGATCCGCGCACTGGCCAGCCAATGGCCATTTCGATCCTGCCCGGTGCCGCTCAGCGCGGCGCTGCCCTGTTCGCTGACCTGGCGGCGGGCCGCTGGGCAGATGCGAGCCGAGACTTCGGTGTACAGATCGCGGCCAAATTCGACGCTGACCGTATGGCGGCGACGTGGGCAAGGCTCGCCGGGATGATCGGGCAACTCGAAGAAATGGGCGAGCCAGTTGCCTTCCAGGCCGCCGATCGCACTGTGGTGGACCGCTCACCGGCACGACCCGACCGCAGGCAACATAATCGCGGCACGCGCTCACCGGCTAGCTGAGCGTGATGGTGTTGTAGTGAGCGAACGCCTTGGTGGCGTGGAAGAGTTCGCCGAGCGGTACCGGCATCTGTACCGGTGAGTAGACCGCCCAGGCTTGAGTGCCAGACACCCAGGCGAGGTCGTTCCAGCCGGGGCTGCCTTCCTCTCCCCAGCCGAACAGCATCTTCCAGTTCTTCATGCCGCTGCGCTTGATGTACATGAACGTCCCGTCAGAGGAAGCCGCCACCGCGAGGTTGCCGGCTGGCGAGACCGCCAGTTGCGCCTGGATGCCCCAGGCGAACGGGGCAATGCCTGGCGAGGTAAGTTGCCCGTCGAAATGGTCGGTTTTGCCGTTGTCTGATGATTCGTATACCGACTGCATCGACCTGCTCAGTCCGGGGTTGCCGACGCACAGCATGAAGACTTTGGTCGCGTTCTGCGGCACGGCCTCTGTCATCTCCGAAAATTGAGGTGAGCCTGTGCGGCATGGTGAAGTGCGGGTGACGAACCGCGCGCCGCCGTGGGTGCTGACGAGGAAAAGGCCCTTGCCCAGCGTCTTCATGTCGCCGTCGACGACGTAGACGGTCTTGCCGAGCGCGGTCAGGTACGCGCCGCCAGGCACGTTGAACGGAAGCGTGCGATAGAGCTTTGTCCAGCTATCGCCGGTCAGGCCGGTCCGCCACAGCGACAGGCCCTTGGCCTCGCACGTTCCGGTGATGTCGCTGGTGCAGGCAGAGGTCATTCCATAGAACCCGGTCGCGGTGGCAGCGATGTCGTACATCTGCTTGCCGTCGCCAGGCACCGGCCTGGCCGTCCAGGTCTTGCCGCCGTTAACAGTCCGGTACATGGTCGGGTACGGCCCGTACACCCAGCCATCCTTGGCGTTAGCGAACCTGATCTCGCTAATGCCCCGGATTGAGATGCCGCCAGGCCGCGCAGCGGAGATGGCCACTGGCAGCACGGCAAGCAGCTTCCAGGTCTTCCCGGCGTTGACGGTGCCAAGGACCTTGGTGCAGACCCTCGTGCTGCCCTTGGAGCAGGCCCACTGGCCAAGCACCCATCCCCTGGTTGCTGACACCCAGGTGACGGAGTTAGCGCCCGAGGGTTGTGAGGGAGATCCCGACGCCGGGCTAGCGATCGCGCCGCTAACGCCGGTCAGGCCAAGCATTGCCATCGATCCGGCCGCTACAACCGCTGCAAGGGCGGTTTTGATATGCGCTGTCATCGGAAGCGCCTTCCTTTCTGCTGGGGGGACAGGGTCGCATCCGCTGGGCCGGCAGGGTCGTCGCGACTGGCGGCGATCACACGGCCGGTCCCGGATCGCACCTGCCGTCATGCCTTACCTTGAGGCTTCGCCAATCTGAGGCTGCCTCCGCACCGCAAGCCACTACAAGAGCCTTCTGGCCTGTTCCTGAGGGACCTCCGCCCCGGACCGCATGAGCTGGCGCACGGTGACGATCTCGCAAATGCCGGCCATTTTCACAGGGTTTTAGTCATCGTGCTTTGTCTTAATTGTAATTGGCGTGACCGGGACTTCGGCAAGGAGGAAATCAGTCATGACCGGAAAGATGCGGAGCTTAGCCTGTTTCACCGTGCCGGAGCGGGCTCCGGGGCCAAGGCAGCGCAGACGGCGTTGATCGGTCGGGACCAGGTCCCGGCCGGCAGGCTTCCTGTCCTGACAAATTTGTCATTATGTTAGCGTAGGCAGGTGCTGCGCGCGCGACCGGGTTCCGACGGCTTAATCGCCCAGGCAAATCATCCGGCATGATTGGTCCTGATGAGGATAGCCGCCGTCGTAAATGGCAATCCGGCAGGCTGGGTCCCCTGGCTGGACGAAATTTCCGGTACTTCTATATAGGTTATACGACCTCGCTGCTCGGCACCTCGATGTCGTCAGTCGCGATCGCTTTCGCCGTGCTGAACAGCGGCGGGACGCCGACGACGCTTGGCATTGTCTTCACCGCGAACATCGTCCCTCAGATCGCCTTCATGCTCGGCGGCGGGGTGCTGGCCGACCGGCTCGGTCGCCGCCAGGTGATGCTGACCGCCGACGCGGCCCGGTGCGTAGCCCAGGGCGTCCTCGCGGTCACGCTGTTTCTGGGCAATCCGCACATCTGGCTGTTCATCGGCGCAGCGTTCGTAGTCGGCACCGGCAACGCGTTCTTCTCACCGGCCCTGTACGGGCTGACGGTCCAGCTCGCGCCACGCGATCAGATCGGCAACGCGAATGCGCTGTTCAGCATGGCCCAGCCCGCTGCCCAGATCGCCGGACCTTCTCTGGCCGGGATATTGATCGCCGCCACGAACCCGGCCGTGGCGATCGCGGCGGACGCTGGGAGCTACGCGGTCAGCGCGCTCGCGCTGGCCCTGCTAAGCTTCCCCGGCAGCGATGACACCCGGCGCCAGCGCCGTAGGCTGCTGCGCGACATGGCAGACGGCTGGGCAGAGTTCGCGGGCCGTACGTGGCTCTGGGTGCCCACCGTCCAGTTCGCAATGTTCAACCTGCTGACCTGGGGACCGTACGTGGTGCTCGGCCCGGTGCTAGCCCGCGAGTACCTCGGTGGCGCGCGTGCCTGGGGCTTGATACTCGGCTGCTACGGTGGCGGCGCGGTTATCGGCGGTCTGCTCGCGCTCGGCCGCAAGCCGAGGCGCCCGCTGCTGGTCAGGACGCTCGCCACGTTCGGCTACGCCCTCCCGCCCTTGACGCTCGCCCTGCACCTGCCGGCAGTCGCCGTCGCGGGAGGCACGCTGCTCGCGGGCATTGGCTCAGCCCTGGGCGGCGCGATCTCGACGACCGTCATGCAGCAGCGTGTGCCCGCTGAGGCCTTGTCCCGCGTTGGCGCGTACAACCTGGTCGGCTCATACGCGTTTGGCGCTGTCGCGTATGTCGCCGGAGGCCTGGCGGCCGAAGCATTCGGTGCCCGGACCGTGCTCGGTTTCGGAGCGGCGTGGACCGTCTTCGGCACCCTCGTGGTCCTGGCAGTCCCCGCCGTCCGCAACCTGACCTGGCAAGAAGAGGACGGAAAGTGAACTATCGACGGGAGTCAGATTCGGAAGCTTCACAGCATTCTTGGTGGAATAGGCCTGGCTTTCGTTCAGGCCGGGCCGTCATCCGCTGGGTATTGCTTGGACCTTTCTTGTTCGGCGGCGGGTGAGATCAGGCCGGTGGATCGAGAGCGGCTGGCTCCTCGCGTTGTCAGCGCTGCTCATCGTCGCGGCCATCTGGCTGGTCCGCCGCCGCGCGTCCTGAACCACGCCCATCCCGGGGGCGGGATGCCTGCGGCGGCGAATCACCTGAAGCGCCTGGCCTTACCGCAACGCTGGCTCGCTGATGCTGTTCGCCGCACCGACCTTACCGCATCCGTGGAACTTCAATGCTGCCCCCGCAGCATCAAAGTTCCAGCGTTGTCGCAGCGGGACCAGCCCGAACAGCATCAGATAACCAACGATGTCGCTGGCCAGCGTGCGTGCGGACCTAAAGAGGACACTTTATTGGCATTGGGAAGTTTGCTGTTTCGATGAGGATGATGGTGCGACCTGACCCGATGTGCTCTGGCGGACCGGTGCCGGGTAAACCCGCAGGCCGCGCAGCACGTCAATCGGAAAGGATTCCGGTCAGGTCTGGGAGGCGCTTCGATGAAAGGGCTTGTGCCGGTGATCGTGGCCCTGTCGGCGGCAACTGCGGGCTGGGCGGGCTGCGGAGCTGACTTGACTGCCGGGCGGCGGTCCCGGCCACGGGGTCGTGGGGCAAGGCGATCAAGGTGCCCGGCCTGGCAGCCCTGAACAAGGGCAGCAGCCAGCCGTTCTCCGTGGCCAGCTACGACCCGGTAGTCTCGTGCCCTCCCGCCGGCTTCTGCGCCGTCGGCGGCCAATACACCGACGCGTCCAAGCACGCTCAGGGATTCCTCACCCAGCCCGGATAGCACCCAGACCCCGCACCCGCGAACGGTTCCAGATCTCCTACTGGAACGCCGCCATCATTGAAGCCGCCCGCGCGATCTGCTGCACCCTCGTCCTGTCCGAAGACCTCAACGACGGACAAGACTACGGCGGCGTCACAGTCACCAGCCCGTTCCGCTGAAGGCGGGCACTCATTAACCGTGATAGACAAGCCTCATGGCAAGGAACGTTGCTGCTGCCGAGGGCAAGGTCCTCACCGAGTCCGACACGGGCTCAACCGCGGTCACCACGTTCACGGTCACTTCACGCCACGGCGCTGCTCATCGCGACCTGGCAGAGCTCAGGCAGCTTGCCGACGGCCGCCGCCGACGCCAGCCGCACGC
>Ga0335072_10017096_pt1 | contig 10266 bp, 12 predicted proteins | sample Lox_Sample_21_FD_206725 | JGI IMG/M metagenome (GOLD analysis project Ga0335072, IMG submission 206725) | Soil microbial communities from Loxahatchee National Wildlife Refuge, Florida, United States - Lox_Sample_2.1 | ecosystem: Environmental > Terrestrial > Soil > Wetlands | place: USA...
TGAAGCCGGTGATGCCTTGTCCAGCAAGCAGACCCTTGACGCGGTTTGTGTGCCGGATCCGCTCCTGTAAGAGTATCGCGCGCTCGCGGCATACCCGCCGACAGTCTTCTTCTTCCGGGGTGGGCGGCACGACCATCGCACAGACACGTGGTTCTCCGCGCTTCCATGCCAGCAACGTTCTCAACAGCGTCTCGCCGTCGATCGCATCGGTCTTGGCTCGTCGCCGGCGTCTCGGCACTGCAATCGACGCTGGATCGACGACATGACTTTCAATGCCGTTTACCTCCAGCAGCCGATGGACCCAAAAGCCGTCCAGCCCAGCTTCTTGGATCGCCACAATCTGCACCGGACGCCCCGTCAATTGCTGAGCCCTTACTCGCATCCGCTCCAGCAGACTGAGAAGCGCATCACCATCGCCGCCCGGTGTTGAGTACTTCGACATCCTGTTCCTTTCCGGCAACAGGCAAGTGATCAGCCATGTCGAGCGACTCAGTTCCAGTGACGCATAAAGCGTCATGTGTGGACGACGCCGTCGAAGCAAGGGCGATCTGGTATGTTGCGCCGCGGTCGGGTGCGGTCATGTGTCCGGCCTACATTGCGCGGCCTTATGACCGCTGGCCCTGATGCAATCCGCAGCCTGGTTCCCAAACAGATTTACGCGCTGGAATGGCGCATCACGCTTGACGGGTCTTCCAAGCTCCGGGTTCGACCGGTTCGCCATCACGCCACCATCGCCCTCACTCACCCATCAGCTGTGGCAACGCTGATGGGGTTTCTTCGGCTTCAGGCTGTGCCAGCTGGGATTGCTGCCGGCATGCGATAGGCTTCTCCACGCACGAGCAAAGCCCACACGATCCGCGCCGTTTTGTTAGCCTGTGCCACCGAGACGAGCCGTGCGGGCCGGCGTTCGAGCAGGCTTTTGAGCCAGCCAGCCTCGGCTGTGGATTTGCTTCGCGCATGCCGGATCACCGCGGTTGCACCCAGCACCAGCAGTCGGCGCAGGTAGCGATCACCCTGTTTGGAGATCCCACCTTGGCGCTGTTTGCCGCCGCTGCTGTGCTGTCTGGGCACCAGCCCGATCCAGGCCGCAAGGTGCCGGGCGGAGTAGAACTGAAAAGGGTCGGTGATGGTGGCGACGATCGCCGATGCCGTGATCGGCCCGACACCGGGAATAGTGGCGAGCCGGCGGCTGGCCTCGTTGTCTTTGTGCCACCTCACGATCGCGACCTCGATCTCCTTCACTCGCCTATCCAGGACCTCAAGTTCCGCGGCCAACCCGCGAAGCGCCTCGCGGGCCAGCGCCGGCACCTTCGTCGTATCCTCGCCGAACAGCACGGCTATCAGGTCGGCCACGCGTGCTATGCCCTGAGGCGCGATGATGCCCAACTCGGCCATATGGCCACGAAGGGCGTTCACCAGCATCGTCCTCTGCCGTACCAACAAGTCGCGCGTTCGATGCAACATCAACACGGCTTGCTGTTCGGCGGTCTTGATGGGCACAAAGCGCATCGTCGGCCGGGTCACCGCCTCGCAGATCGCCGCGGCGTCGGCCGCATCGGTTTTGCCGCGCTTGACATAAGGCGCCACGTATGAGGGCGGCATCAATCGCGCCTCATGCCCCAGTTCCCTGATCTCACGCGCCCAATAATGCGCCGTGCCGCAAGCCTCAATGCCAACCAAACAAGGCGGTAGAGCCTTAAAGAACGCCAGTACTTCCGACCGTTGCAGCTTCCGCCGTAATACTGCCTTGCCAGCTGCATCGACGCCGTGCAGCTGGAAGACCCGCTTGGCGATGTCCAAACCGACTGTGGTAATCTCCATGGTGGACGGCTCCTTCAGCTCGTTGCACTCAACGGCCCGAGCTTGGCACATCGATGCCGTCAGGGGTCGTCCACCGCATCAGATCAGGTTGGACAGTTGCGATATGCCTGGTCGAAATACTGCAGATACTGGGGAGCATCGGTTCCTCCTCGATGCGTGATTGGCGGCGTTGAGCTTATCAACCCCGGCAATCGACGGTCCCCATAGGATCTTTATAGGGCAACCTCTGCCCTCTCAGCGGTGGTGCATGCCTAGGGAAGCGGGTGCTCTAGGAAGAATCGAACCATCTCGGTTGTGGCGTCGGGCCCCTGCGGAAGGGTGTAGGAACCGGCGGCGCTGCCACCCGACCAAGCATGGCCGGCGCCATGAATGATCCATTGTTCCACTACCGTCGCGCCACTAGCATCGGCATGCAGTATGCGGCTGTACCCTAGCCCGCCTGCGACCTGGCCTTTTTCGACCCGCCTCGTAAGCAACGCGCCCTGGCCCGATTGCTTAACAACTGCATCGGCGTTGCTGGGGTTGACCGTGGTGTCCTTGTCGCCATGGAATACGATCGCCGGGACAACTCGTGGCTTCGATCCGTTTCTCGGCACCGTACCGCCATTGCCCTTCATTGCTGCGAATGCCGAGGGCAGGTCGCGCGCCGCACCGCAAGCTAGCCCAGAATGCACGGCGATTGCCGCGTACAGATCGGGGTAGGCATCGCCCATGATGGCGGCCGCGGCGCCTCCCGCCGAAAGCCCCGCAATATAGACGCACCGTGGGTCAACGGCGTAGTTGCGCATCACTTCGCGCGTGATTCCCGCGATCAACGAGGGCTCCCCGGCGTCGCGGCGCTGATCGGCCGCGCTGAACCACTTCCAGCATTTATGTGTGTTGGCCGAACTGGTCTGCTCGGGGTAGGCAACGAGGCAGGTGTGTTCTTCGGCCGCCATGTTCATGCGGGTGCCCGCTGCAAAGTCGTCGGGGGATTGGGTGCAGCCGTGCAGCATGACGATCAACGGCACTGGCTGGCCGTGATAGCCACTGGGCACGTAGAGCTTGTAGGGCCGACTGCCAGCCTGATTCCTGAATATGCAGGCCAGGAATTTTGCGCCGTCTGGCAAATCGACGGGAATCGTAGTCGATGCCCTCTGGCCCAAGCCGCCGGCCAACCCGCGATGGCGCATCTGGTCGATGAAACCACGCAATGAACCGGCCACTGCCGGGTTAATCAGCTCGTTTTTGATGCGAAATCCCGGATGTTCCACGCCGTCGCCGAGCGTTTGTTTATCCGGGGGCGCCAGCCTGGGCTGGGTCATCTCCGGGCTGTCCATCACGCCAAAAACGTTGGAGGCGGCGTGTCGCCCCGGCCCAGCTCGCCTGGTCACCGGCAACCCGGTTCCCAGCATACGCTGCAGTGCCGCCGTCGCTTCCGATAAGTGTCCGGCTTTGGTAAGGCGCGTCGCTTCGAGCAGTTCATCAGCAAGGGAGAAATTCATCGTCATTGCTTTCTGTGTGGGACCCTGATTGGCATCCCAGTGCGGAACCGGATTGGCTTCCGTCTCAGTAAACGAGTGTGCTGGCCGCCAGGCTAGTGGATATTCACCAGATCGGACGTCGCAACTTCGTGCTTTGTGGCAGTGTCAATGTGTTCGGTCGGCGAGCGCCGCTTTCACCTCGGCAGTCGCCTGCAAGGCGCCCAAAACGGTGACTGAGGCGATAGATGCACGAGCCAACTCAGCCGTAACGTCACGAGCAATACTGGCGAGACCCACGACATTGATGTGCAGCGATTCGCCACTTCTCTGCGCCGCCTCAAGCTCGGCGCGACTGTAGTGTCTGAGCCCAAGCTCAAGCGCCTTGCGGTCCACTGATTGGCGGAGCACGTCGGCATGGCGATCGAGCTGGTTGCGGATCGCGGTCCGAATAAAGTCGGTCCTGTTTGAATAGAAACCGTCCTTCACCATGAGGTCGATCTGACCAAGATCGACGAAGCCGAGATTGATCGTGATCTTTTCACTCTCAGCGGACCGAGGGCGAAGCTCCGAAACGTTGGTTGGCATGTCAACCTCCATCCATACGCCATCCAAGCAGATGGTATATGGAAGGCCAGGGGGTGCCTTCAAGGCTCTGGCGTGACTGCTGGCCGGGCGAGTGGCAAATTTTCGGATTGAGACCGGGAAGCGGAGTGCTCTTGACCCGATTATTCGACCAGGCCCAGCGCGTCGTCGGCACGCCGGTCACCCCATCCTGAATCGCGCGCAAGCCGCATTAGCAGCTCCGCGTCGGCTAGCGACGGAATTCGCGCTTGCCCGCGCGCGGGCTGCAATGAACCGTCCGGCCGCCGCCAGATGAATCGATAACCGGTCTCGGGCTCGCTGCTATCGTCATATTGGTAGCGCGCCCATTGCAGGCACAAACGCCAGCCGTTTTGCCGATGCTCGGGGTGCGCGATTTCATTCAGGACTATGACATGAGTTGCCACGGCTTTATCCATGTTAGTGATGTGTCACATAGATATCATGTGAATGATGTGCCGACAAGCCCCTATCCAAACACGATAAAATACATTATCGTGTTTAAACCCCAGGGCGAGGGGGGTCTGCGATGCAGCTGGTTCCGGTCCAAAGACAGGCGCTGACGCGCGCCGAATTCGAGCGGCTGGCGGACGTTCCGCCCGAAGAAGAATGGCTCGCCAACATCACCAACGCCAAGACCCGGCGGGCCTATAAGATCGACGTTCGCGAATTCATCGCCTATGCCGGCTTGGCGAACTACGGTGAGCTGCGCTCGATCGCACGGGCGCATATCATCGGCTGGCGCGGCGACATGGAACGGCGCGAGTTGGAGGCGGCGACAATCCGGCGCAAGCTGTCGGCGCTGTCCTCGCTGTTCGATTATCTCTGCGACCGGAACGCCGTCGCCGGCAATCCGGTCGATGGCGTCAAGCGGCCGATGGCCAATGGTAACGAAGGTACGACACCGGCGCTGGGTGACCGTCAGGCACGCAACCTGCTGGAGGCGCCGGCCGGCGATACCCTCAAGGGTGTGCGCGATCGCGCCATTCTCGCCACCCTGCTCTATCACGGCCTTCGGCGCGAGGAATTGTGCAATCTGCGGGTCAGAGATCTCCATAGCCGCGAGGGGGTTTTGCATTTTCGGATCAAGGGTAAGCGCGACAAAATTCGTTTTGTATGCGTCAATGCCGCCGCTCAGCGCACGATTGAGGCTTATCTGGTCATGGCCGGGCATCGGACCGATCTCGACGGGGCTCTGTTCCGGCCGGTCGTAAATAATCGTACCGGCACGCTCGAGCGGCCGCTCGACCCTGCCTCAGTCTACCGCAACATCGTGCGCAAATATGGCGCTGAAACCGGTATCGATGCCGAAGTCATCGGATTGTGCGTGCACGCGCTGCGCACGACGGCCGCCACAAATGCGCTGGCGCATGATTCCGATATCGCCAAGGTTCAGGATTGGCTTGGGCACGCCAACATATCGACCACGCGGCTCTATGATCGGCGCAAAAGCCGGCCGGAAGATAGCCCGTCGTTCCGCGTCAAATATTAGCGAAGGATACGTTTCAGCGAGGTCGCGCCATACGTTCCGTCATCCGCTGCCGGAGCTGTGCCGCACGACCTCGCAGAAACCTTAGTGTTATCAAGAATAAAGCCTGCTGTTGGGGACGGTTGGACAACCGGGGTCGATCCGGCTGCGGAATGAGATTCTACGTGTCAGTGGAGCCGGCGAGACGGCGGCGTGTTGGCGAGCTGGCCGCCGGCGTCGATGATCCGGCGCCATACCGCCGCATCGTTGTGGTCCGGCTCAGCAAAAAGCTCATCGGCGCGTGCGATGCTTTCGTCGGGCGCTTTCTTGCCGTAGCGCTTGCACATCAAGCTGGCCTGCGCGCCAGATGTCGATCTCGGGTATTATGGCAAAAGCGCCTATCGGCTATCGCGGGACCCCAGACGAAGGAACCGGTTTAAGCCGGCGGTACATAAAACGACGTCGGAAGGTAATAAGGGCATGTCAGCAGGGCTCCCAGCAAGGCACTGTGATCCAAATCACACCTTAGCTCGCACAGGTATGATTGTATGATGACGTGAGTAGATCCTCTTCTTCGAGACATTTCCTGGATATTCGCGATGGCACATCCCCCCTATAGTCCAAAGGCGGCGCTGTTCGCCGCGTTCCCAGAAATGAAGGAACTTTCTGAGCAGGTTAATGACGTAATGGAGGGTGCCGAAGAAACGCTTTCGGAGCGCGAACTTGCTGGTTGCGATACGAGCTGGACGAGGGCCCATCTCTACGAAGCAGAGTGGCGCATCAACTGCACCAACGATTACAAGGCCGCATCTCACGCAGTCGAGCGCTTAAAGGCGGCGCTCGATTGCGTAGACCCGCCCGATGGGCTGACGCAGGACTGCGGGGGTAGTTTTGCCCCTGGTACCGAAGTTTTCTTTTTGAAGCTTGACCGCTCAACGGACCAACTCCTGGCTAGGCAATGGCCGTGGCGCTTGCCGCCGACCTTTCTCGATCGCATCAATGACCCGGTGCGCATGGTTACTTATCTGCGGGACCTGTGCTGGTCGGATGTGACGCGCTGCGGGCAGGACAATCGTAAAGAGCTTAATCTCGCAGTATCGGTGATTGCACGTCTCGTACTGCAAGGCGGGCAAGCTGGTTACCTGAGCGGACCCGGTTTCGTACCTGTGTTCGAACGCTTTGTCCGGGATTGGCAAGACCCAGAAACCGGCTTCTTCGGTGTGACTTACATCATCGACGACAAGCACGGGATTCAAGTCAGGACGACAGACCTGAGTCTGACTTTTCACATGGTGCGCTACGCTCCTCATCTGGTGCGCTGGTGGCCGCTCCTGATCGATACTCTGCTCGAAATCAAGGACCAGCAATATCCTGAAGGCTGGCTAGAAAATTCAAAGATGACGGACCACAACAATTATGATGTGGTAGAGCTCTTCTCCCGCGGCTGGCCTTACCTGCGCCCTGACCAACGGCAGCAGGCGAAGCTAGAGATAAGAAAAATGGCAGATTGGTGTCTTACACACTCAGTGAGAGCTACGGGCGAAATAATAACGCCTGACAAAGGCGACATGGTAATAGACTCATATTATTTTGCTGCCGCATTTCTCGATACTATCGGTTACTTCCAGAAAAGCAAAAGATTTTGGACGGACAAAGGAGCGTTGCCGTCCGACACGGAATCGCTGCGGAAAGCGATGATTGCTCAGCTGAACCGCTTCAATCCCGATTTGACCGTCATCGACGACACGCTGGAGCGGCTGGGCGCCGGTCCGCGACCGTGGTCCAACGCGATTCTGTAGATCGCTCCTCCAGGTCCTCGAGGTTTTCGCGGAAACCTCTGTCCCGTCTTCTCCGAGTGCGCGACCTGAGCGGCGACGCTTCCTGTCATTTTGAGCGGTAATTGGCGTAGGATTTTGAGCGCTATTTGGCGTAATCGGAACAGCTCCAATGCCGGTCCGTGCGGCTCTGCCCGTCAAACGGTCGATGAGCGGTCACCCGCGAAATGTCCGGATATCCGGGGGTGACGACGCCAAACCGGACGGGATGATTGACGGACGGCAAGACGGACTCGCGCTTGGCCAGTCCGCGAGCGAGGGAAAGGGCGCGCCACTTACCGGTCAAAAATCGCCGCCACTTAATTTTCAAAATGACAAGGGTGGAACTTGGCATGTCCTCCCGACGTTTTGGGGCACGAGGAGCAGCACCCGCCCCTGCGGAAATGTGGTCCCCCACCACACTGCTCTTAAAGCAAGGTCGAAAGCGCCACGTCCCCCCGTGGCGCTTTCCTTGTTATCGGCGAATCTTGGCGAGAGCCGCTCTTCAAGGATCCACACCGGTGTCAGGCCTAGCGGAGAAGCCGCTCGATCTCGCCAATGTCGGCACCACACACTTCGGCAATCTGCGAAACGGTCATGCCGTACCGTTTCTAACTGCGAATGCGGGCGGCATGAGCGGCCGGGATCGTTTTCGCCAGCACCGGCTGCGGACGGGTCGGAGCATCCTGTTTCGCCGCCGGCGCGGCCGGCAATACGCGCGCCAGCTTCGCTGGGGAAGCGACCGGATTTTCGGTCACCGCGGGTTTCGGTGCAAACAACGCCTCGGCTTCGCGGTGCGCTTGCGCTCTGCGCTCGCGCTGATCCGGGGTGCGGGCAGAGGCGTGATCGCGGCCATAAACCGGCCGCGCCGGCGGGTGATTTTCGATCATAACTTCTGCACAGCGTAAGCCATTGATCGAGAGCACGCCAGCAGCGCGCTCGAAAGTTTTGGAATGATTTCAGCGTTTCAGCCCACGTCGCGCAATGGCCAGCAATACAAAGACGAGACTATTCTCGCTCGTCGGAAAATCGCGTGCCGGGCGGCAATTATGCGGGCGGGACGCCCTCTATCAGCCGGGTGTGCACGCAGGCCGTGGAAAACAAAGTTTCGTTGGCCGACGGCGCGGCCCCAATCACGATCGCTGGCATGGACGATCCACCGAAGATGTTGAGGCCGCTGCTGCCGCGCCGGCGGTTTACGGAGCGTTATAGCAGTATTTTTTAAGCGTCGTGACCATCGGTGAATCTGGCGAAGGGGACGTCGCAAAATCCGTCATGAACGCAACAAAGTCCGTTAGTTCGGTGTTCTGGGCCGCCGTACGACGCTTGTTAATTGCAATGCCGGCTTGAGTAAGGGGGTTATAGTTATTTACGATTGTTCCGGGAGTAGCGCCACCTTCAATCGAAAAATATGCTAAAGCACTGGTTCCTTGCGTCGGGTACTGACCGTTGGAACAGATTGCCGACAAGGCCACAAATCCGACCGGATCGGTCTTGGCGAGAACGGCGTTGAGAGTCGCCGTGATATTGGGATATTCGCGGACGGCTGGGTTGCTCGAAAGCGGCGGCATAAGACCATACCTGCCGGTCAAAACCGTTTGAGCTGCCACTCCGTACGGCGCAAGCGCTGGGTCGGCGATCGCTACTGTCGAATAAACTGTACTATACCCGCAGGTTCCGCCCGCATCGCAGGTAACATCAACGCCAGGCGTGTTGCTTAAGAACGCAAGAACCCCCGTCGCATAATTAAACATGTACAATGGCGGGGTGAACGAGAACAAATTATTCGACGAGCCGACAGAAATTCCGTTGAAGGAGAAACCGGGAGAGTTATAGGGCGACGTTAGCGTGAAGTGATTTAGATACAGATCCAACGGGGTGGCAGTATCGGCTGCGAGAAACAGGTCTACCTTCGCTTTGTTACCATTTATTATATTCATTTCGAGGGTCGATGTAGCTCCATTATCGGTCACAGTAACAGTGTAGTTGGGATTCTCAGCTTCGAATGCGTTAATAATATCGGTTATCGCGCTATTTGACGGCGGGACGCCATAAAAATTTGACGCTACGGCGAGGTTAATATTTGTTGTTCTTGGCCGAGGTGGGGAACTGGGGCTGCCTGCGTAAGCGGTGAAAGATGTTATTAGAATGGCCGCCGACGCCGCAGCGCCGAGCAGCAATTGCCTCGTGCAGTTGCTGAACATGATCCTTGTCTCCCTATCATTTTGGAGATTTCATCGATAGGCAGTTCGCCTATCAGCCGACGGCCCGCGAGGCAGCGATGGTTGCGGCCGATGACGACATATTCAATCAGATATAACGCTGTCAACGCTGACGTGCGCTTATGTTAAGATGATCTGGCGCTCCAGGAGCATTCGGCATGTGTCGCTGAGCGGCGGCTCAGGTGACACCAAGATACGTTCGGGTTTCGGGTCAGGCTTGCGGAAATCCGCAGCGTCAGCCTCGGCCTGGCGTTGCCATAAGCCTTACGCGCCGGGCAGATTCGCGGTTCGCGCGGCGGGGATATAGCGATAGAGCGTTGCGGGAGAGACACCGAGGCGGTGTGCGATTTGCGTGGCTCTGTTGCAAAGTTGCGACCGCAGCGCGTGATGCCCTCGCGCGAGGTCGTTTGCGGTTACGCGGCCTTGAGCCGCTCACCGACCAGCTGGACGGCTTCGGTTAGCGCGAATGGGCGGAGACCGAAGGCGCGCTCGACCAGGCGTGCCTCGCCAACGATGTCGTCAGGTTGAAGCTCGCCGCCTGGCCTTTGCGCAGCGCACGCATCACCTCGAAGCCTTTGATCGTCGCATAGGCCGTCTTCATCGATTTGAAACCGCGCACCGGCCGGATCAGCTGCTTGAGCTTGCCGTGATCGGCTTCGACGATGTTGTTCAGATACTTGACCTGCCGGTGCTGTCCTTCGGGCACTTGCCTTCGGCCTTCAGCTCGGCGAGAGCGGCGGCATAGGTCGGCGCCTTGTCGGTGTTGATAATCTCAGGCTGTTCCCAATCCTTCAGCCCCTTGAGCGCTTTGGCCAGAAAACGCTTCGCCGCCATCGTATTTCGCGTCGGCGAGAGGTAGAAATCGATTTGCCCAGCTT
>Ga0335072_10017097_pt1 | contig 10266 bp, 6 predicted proteins | sample Lox_Sample_21_FD_206725 | JGI IMG/M metagenome (GOLD analysis project Ga0335072, IMG submission 206725) | Soil microbial communities from Loxahatchee National Wildlife Refuge, Florida, United States - Lox_Sample_2.1 | ecosystem: Environmental > Terrestrial > Soil > Wetlands | place: USA: Florida...
GTTCTGTTGCAGATCGTTTTAGGGTGGTCGGCGTTCACTGCGATAACCGGTGCAGCCTGGAATTTCGTTTCCCTGTGGGTGATTCGTTTTCTGTTTGGAGCCGGGGAAGCGGGTTGTTTTCCCATTCTGACCCGCATGCTCAGCATGTGGCTACCGGCGCGCGAACGTGTTGCTGCTCAGGGTTTGCTCTGGGCTTTCGCCCGCTGGGGTGGAGCTTTCACACCACCCCTGGTGTTGGCCGCCATAGGTTTGATCGGTTGGCGGTTCTCTTTTGTAGGTTTCGCCGGTTTAGGGTTGTTGTGGTGCGTCGTGTTCTGGTTCTGGTTCAAAGACAATCCCAGGCAGCACACATCCGTAAACGACGCCGAAAGAGAATTGCTGGAGTCATCCCGCGTCCTCATGTCCCACCACGGAGGACAGAAGAACTGGCTGTCTTTGTTGCTGACGCCGGAAGTTCTGGTCCTCTGCCTGCAATACTTTTGTGTCTCCTTTACCTGGTACTTCTACATCACGTGGCTGCCCACGTATTTGCGTGAAGGCCGCGGGCTGACCGCATCCCATGCCGCAGGTTTGTCCGTCTTGCCCCTGCTGTTCGGCGGCTTCGGCGCGGTCATCACCGGTATGGCGCCCGCTCGTCTTTCACGCCGCCGCATCGCCTTTTTTGCCCTGCTCAGTACGTCGCTGCTGTTGTTCGTCTTTCTTCGCACCGAGCAGGTCACCATCGCCATGCTATGTATGGGCATGGCCAGCCTGTGCAGCGACTTAACCATGCCCATCTCGTGGGATTCCTGCGTCATCATTGGCGGCCCTTACACCGCAACCGTTGCGGCTACGATGAACATGCTGGGAAACCTCGCCGGATTTGTCATGCCGGTCATCGGCGGCCTCATTCTGCAAAGAGCAGCAGGCAACTGGGCCGCCCTTATCCACCTGATGATTGCTTCCGATGTCATTGCCGCGCTCTGTTGGTTGTACCTTAACCCTGAGCGTGCCGGCCGCGAACGGGAACGCCGCCAGGAACTGTTGGACGCCACGCTGAACGTCGAAGGTGCTTCACTTTGAAGAGGAATATTGCCCTCGCACTCGGTCTGCTCTTGCTGCCCTTGCCCTGTTTCTTCGCTCTTCCGGCGCACCAACCATTGTGGGATGTGCCAGGAAACTGGCCGATGCCGGGCCGGGACCCCGCGGGCACGCGCTACTCTCCTCTTGCGCAAATCACGCCGGAGAACGTGAGCCAACTAAAGGTGGCGTGGGTTTTCCACATGAAACCCGCCGACGTCACCAATCTTCATCCCTCTGAGGATCAGCCGCTCGTCGTCGGTTCCACCATGTATGTGGTGACCCCCTACAGCCGCGTGGTGGCTCTCGACTCCGCTACCGGTAAGCAACAATGGGAGTTCCAAATCCCCGATGGAGATCAGGCATCGGTTCGCGGAGCGAATTATTGGGCTGGGGGAGAAGGTGCGGGGCCGGCCATCATTTTCGGCAGTCGCCACGGCCGTTTGTATTCCATCAGCGCCGCGACCGGCCAGCTCAATGAGGATTTTGGTGACCACGGCATTGTCGACCTGAAAACCCCGGAGGTGATGTTCACCGGCAAGGATAAAAGCTACATACTCCCTTCGCCGCCCCTTATCTATAAGAACCTCGTTATCACCGGCTCGGGTCCGGGAGAAGGCCCTGGCGGCTTGCATGGGGGCGTCGGGCCGGCCGGCGATACGCGCGCATGGGATGCACGCACCGGCAAATTGGTCTGGACATTTCACTCCGTGCCCCGCCCCGGAGAGGTGGGCCATGACACCTGGGCGGGCGACAGTTGGAAAGATCGCTCCGGCGTGAATGTATGGGGATACATGACGGTCGATGTTGCTCGCGGCATTCTCTACATGCCCTTCGGCGCCCCCAATAATGATCGGGTAGGCGTGGACCGTCCGGGAAATAATCTGTTCGCGAATTGCCTGGTAGCGGTGAACGCAGATACCGGAAAGCTGTTGTGGTATTTCCAGGTGGTGCATCACGACATCTGGGATCTGGATCTCGAAACGCCACCGGTCCTATTCGACGTGAAGCGGGAAGGAAAGGTGATTCCTGCGGTGGCCTCGGTGAACAAGAATGCACTGATGTTCATTCTGAATCGGGTCACCGGCAAGCCGATTTATGGAGTCGAAGAAAGACCGGTGCCACAGAGCGATGTGCCGGGCGAGCATACATCGCCTACCCAGCCGTTCCCCCTTTTGCCTCCGCCGCTGGCACAGAACACCCTCAGCCGCGACCACCTGTACCAGGACACGCCTGAGCACAAGGCCTGGTGCGAGCAATACGTTGACAGCAACAACATGCTGTTGGGTACGGGCCCTTATACACCAACCGCTCTGAATCGCTATACCGTTTCGCTGCCCGGCACTCAGGGAGGGGTCAACTATTACGGTGGAGCGTTCGACCCCCGGCTAGGCTTGTTTGTCGCCAACGTCAACAACCTCGGCCAGCCAATGCGCATTGTTCGTAACCCAGACGGTAGCTATTCCAACTCAGGTCCCCTCGCCGGCGTAAATCGTTTCTGGGATCCCAGCAACCATCTTCCCTGTACACCGACGCCATGGGGACAGCTGGTCGCCGTCGACGTAAACACGGGCAAGATCGCATGGCGTACAACACTGGGAGTCACCGACATATTGCCGCCGGGCAAACAGAATACCGGACGCCCGGGACTTGGCGGCGCAATCGTAACCGCCAGCGGTCTGACTTTTGTCGGCGCTACCGACGACGCACGCTTTCGTGCCTTTGACACCAGGACCGGCAGGGAATTGTGGACGGTGAAGCTTCCTGCCTCAGCCGAGGCTACCCCCATCACTTACGCCGATGGGAAGGGCCAACAATACATCGCCGTCGTGGCTACGGGTGGTTTTGGCATCGGAGCCAAGCTCGCCAGCGATTCTCTTATTGTCTTTAGCTTGTCCGGCCAGCAGAGTACTGATACCCTCAGCACTTTACCTGGGGCAATCACGCAACAGAACACCCCGATGCCTGACTCGACTGCCTCTTTATCTGCGGGACAACACCATCTGCCTCCTGGGCCTGGCCACGACCTGACCGTTCGCGTGTGCTCCGCATGTCACTCGCCTGATGTCGCAGCCAACCAACGCCTGAGTCCACAGGAGTGGAACACCCTGGTGCAAAACATGGCTGCGCGCGGCGCCAATGCGACAGACGAGGAGTTCGATCAGATCACGAACTACCTGTCCAAATCGTTCCCTCGACCCTCAGCTCCGCAGTAACCACTTCAGATAATCCGCGAGTAAACTCCTCGGACTGACGCCTTTGCGTCTTGAATCACTCGGCGTGCTCTTTTTTGAGAGCGGGTCACCGGATAGTCAATAGCAACGAGAATTACCCAATAATAATGCGGGCCGTGGAAAATATCTTGACAGACGTCCAAGTGGAGGGTTATGTTGGTGACGGGCACCCTTAACTCAGGAGATAGATTTAATGCGTACACTTACTATAGCCATACTCTCTCTGTCCTCCGTTATGCTCCACGCCCAGGCAAGCTCGCCTGCCCAAACCCAGATCGCGACCAACGGATCTGAGCCGCAAGTCAAGCGCATCTCCACTGGAGTCGTTCCCCCAAAGTTGATTTACACCGTCGACGTCCAAGCAGACGAGACAACTTCCAAATTCCTCACTAGCGACACCAAAGTCGTGGTGGGCATGATTGTCGATAAAACCGGCAAACCCGAAGACCTCAAGATCGTCAGCTCGGCTAGCCCTGGGGTGGACGCGAGCGTTCTCAACGCCGTGAGCCAGTACCGATTCACACCGGGAATGGTCAGCAATCAACCCATTGCTACTCCCCTCAATCTGGAAGTAGTCATTTCCAACTCGTACCGGTAATCGCTTCCTTTAGCCTCTGACGAGCAACGGGCGGACCAACACTCCGCCCGTTGGCTTACCGGTTCTTATTGCTGGAGCCTCCCCTCGCTCCCGCTCTGAGTATGAGCACCTCGCGCCCTTCCCGGCAGGGTCGGGATGCTATCATCCGTTTGCTCACGCAGAATATCTCTATAGCTGTGCACGACCGGTGTCTGCGGTATACATCTATAGGAAATCCATTTTGTTGCGACGCCGGGGATGAAGCATTCTTTTGTCAACTTGAGTGCGATGTTCGCTGTGCTGATGGCGGCATCCATGGCAGCAGGCCAAAGGGCGCCGGCTTCGCCAAGCCAGCCATGGCAAGACACCATGCAGGCAACGGCTCCTGCACGTTCGATCCCTGCGATTGTTCCGGATCCTGCCAAGATCTACACACTGGCCGAGCTGATCAATATTGCGGAGCAGAATAATCCTGACACCCGCGTAGCGTGGGAGGCTGCAAAAGCGCGAGCCGCCGAACTCGGGATAAGCAAATCGACCCTCTATCCCACGATCGCTGCCGCCGCCACCGGGCAAACCGTCCGTACCAACATCCTCTTTGCGCCCGCGTGGGTTCGCCAGACTCTCGATTCATGGATTCCCGCTCTCGAGGTGGAATACACGGTATTCGATTTCGGTCGCCGTCTCGATGAAATTGCTGTCAGCCGCTACAACCTGCTCGCCGCAAATCTGCTGTTCAATGACACTCATCGCAAGATCATCTATCAGGTCATGGCTGCGTATTATCGCGTGCTTAACACCAGGGGACAAGAAGACGCTGCAGAAGCCAACCTGAAAAATGCGCAGACCGTGCAGCAGGCGGCAGAAGCGCGGCTGGCTCTGGGTCTTGCAACGCTGCCCGACGTGCTCGAAGCTCGTAGTGCGGCTGCCCAGGCAGACTACGACCTGCAAGCTGCGATTGGCGCTTCTGAAATTGCGCACGGGGATTTGGCCAGTGTACTCGGCATTTCGCCCACTACGCAGTTCCAGGTAGAAAGTATTGAATCGTTAAATATTCCCCAGGACCTCAATACCACAGTTGAAGCCTCAATCGACAAAGCGCTCGCTCAACGCCCCGACCTGATGGAGCGAGTGGCAGAACTACGCGCGGCTGGTTCTGAACTGAAAGCAGCAAAGACCGCCTATCTGCCGACCTTGAGTTTTGACGGGATTGGTGGGCTGAACAAGACATACGGAGAGCAGGACCAGCTCCCGGGCTTATATTCCCCCAACCAGGAATTCTGGACCGTGCGGCTGAGTCTTACCTGGACATTGTTTGATGGCCTCGCCCGCGAGAATCGAATCGCGCGCGCCAAGGCTGAGCAGAAACAGGCTGCCGCCGAAATTGACTCTATGCGCGATCAGGTGGAAAACGAAACCTGGGCCGCCTACTCAAATGCTCGCACCGCGCTTCGCGAGCAAAAGGCGGCAGCGGCGTTGCTTGCGTCTGCGTCGTCCTCCTACAACGCAGCGTTGCAGTCTTACAACTACGGAGTGCGCAGTCAGATCGACGTGGTGTCCGCGCAGCGCGCGCTGGCCGCGGCTCGCACGGCGGACGTGAGTGCCCGGACCCAGCTACTGACAGGAATGGCTGCGTTAGCCTTTCAGACGGGCGATCTACTGCACACCAAGGGACCATAGCTCGGGATCCGAATATGAATGGACGGGAAAATTGACAGAAAATTTGCCATCTCCTCTCACCCGGGTCATCGGCCGGCCGGCTCTCGGCGGAGCGTCGTTTGTGCTGACCGCATTGGCCGCTGGATGTTCCCGCGCGCCGACGTTCAATATCCTGGGATCGTTTTTCCCGTCGTGGATTCTCTGCGGACTGTTGGGCATCATCCTTGCCTCACTCGTCCGTCTGTTCTTCCTCCGTATCAAGCTCGAGGGTCATTTGTTGTGGCCGCTCGTCCTGGTATATCCGTGCCTGACGTTGTTTTTTACTTTCACCATATGGCTCTTGTTCTTCAGTTGACTGGAAAGGAGATGCGATGCCCGAAAACGAGATAGACCCGCAACGCCGGCGTCTTGGCACGATTGTCAGCATTGTCATCATCGCCGCCGCGGTGATAACCGGTGGGTTGGTCATCCACCTTACCAACATGAATCCCCGCACCGACGATGCCGAAGTCTTCGCCAACTTCATCGGCATCGCTCCCCAGGTGGACGGCCCGATCGACGAACTTGCTGTGCAGGACAACCAGTTTCGCAAGCAGGGAGAATTGCTCTTCGAGATTGACCCGCGGCCCTATCAATACGCACTGGAACAAGCGCGATCTGCTTTGAGTACCCTGGAAGGCCAGATCGTCGACCAGCGAAGGACGATCGCATCGCAGGTGAGCGCCGTAGGTGCGGCGCGCGCAAATACCGATAGCGCCAGGGCGAATGTAGATCGCGCCGTCGCCGCCGTCGGCGAAGCCAAGGCAAATGTAGCGGCTACCCAGGCCGCGCTCGACAGCGCAAACGCCGAGCTCGCTTACCAGACGAACAACTTCCATCGCATCGAGCCATTGCTGGCGCAGCAATTCGTCACCGTCGACCAGGTTGACCAGGTCAGAACCGCGGTCACCGCAAGACAGCAGGCAGTACAACAGCTTCGCTCGCAACTACTCTTAGCGCAGACGCAGGTGGTTTCCGCGCAAGCCCAGTTGGAGCAGACCAGGGCCGCAATGGAACAGAGTCACTCCCAATTCGATCAATCGCGGCATAGCGTGCTCACGCTGGATCCGCTCACCGCGCAACGCGAGGGCCGTGCGGCCGCCATTCGCGACGCAGAGTACAACCTCAACAACTGCAGGGTATATGCCCCCTTTGATACTCGCGTGACCAACCTGACCATCTCTCGCGGCGCATATGCCCACACTGGGCAGCAGGTCTTTACCCTCATCGATACCCGGGTGTGGTGGGCGGTAGCCAACTTCCGCGAGACGCAACTACACCGCATCCATCCCGGCATGCATGCGGATGTCTACGTGCTTTCTCGGCCGTCGATTCGCTATGACGGCATCGTCGACAGTGTTGGTTTTGGCGTGCGGCCGGATGACACACTCGTAGGTACGTTTACCCCCACCGGGCTGCCCGATGTGCAGCGCACGCTGAATTGGGTGCATTTGGCGACGCGTTATCCGGTCCGCATTCGCATCCTTGCGCCGGAGACCGAGCCGTTTCGCCTGAGCGAGTCAGCTGTGGTCATCATTCGTGGAGCGCATTAATCATGGCGGCTCGCGGAGAGGCATTGGCAGCGGCTCCGCCGCAGCAGAACGTCGTATCTGAGGCCCTCTCCTGGCTGTGGGATTTCCTGAAAAATGAGCTTACGCCCTATCCAGGACGTGCCTGGGTCGTAGCCCGCGTTACCATCGCGGCCACACTCGTCATGCTGATAGTGATGACCTTCCGGATTCCCGCGGGATTCCTGGGGGCCATCTTTGTGTTGTTTCTAAGCCGGGAAAATCCGACGGCAACGCTGGTAGCCGGGGCGAAAGCGATTTCGTTTTTCTGTCTGGGTACGGTGTTCAGCCTACTGGGCGCCGCGCTGTTTGTCGATGATCCACTGACGCACTTCGTCGCCGTCGGCGTCGGTCTCCTCGCGTCCTTCTATCTGATCAGCATCATGAACGACTATGGGACATCGGTTGCGTTTGGCTTTACTATAGCCGGCGCCATCCCACTGTGGGATCGAGCCGAACTCAGCGTAAACGAACGCGTCTCCAACACACTATGGCTCGGTGGGGTGGTGGCGATCGGCATCGTCGTGACCATTGTTGTCGAGTACATTTTCCGCAGTCTCCATCCCACCACCGACCTTACCGAAGGAATCGAGGCCAGGGTCCAGACAGTAGAGAACGTCTTGCGCTGTGCTGCGGAGGAGCGGCCGCTCGATACTGTGTCGGAAAAAAGATTAGCCCTGTTCACCATGGTGGGTATCTCCAGACTGAGAAGGCTTATCATCCGTTCGCAATATAGCGCGCACTTCAAAGCCCAGCTGGGCACGGCGGTTGCCCTGGTAGGCCAATTGATAGACGTGGCAGGCAATTTCCATCGCGTTCTCAACGAACGTGCAAAATCGGCAGCAACAAACGAAGCCGGATTTCACATGGATCCGGCCGATAAAGCTCGCTGCCATCGGCTGGCCAGTCAAATCGAAATCTTGTCGAAAGATCTTGTGCTCCGGCGCATGCCCGAAAAAATTCAGGTTGCTGAAGAGCAGCCTTCTAAGCTGCCCTTTCTCTCCTCGATGGAGCGAATAGTCGCTCTCATTCCAGAGGCGTTTTCTGGGTCGACAACAGTCCATGAGTTCGTCCCAGCCCCGTTAGATGAGGAGCAGCCCACCCGTTTTTTCGCCGCAGATGCCTTTTCCAATCCCGCGCACCTGCAATTTGCCCTGCGCGGCACGCTGGCGGCGCTTGCCAGTTACATCATCTACACCGCGATTGCGTGGCCTGGGCTCAGTACTTCGATTGCGACATGTATCATTACCGCCCTTTCCACCATAGGTTCATCCCGCCAGAAGCAATTTCTCCGCTTGATGGGCGCAATCGTAGGCGGTATCATTTTCGGTTTTGGAGCACAGATCTTTGTGCTGCCTTATCTCGACTCAATCGTTGGCTTTACCATCGTCTTTGCATTGGTCACTGCGATCTCTTCCTGGATCGCGACCTCTTCCACAAGGCTTTCCTATCTTGGGGTGCAATTGGCGCTCGCTTTCTACCTGATCAATCTGCAGGAGTTCACAATACAGATTTCGCTCTCTATTGCCCGCGACCGTGTCTTCGGTGTCCTGCTGGGCTTGATGTGCATGTGGCTTATCTACGATCGACTGTGGGTCAAGGACGCGCTGGAAGAGATGCAGACTGTCTTTGCCCGCAACCTGGAGATGTTTGCGGAATTGGCTGAGCAGATGCTGGAGCCGGACCGGGCTAAAGCGATCCAGCGCATTCGACAATTGCGCGATAAACTTAATGCCGGTTTTCAGGCGGTAAACGCGCAAGCTGACGCAGTGGTATTCGAATTTGGTCCGGCACGATCGCGAAAGCTGCAAATCCGCGAAAACATCCGCCGGTGGCAGCCCGCGATTCGCACTCTGTTACAGGTACAGGTCACTTCCGCCCAGTACCTGGTGCGCCAGCCTCTCAGCAGCATGCCTCAACCCATAGCTGAAGCCGGAGTCGCATTTGAAAAGGACATCGCCGCAGTCATGCGTGCTTTGTCGAACGAGGTCAACGGGAAGCGGGTGGATGGTGTTCCGGACATTCGCCAATCGTCGGTCAGGATGCAGGAGGCAACCCAAAACTACTACCTGGAGGCTGGAGAACCAGTGCCAACGCAAGCGTCTGATCTACTGGGTCTGGCGCGCAGTCTCGCAACGATCCTCGCGCCCCTTTACGAAGACATCCGCGACACCTTCGCCGGCGCAAATTATCCGTATGGTTCCACTCAATTGGCTCCCGGTCAGGCATGATTTTCAACCTCAACGCTACTGACTAGTCCTACAACTAGTCAGTAGCACCTAGCAAGCTAAGGCCTCACGGCAAAGTTGATCACCAGCGTAACGGAACAGCGAATATGAGTATCAGGATCGCGCAACCCGTTAAGCCAATGCATAGGTTCCATGCTTCCGCTGCTTGCTGCGAACCGCGACGTAGTCTGGGTGAGATCAAACACTTCGTCCGAGCTCGCGAAGGTATCAGTCGACAAATTGCAATCGTGCCCACGTACCTGAACAAAGCCGGTCTCCTGTAGCCGGACGATTTGTGCAGCCAGCGCTGAACCGCTGTCGTCATCGATGGCGAAAGTGTCCCAGTCCGGTTCGGCGCACACTACGTGGCCGCTTGACGATACAGACCTGAAAAGCTCTCGCAACACAGCATCAGGCTGTTCTACATGCTGCAGCACACGATCCACCTTGCAGGAGTTCAGAGATCCATCGGCGAAAGGCAAATTCCTGATGTCCGCTTGCACGAAATCCACCCCGGCCAAACCTTCGCTTGCAGAACGCGCGGAGGCCAGCAACAACCTGCTCGAATCGATTCCTATGGCGCGTCCTTTGGGTCCGACGAGTTGAGCGAGGCGGCGCACGTCGAATCCGAGACCGCATCCCAGATCCGCAGTCATTGATCCGGGCCGGGGACCCATCAATTCCAGAATTTGATCCTTGTATCGCTGGAAATCGGAAAGGGAATCCAGGTATCGAAGACACCGTGCGATCTTATCCACGGAAGCCCCATCTACATCGCGGAAACCGCGCGCCAGATAATTCTCAGCGCCGGAGCTTGCGTTTGAGTTAGCGGAATGCATTCGGCACCGCGGCCGCAATCTTGTTCAGCAGCAGATCCGGCAGGCAGCCCAGCAGTACCACCA
>Ga0335072_10017098_pt1 | contig 10265 bp, 11 predicted proteins | sample Lox_Sample_21_FD_206725 | JGI IMG/M metagenome (GOLD analysis project Ga0335072, IMG submission 206725) | Soil microbial communities from Loxahatchee National Wildlife Refuge, Florida, United States - Lox_Sample_2.1 | ecosystem: Environmental > Terrestrial > Soil > Wetlands | place: USA...
GCGGTCGCGCCTGCGGCCTGGAATCCACTCCTGTCGTTGCTGCATATGTGTCGAGAGCATGACCTTGGGAGCGATCAGTATGCCGGACACTGTGCCGGCTCCCGACAGAGACCGCGTCGCCGCTCACGCGGAGCCGGGCAGTGCTCGGAAGTCCGATAAGGCAGCGTTGGCAAATAAGTGCGTCAGCATGCCTTGACGGAGTGAAGGCGCGTCATGGCGGCATCGGAGGGGACGTATTCAGAACGCAGTGCAAGATTTCCCGCGAAATCGGCCCGCCGCACGGACCATACGCAATGGAACCGCCGGGCAGGCACGGGCCTATACGTCGATCCGACGCTTCGCCAGTTCCGTCTCGTTCAGCCGCAATCCCAACCCCGGCCCATCGGGCACCTGGAACAATCCGTCCACCGGATGCGGCGGATTTTCAAACACCGCATGCGTCCGGGTGGAGGGATCGTTCCATTCCGCCGGCTTGGTCGCATGCAGTTGCGCCGCCAGCATGTGCAGGTTGGCGGTATGGCCGATCGTCGGCTGGGTCTGGTGCGGCACCAGTTCCACACCGTGTGCATGTGCCAGCGCCGCACAGCGCAGCAGGCCGGTAATGCCGCCCATTTTCACAATATCCGGTTGCACCATGCGCACGCCGGCATCGATCAGGTCCGCCAGCGCCGGCAAGGTGTAGGTTTGCTCGCCGGCGGACACGGTGATGTCCAGCGCGCGCGCCACCTCGCCCATCGTTTTGACGTGGTAGTGCTGCACCGGCTCTTCGAACCACCAGTAGCCGAGGTCTTCCAACGCGCGGCCGACGCGAATGGCGCCGCCGGTCGTGTAGCCGTTATTGGCATCGAACGCCAAAGGCAGCGCGTCGCCCACCAGCTTGCGCACCGCCCGCGCCTTGGCGATGTCGCCGGGGATATCGGCGTCCAGCCTGGTGCGGTCGTTGTCGAAACGGATCTTGATCGCCGCCGGCTGGTGCGTCAGCCGCGTTTCGACCACGCGGAGCACGTCCTCCAGGTTGCGGTCGCCGTTGCCGCCGATCGAGGCATAGAACGGCAGCGCGGTCCGCCAGGCGCCGCCGATCAGCTTGTAGACCGGCAGATGCGTCGCCTTGCCTTTCAAATCCCACAACGCGATGTCGAGCGCGGCGAGCGCTCCGGTCAGCGCGCCTTCCGGCCCGAGCTTCACCAGCGTGTGCAGCGCGCGATCGAGCAATACCGCGTGGTCCAGCGGATCGTGCCCGATCAGCGCCGGCGCCAGGTGGTGTTTGAGGATCGCCAGCGAGGCGAGGCCGCCCTGCATCGGCGACGCCTCGCCGATTCCGGTCAGGCCGTCATCGGTGTGCACCAGCACGAAGGCGCTGTGCTGGCTGGGCTTTTCGTCCGGCGACCAGCGCACCTGGAAGGCATCGATGCGGGTGATTTTCATGCTCGTCTCCTTCCCGGGCCGGCACAGGCTTGCGTGCGCTCACTTATGGGTCGATGCCCTGGCGAAACGCAGCGATCGCGGCTGGAAGTTCCGCTGCCAGCTGGCGCGCATAACCGATTGCTTCGATCCAGCGGGCGTCGCTCATCCCAGCGTCTCGCTGTCGGCGGCGATGTGTTCCAGGAAACCGGGCTTGCACCAGGACCGCCGCATCAGATCCGGTTCCAGCCGCCGGTCCCAGCAGGCGCGCTCGGCGAAATCCCAGGCCGCGGCGTCATCATCGGGGGAAGAATCCACCAGGATGTCCACGTCGCTGTCATAACGCATGTCCTGGCGGGCGGCGGAGCCGAACACGATGAAGCGGCCGCCATGCGCGCGCGCATAGGCCGCGAGTTCGTGCTTCAGCGAGGCGACCGCCTGCTGCCGCCGCCGCGCTTCCGCCTGCTTGCGTTCCGCAAGGGTGACGATCGGCTCCATCACTGAACCAAGCCCTGGTCTGACTGCCGTCAGCGGGCACTCTGCCGCGCTGGCCCGCGGCAAGCTAGCGAGTCCCTGCCGCGCGGGCCATATCACCCCCGCCATGCACGCCCCCCCGCCCCTGTTCGGCCACCGCATCGCCGCCACCGACGGCGCCGCCCGCGCCGGCGTGCTGGCAACGGCGCATGGTCCGGTGGAAACGCCGGTGTTCATGCCGGTGGGCACCGCCGGCACGGTGAAGGCCATGACCGCCGACGCCGTGCGCGCCACCGGCGCGCGGCTGGTGCTGGGCAACACCTACCACCTGATGCTGCGCCCGGGCGCGGAGCAGGTGGCGCGGTTCGGCGGGCTGCACCGGTTCATGGACTGGCCGGGACCGATCCTCACCGATTCCGGCGGGTTCCAGGTGATGTCGCTGGCAAAGCTGCGCAAGCTGGATGCCGGTGGCGTCACGTTCCAGTCGCATCTCGACGGCGCCACGCATCGGCTGACGCCGGCGCGTGCCATCGAGATCCAGCATTTGCTCGACGCCACCATCACCATGGCGCTGGACGAGTGCACCCCATTCCCCGCCAGCAAGGCCGAGGCATCCGCCTCGATGGAACTTTCCATGCGCTGGGCGGCACTTTCGCGGGAGACGTTTGTTCCGCGTCCCGGCTACGCCTTGTTCGGGATCGTGCAGGGCAGCGTGTATCCCGCGCTGCGTGCCGCATCCGCGGCAGCGCTGACCCGGCTCGGCTTCGACGGCTACGCGGTCGGCGGCCTCGCGATCGGCGAGGGCCAGGCAACCACCTTCGCGGTCCTGGACGCGACGGTGCCGCATCTGCCGGCGGATCGGCCGCGCTACCTGATGGGCGTCGGCACGCCCAGCGACCTGATCGGCGCGGTGGCGCGGGGGATCGACATGTTCGACTGCGTCATGCCGACGCGCGCCGGGCGCACCGGGCGCGCCTACACCTCGGCGGGCGTGTTCAACCTGCGCAACGCCCGGTTCGCCACGGACGACCGCCCGCTGGACCCGCACTGCGCCTGCCCCGCCTGCACGCGGCACCCGCGCGGCTACCTGCACCATCTGTTCAAGGCCGATGAGATGCTCGGCCCGATGCTGCTGACCTGGCATAACCTGACATACTATCAGGACCTGATGCGCGGCCTGCGCGCCGCGATCGTCGAGGGCCGCTTTGCCGCCCACGCCGCCGCGGTGCGCGCCGGCTGGACCGGGCAGCCGGACGCAGAGCCGGAGGAGGCATGATGGACGAACCCTACAGCGGCCTGACGCAGCTCGGGCGGCCGGTGTCGCTGCCGGAATCGCCCGACGCCGCCAGGTTGGAACGTGTCGCCAATCCGGCGCCGGGCCGCGGGTATCTGGTGCGTTTTACCTGCCCGGAGTTCACCTGCCTCTGCCCGCTGACCGCCCAGCCGGACTTCGCCCATATCGTCATCGACTACGTGCCGCGGCACTGGATCGTGGAGAGCAAGTCGCTGAAGTTGTTCCTGGGGTCGTTCCGGAACCACGGCGCGTTTCACGAGGCGACCACGATGGCGATCGCCGCGCGGCTGATGGCGGCGGTCGAGCCGGCCTGGCTGCGAATTGGCGGCTACTGGTATCCGCGGGGTGGCATGCCGATCGACGTGTTCTGGCAGTCCGGAACGCCGCCCGATGGCGTGTGGCTGCCGCCGCAGGATGTCGCGGCATACCGGGGGCGCGGGTGACACGTGCCACCGGCATCGCGGGCGAAGTTAGAAACCTCGCCCGCGGTTCCATTAACCTCGCGGGCGAATCCATTAACCTCGCCCGCGAAGCGGGAGAGCTCGAGGTGCGAAGCACCGAGGGTGAGGGTGATCGGGTCGAAAGAAACTCCAATGTACCGGCCCGATCGCCCTCACCCGCGTCGCTGTGCTCCGCGACCTCTCCCGCTTCGCGGGCGAGGCTGATGGATTCGCCGGCAGGCTTGATACGGAACCGGGCCCTCGCGCTTGGCTTCGACGCGGTCGGCTTCTGCGCCGCCGAGCTTGGCCCCGAAGCCCGCGAACGGCTGGCCGCATTCCTCGCCGCGGGCCAGCATGGCGACATGGGCTGGCTCGCCGAACGGGCCACCCAACGCAGCCACCCGCGCGCGCTGTGGGCCGAGGCACGCAGCGTCATCGCGCTTGGCCTGTCGTACGCGCCCGACGGCGATCCGCTTGCGACGCTCAGCCAGCCCGACCGCGGCACCGTCTCGGTCTATGCCCGCAACCGCGACTACCACGACGTGGTGAAGGGCATGCTGAAGCACCTGGCGCAGTTCGTGGTGTCGCGCTTCGGGCCCGGCGTGAAGGTGTTCGTCGATACCGCGCCGGTCATGGAAAAGCCGCTGGCCGCGCGTGCCGGCCTGGGCTGGCAGGGCAAGCACACCAACCTCGTCTCCCGCACCCACGGCTCCTGGCTGCTCCTGGGCGAGATCTACACCACGCTCGACATTCCGCCCGACGCGCCGCACGCCGATCGCTGCGGTTCCTGCACGCGGTGCCTGTCGGTGTGCCCCACCGATGCGTTCCCCGCGCCGTACCGGCTGGATGCCACGCGCTGCATCTCCTACCTGACGATCGAGCATGCGGGACCGATCCCGCTCGCGCTGCGGCCCTTGATGGGCAATCGCATCTATGGCTGCGACGATTGCCTCGCGGTGTGCCCGTGGAACCGGTTTGCCCGCGCCACGCCGCATGCGAAACTGCGGGCGCGTGCCGACCTGACCGCGCCGCGCCTGGCCGCGCTGGCCGCGCTCGACGATGCCGGGTTCCGCGCCATGTTCGCCGGCTCGCCGATCAAGCGGATCGGGCGCGGCCGGTTCGTGCGCAATGTGCTGATCGCGATCGGCAATTCCGCCGACCTGGCACTGCGGCCGGTGGCGGCGGGCCTGCGTGCCGACCCTGACCCGGTGGTGGCCGAGGCCGCAGCCTGGGCCTGTGGCCGCCTGGAACCGCAGTCTCTCTCCGATCAGCTCGCCGAGCCGTCACCCTCCAGCGGCCGCACCTGACCGGTGTATTTGTTGTTGATCAGTTGCGCCGGCGTCGCCGTCAGGTTGCGCACGAACGTCGCCGGGCGCTGGTTGTCGTTGGTGAACGTGTTGTCGCGGATCACGATCCGGGCGGTGGGTTGCGTGACGCCTTCCTCGCCGATGGTGATCGCGTAGGCGTGGTTGTCGGACTGCGGCCCCTTTTCGAATCTGGTGCCGGTCACCACCAGCGAGCCGCCGTGCATGATGTCGATCGCGTAGCTCGACGTGCCGTCGGGGCCGTCCTCGATGTCGCAGCCGGTTACCTCGGTGAGCAGGGCGCCGGACTTGATGGCGTGGCCGTGCTGGGTGTCGAAGAAGCGGGTGTGTTCCACGCGCAGGGACCTGATCTGGCCGACATAGATGGCGTGGGCGCAGGCCCGTTCGCAGGTGCCGTTGTGCACGAAATCGCTGCCGGTGATGCGGATATTGGCCTTGGGATTCGAGGTGGACAGGATGCCGTCCTGATTGTTCAGGAAGTGGACGCGGTCCACGGTGAGGTCGCCGCCCTCGGCGCGGATGCCTGCGCCGTTGCCGTCCGGCACGCGCGCGCGTTGCAGGGTCAGATTTCGGATGGTGATGTTGTTGCCATCGGTGATCAGCAGCGCCTTGCCGGCGCAGGTGGTGTCGGTCAGCACCACGCCGGGGCCGCTGCCCTGGATGGTCAGGTCGTCCTGCCGGATCGAGGCGCAGTCGTAATACTGGCCGGGGGCGATATCGATCGTATCGCCAGGCCTGGCGGCGGCGATCGCCGCGCTCGGCTTGTCGTACCGCTTGCCGGGGCCGACTTCGAGTGTGGCCGCGTGGACGCAATTGCCGACGATCAGGCATAGCAATCCCGCCAGGGCCGCGCTTCGCCAAACCATGCTTCCCCCTTCGCCACCGCGCCCGAATCGCACCGGCATCAGGCGATGCGCCGGCGGCGGTCTATCACGCCGGTGCGAGCGTGTCGCTGACCGGCGGCGGCCAGAGACCGGCGGGCGGCGGAGCGGGGCGACCGATCCCGCCGCGCGCCCGGCTGGCCGCCGCCGCACGCACCGGCACCGCGGCAAACACGTCGTTGAGAACCCGGCCTGACCGCTCAGGCTCGTTACCGCACTGAATCCGCGGATCGGGCTATGACAAGCTGGTGATGGCCGCTTGAATGGCGCCGGGGGGAATGCCGCGCGACGATGGCGCGGCGATGCTCTCCCGAACGCAGCCCGAAGGCGGCGGCCTCCGGCGCGAACCGCTGGCGGCGGCTGCGTCCGGCACGGCACTGGAAGGAGACGACCGCTGACAGGGCTGGTGAAACGCAGTTTCTCGCTGGCAGGTCATCGCACCAGCGTGGCGCTGGAAGGGGCGTTCTGGGACGCGCTGATCGCGATCGCCCTGGCGCGCGGCCAGACCCTGTCGGCCCTGGTGGCCGCGACGGATGCCGCGCGCTTTCCGGGCCAGCCGCTGGCCTCCGCCCTGCGTGTGCTGGCGCTGCGAGAATCTGCCGGCGGTTAACCTTCGATTCAAGAATGCGGGGGTACTCTGGCGCCACGGCCAGAATGGCCGGGCAAGGAGAATATCTCCATGAACCAGCTCCCTGTCACCGTCGTGACCTGCCGATCCTCCTTCAGTCCGCTGGTGCTGTCGGACCGGCTGATTGCACTTGCCCGCGATGCCGACCGTGCCGGTTACACCGGCACGGCCGAGCAATTGCTCTCGCTGGCCTGCGCGGTATTCGACAAGGCGCCCGCGCCACGGCACTGATGCCGCGGGGTCAGGCCGGTCGCGGTGGCTCGAGTATGCCCAGCATGTGCAGCACCGGCATGCGGCGGTCGAGGAAGCGCTGCGCGATATCGCCGGCCATGGACCGGATCTCGTCCGGATCGGTCACCGGCTTGCCTTCGCGCTGGATGTTGCGGCCGCTGCGCTCCAGCGCGGACATCACCGCCAGCGTCAGGTTCGGCAGGGTCGGCTTCAGGCCGGCGAGCAATTCGCCGACCATCAGCGTCTCCAGCAGGTCCACCTGCAGCGCCGAACCGATCAGCGGCGCGGCCAGGCGTGGCAGGTCGCCGCCGTGGATGTTCTCCAGGGCCAGCACCTGGTTCAGCCGGTGCGCGGCCTCGCGGGCCGGCGCCGTTATGCCGTCGGGCCGCACCGGGTGCGCATAGCCGCCGGCGATCATCAGCGTGATCGCCTGCAGCAGCTCGCCCAGCGGCCGTCCCGCATAGGGCGGGGCCTCGCGGATCTGCCGCAGCGTCAGCACGCCGCCCGCGAGCATGTCGAACAGCGGCCGATAGATTTCGGGGCGTCCGGTGACCGTGCCGACCGGCGTGCTGAAGGTGATCGGGTCGGGCACGGTCTGGCCCAGCGGGGCGAGCACCATCTCGTCGAGCAACGCCGCATGCTCCGAGCCGCCGATCGGCGCCAGGCCGCGGCGGTACATGTCGCGTCGGAACGACTGCGATCCGGCGAAATCGCGCAGGGTCTCGCGCAGCACCTGGTCGGCGGCCTCGCCGAGCAGGGGCAGCATGGTGTCGGGGGCGGACAGCGCGTCGACGTTCTCGCTCAGCGTGGCGCTGCCGACGAAATTGCAGCGGGTGTCGCGCATCGCCTCGGCCATGTCCGCGAACATCAGCGGATGCCAGTCGCGGTTGAGGTATTCATGGGCGATGTAGCGCGGGTCCTGGCGGCGAATGTCGTCCAGCCGGCTGTCGACGCGGGGATTGCCGTGAAAGAACAGGGCGCCGGCCTGGCGCATGCGTTCGATGAAGTCGAGCGCGCCGGCGGCGGCGAGGTCGGTGCGCGCGGGGCTGGCGTCGGTCAGCATCCACATCAGGCGGCGCAGGGGCACCATGCCGGACCAGCCGGTGGTGACGTTGTAGCTGAGATAGGTGAGCCCGCCCGGCCGCAGGCGCTGGCGGATCACGTCCAGCATCAGCTTGAGGTTCTCCGGCGAGATCCAGCTCGCCACCCCGTGCGCCACCATGAAGTCGAACGCCGGCAGCGCCGTTTCCGCGCGGGCCGCCAGGTCGGCGAACGAGGTTTCGACGAAGCGGGCGTTGTCCAGGCCCGCCGCCGCGGCCAGCCGCGTGGCCCATTCGACATGCGCGGGGTTGAAGTCGAAGCCCCAGACTTCGGCCTGCGGGTGGGAGGCGGCGACGATCAGGGCGGTGAAGCCATGGCCGCACCCGAGATCGGCGTAGCGGAAGGGCCGCGTCAGGTCGGGTGCGCGCTGGCCCAGCAGCAGGCAGGCGGTTGCCAGCCACACCGGCGTTATCTCGCGGTAGAAATTGGTGGTGTAGGGCACGTCGGTGACGTAGCCGTCGTCCCAGCCAGGCATGGTTCCCCGCGTCTGCTGCGCAATCGGCGCCCACTATCGGGACGGCGGCGGCCGGGCGCAATGCGATAGCTGCGCCCCGCGGCTGGGTGCGCGGTGGCGGAGGTTGTTATGCCGGTGCGGGGGTTGGCGGGACGGCGGCTTGCGCGGCCGTCGCGGCAGCGTGCCAGCCGAACGCGGCACGGATGAAGCCGAGCGCGTAGGCGAACCGCCAGCGCGCGCCGATCAGCCGCACCGAGGTTTCCGGCAGCAGCGCGAACGGCGCGCAGAGCAGGGCGACGGCGAGCCGGCGCGGCAGTTCGCGCCAGACGGCGCCGGCGTGCCCCAGCACGCGGCGGGTCAGCACCGTGGAGGCGCCCTGCCAGTATAACCGCGCCAGCAGCCATGCCGGGGTGAGCCGCGTCGCCTGGATCTGGTGATGCACGACGATGCGGGAATCGTAGCGGACCGGCAGGCCGGCGTCTCGCAGGCGCCAGGCGAGCTGGACGTCCTCGTCGGAGAGCAGCGAGGTGCCGAACCGGCCGGCGCCATCGGCGAAGCCGCCCATAGCGCGCAGGGCCTGCACGTTCACCACCATGTTGACGGTGTACGGGGCGAGGCCGGCGGGCAGATGCGGGTCGCCATAGGCGCCCCGACCCTCGGCCTCGACGATCGAAAGCACGCCGCGCAGGCTGTCGGGCCACCAGGGCGGCAGCGGCGCTTCCCAGACCGGCAGGGCACGGCCGCCGAGCACGGCGGGCGGCGGCGTCTCGGCCAGCGCGGCGAGGATTCGCGCGATCCAGTCGGGCGCGGGCACGGCGTCGTCGTCGATATAGGCGATGCAGGGGGTGGTGCAGGCGTCGGCGCCGGCATTGCGCGCGCGCGAGACGCCCGGCTGGTCCAGCCGCAGCAGGGCGGCGTTGGCCGCGGCGGCGAGGCGCGCCAGCTCGGCGGGGATTTCACCGGTGGAGCCGCTGTCGACGACCAGGATGGCGAACCGGCCGGGCGGAACGGTCTGGCGGGCGAGGCCGGCGAGGCAGTCGCGGACGTAGTCCGGCCGGTTGTGGGTGCAGATGCAGACGGTGATCTCCATGCGCGTGGCGCATAGCGGCGGGGGGTTGAGGAAGGGTAAACGTTTGGGAGGTTGGCGGGGGCGCGGCGACGCTCGCCAGCCCTCCGGCACCGCGTTCGGTTCGGCTTACGCCAAGCGTTTGCCGTGCAGCGCCTTGCCGGCCGTGCAGCGCCTTGCCAGCCGTGCAGCGCCTTGCCAGCCGTGCAGCGCCTTGCCAGCCGTGCAGCGCCTTGCCGGCCGTGCAGCGCCTTGCCGGCCGTGCAGCGCCTTGCCAGCCGTGCAGCTCCTCGCCAGCCGTGCAGCGCCTCGCCAGCCGTGCAGCGCCTTGCCTGCCAGGTTCCAATGTCAGGCTCTCGATCCGGCCCCTGCCGTCGAATTGCAAGTTGAACAGGGCAGCCACGTCGCGGGTGGAAAATTGTGTCTTGCTGAAAGGAAACAGATCGGTCTCGCCGTATTCGATGCCCTGCACCACGCGACGGTCTCCCTCCGGCCTGATGGCGACCGCCCAATCCGGCCGCAGCGGATAGCGGCCCGCATAAGCCGCCAGCTCTGCCGGATCGAGCTTGATAACCTCGGGGTTCGGCGGGGCCTGATAACCGGGATTCAGCAGATGCCGTCCCAGTTGTGGCGTCGTGGACCAGCTGCGCGTGTTCGACAGCAGCACGGCGGCGATGGAGCTGCGGGTGGCGAAGCCGGCGAACGCGGCAAAACTGCGCGTACCGCCGGACGGCGGGGCCAGCCGCTTCCCGGCCCCGTGCGTCAGTCTGTGTGGTGGATGTGAGTCTCAGGCGGCGCGTTGCAGCGCCATGCGCCGCGGCGGACCGGTGGCGAGCGCGGTGCGGGCGGCATGACGGTGCAAGTGTGGAATGACATGGCGCGGCCGCGCCAGCGCCATCCGGTGGCGGCGCCGATCGGCCGCACGCGCGCCGCGCCGGAAGCCCGCATTGTGATGCCGGTGCAGACCGGC
>Ga0335072_10017099_pt1 | contig 10264 bp, 7 predicted proteins | sample Lox_Sample_21_FD_206725 | JGI IMG/M metagenome (GOLD analysis project Ga0335072, IMG submission 206725) | Soil microbial communities from Loxahatchee National Wildlife Refuge, Florida, United States - Lox_Sample_2.1 | ecosystem: Environmental > Terrestrial > Soil > Wetlands | place: USA: Florida...
GGACGCATGTCGACGCTCGAGTCGAAGAACATCTACGAGGAGGGGCTCAAGATCCCGATCCTCAAGCTGTACGAGGCGGGGCGCCTCAACCGGGCGATCTTCGAGTTCATGAAGGCGAACATCCGGGTGCCCGACAAGGTGCTGGGCGACCTGCGTGCCCAGCTGGTCGCCAACCATGTATGCACCCAGGGCCTCCTGCGCCTCCTCGACGAGTACCAGCTCGACGGGCTCGAGGAGCTCGGCCGCGAGATCATCGAGCGCACCGAAAGCAGCCTGCGCGCGAAGTTGCGGCGGCTGCCCGAGGGAACCTACCACAACGAAGTGGTGCTGCCGCGCATCCCCCATTGCCCGGACGAGGTCCGCATCAAGGCGGCGGTCACGATCAAGGACGGCCGCGTGACGATCGACTACACGGGCACCTCGGGCGAGGTCGGCGCCGCGATCAACTGTACCCTCAACTCGACGCGCTCCTATAGCGCCTATCCGATCAAGCTTGCGTTCGATCCGGAGGTGCCGAACAACGACGGCTGCATGCGCCCGATCGAGATCGTCGCGCCGCTGGGCTCCGTCGTGAACTGCCGACCCCCGGCGGCGACTTGGGGCCGTACCATGATCTCCCACCTCTATCCCGAGATCATCTTCGGCGCGCTCGAGAAGGCGATGCCCGAGGCCGTGCTCGCGGCAAACGGCGGCTGTCCCGCCAACGAGATTTATCTCCACGGCAAGTGGCGGCGCGACGGCCGCTCCTTCCTCGCGATCCAACAGCATAGCGGCGGTTTCGGCGCGAGCCACAAATACGACGGCTATCCGACCCTGTGCTTCCCGAACAACACGCGCAACATCCCGATCGAGGTCACCGAGAACGAGGCGCCGGTGCGGTTTCTCGAGAAGGAGCTGGTCGCGGATTCGGGCGGACCGGGCCGGCAGCGCGGCGGTCTCGGCCAGTCGGTCGAATTCGAGATTCTGGGCGGCGCGCAGGGGCCGCAGGATTTCGTCGAAGGCTCGGTTCGCCTCAACGGGCGCGGCGAGAGCGGCGACTTTCCCCTCCAGGGCCGCTGCGGCGGCCGCAACGGGCGTGGCGGCGGGCTCTGGCTCAACGGCAAGACGATCGAGCATGGCATTTACCGCCGCTTCCTGCCGGGCGACCGGATTCGCTTCCAGCTCGGCGGCGGCGGGGGTTTCGGCGATCCGTTCGAGCGCGCCGTCGAATCGGTTGTCGAGGATGCGCGCGAGGGCCGCGTCACGGTCGAGGCGGCGGCGACGGATTACGGCGTCGCGCTCGATGCCGCGACATTCGAGGTCGATCGCGCGCGCACCGGGACGATGCGGGGAGCCAAGACGGCGTCCGACGACGTTTCCGGGAAAGTGCCGCGCGGGCGGCGGACATGACGAACCCAATGATCGGAGTGCGAAGGATGGGTGGGTGAGGGATGGCGTCGATGGCGGCGGATACGGGACATGTGTCGCTCACGTTGCCGACCGCGGCGACCGGCGCCGCGCGTCGCCGCGCCCGCCGCACCGCCTTTTTGATGCTCTCGCCGGGGCTGATCTGGCTCGCGGTCTTCGTCCTCGTTCCGTTCGGCTTCGCGATCGCGATGTCGTTCTGGACCTCGACGATCTTCGGCACGACGCCCGCTTTCCAGTTCGGCAACTACGCCCAGGCCTTGGCGACGCCGTTCTACCGCAACCTTCTCGTCAAGACCCTATGGGTATCGTTCGTCACGACCCTGATCTCGCTCGCGATCTCGTATCCGATCGCCTATCTCCTCGCGACCCTCCGGGGCACCGCCAAGACGGGGTTCGTGCTGCTGCTGTTCCTGCCGTTCTGGACCAGCTACGTGGTGCGCACCTTCGTTTGGCTGCCCATCCTCGGGACCACGGGCGCGATCAATCAGTTTTTGCTTTACCTCGGGCTCATCGACCACCCGATCGGCTGGCTGCTCTACGATAGCGGCGCGGTCTATATCGGCCTGATCTACGTCTATACGCTGTTCATGACCCTGCCGATCTATCTCTCGATCGACAAGATCGACCCGCGGCTGATCGAGGCGGCGGCGGACCTCGGCGCGCGGCCGTTTTGGATCTTCTGGCGCGTCATTCTTCCGCTCAGCTGGCCCGGCGTGCTGTCGGGCTCGCTCATGGTCTTTCTCCTTTCGGTCAGCGCCTACGTGACGCCGCAGCTTCTGGGCGGGACGTCGGGCATCCTCTACAGCAACATGATCGCGATTCAATACATCTCGACCAACAATTGGGCGTTCGGCGCCGCGCTGTCCGTCGTGCTGTTCGGGGTCGTGCTGCTGCTTCTCATCGTGTTCGGGCGCTGGATCGGGCTGCAGCAGGTCGTTTCGGGAGGCCGTCGATGATCGCGGCCGCGACCGGACCCAGGCGGGGGCGCGTCTCGCCTTATCGCCTCGCTTTGTGGATTTACGCCGGCGTGTTCTACGTTCTGCTATACGCGCCGCTCGTGATGATCGTCGTGCTGTCGTTCAACGATTCGGAGACCATCGGATTCCCGTTCCGGCGCTTCACCGCCGATTGGTACGCGAAAGTGTTCAAGACGCCGGAATTCCTGACCGCGCTGGCCCACAGTCTGGCCGTGGGCGTCCTCGCCGCCGTCATCTCGACCGCCCTCGCACTTTTCCTCGCCATGGGATTCCGGCACGAGTTCCGGTTCAAGGGCGCCTTGTTCAACCTGGTCCTGGCGCCGATCGTGATGCCGGGCATCGTGGGCGGCATCATGCTCCTGATGTTCTTCGGCTATCTGGGCGTGCCGCCGTCGCTGTGGACGACGGTGCTGATCGCGCACGTCGATTGGGTCCTCCCCTTCGCCTTCCTCACGCTGTATCCGCGGCTGCACCGCTTCGACCGCGCCGTGGAGGAAGCGGCGATGGACCTCGGAGCGCGCCCGATCGAGGTCTTTTGGCACGTCGTGCTGCCGATCGTGCGTCCGGCGATCATCGCGACGCTCCTGTTCTCCTTCAGTCTGTCGTTCGACGAATTCGTGCGCACGCTGTTCGTGACCGGTTACGACCGGACCATCCCGGTGATGTTCTGGTCGATGATCGTCGAGCAGTTGACGCCCGATCTTCCGGCGATGGCGGTGATCATCATGCTGATTTCGGCCACAACGTCTTTGATTGGCCTCGTGGTTTCGCGCCGAACGCGCGACGACGCGCACCCCGCGACGGATCGATGAGAACGGGGATGAACATTCAACAGAGGAGTCGATCATGAGCAAAACAAACTTGGGAAAATACGGGCCCGGCTTCGAGTCCGGTCTTAATCGCCGTGAATTCCTGGCACTTTCGGGTGCTGCGGGAGCGCTCGCGCTAACCGGGGCGGCGGGAAGCACGTCCGCTTGGGGCATGGAGACGATCACGGGTGTGATGTCCGGCGTGGTCATCCCGCCCGGCGCGCGCGCGGTCGAGGAGAAGCTCTCGGGCGTCAAGGTCGACAACGTGCCCTACGTCTCGCCGACCGATACGATTGCCAAGCTGCTCGCGCCCGGCGGGACGTCGCGCTACGATCTCATGATCAGCGTGACGGACTTCGTGAAGGGGCCGATCCTCGGGGCGCATGCGGGCGACGAGAAAGTGCGGCCGTTCGACCTGAGCAAGGTGCCGAACGAGAAGAACCTGCAGTCGCTGTTCGCCGAGCAGATCCAGGTGCGCGACGGCAAGACCTACATGATCCCGATCTTCTGGGGATTCGATTCGCCACTTTACAACAAGGAGCACATTCCCGAGGATGCGGCATCGACCCAGACGTGGAACGTGCTGTTCGACGACAAGTACAAGGGCAAGACCGCGATGCGCGACGATCCGTATGGCGGCATCGTGGTCGCGGCCCTAACCCTCGGCATCAAGGACCCCGCGACCATGTCGGATGCCGACCTCGCGGAAGTGAAGAAATTCCTGATCTCGAAGAAGAAGAACTTCCGCACCATGTGGTCCCAGTTCGCCGAGGCGGTAAATCTGATGTCGAGCGGCGAGGTGTGGGCGATGTACGGTTGGCTCTCGATGCGCGCGGCGCTTCTGAAGCAGAACTTGCCGATCACCAATGCCTGGCCCAAGGAGGGCATCCTGATCTGGAACCAGTCGGCGTTCATTCCGAAGGATTCGTCCAAGGCCCCGCTCGCCGAATCGGTCGTGAACGCGATGCTTTCGCCCGAATACGGCGTCGCCCTCGCCAAGGAATCGAGCTATGGCCCGGTCACCACGGGCGCGCTCGACGCCTTCACGCCCGCGGAGCGGGAGAAGATGGGCTTCGACGCGATCACCAGGAATATCGCGCGCTATCCCTACAGCTGGCCGAACAACATGAACGCGTGGATCCAGGCGTGGGGCGAAGTCAAAGCCGCTTAGGCGTGCGGCGTTCGATTGGCCGCCCGCGCGGCCCCGGAAGGTAATCAAGGACGCTCCATGGCACTTGCCGAGACTGAGCGCGACGGGAATCTTGCCGGTGAGGGCGCTGCCGACGACGGTCTGGAACCGCGGTCGGTCGGCGTCCTCATCCGCTCGATTCGCAAGAGCTACGGCGGGTTCGTGGCGCTGCACGGGGTCTCGCTCGCGATCCGCAAGGGCGAGTTCTTTTCACTGCTCGGCCCGAGCGGCTGCGGCAAGACGACGCTGCTGCGCATCATCGGCGGCTTCGAGGACTACGATTCCGGAACCTTGCAGATCGATGGGCAGGATTGCGGGAACCTCCCACCCTACCGCCGCAACACCAACATGATCTTCCAGCATCTCGCGCTGTTTCCGCACATGGACGTGTTCGAGAACATCGCCTTCGGCCTGCGGCGCAAGCGCACGTCGGCGCAAGAGATCAAGGCGCGGGTCGGCGAGGCGCTGGCCCTCGTCCGGCTCGAAGGCTACGAGCGGCGGAACGTCGACCAGCTTAGCGGCGGCCAGCGCCAAAGGGTTGCGATGGCGCGCGCGATCGTCAACAAGCCTTCGGTGTTGCTGCTCGACGAGCCGCTCGGCGCACTCGACCTCCAGCTGCGCCTCCAGTTGCAGGACGAGCTTCGGCGTCTCCATCGCTCGCTCGGCAGCACGTTCGTTTTCGTGACCCACGACCAGGGCGAGGCGATGACGATGTCGGACCGCATCGCGGTCATGAACGAGGGGCACATCCAGCAAGTCGGCACGCCGCAGGAGATTTACGAGCGGCCGCGTACCCGGTTCGTCGCGTCCTTCATCGGCCATACCAACCTTTTCGCGGGCCGGGTGGCAGACTCGAGCGTCGAGGGCCGTTGTACGGTCGATTGCGGTGGCTTGCGGTTCACCTGCATGGCAAGCCTTGCTCTCGCGCGCGGCCAAGATGTCTCGGTCGCATTGCGTTTCGAAAAGGTCGACGTTCAACCCCTCGAGACGGTCGCGCCGGTCGACGGCTTCACCGCGCGCGTGGTCGATCGCACCTACATGGGGACCGCGGTACGTTTCGAGACGCGGCTCGATAGCGGCCTCGCGATCACGGCCGACGTGAGCGACGTCGAGCGCGTGCGCGGCGTCGGCCCCGGTTCCCGCGTGCGCCTGGTGTTCGCGGACGGTGCCGCGGTTGCGGTCGCCAACTGATCGGGAAGACCGTTCGCCCTCAACGCCGGGAACTCGACCGGCGCGGCTCGACGGCGGGCGCCGTGCGCCGCGCTGCGGCAGCCGGCGCGACCAGCGCGGGCGGTCCGATCAATCCCTGCTCGCGCCAAAAGCGCTCGGCACCCGGGTGCAGCGGCACGTCGATGCCGCGGAACAGGTACGGGGGCTTGAGCGTCTCAGGCGCGCCGAGCGCCGCCGCGATCCTGTCGCGCTCGCGATAGATCGCGCGCGTCGCAGCGTAGACCTCGTCGTCGCTGCGCTCGGCGGTCGTGACGAGGACGGTGGGTACGGCCAAGGTCTCGGTGGGTTCGTCGGCACCGGCGTAGGTTGCCGCCGGAATGACGCCCGTCTCGTAGGCCGAATGGCGCGCGACGAAGGCGCCGGCGGACGCTGCATCCAAAGGAATGAGGCGCAGGTCGAACGAGCGCGCGAGCTTGCGGTAGGCCGGGTCGCCAAGGGCGGTCAGGGAGATGATGACGTCGAGCTTGCCGGCGGCGAACTCGCGCGTCGCCTCGGCGTAGTTGAGATAGACGAGCGTCCGTGCGGCCGCCCTTCCGCGCTCGAGAATGCCGGCGCGGCGCATCAGCTCGGCCACTACCCGCGCGGTCGTGAAGTCCGCTTCGCCGGCCGAGACGCGCTTGCCCTTCAGATCGCGGAAGCTTCCGATCCCGCTGTTCCGGCGCGTGACGATATGCAGAAAAATCGGAAACAGGCTGCACATGGCGCGCAGCTGGCCATGGGGGTGCGTGAACGGCGCCTCGCCGCGATAGGCGCTCCACAAGCTCCCCGCGACGGCGAAGCAGTAGCCGCCGCGGCCGTTCTGGAGGTCCTGAAGCGCCTGATCGCCGCTCGCGTTCCAGATGGTCGAGCCGATGCCGGGGATCTCGCGCTGAATCACGCGCGCGATCACGTCGATGCCGAGCGTCCAGCTGCCGATTCCTCCGGCGCCACCCAGCATCTGGGCGCCGATCATGCGCGACAGGCGACCGGCATAGCTCGAGACGCGCGCGCCGATCTCGCGCAGCGCGGGCTCGGCGTAGCGTCCGCGCGGGGCCGCGATCGTGAGGCTGCCGACGGGGTTGCCGTGCGCGTCGGTCACCGCGGCGCCGACGGTGACGGGGGCGTCGTCGTCCGATGAGAGCATCACGCCGTAGCCGGCCGCGCGCACCGCAGCGAGATGGCCTTCGAGGGACCGGGGCGGGTTGCGCGGGCCGGTCGCCGCGCGCGCCTTGAATACGGCCCGGCGCGCGGGCTCGGGAAGAAGCGCCAGGATCGAGAGGCCGCCTGCGGAGCTCCAAAGCGGCGCGTAATTTCCGATCAGCGCGTTGAAGGACGAGCCTTGGTGGGCCAGGGCCTCGGCGACGTAGGCGTGGCGATGGTCGCCCGCCTTGTAGAGGCCGAGGAGGCAGGTCTCGCCGATCTCGCCCGCAAGCTCGCTCATCAATGGACGCGCGACCTCGGCGACCTTGAGGCGTCCGCCGAGGATCGCCCACCAGCGGAAAAATTCCATGCCCGTTTCATACTTGCGCGACTCCGCGTCCCATTCGACGAAACCCTCGCGCCGCAGGATTTGCAGCACGCGATGGGTCGAACTCCCCGGCTGGCCGAGGGCGTTGGCGAGCTCGCGCACGCCCCAGCTTTCCTGGCCGTCGATGAAGGCGCGCAGAACGTCGACCGCCTTGGTGACCGAGTTCACGTCCTTCCCGAAGGCCGTCCTGGTGCGCGCTCGCTTCGGCATGACGCTCCCTTTTGGAGGCGGGAATTGGGTGCGAACGATGGCACGGTCGCGTCGCCACGGCGCGCGCGGTCGACCCCGAGGGGTATCTCCAGCCCCTTGGTTCCGGCAGCGCCTTGCCGCGGTTCGGCACCTGCGCACCATCATAGCCGATTGTTCATCGCACTGAAGTATTTCCCGAATTTCGCGCCGCAGGCGACGGCCTGCAAGGTGCTGTTGACGCGCTCGGTGACGCTCTTTATTATCCTAATTCAGGACTATAAAGTCCGATAAACGGACCTCAAGCGACCCCCAGAAGGAGCCCGTCGCGACGATGATCAGCAGGGCCGCATCCGCCGACGGCAAGCCCGAGTTCTCCCTGAGCGCGAGCCGCACGCTCACGCTGCTTTCGCTCTTTAGCGACGAACGCCGCACCCTCAGCGTGGTCGAGGCGAGCCGGGCGCTGGCACTCTCCAAGACCAGCACGCTCCGGTTCATCCAGGCGCTCGAGATGCACGGCTATGTCGTGCGCGATCCCAAGACCAGGCGCTATCAGCCGGGCACCGAAGTTGCGCGGGTCGGCGGTTTGTTCGCCGGCGGCGATCGCATTCGGCGCATCGCGGCCCCGATCCTGGAGCGCGTGGTCGCCGACGAGGGTGTTACCGCCTATCTCTCGGCGCTGCAGGACGACCGCATGGTGATTCTTCATTCCGTCGAGGCGCCGGGCCGGCTCAAATACAGCATTCCTGTCGGCGAGAAGCTCACGGTGCACAGCTCCGCGACCGGCCATGCGGCGCTTTCGACCCTGTCTGCGCTCGAGGTCGACGCGATGATCGGGCGCACCGGCATGCCGGCGCGTACGCCGCACACGATCACGAGCTTGCCGAGGTTGAAGGCGGCCCTGCGTGCCGTCGTGACGCGCGGCTATTCGGTGAATTGGGAAGAGCACACCCAAGGCGTGGGCTCGGTCGCGGCGCCGGTACGGGGTCCCGACGGAAAGCTGCTTGGCGTGCTCTCCCTCGGATTTGCGACCAGCCAGGTAACCCGCGAGCGGTTCGCGGACCTTGGCGAGGTGATCAAGACGGCTGCCGCGACCGTGGCGCGGCGCATGGCGGAGGAGGAGCGCATATCGTGAGCACGTCGAAGACATCGGCATCGGGCCCCGGCTCGCCGCTCGCCATCATGGCGGCGCTGCCGACGGCGACCATCTACGAGGCGGCGGGGAAATGGGGCGATGTCGGCCCGCCGATCCGTCTCCTGGTCGACGGCGTGCGGCTCGCCGGGCCGGCGTTCACGGTAAAGGCGATGCCGGGCGACAATCTGGTCGTGTTCCGCGCGATCGACGAGGCGCCGCCGGGGAGCGTGATCGTGCTCGATGCCGGCGCCACGGACAGGGCGACGATCTGGGGCGGCACCTCGACCACCGCGTGCGTCGCGAAAAAGATCGCGGGCTGCGTCACCAACGCCGCGGTGCGCGATATGGCGCAGATCCGGGCGCTGCGCTTCCCGATCTATGCCGCGGGCGTCAACGTGCGCGGCACGGTCAAATCCCATCCTGGCTGGACCCAGGTGCCGATCTCGATCGCGGACGTGCCGGTGAAGCCGGGCGATCTTGTGTTCGGCGACGAGGATGGGGTGGTGATCGTCCAGGCCGAGCGCGCGGCGGAGGTCGCCGAGAAGGCGGTCGCGAAGGCGCACCTCGATGCCGAGCGCGAGGAGCGTCTGCGCCGCGGCGAGACCTTCAAGCAGGTGCTGGGCTACTGAGAATTCGGGCGGCGCGCCCGATCGAAGAGAGGAATGGATATGGGACAGACACTCACGGAAAAGATCCTGTCGCGGGCGGCGGGCCGCCCGGTCAAGGCGGGCGAGACCGTCTATCCGGAGCCGGATCTGATGACGGTCCACGACTGGTACGTGGTCAATTTCGACAAGGCGCTCAAGGAGCTCGGCGTGACCGCGCTCTACGATCCCAAGCGCGTGCTGATCTCGACCGACCACGAACCGGTGGCGCTCAGTCCCCAGTCGGCGGAGCGCCAGAAGGCGGTGCGCGAGATCGTGAAGAAATACGGCATCGAGCGCTTCTTCGACGCCGGCCGCGGCGGCCACGGCCACGTCTTCCCGATGGAGATGGGCTTCGTCCGCCCCGGCATGTTCGTCCTCGCCTACGACACCCACGTCACCAATTACGGCGCGGTCGGCGCCCTCGGCATCGCGGTGGTGTTCGAAATCCCCGAGGTGCTCGCCTGCGGCTCGGTCTGGATCCGCGTCCCGGAGACGGTGCGGGTCAATCTTACGGGCGCCCTCAAGCCGGGCATGGCCATCCGCGACGTGTCCCAGCGCATGATCGTCGACATCGGCGAGGACAATCTCGATTACGCGGTGGTCGAGTATGGCGGGCCCGCGCTCAAGGACGTGAACTTCGCGGGCCGCATGACGCTCTGCAACAGCCCGCTCGAGATGGGCGCCAAGTCGGCCCTGGTCGAGGTCGACGAGGTCACGAAGGCCTGGCTGGCGCCGCGGCTCAAGGGGCCGATCGCGGCCGAGAAGAGCGATCCGGATGCCACGTTCAAGGCCGTCTACGACTACGATCTCGGCCTCATGGAGCCGCAGGTCGCGGCGCCGCCGCGGCCCGACAACGTGGTCGGCGTGTCGAGCGTCGCGGGCGTGCGCGTGAACCATGCCTTCATCGGCTCCTGCGCCAACGGCTCGATCGAGGATATGCGCGACGCGGCGCGGATCCTGCGCGGGCGCAAGATCCATCCCGAGGTGCGCCTCTTCATCACGCCCGCGACCCAGGAAATCGCCCAGCGCGCGGGGCAGGAGGGGCTGCTTAACATCTTCCTCGAGAGCGGCGCCGTGATGACCGCACCCGGCTGCGGCCCGTGCGCCGGCGGGCGCATCGCGCCCATCGCGCCCGGCGAAGTCTCGATCAACACGGGCACGCGCAACGATCCGGGCC
>Ga0335072_10017100_pt1 | contig 10264 bp, 8 predicted proteins | sample Lox_Sample_21_FD_206725 | JGI IMG/M metagenome (GOLD analysis project Ga0335072, IMG submission 206725) | Soil microbial communities from Loxahatchee National Wildlife Refuge, Florida, United States - Lox_Sample_2.1 | ecosystem: Environmental > Terrestrial > Soil > Wetlands | place: USA: Florida...
CCGCGAGAGACGTTCATGACCTTGAACCGGTTGATGATCCCCTTGGCCATGTCGGAGTTCACCGACACCGCGGTGGCCGACAGCCCGTAGGTGATGGCCAGCAGGATCAGGCCCGGCGTCGCGTACTGGACGTACCGCTCGCCGACGCTGAACGCGTTGCCGAACACGTACACGAACAGGAGCATGATCACGACCGGCATCACCGCCCCGTTGAAGATCGAGTACGGGTTACGCAGGATGTGCTTGAAGTTGCGGCGCAGCATGATCCGCGAGTCGCTCAGCGGCGCTGACATGATGCTCATTTCTCGGTAACCTCCGTGCTCGCGTGTCCAGTCAGGGCCAGGAAGACGTCATCGAGGTCCGGCGTGTGCACGGAGAACTCCTCAACGTCGATGGCATGCTCATCGAGCCGGTCAAGCAGGGCGCGGACCGACTTCACCCCGCCGTCGCTGGGAACCCGCAGGGTCAGCGCGGCGTCATCCGCGGTCGAGCCGTTCAGGGCGCGCGCCGCGGCGTGCAGCGGGGCGATGTCGGCGAACCGCAGCCGGACGTGGCTGCCGGGCACCTGGCGCTTGAGCTCGTCGGGCGTGCCCTGGGCGACCAGGCAGCCCTCATCGAGCACCGCGATCCGGCTGGCGAGCTGATCGGCTTCCTCGAGGTACTGGGTGGTGAGGAAGACGGTCACGCCGTCGGCCACCAGGTCACGGACGATGGCCCACATCGTCCGGCGGCTGCGCGGATCAAGACCCGTCGTCGGCTCGTCAAGGAAGATGATCTGTGGCCTGGTGACGAGGGTCATCGCCAGGTCAAGCTTGCGACGCATGCCGCCGGAGTAAGTCGAGGCCAGCTGCCGGGCCGACTCCGCCAGGTCAAACCGGTCAAGCAGCGAGGCGACTACCCGCTTGCCCTCCCCGGCCCGCAGATGGTGCAGGTCCGCCATCAGCTGCAGGTTCTCTTCCCCGGTCAGCAGGTCATCGACCGCCGCGAACTGGCCGGTGACCCCGATGGCCGCGCGCACCGCCTTGGCCTCGGTCGAAACATCATGCCCGGCGACCCGTGCCGTCCCACCGTCCGCCTTTATCAAGGTGGTCAGCACGTTCACCGTGGTGGTCTTGCCGGCCCCATTCGGGCCGAGCAGGGAGAAGACCGTGCCGACCGGAACATCGAGATCGATGCCACCGAGGACCGCCTTGTCCCCGTAGGCCTTTCGCAGCCCGGAGACCGCAATCGCTGAATCACTCATGCGATTACTATCGGAACCGCGCCTGACACGCCTCTGACACGCGCCTGACGCGGCCCCTGACACGGACTACTGAGCGGGGCGCTCCAAGACGGTCTGGATCGCCAGCCGCATCAGCCGGGGGATCTCCGGGTCGGCGGGACGGCTGGTCGTGCCGCTCTCCAGGTCCTCGGGCAGCAGCCAGCCGTGCTTGTCGGTGGTCGCCCGCTCCAGGGCTTCCTGGCCGGCGAAACTCACCTCAACCTCGCCGATGAGCACCGCGTAAAACGTCTGGTCCTGCTCGAAGCGGGCGCCCGCCCAGCTGAACTCGGCGTAGGACACCTCGACGGGCTCGCCAAGGGATGACGGCTCGATCGCGATGCCGACCTCCTCGCGCAGCTCCCTGACGGCCGCCTCGGCGAGGGTCTCGCCCGCCTCGACCGCGCCGCCGATCGTGAACCAGAACGGGTCGGCCGGCTCCAGCGGGTCCCATCCGTGCAGGAGCAGCACGCGCCCTTCCCGGTTCACCGGGAGGACGCGTGCCGTGTTCCGTCGCCAGGTCAGGGCCAACGGACTACTCCACGATCTTGCTGATGGGGATCTCCAGGATGTCCCGCGCCCCGGCGGCCTTCAGCGCCGGGATGAGCGTGTTGACCCCGCGCTTGGGCACGACGGTCTCGATGGCGTTCATGTCCCCGCTGGCCAGCGCCGTGATCGTCGGCGAGGACATGGCCGGCAGCATCCCGCTGACCGCCCCGAGCCGGGCGGCGGGCACGTTGAGCTTCAGGAGCACGTGACCGCGCGCCTTGATCGCGCCGCGCAGCAGCAGCGCGATGTCGTCCATCGCGGCCTTCTTCTCCTGGTCCTCGTAGGAGGCCTTGCAGGCGACCAGCTCGGTGTAGCTGGTCAGGATCGTCTCCAGGATCCGCAGCCCGTTCTTGCGCAGCGAGGATCCGGTCTCGGTCAGGTCGACGATCGCGTCCACGATGTCGGGCACCTTCGCCTCGGTCGCCCCGTAGGACGGGACGACCATCGCCTTAACGCCGTTCTCCGCGAGGTACCGCGCGGTCAGCGACGGGAACTCGGTGGAGATCCGCACGCCCTCGGGCAGGTCCCGAACCGACTGCCAGGGGGCGCTCTCCGGCACCGCGAGGACGACCCGCACCGGGTTGGACGTGGCCTTGGAGTACTGGAGCTCGCCGAGCGAGGCGACGTCGGCCTCGGTCTCCGTGATCCAGTCGCGGCCGGTGATGCCCACGTCGAACAGGCCGCGCTCCAGGTAGGACGGGATTTCCTGCGGCCGCAGGAATCGCACGCGGGCGATCCGCGGGTCGTCGATCGAGGCGTGATAGTCACGGTCGGAGGACCGCCGCACGGTCAGGTCGGCGGCGTCGAAGAGGTCGAGGGTGGCCTTTTCCAGCGACCCCTTGGGCAGTACGAGCGAGAGCATGACCCTTTTCCTTCTCCAGAACGAACCCTACATTTCTTCCCTCTCGCGCAGCGCCGCGCAACCGGGGCCGACGGTCAGCATGGCGCATGCGGGCATGGCGAATGCCGAACGGGGCGTGAACGCGGGGTTACGCGACGCTAGGAATGTCGCGCGGGATGGCTCTGGAAGTCGCCGGACCGGATGGAGCGCAGCAGGAGCGCGGTGTCGAGCGCTGCCACGACCGCCTCCCATCCCTTGTCCTCGATACTGCCCTTGAAGTCCGCACTAGGTGGAAGGCCGCAGCGGTCACGCGCCTCCTCCGGCGTGTTACACGTTAGCACGCCATTGCCGACAGGCTTCCCTGAATCGAGCGCAACCCGGGTGAGCCCGGCCGTCACCGAGTCGCAGACGTACTCGAAGTGCGGCGTGCCGCCACGGATCACCGCACCGAGGCAGACGACGGCGTCAAAACCCTGGTGCGCCAGGGCGGCCGCGACGACGGGCAGCTCGACGGCGCCCGCCACCCGGACGACGACCGGGCTCTGCACACCGCACGCCTCAGCCGCGGCAACGGCCCGGTCGACCAGCGAGCTGGTGATCTCCGCGTGCCACCGGGTGGCCGCGATCGCGAGGGTCCGCCCGCTCGCGTCGACAACGCCAAGGTCGGGCCGGCCCTCACCGCTCAAGGGAGGCTCCAACCTCGATGTCGTGGCCCATGCGGTCGCGCTTGGTGGTCAGGTAGCGCAGGTTGCCCGGGGTGACCTGCGGCGGCAGCGCGACGCGGGTCACGCCGAAGCCATGCCTAGCCAGGGCATCGACCTTGGCCGGGTTGTTGGTTAGCAGCTGAACCGAGCGCACCCCCAGGTCGGTGAGCAGCTGGCTGGCGGTCGAGTACTCGCGGGCGTCCACCGGCAGGCCGAGCTCCAGGTTGGCGTCCACGGTGTCGGCGCCGGCGTCCTGCAGCTCGTAGGCCTGGAGCTTGGAAAGCAGCCCGATCCCCCGGCCCTCCTGGCCACGCAGGTACAAGATGATGCCCCGGCCGCGCTCGGCGACCTCGGCCATGGCCGCCTCAAGCTGGGTGCCGCAGTCGCAGCGCTGCGAGCCGAACACGTCCCCGGTGAGGCACTCGGAGTGCACCCGGGTCAAGACGTCCTCGCCACCGGAGATGTCGCCAAGGACAAGCGCCATGTGCTCGGTCCCGTCAACGTCGCCGCGGTAGCCGTACGCGGTCCAGGTGGCGTACTCGTTCTGAATCGTGGTGGTGGCGACCCTGGTGATCAGGGTCTCCGTGCGGCGCCGGTGCTCGATGAGCTGCTCGATGGAGATGAGGGCCAGGCCGTGCTGGTCGGCGAACGCGCGCAGGGCGGGCAGCCGCATCATCGTGCCGTCGTCGTTGACGACCTCGGCGAGTACCCCGGCCGGGCGCAGGCCAGCCAGCTTGGCCAGGTCGACGGCGGCCTCGGTGTGGCCCTGGCGGACCAGGACGCCGCCCTCGGCATACCGGAGCGGGAAGATGTGACCGGGCTTGACCAGGTCGCTGGCCTGCGCAGCGGGGTCGGCCAGCAGCCGGATCGTGGTCGTACGGTCGGCGGCCGAGATGCCGGTGGTCACGCCGTCGCGCGCGTCCACGGTGACGGTGAAGGCGGTGCGCATGCGCTCGCCGTTCTGCGGGGTCATCAGCGGCAGGCTGAGCCGGTCCAGATCCGGGCCGGGCATCGGCACGCAGATGACGCCGCTGGTGTACCGGATCATGAAGGCCAGCAGTTCGGGGGTGGCCTTCTGCGCGGCGAAGATGATGTCGCCCTCGTTCTCCCGGTTCTCGTCGTCGACCACGACGACCGGGCGGCCGGCCGCGATATCGGCGATGGCCCGCTCGACGTCGTCGAGCGGCACGACGTCGAGCGCGCCGCTGGCGAGCACGTCGGAGTGGCCGGGCAGTTCCTCGCAGGCGGTCATCGGACACCGCCGGCGGTCAGGAGCTTCTCCACGTACTTTCCCATGATGTCGACCTCCAGGTTGACAAGGTCGCCCGGCTGGCGCAGGCCGAGCGTCGTCCGCTTGAGCGTTTCTGGGATGAGGCTGACCTCGAAGAAGTCGTCCCCGATAGCGGAGACGGTCAGGCTGACACCGTCAACCGCGATAGAGCCCTTGTGCACCACATACCGGGCCAGGTCGGGCGGGAGGCCCATCCGCACTACTTCCCAGTGCTCCTGTGGGTCGCGGCTGATGACGGTGGCGGTCCCGTCGACGTGTCCCTGGACCAGGTGACCACCGAGCCGGTCCTGCATCCGGACCGAGCGCTCCAGGTTCACCCGGGTGCCGGACTCGGCGGTGGACAGGCTGGTCAGCGCGAGGGTCTCCCCCATGACGTCGGCGATGAAGCCGCTTGCGGGGTGGGTGGCCGGCTGGGTTGTGGGGTGGGTGGTTGCGGGCTGGGTGGTTGTGGGTTGGGTTGCGGGCTCGGTTGTGGGCTCGGTTGTGGGCTCTTTGTTGCTGTTATCAGATGGCGGCCTTTTGCCGAGCAGGGCGGTCACCGTGAGGCAGACGCCACTGACCGCGATCGAGTCGCCTAGCCTCGCGTCCTCGGTCACCACGGCGCTGCGAATGTGGATGCGGGCGAAGTCGCCCAGCGGCTCTATGGCCTCGATCTCGCCGAGATCCTCGACGATGCCGGTGAACATCCGCGTCCTCCTCCGGTCTGGCCCCGGGGGACGCGGCGCACGCCCGCATGCCCGCGCCCAGGCGACTCGTCCACCGCCAGATCGCGGCGGGACCGCCATAGGCACGGCCATCGCTGGCCGCCCGCGCGCGTGCTGCCTCCCATCCGGACTTTAACCGTCGGTGCCGGAATTCCACCGGCTCAACCGACCGCGATCGCTGGCACATGCCTGCCAGTAACCTCAGCCGGGTCGCGGACTGTAACCGCCGGTTCGGACTTTCACCGACCCCGGAGCACGCTCACTTGCCTTGAACCAGTCTGCCACACCGGATATTCCGGGCGGCACCCGCCCGCTGTGGCTCACCATCCTCAGGTTTTGAGTTCACCGTCGTCTGAGCTCGTGAGCGGTCGTCTAGAATGGTTGGCGGCGGGGTCGGGGCGGCTGGCGGCGTTGCCTGGGTGGTTGGCGGCGGCGTCCGAGTGGCTGGCGTCGCCTGGGTGGCTGGCAGTGTCACCTGGGTGGCTGGCGGCGGCGTCTGGCTGGCTGGCGGGGTCGCCTGGGTGGCTGGCGGCTGTCGGGGCGGAATGACGTGTTGAAATGGCTGCCGGGGCACAAGACCGCTTGCCTTCGGTGTCTCGCTGGTACCGAAGGTTCCTTGCGTCACGGTAGATGACGTGCGTAACGAGGATGGCGGCCTGCTTGCACCTCTCAGTCGGCCAAAAACGGCTGAAGTTGTTGATTGTTCCGTTTTTCGCGGCACAATCAACAGCTTGCGTCTCGAGTGGTGACAGTTCGGCCGCCTGGCACCGTAAACAGGGAAACGCCGCGCCAGTGAGCTGGTCATTGATGCCAGTGTGATTAGAGTGAGTCATAAGGGAAGCGGCATTGTGCTGGGGCGGCCGGACGACAGTCAGCTGGACATGCGGGTCACGGCGCGCATCTTGTTGGTCGCGTCGAGGGCGGCCACCTTGTAGGACTCGGCCAGGGTCGGGTAGTTGAAGACGGCGTCTACCAGGTAGTCGACGGTCCCGCCGCAGCCCATGACCGCCTGCCCGATGTGGATGAGCTCGGTGGCGCTGGTCCCGAAGACGTGAACGCCGAGCAGCTTGCGGTCCTCGGGTGACACCAGCAGCTTCAGCACGCCGTAGGAGTCACCCACGATCTGGCCGCGGGCCAGCTCCCGGTAGCGGGAGACACCGACCTCGAACGGGACGCAGGCCTCGGTGAGCTCGTCTTCGGTCCGGCCGACGAAGCTGATCTCCGGGATGCTGTAGATGCCGATTGGCTGCGGCGTATCGCTGATCCTGACCGGCTCGCCGAAGGCGTGGTGCGCGGCCAGCCTGCCCTGCTCCATGGACGTGGCCGCGAGCGCCGGGAAGCCGATGACGTCGCCGACGGCGTAGATGTGCGGGACGCTGGTCCGGTAGAACTCATCGACCTTGATCCGGCCCCGCTCATCGGCGGTCAGGCCCGCGGCGGCCAGGCCGAGGTCGGCGGTCATGCCCTGGCGGCCCGCCGAGTACAGCACGGTGTCGGCGGGGATCTTCTTGCCGCTGCGCAAGACCGTGATCGCGCCCTCCGGGCGGGCCTCCACCGAGGCGACCGTCTCGCCGAAGCGGAAGGTCACGGCCAGGTCCCGCAGGTGGTACTTCAGCGCCTCCACGACCTCCAGGTCGCAGAACTCGAGCATGCGGTCGCGCCGCTCGACCACGGTCACCTTGGTGCCCAGGGTGGCGAACATGGAGGCGTACTCGATGCCGATCACGCCGGCCCCCACGACCACCATCGACCGCGGGACCTGCTCTAGGTGGATGATTCCGTCGGAGTCGATGATCGTCCGGTCGTCGAAGTCGACGCTGTCCGGACGGGCCGGGACGGTACCGGTGGCGATGACGATCTTCTCGGCGCTGAGCTTGCGGATCCGCCGCCCGTCGTCGACTTCGACCTCGTTCGGGCTGATGAACCGGGCCGTGCCGCTGACGATCGAGACCCGGTTGCGGGTGAGCTGGCTGCGGACGACATCATTCTCGCGCGTGACGACGTGGCTGGTGCGCGCGGTCAGGTCCGCGATCGTGATCTCGTCCTTGACCCGGTAGGACTGGCCGTAGATCTCTCTCTGGTCCACGCCGGTCAGGTACAAGATCGCCTGGCGAAGCGTCTTGGACGGGATCGTTCCCGTGTTCAGGCAGACGCCTCCGAGCATCGCGGGGCGCTCAACCACCGCTACCCGCCGGTCCAGTTTCGCGGCCGCGATCGCCGCCTTCTGGCCGCCCGGCCCGGAGCCGACGACCAGCAGGTCATAGTCATACACGTCACTAGTGTGCACGCAAGTCCCGCCAGGCAGGAAGGTCCGTAACGCACAGTTCACGCGGAAACTCGTAAGTGTGGTGAGTCGGTGACCGGAGGTTGCCGCTGAGCTTGGCTTATCGATCGCATCGATTCTCGTCGGCCATCGCGTGCTACTGCAAGTATCCTGGCGCCTGATCCCCACAATTTACTTAGCTGTCGCCTGACTGCAGCAATGTCACCAGTGAACCACTACGAGGATAAGGCAATAAGGCATATCGGCAGAGCTGCACCTGAAGCAGCAACCGCGATGCCAACGACATTATCGGCTGCAGCCTGCGCCTCGCCACGGCTCTTGACAGTCGATACCAGCCCGCCAAAGGACGAGTTCGATCGCACATGGATTCCCGAAGTTGACATGAAGGAAGAGGGGCGCTAGGTAGCCTTGACTGGACTGATTTACATAGCTCAATCGACTAGACTGGCCAGTCTTGAGTGCAGACGGAAATCCAGGCCGACAACAACTAACTGGACAGACTCGACGGCACTCTCGATTATCTGCACCTTTCACCTCAACGGCATACAGGCGATCAAGGGAACATCTGGAAGGCCTCTACAGTCAGGCGTGCAGGATCTCGCGCCTGCCGCCGCGCACTACGACAGCCCCCTTCTCGAAGAGTTGTATGCGATTAATCCCCGACCCTATCGGTTCTTCTTCTGAGACAGGCCATCCAAGTCTCTGTTCAGACATGCCGCCCCACTTCAGCAAGTCAATGGTTACAGTTGGAACCGTCACAATATCCGAACCCAGCCGAAAATATACAGACCCACCCTCGAACATCTGAACAACCCCGCCACCGACGCAAGAAGTAACCGCAGACACAGGGAACCCAAGTCTAGAAGCGGGTCCGCCTGTACGCTCATAGTAGTCAAGTATCTCTCTATTCACCCGCTGGACTCCCGTGCGAACGGAGGAGTAAACAGCCATTCTGCCGGCCGGAAACCCCGCGAACTGCTGCAGCGTTCCTGGAGGAGATGACACCTGCGACTTACCAGCATCAGATTCCGCCGAGATAGGAATCCAACCATCGCTGTATTCGGCAATCTCAAGTCGGACCGAGAAAGATCCGCGCACTGTGACGTAGACTATACCACCCTCGAAGCGTTGCCTGTAAGAATCTTCATAGGATTCGCGGCTAGAAAGTGGGTAACCGAGCCACCCTTGAACGCCGCCAGCAGAAAGATATGACCGGATAATCGAGCTAGGCACGGCGTGTACACCAAGGCGCGAAATATAAACGGCTCCCTCTTCGAATCTCTGCGCGATCCCCTTAGTTCCTCGCGGCGATGTCGCCTCGACTGCGTCGTGACTAATGGGGAACCCGAGATCTCCGCCAGTTCCGCCAGTGGTTGCATGATACTCAGCGATTTCTGCGCGCACCGAGCATGTCCGGCCTTCGATCCAGTAAATGATGCCCTGCGGATACGCTCGAGCGTAGCCCTTTCCGCTTTGTTGCGACTTCGCCGCGATTCCCAATCGCCCGATAGCGGAATCATCAGCCCATCCCAGTGCTTCTGCACGATGCATAGTAGCCAAGGCAGCTTCAGGCAAGTCAATTAGCCAGGGCTGATCAGGCACGAGCGGCCTAACAAGCTCTTTCGCCCTGCCCGGATCAAGGTCCGCAAGAATAGACACGGCCATAGACTCGTCAACTCGGAGAAGTCCGCTGAGGATTTCACTCAGTTGGCCTGGGGACGCCCCAGCAAAGAGGCCTACTTGCTCTTCGTGGGGCATCCGGCGGAGGAGCATCACAGCCACGCGGGAATTAAGTCCGCCAAGCGTCGCCCGGTCCAGTCGCGGTTTCGACACAAACGTGTTGTTCTGGGTGTTGCCCGAGCCGACCTGCGTCCCGTGGCTGCCGTCGATGCTGATCGCGGGAGTTCTTCCGTCGCCCACCATGCTTCCCTCTCCCCTGGGCGTGGAGAGCACGAGCGTAACCCACGTATCCAGTGACATCCAAGGATATTGGTCCGCAACTGGTTGTCGGGCTAGAGATGGGCCTGGCATCTCCGCCGCATCCTGGGCGACCTGCACTAACAGCGTGCTCGTGCCCTCTCCAGATTCTTCAGCAGGATCCCCGCCTGGCAGCAACATGCCCGGTGGAGGCTCTGGCAGAGAGCGGTACTCGATCGAGAAGTCAACAAGCCCTAGCAAGCTTGCCCTGATCTTTAGCCTGCCCGACTTGGCCCGGATCGCATACGCCGCGAGAACGAGGGCAGCCAAGAGGATTACACCAACGATGATCCAGCCCAACACTAGGCACGCTCCGCTAGCCTCCTGTACGTCCCCATGCCAAGGCATCGACTAGACGACACCCGCCTCCACGGGTGTCAAGTGGACGCACGGTCAGCCTGGTTTGTGCTCATTTAGGGCCAGCCGATGCTAGTTCGCACACTAGCACCGCCGTGCTGTCGGAGTTAACCCCTTAGAGGGCCGTTCAGACGGGCGCGAACTTCGGCGGTGGCGGCAGCGGGTACGGGTTCACCTGCCGCCCGTGCGCGACGGCCGCCTTTCTTTGGCAAGGGTGACGCGCAGCTATGGCTCCCGGCCCGTCCAGGCGTGGCGGCCGCTTACCCGCTGCCACCACGCTAGTGGACGGCGGGCGGCGG
>Ga0335072_10017101_pt1 | contig 10264 bp, 8 predicted proteins | sample Lox_Sample_21_FD_206725 | JGI IMG/M metagenome (GOLD analysis project Ga0335072, IMG submission 206725) | Soil microbial communities from Loxahatchee National Wildlife Refuge, Florida, United States - Lox_Sample_2.1 | ecosystem: Environmental > Terrestrial > Soil > Wetlands | place: USA: Florida...
GCTACCAGGAGGGCGACGTCGTGCAGGGCACCGTGACGAAGGTCGTCACGTTCGGCGCCTTCGTCGAGATCCTGCCGGGCGTCGAGGGACTCGTCCACATCTCCGAGCTTGCCCAGCACCACGTCGAGAACCCGCGCGAGATCGTCTCGCAGGGCGACAAGGTGAACGTCCGCATCCTCGAGGTCGACGCCGACCGGCGGCGCCTCTCGCTCTCGCTCAAGCGCGTCGAGGAGGGACAGCCCGTGCAGCCGCTGCCCGGCGAGGAGGGCGAGGCGCCCGCGCTGGGGCTCTCCGACGAGGTCTTCGCCGACGAGGTCCCGGCCGCCGAAGCGCTCGAGGTCCCCGAGGAGGAGCCGGCCGCCGAGGCCGAGGCTTCGGACGAGCTGCCCGTGGTCCTCCCGAGCGTGGCCGAGATCTCCGAGGAGGAGGCCGCCGTCGAGGACGAGCCGGTCGCCGAAGAAGAGCCGGTCGCCGAAGAAGAGCCTGCTGCTGCGGAAGCCGAGCCCGAGGCGGAGGTGGAGGTGCCGGCCGCCGAGGCCGAGGCGCCCGAGCCCGAAGCCTCAGACGAGGCCGAGCCGACCGAGTAGTGAAGCGGCCGTTCGCGGTCGCGCTCACGGGGGGAATCGCGGCCGGGAAGAGCGAGGCACTGGCTGCCTTCGCGCGTCATGGTGCGGCCGTGATCTCGAGCGACGACGTCGTCCACCGGCTCTATCGCGAGGACGCCGGCCTGCAGGCGGCCCTGCGGGGGCGCTGGGGAGACCGCGTCTTCCGCGACGGCGAGATCGACCGCGAGGAGATCGGCCGCATCGTCTTCGCCGACCGCGCCGAGCTCGCCTGGCTCGAGGCCGAGCTCCATCCACGGACGCGCGCTGCCACCGACGAGTGGCTCTCCGAGCAGACGGCGGACGTCGTGGTCGCCGAGATCCCGCTCCTCTACGAGACCGGCGGCGAGGCCAGGTTCGACCGCGTCGTCGTCGTGACCGCGCCGCCCGACGTGCGGCAGGCAAGGCGCGGTGCCCTGGCCGACAGGGAGCAACGGCTCGTGCCCGAAGAGGAGAAGGTGCGGCGAGGCGACTTCGTCTACGTGAACGACGGGTCGCTCGAGGAGCTCGACGCGTTCGTCGCCGAGGTGCTGGAGGAGCTGCGGGCACCACCGTGAGGCGCTGGCTCGTCGCTGCGGCTGTGGTCTGTGCGGCGCTGGGGGTGTTCCTCTACCTTCAGCACACCGAGCCGTCGTGGTATGCGCGGCTCTGGTATCCGCTTCGCTACTCGACCAACGTGCGCGTCTACGCGTCGCAGGACAAGCTCGATCCCGCGCTCCTCGCGGCGGTGATCGAGACGGAGAGCAAGTTCGACCCGACCGCCCGGTCGAAGGCGGGTGCCATCGGCCTCATGCAGCTGACACCGGCCACGGCGAAAGGCATCGCGCAGTACACCGGCGGCAGCCGCTTCCGGGTCTCCGATCTCACGAACCCGGACATCAACCTGCGCTACGGAGCGTGGTACCTCGGTCACCTCCTCGAGCGGTACCACGGAGACGAGCAGCTCGCCCTCGCCGCCTACAACGCGGGCGAGGAGAACGTCGACCGCTGGCAGAGCGAGCACGTGGGGATCCAGTTCGACGAGACGCGCGACTACGTCGCCAAGGTCGAGCGCCTGCAGAAGATCTACCGCCGCGCGTACGCGTCCCAGCTCGGGTACTAGTCCAGGCGTACGCACGTACGCTGTGGACATGGCCGAGCTGCGCACGACCGCCAACTACACGCCCACCGGAGACCAGCCGCAGGCGATCGAGAAGCTCGCGGACGGGATCCTCGCCGGCGCGCAGTACCAGACCCTCGTCGGCGCGACGGGCACGGGCAAGACGGCGACGATGGCCTGGACGATCGAGAAGGTCGGCCGGCCGGCGCTCGTGATCGCCCACAACAAGACGCTCGCGGCGCAGCTCTGCAACGAGTTCCGGGAGTTCTTCCCGCACAACGCCGTCGAGTACTTCGTCTCCTACTACGACTACTACCAGCCCGAGGCGTACGTGCCCCAGGCCGACCTGTACATCGAGAAGGACTCGTCGCGCAACGACGACATCGCGCGGCTGCGGCTCGCCGCGACGTCTGGGCTCTTCACGCGCCGCGACGTCGTCGTCGTGGCGTCCGTCTCGTGCATCTACGGCCTCGGCTCGCCGGAGGAGTGGCGCGAGCGGATGATCTACATCGAGGTCGGCGTCGAGCACGACCGCGACCTCCTGCTGCGCAAGCTGATCGACTCGCAGTACGTCCGCAACGACACGGTGCTGGGCCGCGGCCGCTTCCGCGTCAAGGGCGACGTGGTCGAGGTGCAGCCGGCGAACCAGGAGACCGCCTACCGCATCTCGTTCTTCGGCGACGAGGTGGAGGGGATGACGCACTTCGACCCGCTGACGGGCGAGGTGCTCGCGCGGCTCGACAACCTCTCGATCTGGCCGGCGACGGAATACGTCACCTCGCAGCCGACCGTCGAGCGCGCCGTCGACGAGATCCGGCACGAGCTCGAGCAGCAGGTCAGGCAGTTCGAGGACGAGGGCAAGCTGCTCGAGGCGCACCGGATCCGGCAGCGCACCGAGTACGACCTCGAGATGCTGAAGGAGCTCGGCTTCTGCAACGGGATCGAGAACTACTCGCGCATCCTCGAAGGCCGCGCCGCGGGGACCCATCCGTTCACGCTGCTCGACTACTTCCCGAGCGACTTCGTCGTCTTCGTGGACGAGTCGCACCAGACCGTGCCACAGCTCGGTGGGATGTACGAGGGCGACCGCTCGCGCAAGCAGACGCTCGTCGACTTCGGCTTCCGGCTTCCGTCGGCGCTCGACAACCGGCCGCTCCGCTTCGACGAGTTCCTGCGCAAGGTGCCGCAGCTCGTGTTCGTCTCCGCGACCCCGGGCGACTTCGAGCTGCGCAACTCGACCGTCGTCGCCGAGCAGCTGATCCGGCCGACCGGCATCGTCGACCCCGACGTCGAGCTGCGCGCGACGAAGAACCAGATCGACGACCTGCTGGGCGAGATCCGCGCACGCGAGGCGGTGGGCGAGCGCGTCCTCGTCACGACGCTGACGAAGAAGATGGCGGAGGACCTCACCGACTATCTGCTCGAGTCGGGTGTCAAGGCGCGGTACCTCCACTCCGAGATCGACACGCTCGAGCGGATCCAGATCGTGCGCGACCTGCGGCTCGGCGAGTTCGACGTCCTCGTCGGAGTCAACCTCCTGCGCGAGGGACTCGACCTGCCCGAGGTGTCCCTCGTCGCGATCCTCGACGCCGACAAGGAGGGCTTCCTGCGCGGGCGGACGAGCCTGATCCAGACGATCGGCCGCGCGGCGCGGAACGTCCACGGCAAGGTGCTGATGTACGCCGACAAGCAGACCGAGGCGATCAAGGACGCACTCGACGAGACGAACCGCCGCCGCGTCGTCCAGCTCGCGTACAACGAGGAGCACGGGATCGTGCCGGAGACGATCGCCAAGGGCGTGTCCGACATCGCCGAGCTGCTCCAGCTCGAGTCGCCGACCGTGCCGTCCTCGCGACGCCGGCGTGGCGCGACGAAGGTGGAGGGGATGTCGCGCGAGGAGCTCGAGAAGCTCGTCGTCACCCTCGAGGAGGAGATGTACCTCGCGGCCGAGGAGCTGAGGTTCGAGTACGCCGCGAAGCTCCGCGACGAGGTCAAGGATCTCCGCCGCGACCTGCAGGCGCTCGAGCAGACCGCCGCGTGACGATCGGCGCTCACTGCGACTTCACGGCCCCGCGCTAGGCTCCGCGACATGTTCGGGGCAGTCATCGGCGCCCTCATCGTGGCCTTCATCACCGGCGCTCTCGCGCGTCTCGTGCTGCCGGGGCCCGACCCGATGCCGGCGTGGCTCACCATCGCCATCGGTCTCGGAGGCAGCGCGATCGGCTACGGGCTCGTGATCGGCGTCGGCGGCAAGAAGTCGGTCTCCTGGGCGGGCCTGGCGAGCTTCTGCGCGGCGGTCGGGCTCGTGATCATCTACCGGCGGTTCGTCCAGAAACGCCCGCTCTGGGGGAAGGGCGCCTACCGCTTCCCCGACCGCGGCGTCGGGGTCGAGCAGTACCGCGAGCGCCTGAAGCGCGCCGGCATCGATCCGGACAAGATCGGCACCGGCAGCCAGCCGTTCGCCGGGTTCCAGCCGACGCCGCTGCAGCAGCCGCTCACGCCCGGCCTCACCGACCACCCGGGTGAGCCGACGGAGAACCCGGCCCACTACCTCCGGCTGCTCGAGGAGCTGCACGACAACGGCGTCCTCGACGACGAGGAGTACACCGCGTCGCGCACCCGCCTCCTGGAAAGCCTGCGGAGCTAGCGCAGGAAGCGGCGCTCGGCGCCGAGCTTCCAGTTCCCGTGCGACCAGCCGAAGGTGCGGACGACGATCGCGTCGGCGTCCGCCTCGTGGACGTGGAGCCCGCGCGCTTCCCCGAGCCTCCGGGGCCGCGGCCGGCCGAAGCCGGGCGCGACGGCGACGACGACCGCGCCCGGCTCGTCCCCGACGACCTCGAACTCGTGCCGCTCGCTCACGGCCGCCTGGTGGATGTGTCCCGCCAGGATCAGCTCCGCTCCGGCGTCGACGAGCGCGCGCAGGACGCGGTTGCGCCGCGACACGGGACGCTTGCGCGCCGCTCGCCAGGGCGCGCCGATCAGGTGGTGATGGAGGACGGCGACGCGGAGCGCGCCCGGCTCGGCGGTTGCGAGGCGCGCCGCTGCGTGGTCGAGCTGGGCGTTGCTCAGGGCACCGCCCTGATGCCGGAACGGCCGGGCGGAGTTGAGGCCGACGACGTGGAGGCCGGGAGCCGACGCTGTCGGCTCGGTCGTCTCCAAGACCCGCTCGAACTCCGCCCACGGACGGACGAAGCGCGCCGGCGTGTACGGGAGGTCGTGGTTTCCCGGCACCGCGAGCACGGGCGGGCCGAGCGAGCGCAGCAACTCGGCAGCCCGCGTCAGCTGCTCCCGACGGCCGCGATTCGCCAGATCGCCCGACGCGACGACGAGTTGCGGCTCGAGCCGCTCGACGAGCCGCGCGAGCGCACGTACGGCTTCCGGCTCCTCTTGTGTACCGACGTGCAGGTCGGATACATGGAGGAGGCGCGCGTCCACGAACGAACGAGGCTATACATTCCTGTCATGGCCGAAGAATCCACCGAGATCTTCGACGACCTCTACCTCGGCATCAGGGCCGGCGGCGCGCTGCGCAAGCAGCGCCGCGGCGAGGAGCTGACGCACGAGGAGAGGGAGGCGCTCACCCGCTGGCAGCGGCTTTCGACCGCGCGGAAGGCTGCTGCGATCGGCGCGTTCGCGTTCGGCACCTTCGGGCTCGGCTTCACGCTCGGCGGCCTCGTCTTCGGCCGCTGGCGCGGCCGAACGAGCTAGCGCTTCCCCTCCGCCGTCCCGCGGGCCAGAACGCGGACAGGGCGGTGAACCTCACCGCCCTGTCCCGATGTCCGCTGAGAAGGTCGGTCGACCGCTAGTGGTGCACCTTCCCCTCGACGATGCTCGGCTCCCCACCGGAGTCCGGGCCCTGCGTGAAGCTGCCGGACCTTCCGACGTGGACGTCGTCGCCGATCGTCGATCCGGCGAGCGTGAGCGAGCCGTCGACCTGGGCGTCGTCACGCACGACCGAGTCGGTGAGCGTGCAGTGCGCTCCTCTCGGGACCCGCAGGTCGCCGAGGACGCTCGCGAAGCTCATCGAGCCCGTGCACGTCACGTCTCCGCGGTGCCACCAGCGGTGCGGCTGCGGGCTGGCGCCGTTCGCGAGCGCGGCCACGAAGCGGGCCGGATCGACGGTGCCGAGACCGCTCGCCATGTCGTAGCCGGGGAGAGCGTCGTAGCCGGGCACGTGGTACGTGTTGCCGTCGCTGTTCGTGAACGGCCCGATGTCGTTGTTGCCCGAGGTGACGTCGACGAGGCCGCCGCCGTACGGGATCGAGTACAGCGCCCGGTTGATGTCGCCCAGGGACCTGCCGGCGATCTGGTCCGCCATCGCGACGATTCCGGAGAACTCCGGCGACGCAGCGCTCGTTCCGCCGAAGATGTGGTAGCCCGGAGTCGCGCCGCCGAACGTGTAGTAGACCCAGACGCCGCCGTCGACGGCCGCGTTGAAGCTGATGTCGGGCGTGCCGCGGTGCCTGCCGACGACCGACTTGACGCCGTTCTGGAAGCTGGGGCGGCCGAACACGTGGCTCGGGCCTCCGCCGCCGGCTCCGTAGCCGTCGTTCCAGACGACGTCGGGCGCGAGCCTGGTGCCGGAGTCGTCGAGATCGATCTGCGTGCCACCGACGCTCGTCACGAGCGGGTCGGACGAGGGCCAGCTGTTGACCTGCATCGGGTAGAGGTCCTCGAGGTTGAGCTCGTAGTCGGTCGAGCCCGTGTCGCCGGAGGACCCGAGCACCGTGACGTGGTGCCTGGCCGCGTTGATGTACGCGCTGCGCAGGTCGAGCAGCGACTGCGTGCTCGGGAACGTCTCCTCGGTCGCGCCGAAGCTCTGCGTGATCACGTTCGCCAGGTGGTGCCTGATCACGTAGTTCTCGGCGGTCACGATCTCGGGGAAGCCCGCGGTGCCCTCGGTCTCGCTCGTCGGTGTCTCGACGAGGAGGATGTTCGCCCGCGGCGCCATCACGTGCGCCCACTCGACGTCGAGTGTCGTCTCCTCCGCCCAGCCGACCATGTCGTCGTTCGTCGGGTCATACGCCGGCACGGCGCCGGCCGGCTGGATGATCTGCAGGTTCGGGTCCTGCAGGATCGCCGGGTCCGGCGGGACGCCGAACGCATTTGCCTGCCCGAACGTCTGGTCGAACTGGTGCAGGTCGTTCGCAATCGTCGGCGAGCCGAACGAGTCGACGATGGCGATCGTCTCGCCGCTGCCGTCGATCCCGGCCGCGTTCAGCTCGCTGAGCCGATACGCGTTGGCGAACTGCCCCGGCGAGTAGCAGTGGATGCCGATCGTCGCCAGGCACGCCGACGTGGGCTCCGGCGCCACCAACGACTTGGCCTGGAGCGGCTGCGCCACGAGCGGCCTGCCGGCCGACGCCGCGGCATGGCGGGCCGAGCCGCCGGCAGCGGTGAGTGCCACCGCCGCCAGGAGCACCCCGCACCCGAGCAGGCGCGGTCCGATCCTCGAAAGCTTCATCTCTGTCTCCTTCCCCTTCCTCTGACGCGCTGAGAGAGCGGCGGAAGTCTCCCTGGTCGTGACGTCCGATGCAAGCGGGAACCGCGAGGGATCGGCTCGCCGAGCGAGAAGGTGCCCGGCATGATGGAGTCGATCGTGGAAGCGCACAGGCACGGGATCGCGCGCGCCCCCCCGGGCGCTCGTGCTCGCGCTCGCGGGTGGGGCCTGCTTCCTCGCTCCGTGGACTCCGGTCTGGGCCGCCGGCGCCGTCCTGCTCGGGTTGGCTGCGCTGATCGCGGTCGTCGCGGTCACGCGCTGGGACCGGACGCACCTCTCCGTCACCGGCAACGCGCTCGTCGTCGAGCACGGCGTCCTCAATCGCCGCACCGCGTCGATCTCGCTCAACGGGACGGTGTTCGAGGTGGAGCGGACGCTGCTCGGCCGGGTTCTCGGCTACGGGACCGTCGTCGCCGGCGAGCTCGAGATCGACTGCGTCCCGCGTCGGCTGACGCGCATGCTCCAGCAGAAGAACTGACGCCGACCGAACGTCCGTTCGCTTAGTAGAATGGCCCTCGTATGGCTGCCGAAGAGCTCGTCGTCCACGGCGCCCGCGAGCACAACCTGAAGGACATCACCGTCCGTTTGCCGCGGAACCGCCTCATCTGCATCACCGGCCTCTCCGGATCCGGCAAGTCGTCGCTCGCCTTCGACACGATCTACGCGGAGGGCCAGCGCCGCTACGTCGAGTCGCTCTCCGCGTACGCGCGCCAGTTCCTGCAGATGATGGAGAAGCCGGACGTCGACCACATCGACGGCCTCAGCCCGGCGATCTCGATCGACCAGAAGACGACCTCGAGGAACCCGCGCTCGACGGTCGGCACGGTGACCGAGATCTACGACTACCTTCGCCTCCTCTACGCGCGGGTCGGGCGGCCGCACTGCCCGATCTGCGGCAAGCCGATCGCCGGCCAGAGCCTCGACGCGATCGTCGACCAGGTGCTGAAGCTCGAGGAGGGGACGCGCTTCACCGTCAACGCGCCCGTCGTGCGCGACCGCAAGGGCGAGTACAGGGCCGAGTTCGAGGATCTGGTGCGCGACGGCTTCACCCGCGTCAAGGTCGACGGCGAGCAGTACGTCCTCGAGGAGGGCGTGCCCGAGCTCGACAAGAAGTACAAGCACACGATCGAGGTGGTCGTCGACCGCCTCGTGATGCGCCCGGACCTGCGGCTGCGGCTGACGCAGTCGATCGAGACCGCGGCCGCGCTCGCCGAGGGGCTCGTGGCCGTCGACCTCGTGGAAAGCGGAGAGCAGCTCCTCTTCTCCGAGAACTTCGCGTGCCCCGACCACGGTGTCTCGCTGCCCGAGCTCCAGCCGCGGATCTTCTCCTTCAACGCGCCCCACGGCGCCTGCCCCCGCTGCACCGGCCTCGGCTCGCAGCAGGAGATCGATCCCGACCTGCTCGTCCCGGATCCGTCGCTCTCGATCGACGACGGCGCCCTCGTGCCGTGGTCGGTCGGCGGCTCGTCCGGCTTCTACGAGGCCGTGATCCAGGCGATCGCCGACCGCTACGAGATCGACACGTCGAAGGCGTGGTCGGACCTGACCGAGGAGGAGCAGGATCGCTTTCTCAACGGCACGGACGGCGAGAAGATCTACGTCCAGTACCGCAACCGGATGGGACGGCGGCGCCAGTACATGCTCGCCTTCGACGGCATCGTCGCAAGCCTGCAGCGCCGGTACCGGGAGACCGAGTCGTCCACAGCGCGCGAGCGGATCGAGGAGTACATGTCGCTCCGGCCGTGCCCTGTCTGCAAGGGCGCGCGGCTCAAGCCGGAGGTGCTCGCGGTGACGGTCGGCGACCGGTCGATCCACGAGTTCACGCAGCTGTCGGTCACACGGGCGCTCGGCTTCCTCGACGAGCTCGGGCTCACGCCGACCGAGGAGCTCATCGGGCACCGGATCGTGAAGGAGATCCGCGAGCGGCTGACGTTCCTCGACGACGTCGGGGTCGGCTATCTCACGCTCGATCGCGCCGCGGCGACGCTCTCCGGCGGCGAGGCGCAGCGGCTGCGGCTCGCGACCCAGATCGGCTCGCAGCTCGTCGGCGTCCTCTACATCCTCGACGAGCCGTCGATCGGGCTCCACCAGCGCGACAACGCGCGCCTCATCGACACGCTCGAGCGGCTGCGCGACATCGGCAACACCGTGCTCGTGGTCGAACACGACGAGGAGATGATGCGGAGGTCCGACTGGCTCGTCGACATGGGCCCGGGCGCCGGCCTCCACGGCGGCGAGGTCGTCGCCGAAGGCCCTGCGCGCAAGGTCGAGCGGACCGCGAAGTCCACGACGGGACAGTTCCTCGCCGGCAAGCGCTCGATCGCGGTGCCCGAGCGGCGCGACGAGGATCGCGGCTCATTCCTCGTGCGCGGCGCGGCGCAGCACAACCTCAAGGACATCGACGTCGAGTTCCCGGTCGGCAAGTTCATCTGCGTGACCGGAGTCTCGGGCTCCGGCAAGTCGACCCTCGTCAACGAGATCGTCTTCAAGGCGCTCGCGAACCGCCTCAACCGGGCGCGCGTGAAGCCCGGCGCGCACGCGGGGGTCGAGGGGATCGAGGTCTTCGACAAGGTGATCGAGATCGACCAGAAGCCGATCGGCCGCACGCCGCGCTCGAACCCGGCGACGTACACCGACCTGTTCACGCACATCCGCGAGCTCTACTCGCTCACGCCGGAGGCGAAGGTGCGCGGTTACAAGCCGGGGCGCTTCTCCTTCAACGTGCGGGGCGGGCGCTGCGAGACGTGCAAGGGCGACGGGCAGATCAAGATCGAGATGCACTTCCTGCCCGACGTCTACGTCCCGTGCGAGACGTGCAAGGGCCGCCGCTACAACCGCGAGACGCTCGAGGTGCGGTTCAAGGGGAAGACGATCGCCGACGTGCTCGACATGTCGGTCGAGGAGGCGCTGCGCTTCTTCGCCAAGATCCCGAAGATCCGGCGACGCCTGCAGACGCTCCACGACGTGGGGCTCGACTACATCAAGCTCGGGCAGCCGGCGACGACGCTCTCCGGCGGTGAGGCGCAGCGGGTGAAGCTCGCGGCCGAGCTGAGCAAGGTTGCG
>Ga0335072_10017102_pt1 | contig 10264 bp, 3 predicted proteins | sample Lox_Sample_21_FD_206725 | JGI IMG/M metagenome (GOLD analysis project Ga0335072, IMG submission 206725) | Soil microbial communities from Loxahatchee National Wildlife Refuge, Florida, United States - Lox_Sample_2.1 | ecosystem: Environmental > Terrestrial > Soil > Wetlands | place: USA: Florida...
AAGGAGCAGGTGGTGTGTTATTGCTAGCAACCGACCCACCAACGACCACACCCTGTGTTGCAGTACGAAGTTTTCCGATTCCCCGCCCAGACAATCGCAAGTAGCCGAAGGCTGCTCCGCCAAGTATCACTATCCCAGCAACAACCAATACCAAAGGAAGGAGCGAAGAATTATTAGCTAACTTGAGCGATACTGTCTTGTTTTCGTTTGCAGTAAGGGTCAGTTTAGTCTGGGTAGTATCTTTTCCTGACCCAGTAACAGTGACATTATGGCTCCCACTGTTCAAGTTACTAAAGCCGGCCTTGCCATCAGCATTGGTGTATTCGCTGTATTGATTGTCTACAACAACTTTCGCACCCTTAACAGGTTTACCACTACTATCGAGTACCGTAACGGTTAACGCTGCCACGCTTGGCTTGGTCGTGCTCGTTGTAGGTTCGATGGTGGTAGGTGTACCCGACGTAGTACTTGAAGAGGGTGTTGTTGCGGTTGAACCGGTTGCAGCCGGCGTGGAAGAGCCAGAGCTAGACTTACCAGTGTTTGATGCCGGCTTGTTACTTGATCCGCTGTTGTTATTGGTTGTCCCAGAAGTGCCACTGCTCCCAGTGTTGGTTGTGTTGTTCGACGGTGGAGCAGCTATTGTGAAGCTAGCACTCGTGGAATCACCGCTAAATACCGAGGTAGCGGGTGGTGGCGAAGTACCATTAGGGAACGACACGATGTCAGATTGTGCGCCATCTAACGATATACTCGCTGTGCCAGAAGCACCGACAGTAAAACTGACAGTCGCTAAGGTCGAAGTACCGGTATGGTTAATACCCCCCGCGCATGGTATCTGAATAACGTTACCGTTTATAAAGCTTGTGTTAGGACCTGCGATGCCGGTATACGGCATGACACATGTAGGGTAGTAGGCACCGACCGTAACCTGCGGGTTAGAAAGGCCCGAGAAAGTCATGTAAGCCTGACCGCCCGATAAACCTGTGGTCGGACTCGTCATAGAGACAGTGACTGTCAGAGTGCTATTAGGTGTAAGTGTTCCACTGGCGGGCGAGAACACAAACGTCGCATCACCAGCCGCAGCGTGTGCAACTGGCATCGCGGCGAGTTCAAACAACAACGTCACAACTGTCACTGCAGCGCACGCCCATTTTCGTACAGTATTACTTTTTATGTTCATCATACGTAGTTTTCGGCAGATGGCATACTCATTCAATCCAATTATCAGCTATCCTCTGCGTGTTCGCAACTTATTTCCAGATTATCGCGTAGACTACCTGTGGATAAGCTATATCGATGTTTGCGCTTTTGAGAGATAAAGAAAGAGACTCCCATAAAACCTAATACCTCTGGGAGTCTCTGGCGATTTTGAGCGGTCAGTCATAATTGCTCTCAAATCAATATTCAGCGTAGCACATTCTTGACGAATACGCTAGTGCTTGTACACAAGTTTTTTAGAATTGTCGCCGGCGCCTCGAGAGACCGCGACGTGAAGTACGTGGCACGATATGTAAGTTTGATTCACTCTCAAGAGGGTCCTGTAGGGGTAGCTGCGAAGTACCATTCTGAGCTGCCAGGAATGCTGCCCGGTGCTTACGGAAAATAAGCTGACGATATACGAGGAATCCAGCCACGAGTACAACAGCGAAAATAGCTATGGTATCGCCAGCACCAGTGTTTGGCAACCCAGGAGGTAGTGGAGCGCATTGTGGTGAACCAACAGGTACACTTGCATCCGTTGGACATGGGTTACAGGCCGCGCTGCCAAGGGGCACGCCCGGCTTACACTCTGGCGCTATCGGTTGGTTAGGCGTTACTAGAGCGGAACAAGGCGGAGCGGACACACTATTGCCATCAACACTAAAGTGGAGAACCGCATTAGCGTTGTAGTTACCAGGCTTTGCGTATGCATATACGTACGTGACCGATGTACTGCCGTTTGCGGGCGCCACATTATTCTTACTATTGCCATCACCGAAGGTAAAGTCAGCGCCCGTAAACTTTATACCGGCACCGAACGCCGCCATAGCAGTGAAGCTATACTCCATCTTATTCTTGTCAAGAACGGGCCCTGTAAGCTCCACACAGTATGGCGTTTGTACGGAGGTGTTCGCCCGACAAGCATTCGACGTGGCTGTGACTGTTTGGCCATTTGGCAGCTTTACATACACAGTAGTTCTTGCAATATACGTGTCGGACTTCGAGGGGTTATATAAGTGCGTAACTATCGTAGAAGGGTTCGTTTCTGTTTGGGAAGAGCCGTCGCCAAAACTGTATACGACGTGGTCTACAACGGCACCGTTAGCAACGGGGGCGCTGGTAGTAAACTGGTATGTGTCTACCTTGCCTGCCGCAAGTACTTTATTGAGTGCGGCGCAACTATAGGTGGGAGCTGGTGTCTTCGGTGGAGGGGTTGTTTTAGGTGTGGCTGATACTGGATTACCGCAGCTATTAAAGATCGCGAATTGGAACACACCATTTTTCATAGAGACTACTGCGGCCAAGGCTTGTACACCGCTTGCAAACCCTACAGCCGGTGCACGGACCACAAAAGGTGTTCCATCCACGCTGTACTGAGTCTGGCCAGGTAGTGGCTGATGATTACTATCGTAATAAAGCTCACGGCCGGCAGTCAGTGCGTTTGTTGCTACAAGTGTAGTTTGGCCGTTAACTGTCGTGTAGACATCACCGGTGTTTGTTACATACCCATTGACGCCAGTGTCTTTTAGATTGTCGATGTCACTACTGTCGATACCGAAATGTGCGTAAATGCGCTGAATACTGGCGGACGTATTATGGCCATCACCACCATTGGCGTGATAGTAGTTATCGAGCTGAGCCGTAGTATTAAAGCCACACCAGACAACTGCATTACCATCACAGTTCTTTCCATTCGTTATCGTGATCGCAGAGGCAGGAGCGGTAATACAGGCTAGGCTCATGCCACATAAGATGCCGAGCGACACAATGCTCCCGATTATGAATAATGCTTTATGACTTTGTGTATGCCTAGATCTTCGGAAAAACATATTATAATACTCCAGCATTCTCCACTATTGTATGTATCTTCGCACAGTTCAACCGTTAGCGCAATAAAGGTCTCCGACACTAAAAGCTCCACCCGTATAGAGTGGAGCTTTTAGTAGGTTTAAGCGGTCAGTCAGTCGCTATTTTAGTATCGGCGCAGCTTGCGTACCGTGTAGACCCGGAAGCCTATAGTAGCAGCCACGACAACCCCGATGAATATACCAATCGTGTCGCCTGCACCCGTGTTAGGCAACGCGGCTGGCGGCTGTGTCGGAGGAGCTGTGAAGCTTACTGGTTGTGAGCACGTTACATTGCCGACTGTTGTGTTGTCAGGCGTGGTAAACGTTGCCGTAGCAGTAACGGTGCTACTGTTAACCGAGAACGTGTGAGGGGTACCAATAACGGCTGCGGGCGTACTTGGTGTTGAACTCTCACCGTCACCCCAGTTTATGGTAACTTGGCTGACTGCTGCGTTCGGGTAAGTGGAGCTAACCTTAAAGTCAGATACTGTAACACTGCGGGTTGCATTGTCCGTCGCCAGGTTAAAGGTATCACAGCTGAACGTGTATATCGGTACTGTGAACTGCTTAGCACAGGTGGTATTGGCCGGCGCAGTAATCGGGTTGTTTGAATTGTCAGTACCGGCTACTGCCAGCACTACTTGGTAGTTACCCTGAGGCAGTGACTGTGCACTGGAGGTTCCGTTCTGGCCACTGTTTGTTAACGTACCAGGAAGTGTAGCTATGACCTTGCCCGTACTGTCAGTGACAGTAAATGTATAGCTCGTGATGGCAGCGTTCGTGGCGGTTGCCGTACCAGCAAAACTGATCATCTGGCTACCGTCAGCATTAGTATCACCAGGCACAACGGTTAGACCAGTACACGCAAGCGTACCCGGGAGTGGTTTTGTCTGACAGGTCGTCGTGACACCAGCAGTACTTTGCTGTGGAGTGAGGCCAGTTGTAGTAGTCGTCATGTAACCAGTGTTAGTAACTGTTTCTGGGTTACAGCTTGCGTCAGTGTCAGTCGTGGTGTTACCAACAGTCGCAGTGTATGTAAATGTTACAGTGCCATTGTCTGGGATGCTTGCGATAGTAATGCCAGTGCCAAAGAATGCCGTAGCATTAGCAGCTTGAGCGTCTTCCTCGAGCGTATTAGCTACGTAGTGAACATCTGTTTGTGGCTTGTCATTTACGGTCACGTTGGCGATTGGTGTATCGCTCGTATTCTGTACAACGATCTTGTAGTAAACAGTTGAGCCAGATGGTACACCAGTCAAGTTATCCTCAAATGGACCATTGGCGCTGCTTGCAACCTGCTTTTGAATACTATAGCTGGGTTTTGGTGTCGTAGGAGTAGGAGCTGTCACGGTTGCAACACACTTAGCACTCGTAGCGCTAATTGCTTTATTGGTTGTCAGGTCAGTACCATTTACGGTTACTTGTACTGTGTGTTTACCCGGCGCGAGATTGTAGCTTGTACTTGCATTGCCGGCGACTGCCTTGGCGGCGTCCAGGCTATATGCGTAGCCAGTAATCTTGGCGTTAGTGCTTGCACTTGCAGTCGTAGTAAAAGTGAACTCTGTAGCGTTAGTGGTGGGGTTGGTCGCACCCTGCTTACTACTCAGGTCTTCGCACGTTAACGTACCTTGAGCTGGAGGCGTGATGCTGAAGTTATAGCTACAAGGCTTACTACTGATACCTTGGCCTGAGACCGTTACTGTCACTTCATGACTGCCAGGCGCAAAGTTGTGCGGAGTCTTAGTAGTAACACTGGTTGTGCTACTAGTGATGACGTCGTTCTTGCTACCATCACCATAGTTAAATGTGTAGGTTAAGCTAGGAATACGTGTCTCGCTGGCAGTAGCTGTAAAGGTATACGTCTTGTCACCGGTTGTCGGGTTGGCACTGCTGACAACAGCAGGCACAAGGCTGACACAGGCTAGCTCTGGAGTGGCACATGAGGTCTTTACCGTAGCAGTGCTACTTTCGCCACCCAGACCACTGGTAGAGATGTATGCGGTGTTATTAATAGTTTCGGCAACACAACTGCTGTCGTCGTAAGCAGCGTTTCCAGCCTTGGACGCGCTAAAGGTAAAGGTTACGGTGTCACCATTCTTGATAGTCGGGATTGTGTAGCCCTTGTCAAAGAATGCAGTAATTTCAGCCGCAGACACAGCCTTACCGTTTTCTTGGAGGCTATTCTTGTTGACCGTCAGGTTCTTTGTAGGTAGTGCATCGCGTACTAACACATTGTCAACCGGCACTGGGCCTGTGCTACTAACACTGATCTTGTAGGTAACTGAAGCGCCAGATTTAACATTCACGCTATTTGCATAGCTACCACCACTGCTCACCTGCTTCGTAATACTGTAGCTAGGCTTCTTAGGAGTAGCGTTAACAGGGTTACCGCAGGCGTTAAGAAGTGCGTGCTGGAAGACACCGCCTTTCATGATAACCATCGCACTGAGTGCATCGTCCTCGAATGATTCGCTTGGGGGGCGTACATAGTAGTCTGTAGCGCCATATTTGTGCTGTTCACTTGTAGGACCCGTGAGGCCCGCAGTGTATGCATTTGTAGCAACCAGAGTTCCGTTGCTAGGAGTTCCGATGTAGACGTCACCAGTCTTGGTCACGTAACCGTTTACTGAGTCGCTACTCATCGCACTGATGTCACTTGAGCTTATACCAAAGCCATGGTAGACATCTTGAATGTGATACGCAGCTTCAGTCAGCGGCTTACCGTTTGACTGAGTGCAGGTTGCACCTTTAGCATACTTGGTCTGTAAGGCACTAACGCCAGAGGCACCACCGGCAACCACAGAGTTGTCAGTACAATCATACTTATTAGTGGTTACAGTAATTGCTGATGCAGTATTTACTGTTGCTACCGCGGCAGCTCCTGCCGTTGCAAGCAAAACGCTTGTTGCGATCAGTTTAGCCTTAATACGGGCAGTTCTGACTCGTGCTTTGATTTTAGAGAAGACTGACATGTTACTTAACACCTCTCGTTACAGCTACTAATTGAAAAACACAGCCCTTCGTTACCGAAGTTGCTGTGTTACTTCCAGTACCCACCTGCCGAAAGAAACACACGTATTTTACATGTGTCTATTTGGAATACATTGTACCATCTAGTTTACTATATGTCAATACTTATGCTTAAAATGTATCGCTTATGCCTTTGTGGCGAGATGCCCCACCTTAGGAATACGGAAGCCAAAGGTGCTACCCTGCCCCTCTGTGCTGTGGAAGATAATTACACCACCTTGCGCTGTCACGACCTTCTTCGCCATAAAGAGACCAAGGCCCGTACCATCGGGTCGCACCTTTTGAGCGTTGTCAGCTCGGTAGAATTTACTAAATAGCCTATGCTGGACGCTCTTCGGCACACCGATACCCGTATCGGTTACTGTGTATTCTACGGCTGTAGCTGTCTCTTCTAGAGCTACTATTACCGCGCCACCTTCAGTTGTATAGTGCAGTGCATTGTCGATAAAGTTCATTACAACTTGATGTATTTTGGTTTCATCTAGCAGTAAGGCTGGAAAATCATGCGGCCTGCTGTACGTTAACGTGAGTCCTCGTCCTTTAGCAATCTCGCGCAGCTGGCTCACCTCTGCCTGAACAACTTCACTTAAATCCACTGGACTTGGTTCAATAATAAACTTACCCGTGCTTAGACGGGACAGATTAAGTAGATCGGATATGAGGTACACCATCTGCTGTGAGCTATTGAATGCTTGCTGTAGCATAGCGTGCTGCCTATCATTTAATTCGCCTGCGTCACCCTCTAATACCATGCTTAGATAGCCCTTAATACTGGTGAGGGGTGTGCGCAATTGGTGACTCGCCATACTGATGAAGTCATCTTTTGCGGTATCAAGCTCTCTCAACCGTCGATTGCTATTACGTAGTTGGCCTGTTGCCTTATCGACATTACGTTGCAGTGTAGCATTGAAGTTTTGGATCTCTTCGAAACGTAATGCATTTTGTAGGCTGACAGCAATTTCATCCGCTGCCACACTCAACAATCTCCGATCCCTATCGGTATATAGTTCGCCCGATTTTTTATAGCCCAATACCATATACCCCAAATTCTCGTGTGTAGTGCGTAACTTAATTGCTAAAGCGATATCGTTATCCTTTAGTAGAGCAGTTAAGTGCCTATCATTACTTTCTAAGTCTTCGACATCGACAACCCTCGAGCCACTAGCTTTCATCTCTATTTGTCGAGCTAAACTTGCAATGTGCTCACTCTTATCAGCGAATAAGTTATAGGCAATCGTATTAGGCCGTAGTACGTCTCTCAAAAGGTCGAGTGTGTCATTGCGTAGCGTCTCAGTATTGGCAGTCCGCGCAATAATATCGCTGAGTCTGTCTAATACTTCTTGGGGGTTATAGTAATGCCTGAAGAATATGGCTGCCGTCAGTCTGTCAAAGAACAGGCGCAGGAATTGCAAAAAGAACAATAATACAGCACTAATAGATACCACTAATATAAACTGATTAAGACTCAGGCTCCCACCTATGAGCTTCTCTACTACGAAAACGAATGGTGCAATAAAAAGCAGCGTAAACACAAACACCGTAGTAAGGTATGCTCCGGCACGAACAGCGACGAATCGTACATCAAACAATCGATATCTAGTCATGGCATAAAAGAAAGCGATAGCAAGCACAACGCTTCCCGCAGGAGCAAACACCGACGGCCACGATTTTGCTAAAACATTTGGCAGTATAAGATTGGTTAGGAGGCTCAGAATTACAAAAGCAGTCAGCCCAATACGCACCAGATTGAATTGTTTTTTAGTAACGCGGTCGAGTATAGCCTTTGAGCTATGCCTAGCCATAGGCACCAGGAGTAGCGTCACGATACCCACTATATAGAGTATGAATAGTATATATAACGGTCCATAGACAGGAAATACGCTCAGCTGATGCACTGCATTATTAATGCGTACCCCTTTAATTATGAGATTGGTAGCGGCCGTAAGAGTAAGTAGTACCCATCCCCAGCCGTATATACCAATCATCAGTTTTCGGTGCCTATATAGGTGGAGTAATGAATTGGTAAATGAGAGCACACCGGCAGCTAGCCCTACTGATGCTGCGAAGATAATCCTACTTAAGTAAACATTTGAGTCATATGCGGTAAAGTTGACCAAAAAAACACCGAGTAGCCAGATAGTGTCGGCAAAAATAAAGCCGACAAAAAGAAAATTCGTCCGTTTATGCTGATTATGTATGACTAGGAATCCAAGGAACGTAAGCAGGATGATTGCAAGCAGTGTAGGTAGTGCCTGTAGATAGTGCATATGCTTAGGATTATATACGATTACCTAAGCGTACAGTTTGTATCCAAGCACACTTAATTCCGAAAATGCCTTACTTGTCGCGCAACGCGACACCACCTATACCTCCTGCATGTGGCGCCATTCGTTGTTTGGGCGCCTTATAGACAGTTTGTGTAACGAGTGTAGGCAGACGAAGTGAACAGGTTTCCGCTTCTTCAATAATCTTTATATTTCGTCTTAACATAGACAAGAGAAGGACTGCTGATCCGCGGCCTGAAAGCATAGCCTCGATTGACCGTGCCGTCTCGAGCAGCAGTGGTCGGTGATCACCTAGAGGCGCTTCATACCGTGACCCAACCCTTGAATACCGGCCGTCTCCGCCAATTGCAACATCAATGTCCGCCGCTAGCTTTTGCCCATACATAGGATCGAACTTAGCGCGGGTTAGAGCACACATAATGACTGCTTTAATCTCCATGACCGCCTGATCCACCTCAGCGCTATTGCCCGGCCCCGATCCAGCGGTACTCCAATCAAACTCGCTAAATTGCGCCACACATCTGGCCACTCTGAGGTGTTCAGCAATCATAGCTGGAGCACCGTTAGCGTTCCAGCCTACCAATGCTCGGCTATGTACTACGTCAAATGTACCCTCAGGGTAGCCAATCGAACGCGCATCACCAAGAATTTTATGGTCGCCGGGGGTTGCTCGTTTTGCTAAGAGTGCTTCATTGCCGTCATATGCAAAGTATTCAACGCCCTCACTATTACATATCTGCTCTGCCGTCGTACTATTAGCTGACCCGATGTCAAGCAATGTAAGTGGCATTGACGCGTGATTATCTGGCGTCATTCGTGCATGGGATAGCGCGCTATTGAGATTTGCTTCCGTTAATGGTGCAAGAAATCTGTCCATTTGGTCTAATCGTGCGGAGTCATCTTCAGCCATCTTATCAGCAGTGTTACCAGTGTAGGCATTGGGCACACTTTTAGTCGTACCACTACCGGTATCAGCACCAGCCGTTACCGTTTGGTTCTGTGTAGCATTTGGAACGTGGTCGGGCGCAGCTTTGACCGCTCCGGACGCCTCACTAGAAGTAATGTCAGTCTTCATATTGCCACGTATAAGCTCGCCCAATCTGCTAGTAGTTACTGCGTTGACGAACCTACTCGGTAAGTTCCTCCGGAAAAACCACAGTACAGTCATTCGATCGGCCCTTACTTCAGCAGAAAGCTCAGTGTCTTCGGTGTCCTCTAACAGGTTAGGTACGAGCATTGCCGGGTCGACAATCATAGTTTGCAACATCAGACTCCTGCGCGCCCTGCCATCCTCTACCGGAATAGCCTTTCCGATCATGCGGACGACACGCTCACCGAACGTTCGTAGTAATGAGCGTCTTTCTGTCGGTACCGCGCCAATAATCCAAAGCGCATTTTCGCGTATTGACTCGTGAATAGCTCGGCGATACACCTCCATTACCGCTACTGGCGAGCAGCCGGCTGCCTTATACAGAGCGGCGATCTCGACTACAGGACGTTCTTCTGCCACACCTCTTAATAACGCCTCTTCACCCACAGAGAGCGCATTACATTCCTTAGCCTTATGAAAAGTTGGCTGTTCGTCGAGAGGACGGTTCACTATTCTTAGGGCTACGACCGGTTCCTCTGTCTCTAGGTCGACAAGAGAAATAATTTGCACCCCTTCACCGACTAGATCGTCGTCACTCGATGTGCTTTCTCCCCAGATACCCTCTCGCTTGTACGCCTTATCGCGTCCAGCGACCACAGCAGCCGTCTCCGCCTGATGCTCGGCGCTATCATGATACACGCGCCACTTAAGTGTTCGATACTCACCATCCACCCCAGGTAACGTAACAGTATCTCCATCGTAAGCTGCCGGTAGCTCAGCGTCAGTATCAGCATCAACACACAGGTTTACGC
>Ga0335072_10017103_pt1 | contig 10262 bp, 9 predicted proteins | sample Lox_Sample_21_FD_206725 | JGI IMG/M metagenome (GOLD analysis project Ga0335072, IMG submission 206725) | Soil microbial communities from Loxahatchee National Wildlife Refuge, Florida, United States - Lox_Sample_2.1 | ecosystem: Environmental > Terrestrial > Soil > Wetlands | place: USA: Florida...
GAGGGAATACGCCGGACAACCGGGTGGCGCGGAAGGGCATCGCCAGATAGCCGCGCACGCGCAAGCAGCCTACCGCGTGCTGCAGGCATCACAGCAGCAGACTTGGTGTGGCTCCCTCCAGGACTTATGACGGGAGTTATCGCCGGGTGGATCTGAGATTGCAGCGTTTTAGGAAACGGCTTTACGTTCGCGGCTTGGCTCTGAGTAATTCCTGGGACGCGCTAGAACTTAGGAGGAGTTAGCATGCTGCTTCTGATTATCCTGATTCTGCTGATCTTCGGGTTTGGCTACGGCGGCTATCGCATGGGCCCGGGCTGGGGCTACTACGGCGGCGGCGGCGTCAGCCTCATCCTGACCATCGTCGTGATTCTCCTGTTGTTGAGGGTGATCTGACCAACACCGATCCGAAAACAGGCTAGAAAAAAAACGCCGCTCCGATGATTCGAAGCGGCGTTTTGGTGACGATAGGGATGCTTGAAGAAGACCCACCCTATGCGTCGGTCTTTAAAAGACACCCGCCATGTACGCTTCGGCAGGACGGGCCTTTTCAGCCTTCGCGCCGAACTCCGCCAGCACCACCGGGGACAGCGTGATGACCGGGCAGGCAGCGTGCGCGAGCACCTTATAGACCACACCATGGCGCGTGATAGCGGCAAAGGCCGATGCTCCCTGGGCGCCGAGGACGATCAGGTCAGCCTGCTGAGCCCGGCTCTGGTAGAGCAGTTCCTCAGTGGGATCACCTGGCACTACGATGGTCTCAATGCCGACTTTCCCCTGTAACTCCGTGGGAACCAGCGAGAGCATATTTGCTTCCAGCTCATCCAGAGACCGGCCGGCCAGAAATTCCGCGCGGTCCTGCGGACGGATGACGTGCTGCAGAATCAGCCGCGCGTGGTGCTGCACGGCAAGCTCGGCCGCAAAAGCAGCCACGACGCTGGTGGCCTCATGAAGGCTGGCCGCGCAAAGGATGGTGCGCGTCGCAAAGTTCCGATAAGTGCCGTCCACAACATCAGGCCCAATGATTGAGACCGGCACCGACGCGCTGCGAAGCACAGCTTCGGCCACCGAGCCCACCAGCAGTTTTCCGATGGGACCGGGGGAGTGGGTGCCCATCACGATGCGGTCGATCGCCCGCTCGCGCGTATAGTTCAGAATCTGATCCGCGGCCAGACCGGGACGCACAACCACTTCGCACGAAACGCCCGCGGCGCGAACCCGTTCCGCCAGCGGTTCCAGCTGATGTTTTTCAGTGCGCGCGGCGGCGGCGTAATCGTAGTAACGGATGCCCGATGTCTCGGATGCGGAAACTACCAGCGTGTCATAGACATGGAAGAGAATGAGCTGCGCGCCGAACTCCCTGGCCTGTGCGAGCGCATAGGAGAACGCCCTTTCGTTGGCAGGAATCTCGGAAGCAAAGAGGATGGTGGAGGGTTTGCTCCAGCCCGGCTTGAATACGACTGCCATGGGAACCTCCTTACAGATGCCTATTGGAACTATCGCAGACCGGATGCCGGGCAGGCGGTGTCCGGGCCCACATGGGGTTGTGATCTATCTCACCGGAACTTTCAGTCGGCACGGGCGTTCCGCCGGCCCTTCCCCCCACTCGATGAGATGCGCACTTTCGCGGAGTCGCTCACGAGTGTCTTATTGTGTGCTTATTTCGAAATATTTGTCCAGCAGACGGTGCCGGGGTTCGCACTAGGGTAATGGGCGGTGATCCCAATCACAGCTTGCCCCCAGACAAAACTGCTCTTCTGAAAGTGCTTGGTGTGTCCCGGCAAGGAGGTCCTATGCAGCCGATGAAGAACATTCCCGCTCGCGGCGGAATCAACTACGACGAGTCGCCGTTCCTGGCGATCTGGGAGGTGACGCAGTCCTGCGATCTGGCCTGCAAGCACTGCCGGGCCGCCGCTCAGCCGATTCCGCATCCCGACCAACTCACCAATTCTGAAGCCAAGGCGCTGATCGACCAGATTGCCGAGATGCACGTTCCCATCTTTGTCTTCACGGGCGGCGACCCGCTCAAGCGCAGCGATGTCTTTGATCTGATTCGCTATGCGGCAGGCAAAGACGTGAAGGTGGCGCTCACGCCGAGCGCGACGCCGCTGCTGACGCGGGAGGCGATCTTCCAGCTGAAGGAGGCGGGCCTGGTGCGGCTCGGCATCTCGCTGGACGGCTCAACTCCCGAGATTCACGACGCATTCCGCGGCCTGACGGGCGCATGGGCGCGGACCATCCAGGCGATTGAATGGGCCAACGAAGCAGGCATTCCGATCCAGGTGCATACCACGATCAGCCGCCATAATGCGCACGATCTCGACAACCTGTGCAACCTGTTTGAAAAGCTGGCCATTGTGATGTGGAACGTCTTTTTCCTGGTCCCGGTGGGCCGCGGCCAGCTTGGGGATCTCCTTTCCGGCGAGGAGTTTGAGCAGGTGTTCGCGAAGATCTATGAGCTGTCGCACCGGGTCAACTTCCAGATCAAGACGACGGAGGCCATGCACTACCGCCGCTACCTGCTGCAACACAATCTCGAGGAGCGGCGCATCGGGCATGGGCATCCCCATACAAGCGTGAGTACTTACGAATCAGGCGCGCCGACAACAGAGGCCAGGACGCGCAACATGGGCTGGGCGACCCGCAGAGTGAATGACGGCAAGGGCTTCTTATTCGTCTCGCACGTCGGCAATGTGTATCCGAGCGGCTTTCTGCCCATTTACGCGGGGAATATCCGCGAGACTCCGCTGGCCGATATCTACCGCAATGCGGCGATCTTCAAGGCGCTGCGCGACAGCAGCCAGCTGAAGGGCAAGTGCGGCGCCTGCGAGTACAAGGAGATCTGCGGCGGCTCGCGCGCCCGGGCCTACGCGCTCACCGGCGATCCGCTCGCCGCAGAGCCATGCTGCATCTACCAGCCAAAGAACTGGACGCCGCTTCCGAAGGATGAAGCGGTCGTCTGCCAGCCGGAGTTCGCCGGGCCGCTGGTTACGCTTTGAGGCATCCCGCAAGCTGCTTGGGATTCGGCAGCTTGCGCGATGTGCCTATTTTTAATGCGCTTCGGAGCCAGCCGATACTTTTCCCCGGAACTTCGAGTAGACAAAAACCACGTACGTCACAGCCAGCGCCATGCCGAAAATCCACCAGACCAGTCCGACGGCGAGCGTGTGCTGGCCGGAGAGTGCGCGGCCAAGCGTGATGTTGCGGTCCGTGCCGGTTGTCGCGGGCAGCAGCGTGGGATAGAGTCCCCAGCAGGCGCCGGCCAACATGAAGAACAGATAGCAGCTCGAAGCCAGGAATGCCTTGAGCGCGTCGCCTTTTTCGTTCCACAGCAGAACCCCGATGAGCGACCCGACTACGCCCAGCGGAACGATGAAGGTGACAGGATAGTGGAAGTAGTTCTCCAGCGTTGACGGCCTCACCGCGACCGTGGCGAAGAGACTCACGGCAGTGAGGCCGAGAAGGATCATCCACAGCGGCCGAACCAGCAGCCGCGCCCTCGCTTCGAGATCCCCGGCGGCCTTGAGGCGGACCCACAGCGCTCCATGCAGCGTGAGAGCCACCAGCGCCACCAACCCGCCGATGACCGTGTACCAGTCGAGGATTCCCGGTGCGATGCCCGGCTTCCAGTTGGTCCACAGGGGCAGGAAGAAGTACCCGTCGGCCCCGAGCGGCACGCCGCGGATGACGTTAGCCAGGGCGGCTCCGTAAAAGATGGTGAGCAGCGCGCTTGCCAGGCCGAACAGACCGTCGAGCAGTGTTTGCCATACGCCCACGTCGACATGGTTGCGCAGCTCGAGGCTGATGCCGCGCGCCACCAGCAGCCAGAGCACGATCATGAGCGGCAGGTAGAAGCCGCTGAAGGCCGAGGCATAAAGCAGCGGAAAGGCAAAGTAGAGCGTGCCCCCGCCGGCGAGCAGCCACACCTCGTTGCCATCCCAGACGGGGCCGATGCTGGCGAGCAGGGTCTTGCGCTCCGCCTCGCTGCGCGCAAGAAAGAGATGCAATACGCCGACACCGAGATCGAAGCCATCGAGCACCACATAACCGACGATCATGACGGCAACCAGCCAAAACCAGACGAATCCCATCGCATGCCTCCTTTTCTCAGTCAGCTTGTGCAAGTACTGCAGCGGGTTTGGGTACGGGGCCAACACTGATCTCGCGATAGATAAGCACCGTGAACAACAGGCCCAGCAGCATGTAAAGACCCATGAAGCCGAGCAGCGTAAACAGGCCGTTGCCGGCCGAGACGGTGCTGGAGTAGCCCTCGCTGGTGCGCATAAGGCCGTAGATCAGCCACGGCTGGCGGCCCAGCTCGGCCGTCATCCAGCCGGCGGTGTTCGCGATATAGGGCAATGGGAAACTGAGCAGAAGCGCCCATTGGGCCCAGCGCACGGTGTAGAGCTTGCCGCGCCAGAGCAGAAATGCGGCCACGATCATGAGCAGCACGAACCAGGTCCCGAGGCCAGCCATGATGTGGTAGGAGTAGTAGAGCAGTGGCAGGGCTGTCGGCCACTGGTCCCGAGGGAACTGATCGAGCCCCTTCACCTCGGCCTTGGTGGTGCCGTAGATCAAAAAGCTCAGGACGTCGTTGACGACGATGGGGTTGTCGATCTGGCCGGTGTCCTCGTTCGGCTGGCCGACGAGCACGATGCCCGCGCCCGTCTCCGTTTTGAACTGCCCCTCCATGGCGGCAATGGCCGTGGGCTGATTGCGGGCTACATATTTCCCGTGCAGGTCGCCGGTAGGAAAGATGATGACGATGCTGGCGATGACGCCGGCCGTGACGCCAACTTTGAGAAAGATGCGGCCGTACTCTTCGCGCTTGCGCTCGAGCAGATAATAGGCGCCCACTGCTGCCATCACGAACGACCCGGTGACGACGGCGCCGGTCATGTTGTGCATGTACTGGAGCAACCCCCACGGGTTGAACAGCAACTGCCAGAAGCTGTAGACCTGAAAGCGTCCGTCCGGCAGGCGGTCATATGCCACGGGATGCTGCATCCAGGCATCGGTAACGATGATGAAGAAGCCGGAGATCCACGACCCCAGCCAGACCATCACCGCGGAAAACCAGTGCATGCGCTTCGAGAGCCGTTTCTCGCCGTAAAGAAACAGCCCGAGGAAGGCTGACTCCAGGAAGAAGCTGAATACGCCCTCCATCGCCAATGGCTGGCCGATCACGCCACCCGACAGCTCAGAGAAGCGCGCCCAGTTGGTTCCGAACTCGAACTCCATCGGGATGCCCGTCACCACGCCGAAGACGAAGTTGATGGCGAAGATGCGGCCCCAGAATCGAGCCGCCTGGTCCCAGTGCTCGTCGCCCGACCGCAGCGCGACGGTCTTGAGCGCGACGATGAGCAGGCCCAGACCCATGGTGAGCTGCGGGAACAGATAGTGAAACGTCACGGTGAAGGCAAAGTGGAGACGGTGAATCAGTTCAGCGGTCATGCGGACCCCTCCTTGCGGCGTGTGGGGAGACGTTCTGCACCGAATGAAAAGACCGGCCGCGAGCAGTGCTCTCCCCACAGAGCACAGCTTCGACCAACCTCACCTTGAGCCTATGCACGAAGAGCGGGACACCGATGTGACTCACATCACTTGCGCGCGGGTCGCGAGGCCCGATGCTGAGTCAGGAGGCGCGTCCTTCCCGATACGGGAAACCGCATGAGCTGCGGCGCGTGCGCAAGTGCTTAAATAACTATGGAGACGAGAACGTGCCGGTCATGCGGATAGCGATCATTGGCGGCGGGATAGCGGGACTGGCAGCCGCTTATGAGCTCGAGAAGGCGCGCGCGCAGGGTGATGCCGTCCGCTACACGCTCTTCGAGCTGCAACCGCGCGTGGGCGGCACGCTGGCGTCGGAGGTTGTGGACGGCGCAGTGCTCGAGCGCGGCCCCGACTCCTTTATTACGGAAAAGCCCGCGGCTGCGGATTTGTGCCGTGAGCTAGGTCTGGGCGATGCGCTCGTTCCTTCGAATGACGCCGCGCGCAAGACCTGGATCGTCGTCAACAACCGGCTGGTGCCGCTGCCCGATGGGCTGATGTTTCTGGTGCCCACCAAACTGGTTCCTACGGCGCTGACGCGGCTCTTCAGCGTGTCCACCAAGCTGCGCATGGGGCTGGAACTGCTGCACCCGCCGCGTGCCGCAGAGCAAGATGAGTCGGTCGCCTCGCTGGTGGAGAGGCACTTTGGCGCAGAGGCTGTTGACCGCCTCGCCGACCCGCTGCTCAGCGGAATCTACGGCGGCGACGCCACGCAGCTCAGTGCGCAGACCGTACTGCCGCGCCTCGTCGACATGGAGCGGAAGTACGGCTCGCTCACCCGCGGCATGCTGGCCGCGCACCGGCAGATGCGGGCGCGAAGTGCGGGTTCAGCGCAGGGTGCGCAGGCTCCCCGCGCCATCTTTACCTCGCTGCGCGGAGGGATGCAGCAACTCGTGGATGCGCTGGTGGCGCGGCTCGACCCGGCCTGTGTGCGGACAGCGACGCCGGTGAGCAGCATCGAAAGGACGCGCGACGGATGGCGGGTCGTGGCGGGCGAAGCAGCGGAGATCTATGACGGCGTGATTGCCGCCACGCCCGCATGGGCCGCAGGCGTGCTGCTGCGGCCGGTGGATCCGCTGCTGGCCGAGGAGCTGGGCGACATTCCGTACTCGTCGTCGATCACGGTCAACTTCCTCTCTGACGAAACTCGTCTGGGGCCGCTGCCGGAGGGGTTCGGGTTCCTGGTTCCCGCCAGCGAAGGCCGCGCGATGCTGGCCTGCACCTTTGTGCACCGCAAGTTTTTGGGCCGCACACCGCCGGGGAAGGTGGTTTTGCGCGCATTTCTGGGCGGAATGAAGAATGAAGCGCTGCTGGCGGAGCCCGACGCGGCACTGATAGCCACGGTACAGCGCGAGCTGTGCGAGATCCTGGGTGCGAAGGTGATGCGGCCGGAAGCGGAGCCGGAACATGTGCAGGTATCGCGCTGGAGGCGCGCCATGGCGCAATATGCAGTGGGCCACAAGGAGCGGATGGGCAGAGTCTCAGCCCGCGTGGCGGCACTACCGGGCTTGCGGCTGGCCGGAAACGCCTACGACGGGATCGGGATTCCGGACTGCATCCGCCTGGGACGCCAGGCGGCGCGGGAACTGCTTGCTGTGAAGGTCGATACAGCCGCTTCGGCGCGCTGATTTCGCTCTGATCCTCGTATACTCAAGCCAGGGCATGTCTTCTTTCTCCAGCACCGTTCTCGAGACGATTCTGAACTCGACGCGCGCGACTGTAGCGGCCAGCAAGGCGCGTATGGCCTTGCCGGAATTGGAGCGGCGGGCTCTTGCGCACCATCCTCGGGGATGGGCGGCGGCATTGCGGCGCCAGGCGGCGACCGGCACCGCGGTGATTGCAGAGATCAAGAAGGCTTCGCCGTCAAAGGGAGTTATTCGCACGGACTTTGATCCGGAATGGATTGCGCGGCGTTATCGCGCCGGCGGCGCTGCCGCGCTTTCCGTGCTGACCGATGAGCCATATTTTCAGGGCAGCCTGCGCAATCTGGAGCTGGCTTCGGCGGCCACGCCGCTGCCTTGCCTGCGCAAGGACTTCATGGTCGACGAGTACCAGATCGTGGAGGCGCGCGCGCACCGCGCCGACGCGATTCTGCTGATCGCAGCGGCGCTCACGGATAAGGAACTGCGGCATCTGGCTTCCGTGGCTGGCGGCTTTTCGCTCGACGTGCTCGTCGAAGTGCACACGGCCGACGAACTCGACCGGGTGCTCAATACGCTTGGCGAGACAGGCGCGCAGGCGATCGGCGTGAATAACCGCGACCTGAAGACCTTCGAAGTCAAGCTGGAGACTTCCCTCGCGTTGGTCGAGCGGATTCCATCGAGCGTGGTGCGGGTGACCGAGAGCGGCATCTTTACAGCGCAGGACATCGCGCGGCTGCGCCAGGCGGGCTTCGATGCCTTCCTGATCGGCGAAAGCCTGATGCGGCAGCCGGATCCGGGAGCGGCGCTCGAAGCGCTGCTGACGCCTGCGGTTGCATCATGAGCCTCTGGGTCAAAATCTGCGCGAACACCTCGCTTGAGGATGCGCTGCTGGCCGACGCCGCCGGCGCCGATGCAGTCGGCTTCGTCTTTGCGCCGAGTCCGCGCCGCGTGACGCCGGCACAAGTCGCCGCGATTGTGCCGCACCTTCCAGCCGCACTCGAAAAGATCGGCGTCTTCGTGGGCGCGTCGTTCGATGAGATTGCGGCGACGGTCGAGACTGCCGGGCTTACGGGCGTGCAGCTTCACTTCGAGGCCGCTCCGGCACTTGCAGCAGGGCTTCGCGCGCGCTTCGGCAATCGATTGCGGATTCTGCGGGTGGTGCACTTTGACAGCGCACCAGATACAAATCCCGGCGAGTTCGACGCCGATGCCGTCCTGGTCGACTCACGGACCGCGACTGTGGTCGGCGGAACGGGCAAGAGTTTTGACTGGACCGCAGCGAGCAAAACTCTCTTCCAAAACAAAAACGGCCGCGAGCACCGCCTCGTCGCGGCTGGCGGGCTTTCGCCGGAGAATGTGGGCGAAGCCATCGCGATTCTGCAGCCCTGGGGCGTGGACGTGGTGAGCGGCGTGGAGGCGGCTCCCGGCCGCAAGGATCCGGCGAAGGTGCGCGCCTTTGTCACCAATGCCCGCAAAGCCAAACGCGGATAGTCGCAACAAACGCTTGTCATCCTCCGGCCATATTTGCCGTAGCTTTCAAAGAGATCTCGTGTCACATTTCGGGCTGCCCGTCCGTCATGCGTTCAGGGAGTCGGGGCTTGCTGTGTCAGAGCCCTCTTGTCTCCGATGCTGAAACCCAGGAGTTCTCTCGATGGACACCTTTCTTCCTCCGATCGAAAAGCCGCGAGGTCTGATCAAGAAGCTCACCTACGCCGGAACGCGCCGCCAATTCGGGAAGGTGCTCACGCCCGTCAAGGTGGTGTACTCCCGCATGCCTTCCGCATTCGGACTTTTCATCTCGAAGATCGCCAAGCTCGACAAAAAACTCGAGCTGCCGCAGGAAACGCAGATGCTCGTCCGCGAACGCGTCGCGCAGCTCAACGTGTGCCTGTTCTGCATCGATATCGGACGCTGGTTCGCGATCCAGGAGAAGATGAACGAGAAAAAGCTTGACGCGCTCAACGAGTACGCCACCAGTCCGCTGTTCAGCGATGCAGAGCGCGCGGCGCTGGACTACGTGACTGAGCTAACCCGCGACAAAAACGTGAAGCCCGAAACCTTCGCGCGGCTGGCGAAGCATTACTCCGAGCGCGCCATTTGCGAGATCGTGTGGCTGGTGGCCAGCGAGCATGTCTACAACATGACCAATATCGGACTGAATATCCATTCTGACATGCTGTGCGACATCCGCCGGAAGAACCGGTGAATCTTCACGATGCTTCGAGGTTGATCACGAGCTTTCCCCGCGTGTGCCATGTGCCCTGATACCGCATCGCCTCCGGGACTTCACCAAGCCTGTATCTCTTGTCGATGACGGATTGCAGCTGGCCGCCGGCGAGCAATCCACCAATAAACGACAGATCCTCGCGGTTGGCCTTGGCGATGAAGGTGGTGAATCTCCGGCTTGAGAACAGGGAAAGAACCAGCGTTGCGATCAGGCCCAGGAGCATCACGAGCAGCGACGCTGGCGCATCGAGCACTCCCACGCCGACCAGGATACCGTGCGGCTTCAAGACGCGCTTGCACGCGGAGAACGAATGGTTTCCGGCGAGATCGAAGATCACGTCATATTGTGCTGCGCCGTTCGCAAAGTCTTCGCGCGTGTAGTCAATCACTCGGTCGGCGCCGAGCGATCGAACCAGGTCGGCATTCCGTGTGCTGCATACGCCGGTAACGTGCGCGCCGAAGATCTTGGCGAACTGCACTGCAAATGTGCCGACGCCCCCGGATGCTCCATTGATAAGAACATGCTGTCCGGGCTGGATTTTGGCGCGATCGCGGAGCCCCTGCAGAGCCGTGAGCGCGGCGATGGGGCACGCAGCGGCAACTTCACACGAGACAGCTTCCGGCTTGGCAGCCAGGGAAGACTCCGGCGCAATCGCGTATTCCGCAAAGGCGCCGCGGCAGGTGCCGAAGACCGAATCGCCAGCCTTGAATTGCGTCACCCCCGGTCCGACGGCCTCAACGATCCCAGCCACATCGACACCGGGGTGTTTTAGCTTGCGGGAACCAAGCAATAGACGAAGCAGGGCGGGACCACCCTTCAACAAGTGACAGTCCAGCGGATTGACG
>Ga0335072_10017104_pt1 | contig 10262 bp, 8 predicted proteins | sample Lox_Sample_21_FD_206725 | JGI IMG/M metagenome (GOLD analysis project Ga0335072, IMG submission 206725) | Soil microbial communities from Loxahatchee National Wildlife Refuge, Florida, United States - Lox_Sample_2.1 | ecosystem: Environmental > Terrestrial > Soil > Wetlands | place: USA: Florida...
GCGATCGGCGGCGCCGACAACAGCATTACCCCCGGCGAGCAGAGCAGCGGCTACCGCCACATCAACTGGGACGGAGGTCTGTTCGACCCCACCGATCCCGGGTCGACCGTGATCGAGTCCGGCCATACGTTCGCGCTGCCGCGCGATGGCCTCCAGCTCTGGGGACTCGAACTCGGACCCGCGCAGCCCGGCGAGGACCCGCTCGCGGGGTCCGCGGTCGCGGTGGCGAACGACGGCTTCAACTCGGTCAACACGAGCGCGCACTTCACGCCGTTCAGCCCGCCGAACGTGTGGGCGCCGTTCAACTCGAACATGGCCGAGTTCGACGTCGTCGCGCCGGCAAGCCCGGGAAACAGTCCGGTGCCGGCGGTGACGCGCGGACTTGGAGTCGTATTCCTGAACGTCAGGTCCGGCAGCCCGACCCAGATCCAGTACTACAACAACAGCTCTCTCCTCTACACGCAGTCGGTCCCGGCGGCTCCGGGAGGGACGTCGTTCGCGGGCGCGCTGTTCGCGAGCCCGGTCGTGACCCGGGTCGTGATCACGCTCGGCGACGGCGAGATCTTCGGCTATGACGGCACGGTCACGGCGGGAACCTCACCCGCCGCCGACCTCGTCGCCGGCGACGACGTCGTGCTCGCGGAGCCCGCGCCGGCGCGGCCGGTGAGCATCGCGACCGTCGGCGTGCCGACGTCGCTGTCTTCCGGCACCTTCACCGAGAGCGACCCGCACGCCTACGTGTCGGCCACGATCGACTGGGGCGATGGAATGAGCTCCCCCGGCACGATCGTGTCCACAGCGCCGGGGACCTTCTACGTGTCGGGCTCGCATCCGTATTGGCGGGTCGGGTCATACACCGCCGTGGTCACCGTTCAGGACTCGACTCCCTCGGAGGAAAGCTCGGCCGCCGTGATCGACGTCGGTGGGCGTCCCAGCACGACAAACCTGACATGCGCGCCCTCACCGGTCGCCGTGACCGCCTCGACAGTCTGCACCGCGACGGTCTCCGACGGCAGCGTGGACGGTGCGACCCCCACGGGCACCGTCGCGTTCAGCTCGCCGACGCCCGGAGCGTCGTTCGCCGCGGACTCCGGATGCTCGCTGGTGGCGACCCAGACACTGGGGGAGGCGATCTGCGAGGTCCAGTTCACGCCCACCGAGCTGCCGCCGGCCCAGGCACGAATCGACGCGGTATACGGCGGCGACGACGAGCACGTGACGAGTTCCGACAGCGCCACCGTGGGCGTGCGCGCCCAGCGATGCACGCTGAAGGCGCTGTCGTCGAGGCTCAAGGGGCATCCGCCCGCGCTGGGCGTGCTCGTGACCTGCGACGCGCGGGCGAACGTGAGGATCGCCGGCAAGACCACGGTGGCGCGCAAGGGCAAGTTCAGGGCGTTCACGCTCGACTTCGGGAGCATCCGAGCCGCAATCACCCCCGGCCGGCCCACCGTGCTCGTGATCAGGCCTTCGCAGAAGCTGTTGAGAGCCCTGCGCACGGCGACCCGCCGGCACCAGCGCGCGACGCTGAGGCTGACCCTGACCGCGAGCTCCCACGCCACCCAGACGACCACGACCACGCGGGTCGCGGCGTTCAGGATTCGCTAGCGGCGGCGCCGGCGGCGGCGGCGCGCGCCAGGATCTCGCCGACGTGGCGGCCGATGTTGGGCGGCAGCTGATCGCGGCGGAACCAGTCGGCGCGGGCGAGCTCGATGAGGTCGATGTCGAGCTGCCGGTCGGCGATGCTGGCCTGGAACAGGTGCAGGTCGTCGCGATGGTGACCGTTGGCGACAAACAGCAGGCCGAGCGATTGCCAGTCCTCGATCCGGCGGCCGAGCTCTTCGCGCATCTCCCGCCGGGCGGCGTCGATCGGGGCCTCGCGGCGGTGCCGGACGGTACCGCCGGGCAGCTCCCAGTTCGGCGGGCCGTAGGTGTGACGCACGAGCAGCACGTCGTCGTCGTGACGCACGACGCATTTGACCCCGACCACCTTCGGACGGAACACGAACCAGTACAACCGCAGTCCGATGTAGGCGCAACGGATCGCGACGCGCCGGACCTTGATGGACAGCGTCATGTGACCTTGAGCATAGGGTCCGCCAGGAAAGGCCGTGTTCCGTGGGATCGCACTATCATGGGCGAAGCCGCGCGATCGTCGCGCGGCTTGTGCATGCCATGAAGACCTACGTAGCCACACCCGCCGACCGAGAGCGCAACTGGGTGATCGTCGACGCCAACGGGCAAACGCTCGGGCGTCTTGCGACGCAGATCGCCGACACGCTCCGCGGTAAGCGCAAGCCCACCTACACGCCGCACGTCGACACCGGCGACTTCGTGATCGTCGTCAACGCCGAGAAGATCTCGGTGACCGGCAACAAGCGGACCGACAAGCGCTATTACCGCCACTCCGGGTATCCCGGCGGGCTCAAGTCCCGCAGCCTGAACGACATGCTCGAGCGCCGGCCTGAAGAGGTCATCCGTCTCGCGGTCAAGGGAATGCTGCCGCGCAACCGCCTGGCGCGCAAGCAGCTGACGAAGCTGAAGGTCTACGCGGGTCCTGAACACCCCCACGCTGCACAGAAGCCGCAACCGATGGAGATCGAGCAGTGACCGAGCGCCCCGAGGACGAGCAGCAGGCCGACGACCAGGAGCCGATCGCTCCCGAAGAGCCGCAGGCCGACGAGCCCACGGCGGAGGTCGAGGAGCCCGCAGAGGAGGCCGCAGAGGAGCCTGCAGAGGAGGCCCAGGAGCCCGCAGAGGAGGCTGAGGAGCCGCCGGCCGAGCCCGAGGAGCCGGCGATCGCGGCCGAGGCCGAGGAGCCGCCGGCCGAGCCCGAGGAGCCGGCGATCGCGGCCGAGGCTGAGGAACCGCAGGCGGAGGCCGAGGAGCCGCCCGCCGAGGCGCAGGAGCCGGCGATCGCGGCGGAGGCCGAGGTCGGCGACCCGGATGCCGTCCAGCCCGAGGTGACGGTCGAGGCCGAGCAGAGCCCGCTCGAGGAAGAGGAGCTCGAGGAGATCGAGCTTGCCCCCCGCGAGAAGCCGGAGATTCCCGGCGCCGACCTGATCCCTGACCTCGTCTCCGACAGTGACCAGTTCCTCGATGCCGAGGCGCAGGCGGCCGCCGAAGCCGACGCCGAGGCGGCGGCGGCGCGCGCGCAGCAGGAGGCCGAGGAGGACTCGAGCCCGATCGCCGACGCCGCGATCGATCTCGCCGCCGGCGCCCGCTACACCGCCACCGGGAAGCGCAAGACCGCGGTCGCCCGGGTGATCATCAAGCCCGGCACGGGGACGTACGTGATCAACGGCAAGACGCTCGAGGCGTTCTTCCCGCGGGAGACCCTCCGGCGGATCATCCGCCAGCCGCTTGAGACCGTCGGCTACGAGTCGCGGATGGACGTGGTCGCGCGAATGCACGGCGGCGGCGTGTCCGCCCAGGCCGGCGCGCTCCGTCACGGGATCTCGCGCGCGCTGATCGTGGCCGACCCCAACCTGCGCGGCGAGCTCAAGCGCCGCGGCTTCCTGACGCGCGACCCGCGCGTCAAGGAGCGCAAGAAGGCCGGGCTCAAGAAGGCCCGCAAGCGGCCGCAGTTCTCCAAGCGTTAGTCCGTCGCATGGCGCGCCAGCTGTTTGGCACGGACGGCGTCCGCGGCCGGGCGGGACATTTCCTCACCGCCGACCTCGCGCTCGCCCTGGCCCGCACCGCGGTGGCGCGGATCGAGGCGGAACGCCCGCGGGTGCTGATCATCCGCGACACGCGCGAGTCCGGCGAGATGCTCGAGTCGGCGATGGCCGCCGGTGCGGCCGCGGCCGGGGGCGACGTGCTGCTCGCCGGGGTGCTCCCGACGCCGGCGGCGCCGCTGCTCGTCCGCCGCCACGGCTTCCACCTCGCCGCGGTCATCTCGGCGTCGCACAACCCGTACGAGGACAACGGCATCAAGCTGTTCGCGGCCGACGGGTTCAAGCTGCACGACGACACCGAGCACGCGATCGAGGCCGCGCTCGAGACGCCACCGCCCCCGCCGCCGCACATCGGCCGCGTGCGGCGATTCGACGGCGCCCACGAGGACTACCTCCACGCGCTCGAGACCCGCTTCTCCGGGCTGCGGCTGTCGGGGGTGCGCGTGCTGCTCGATTGCGCCAACGGCGCGACGTTCGAGGTCGCGCCGGAGATCTTCCGGCGCCTGGGTGCCGACGTGGACGTGCTCGCGGATCAGCCCGACGGCATGAACATCAACCAGCGGTGTGGCTCGACCCACCTCGACGGGGTCGTCGCGCGCGTCCGTAGCGGCGACTACCACGTCGCGTTCGCGTTCGACGGCGACGGCGATCGGGTGCTGGCCGTGGACGGCCGTGGGGTCGTCGTCGACGGCGACGAACTGATCGCGCTGGCCGCGCTTCACCTCCGTGATGCCGGGAGGCTGCCGGGCGGGGGCGTGGTGGTCACGGTGATGACGAACTACGGGTTCCACAGCGCGATGTCGGACGCCGGGATCGAGGTCGCGACCACCGCCGTCGGCGACCGCTACGTGCTCGACGAGCTCCGCAAGCGGGGCTGGGCGCTCGGAGGCGAGCAGTCCGGTCACATCATCGACCTCGGGTTCGGGCCCTCCGGCGACGGGATCGCGAGCGCGCTGCTCACGCTCGAGGCGCTCGGCGGCCGCGCTCTGGCCGACCGCGGCGCCATGGAGAAGCTGCCCCAGCGGCTGGTCAATATCCGCGCTTCGGACCGCGCCGGGCTCGCGGCCGCGATGGCCGATCCGGGCGTCGAGGAGGCGGTCGCCCGCGAGCACGCCGGGCTGACCGGCCGTGGGCGCGTGCTCGTCCGGGCGTCCGGCACGGAGCCGTTGATCCGCGTGATGGTCGAGGCCCCGAGCCAGGAAGAGACCGACGAGATCTGCGCCCGGTTGCAGCAGGCGGTGGAAACCGCGGTCACATAACGCACCGCGGGATCGCCGCGAGTCCCGCATAACCTCGTGCGTTGATAGAGGCGACCATGCTTCCGGCTACCATCGTCGAATTCCTCTGACGCGAAACCGGAAGACGATCGTGCGGATTGCCCGCCACGAAAGGGGAAGTAAGCGCGTATGTGTGGAATCGTCGGCTATGTCGGACCGCGTAAAGCCCGCCCGCTGCTGCTCGCGGGACTAGAGAAGCTCGAGTACCGCGGCTACGACAGCGCCGGCATCTCGGTCCTTCATGGGGACCGGATCGACGCCGTCCGCGCGGTCGGCAACCTGAGCGCGCTGCGCGAGGCGATCGCGTCCTGCAACGGCGGCCACGATCACGGTGACGGGGGCGACCGCGGCGCTGTGGCCGTGGCCGAGCGCCCGCGGCCCGGGACGGGTATCGGCCACACGCGCTGGGCGACCCACGGCCGCGTCACCCAAGAGAACGCCCACCCGCACTTCGACAACACCGCCCGCGTCCACATCGTCGTCTACGGGATCGTCGAGAACTACATCTCGCTCAAGCGCCGCCTCGTCGCCGAGGGCGCCGTGTTCACCTCGGAGACCGACGCCGAGGTGATCGCGCACCTGGTCGCCCACTACAACGAGGGCGACCTCGTCGAGGCCGTTCGCCGCGCCTATGCCGACCTTCGCGGCCATTACGCGTTCGTGGCGATGACCGCGGATGAGCCCGGCGTGCTCGTCGGGGCGCGCAAGGAGTGCCCCCTGATCATCGGCCGCGGCGACGGCGAGCAGTTCGTCGCGTCCGCGATCCCGGCGTTCCTGCGCCACACCCGCCGCGTCCAGTACATCGAGAACGACGAGATCGTCGTGCTGCGGCCGGACGACGTCGAGTTCTCGACCGCCGACGGCACCGACCTTACGCGTGAGATCGTCGAGATCGACTGGGACGCGGAGACCGCCGAGAAGCAGGGCTACGAGACGTTCATGCTCAAGGAGATCCACGAGCAGGCCGACGCGGTCGCCGAGACGATCGGCGAGCGCGCCGCCAGGGGGATCGGGATCGACCTCGGGGACCTCGGGCCGATCGACGACGAGGCGCTGCGCACGGCGCGTCGGATCGTGGTCGTCGCGTGCGGCACGTCATACCACGCGGGCCTGATCGGCCGGTACGCGATCGAGGAGTTCTCGCGCGTTCCGGTCGAGGTCGAGATCGCCTCCGAATATCGCTACCGCAACCCGGTCGTCGGCCCCGGCGACCTCGTCATCGGGATCTCGCAGTCCGGCGAGACCGCCGACACGCTCGCGGCGATGCGCACGGCGCGCGAGCGCGGCGCTCGCGTGCTGGCGATCACGAACATCATGGGGTCGCAGGCCACCCGCGACGCCGACGGCGTCCTGTACACGCGGGCCGGGCTCGAGATCGGCGTCGCCGCCACCAAGACGTTCGTCAGCCAGGTCGTGGCCATGTACCTGCTCGCGCTGCGGCTGGCCGAGTTGCGCGGCACGCTCGAGCCCGATCAGCTAAAGGCGACGATCAGCGAGGTCAAGCGCCTCCCGCACCGGATCGCCGAGATGTTCGAGCGCGACATGGGAGGGGTGGCCGACGTCGCGGAGCGCGTCCACGGGGCCGAGTTCTTCCTGTACCTCGGGCGCCACGTCGGGTTGCCGGTCGCGCTGGAGGGGGCGCTGAAGCTCAAGGAGATCTCCTACATCGCGACCGACGCGTACGCCGCCGGAGAGATGAAGCACGGCCCGATCGCGCTGCTCGACCAGAGCACGCCCGTGGTCGTCGTCGCGACCGAGTCGCCGGTGCTCGAGAAGGTGATCTCGAACATCCAGGAGGTCCGGGCCCGCGGCGCGCGCGTGATCGCGGTCGCCACCGAGGGCGACGAGCAGATCGCCCAGCACGCCGACGAGGTGATCGAGGTCCCGCGCACCGAGTGGATGCTCGCGCCGCTGCTGGCGGTGATCCCGCTCCAGCTGCTCGCCTACCACATCGCCCGCCGGCGCGGGCTGAACGTCGACCAGCCGCGGAACCTGGCAAAGACGGTCACGGTCGAGTGAGCTCCGTGGGCGGGGCCGGTCTCCGAGTCGGGATCGACCTGCTCGAGATCGACCGTCTGGAGCGCGCGCTCGAGCGCACGCCACGCCTGGCCGAGCGCCTGTTCACCGACGGCGAGCGGGCCTACGCCGCCTCTCGCGGCCGGCCGGGGCAGCACCTCGCGGCGCGGTTCTGCGCCAAGGAGGCGGTGGCCAAGGCGCTCGGGGTCGAGTCGTGGAACTTCCACGAGGTCGAGGTGATCGGGACCGGCGGGCCGCCTCGGATCAAGCTGTCGGGGAGCGCCGCGGCGCGAGCGGCCGAGCTCGGGGTCCAGATCGAGGTGTCGCTCACGCACACCGACCGCGAGGCCGCGGCGGTCGCAATCGCGGTCTGACGTCTAGATTCTCGGGCGTGGGCCTTCCCGAATGGCTTGATCCGCTCCCCGACGCCGCCGAGCAGCGAGCGCTCGACGAGTGGGCGATCCACGAGCGCGGAATCCCCGGCCTCGACTTGATGGAGCGCGCCGGGACCGGGCTGGCCGACCTCGTCGGCTCGCTCGTGCCCGACGGGCGCGTCGTCGTCGTGTGCGGCAAGGGGAACAACGGCGGCGACGGGCTGGTGACGGCGCGGATCCTGCGCGAGCGGGGCCGCTCCGTGGACGTGCTGTTGCTGGGAGATCCGGGCGAACTGCGCGGGGACGCTGCGACGAATCTCGAGCGGCTGCCGGGGGCGGGTCCGCTGGCGTTCGACGCCGGCGCCCTCGCCGGCGCCGCCGGGATCGTCGACGCGATCCTCGGCACCGGCTTCTCCGGTGACCCGCGCGAGCCCGCGGCCGGCGCGATTGCGGCCATCGACGCCGCCGCTGGTTCCGGCGCGCTCATCGTCGCGTGCGATGTTCCGAGCGGCGTTGACGCGTCCACCGGCGAGATCGCAGGCGCGGCCGTGAAGGCGCGGGTCACCGCGACGTTCAACGCCGGCAAGCCGGGGCTGTGGATCGAGCCCGGCAAGACGCACGCCGGCGAGGTGCACGTAATCGACATCGGGATCCCCGCCGGCGGCCCGGTCCAGGCGCGCGTGGGGCTGATCTCGACGCGCGTGGCGGCGTTGATTCCGCGCCGCGGGCGAGAGTCGACGAAGTTCGCGGCCGGGAGCGTGCTGGTATGCGGAGGCTCGCCGGGGCTCACCGGCGCGCCCTGCATGGCCTCCGAGTCCGCCATGCGCGCCGGCGCGGGCTACGTGACGGCATGCGTTCCCGGGTCGCTGAGCCTGGTGTTCGGAACGAAGCTGCTCGAGGTCATGACGATCTCGCTGCCCGACACCGACGGCTCGCTCGAGCCGCGCGGCGTCGAGCAGGTGCTCGAACGCGCCGATCGGTCGGACGCGATCGCGCTCGGGCCCGGGCTGGGCCGGACCGACGGGGCACAGGAGTTCGCCCGCCAGCTGGCCGCGGCGGCCCCCGTCCCGCTGCTGCTCGACGCCGACGGCCTGAACGCGCACGCCGGGTCGCTCGCGCTGCTCGCCGACCGCCCGGCCGCGACCGTGCTCACCCCGCACGCCGGCGAGCTCGCGCGCCTGCTCGAGACCGACAGCGCGTCGATCGGGGCGCGGCGCCTGTTCAGCGCGCGGCGAGCGGCGCGCGAGGCGCAGGCGATCGTCGTCCTCAAGGGCGACGATTCGATCGTGGCGGCGCCGGACGGCCGCGTGGCGGTGAACCGGGGCGCGTCGTCGGCGCTGGCCACCGCGGGCACCGGCGACGTGCTCTCGGGCGTGATCGGGGCGTACCTGGGCAAGCACATGGATCCGTTTGCGGCGGCGTGCGCCGGCGTGCTCGTCCACGGCCGCGCCGGGCAGCTGTGCGCCCAGGAGATCGGCCCCGAGGGCGTGGTGGCCGGCGACGTGATCCGCGCCCTGCCCCGCGCCCTGACGAGCCTCTTGTAGGTTGGCCCCTCACGTGAGCGACCGCTAGCCATGGCCGTGCGCGCGCTGGCCCGGGTGAATCTCGCGGCGATCGAGCGCAACGTCGCGCGGCTGCGCGACGGGCTGGCGGACGGGGTGGAGCTGTGCGCGGTCGTGAAGGGAAACGGCTACGGCCACGGGGCCCTGCCGGCGGCGCGGGCGGCGCTCGCCGGCGGCGCGCGGTTGCTGGCGGTGGCGACGGCGGGCGAGGCGGCAGAGTTGCGCGCCGGCGGGATCGAGGGTCCCGTGCTCGTCATGGGGGCGGTCAGCGACGAGGAGCTGCCGGTGGCGCTCGGGGCTCGTGCCGAGCTCGTGACGTGGACCCCGGAGTTCGTGGAGCGGCTGCGGCGGGCGTGCACGGGCGCGGGTGCGGCCCCCGTGCGCCTCCACGTGAAGCTCGACACCGGCATGGGCCGGCTCGGGACCCGGGATCCGGACGAGGCGATTCGGATCGCCGAGACGATCGCCGACGCCGGCCCGGCGCTCGAGCTCGCGGGGGCGATGACCCACTTCGCGAGCGCCGACGAGGATCGCTCGTTCACTTCGGCCCAGCTCGCGCGGTTCGAGCCGTTCGCGGCGGCGATGCGCGAGCGGTGGCCGGGAATCGTCGTCCACGCCGCCAACAGCGCCGCCACGCTGCGCGAGCCCGCCAGCCATTTCGACCTTGTCCGGTGCGGGATCGCGATCTACGGTTGCGACCCGATGAACGACGATCCCGCCACACACGGCCTCGAGCCGGCGCTCGAGCTGACCTCGTACGTGGCGGCGGTGAAGCCAGCCCGCGCCGGGGAGAGCGCCGGCTACGGCCGGCGGTGGGTGGCGCGCTCAGACACGTGGGTGGCGACCGTCCCGATCGGCTACGCCGACGGGATCCGCCGGGCCCTCACCAACAACTGCGACGTGCTGATCGCCGGCCGGCGCTACCCGCTGGTGGGAACGGTCAGCATGGACAACATCACGGTCGAGGTCGGCGCTCCCGATGCGGTTCGCCCGGGGGATCGCGTCACGATCATCGGCGCCGACGGCCACGGGCGCCAGACGGCGGAAGAGGTGGCGCGGCGGATCGGCACGATCAGCTATGAGATCGTGTGCGGGCTGACCCCGCGGGTGCCGAGGGTCTACCACCGGGACGGGACGCCGGCGTGAGCGCCGCCGTCCCGCTCGAGGCGCTCGCCGCGATCGTCGACGAGCCGGCCTGGCTGGTGGGTGGGGCGGTCCGCGATCGGGTGCTGGGGCGCCCCACCGACGACTACGACGTCGTGGTCGCGGGCGACGCGCGCGGGCTGGCCCGCTCGCTCGCGCGCGCCACCGACGCGCACGTGTTCCCGCTGTCGGAGGCATTCGGCGCGTGGCGCGTGG
>Ga0335072_10017105_pt1 | contig 10262 bp, 10 predicted proteins | sample Lox_Sample_21_FD_206725 | JGI IMG/M metagenome (GOLD analysis project Ga0335072, IMG submission 206725) | Soil microbial communities from Loxahatchee National Wildlife Refuge, Florida, United States - Lox_Sample_2.1 | ecosystem: Environmental > Terrestrial > Soil > Wetlands | place: USA...
GTGGTAGGCGGCGCTGCCGCCGGCCTTCTCGATCTCGGCGGTGAGATCGGCCGCCCGCTGCTCGTTGCGCCCGGTGACGAGCACGCGGGCGCCGCGGGCGGCGAGTGCCAGGGCCGTGGCCCGGCCGATCCCGCTGGTCGCGCCGGTGATGACAGCTGTCTTGGCCTTGAGGTCTGTCATGTCGTTGCCTGGTCCTTGTCTGTGTCGGCCTAGGAGAACGCGGGGGCGTAGTCGTGGGCGATCTGCCCTTGGGGCTGACGCCGGGTCCGTCTTGATCACAGCCAGGCCCGTCGCCTTCCGGCTGCTCTAGCCAGTGGGCGCGACCTTGGAGTCGCGAGCGAGGGAGTCAATCCAGCGCTCGAGGCGACGCCCCTCGCGGGCCATCAGCTCGGGATCACGGAACGTGTTCGCCAGGAGCGCGATCCCCTCGTATGACGCCAGCAGAGCGAACGCCAGGTCGCGGGCATCGCGCCTGCCCATCGCCTTGAACTGCTGCTCGATCCAGGCGACCGGAGTGTCCATGAGCTCCTTGCAGGCTTGGGCAAGGTCGTTATCGTGCTTGCCGAGTTCTGAGCACAAGCTCCCTCCCGGGCAGCCGTACAGCGCCACCTGATCGGGCCGTGACACGAGCAGCCGGACAAGCGTCTTCAGGCGAGCCCTGGGCGTACGGTGCTGCTGCCCGAGCCACGACAGGCGCTCACGGCTTTCCTGGGCGTAGGAGTCGATGGCAGCGGCGACGAACTCGTGTTTGGACTTGAAGTAGTAGTAGACGTTGCCGAGCGGCACGTCGGAGGCCTCCGCGATATCCGCGAGGGTCGTGGCTTCCGCTCCTTGGCGGTGAATCGTCTCGCGCGCGCCGGCTATCAGGCGGTCTCGTTTCCCGGGGCTCTCGCCTGTCACAGAGGCAGCCATCGCTCGTCCTTTCCTGTGCCGGGTGGTGCCCGGTGGAACCGCCCGGCTGACCCGCGGCTCGTTTTCGAGACGCTGGCGGGTTAGTCAGCTTGCGCGGCCCGGTAACCCGGGGAGTCCTGCTCGGCCGACGGGGAGATGAGGTGCTTCTGGCGCTGGTCCGCTGGCCACGGGGACGGGCAGGGCCTGGTTGTCGTCCGCGCCTGGGGCCATGTCGGCGACACGCACGTTGGGCGCCCGTAGTGCGATCACCGCGGCGACCACGAGTGCGATGCCGGCGCCGAGCAGTCCTCGCTGGAAGCCGAGCGCGAGCGCCTCGGAAGGCTCGGTGTGCGCCGCGAGCAGGTGGTTGGTTCGGACGGTGGCGAGAGAGACGAAGACCGCCAGCCCCAGCGCGGCCCCGAGCTGGAAGGACGCGGTGATCAGCGACGCCGCGAGCCCGGCCTTGTCGGCCGGCACGCCCCCGTTGGCGGCATTCTGAACGCCCACCATCACCAGGCCCAGGCCGGCCCCCATGATCATCATCCCCGGAAGGATGTCCGGCAGGTAGGTGCCGTGCAGAGGCACCCGGGAAAGCCAGAACACTCCGGCGGCGCCCAGCAGTGCCCCCGCGGCGATAAGCGGCCGGGTGCCGATCTTCGGGATCCCCTTCGTTGCCACGCCCGCTCCGAGCCCGATGCCCGCCGTCAGCGGCAGGTAAAGCAGGCCAGTGCGGATCGCCGAGTAGCCCAGCACTTCCTCCATGTAGAGCGTGACGAGGAAGAACATCGTGTAAAAGGCGGCCCACCCGAGAATCTGGGTGACATCGGCCTCCCACAGGCCCTTGATCTTGAACAGCGACAGGGGCACGAGCGGGTGGCTGTGGCGCTGCTCGTTGAACAGGAACAAGACGATCAGCGCAACGCCGCCGGCGAGTTCCCCGAGGGTCCGGGCCGTGCCCCAGCCGGCATTGGGGGCGTTCACCAGGACGTAGACCAGGAGAAGCATGCCGCCCGTGATGAGGCCGGCGCCGACCGTGTCGAAATGCCGCAGCGGCGGTGCCTTGGGCCGTACGCCGTCCACGAGCCGGAACGACGCCGCGAGGATGACCGCTACCATAGGCAGGTTGACGAAGAACACCCACCGCCAGCTCACCTCGGACGTGAGCACGCCGCCGAACAGCACTCCGGAAGCGCCCGATACGGCGCCCATGCCGCCCCAGGCGCCAAGCGCCTTGACCCGGTCGCCGCGGGTGTGGAAGGACGTCGTCAGGATGGAAAGCGCCGCGGGCGTCATCATCGCCGCGCCGACCCCCTGGGCCAGCCGGCCCCCGATCAGCACCCCTTCGCTTCCGGCCAGGCCGCACACGAGCGACGAGATCCCGAACAGCGACGTCCCGGCAACGAGCAGGCGCCGCCGGCCGAGCAGATCAGCCAGGCGGCCGCCGAGCAGCAGGAACCCGCCGTAGGTGAGCAGGTACGCGCTCGGGACCCATTGCAGGTTCTGGACCGAGAAGTGCAGGTCAGTCCGGATCACCGACAACGCGACGTTCACGATGGTCCCGTCGAGAAGGTCCATGAACGCCACCGCGCACATCAAGGCGAGGGTGAGCTTGCCGCGGCGCGTTTCGAGGAAGGAGGGCGGAGCTGATGCTGCTGATCGAGTTTCCACTGGAGAAGACCGTCCTAAGTTGTTAGCGGGGCCGATGGTGCCCAATGTGACCTGAGTGTTTGCGGAGGCCAGCCGGCCGGGTACCGCGCGAGTGTCTTCAGGTGATGAAGCGGTGGATGGCCTCGTTGGCGTGGTTCTGGAAGGACGGGTTGGCCAGGTCGGGGAAGATGTCCGCCTGGTCGACCAGGGGACCGGTGAGCTTGCTGGCCGCGCTGGCGTAGAACACGCCGCTCTTCAGGGTCGGGTCGGTGACGCCGTCGACCAGTCGCCTCGCGCCCACCTCGAGTTTGTGGGAGATCCCCAGGGCGGGACCCACGGTGGGTAGGACGTACCTGGCCGCCATACGCAGCGGCAGCGGGAAGTCGTTGGGTCCTTGGGTGCCGGAGGTGCTGCCAGGGCTCACGGTGATGAGCCGGCGGCCGGGGTGCCTGCGGGCCAGGGAGGCCATCCACAGGGCCGCGATGTACTTGACCTGCCCGAAGGCTAGGTTGGGGTCAGTTTTCCGGCCGGCGAAGTAGCTGCCGTCGATGACGGTGGCGAGCTCGTCGGCGGAGGTCGAGGCGAACGATGGCCGTTTCATCCGCAGCTTCGGGACCCCCCTGGCCGCCTCGCTTCCGGCGTAGACCGCCACCTCGCCCAGCCGGTCCTCGGCCAGGAGCGCCTCGAGGAGGACGGCGTGGCCGAGAACGTTCGTCGCGAACACGGTAGTGACCCCGTAGGCGGTCAGGTCCAGGCCCATCTTGCCGCCGACGGCGCCGGCGTTCATGACCAGCGCGTCGAGGGACCCGTTGACGGCCTCAAGGCCGTCGCGGACCGAGCCCAGATCGGCAACGTCCATGACGATGATGTCGAAGATGCGCCGACCGGTCTTCGCTTCGAGCTCGGCCTTGGCCGTTGCCGCCCGGTCTTTGTTCCGGCACGCCAGGTAGATGCGGGCCATGTCCGGACGTAGTGCCAGCTGCCGGGCCACGTCCTTGCCGATCCCGGCGTTGGCCCCCGTGATCAGCACGGTCTTTCCGGGGAGTGCGCTCATCGTGATTCCCTCTCATCTTCTTCTGCGGGGCCGGCCCGGCTGGGCTGCTCTTGCCGGGCTTGCGTGCGCTGGCGCTCCCGGGTTTCCTCGCCGGGTACGTGCTCTGGCCTGGGCGGCAGCTCGGGAACCCGGTCAAACCCGCGGCTGCGGAACAAGCCGGTGCCCGCCGTGACACCTGAGGTGCCGGAAAGCTCGCCGGTCTGGGTTGCGGCGGCCAGGGGCGCTTCGGCCGTGGTGATTCGCCGGATCCTCATGTGACTCCGTCTCCTCAGCAGCTAGTCATGCGGTCCCGGTGCGGGCTGGCCAGACACGGTGAAGTAGGTCATCGGGTCGACTTTTTGTATCAGTCGCTACAGTCTTGCGTGTCTGGTTTGAAGTGTCAAATCCATGGTTGCGCCGCACAGCAGCTAGAATCGGTGCATGTCGCTTCTATATGGCTGGTTCAGAGGATCTGAGGTGAGTCAGTGACCGGTCGCGGAACGAACGAACTAGCTGTGAGGCAGCGCAGGCTCACCCCCAAGGGGCGGGCCACCCGGGACCGGATCGTCTCGGTAGCGGCGCAGCTGATGTTCGAGCACGGCGTTGCCGGCACGAGCCTCGGCGACGTCCAGAAGGCGGCCGGCGTCGGCGCCTCGCAGGTCTACCACTACTTCGAGGACAAGCAGTCCCTGATCAGGGCCGTCATCGCCTACCGCACCGAAGCTGTCCTCGGAACGGTGCGACCGCAGCTCGGCCGGCTGGACAGCATGGAAGCCCTGCGAGCCTGGCGGGACGTGCTGGTGACGAATCTGCGCCAAAACAACTGCGAAGGGGGCTGCCCCCTCGGATCGCTGGTCGGGGAACTGGCGGAGGGCTTCCCTGATTGCCGGGCTGACCTCGCCGGGGGATTCGACCAGTGGGAGGCGGCGGTCCGCGACGGCCTTGAGGCCATGTACGACCGCGGGGACCTTCGCCGCAAGGCCGACCCTGGTCGCCTGGCTGTCGCGCTCCTGGCCGCGGTCGAAGGCGGGACCCTGCTCGCGCAGCTGCACCGCGACCCCGCTCCCCTCGAAACCGCGATGGACGAGGTACTCGACCGGATCGAGGACCTCAGGCCCCGCCGAGCCCAGCCCCGCCTGTAGGCGCTGCGACGCTCCGTTGATCCCCGCAACTCGCCGACTGACTGGCAGATGCTCTCCATGGTGCTTCCATGTCGGAACTATTATTGCAGGGCGGAGCACAAAATGTAATGTTTGATACATTTTATGGTGTTGGCCTCACGCCGTGGCCGGCTGCGGCGGCCCTTGCCGTCGGCGTAGCGGTCTGGGTCGTCGCCGAACTTGCCGAGCACCCGGGCACCCGGGCACCCGGGCACCCGGGCACCGAGGATCGCGCCCATGCCGGGCTGAGACCGCTAGATCCAAGCGTCCGAGCAGGATTTTGACCTGCTCGTGCAGGACGGCGATCAGCGCGATCAGCGACCGGACGGCGACGGCGTAGGCGGCGGTCACGGCTGGCGGCACCCGGGCACCGGCAGCAGGCAACGCCGGACATCATCCCCGCCGGGCACTACCGACGCCGGGCCGCCGAACCCACCGCTGCGTTTGATGCAACTAGGCCCGGAGTACTGGCGGAGAGCACTTATTCGGATCGTGCGGTATTCCGTGGTGCAGGGGTGGGTGCGCGGGGGCGGGGTCGAGCTGGACGCGGACGAGGGTGGCGAGCTGGGGCGGGAGGAGGACCGGGACGGTATCGAGCCGCAGGCATGTGTCCAGCCCCGGCGTTTCCCACCAACCGGCATCGGCACGCGCCGGACGAAAGCCGACACGGCATTGACGGGATCGCCGATGCGCCCAACACCGACTTAACGGCGAACGTCAAGCCTAAACTGCACTGTTGCCGATCTCGCTGACTTGCAAGACGGCCACATCTCCGCACGGATGCCCAGGCCGTACTTCGCTAACGAACGTGGGCGCGGCCCGCGCCCACTCTGCCTGCCCGGTAAGCGTCACGCTCTCCCGGGACCGCCAGCTCATCCGTCACCGCACCCGCCCTGCCCGGCCGCGCTTCCACGGGAAATCAGCCGGGCAGCGGGCGGATGCAGGAAAATGCTCGCTCACCTGATCCCAGATCCCACATCACACGAACAAAACCATCCCGGCTTCCTGGCAAAGCGGAAGGGAGCTCGTCGGCCGTTGCGCCGCGGCCGGGGTGCCGGTCGTGGCAGGCACCGACGGCGCAAACCTCGGTGACCTGCTGCCGGGTTTTCGCTGCACAGGGAGATCGGCATGCTGCGTGGCCGGACAGCCTGGACCTGGCTATCAGCGCGGGCCAGGGCCACAACCCCGCCGACCCCGTGACTTCCTGGCAGCCATAGGAACACTTGAATATCGCCATGAATCGCTTTGCATTGCGACTCAACGTCGGATGTAATCGGCGGCCGGCGAAGGAGCCGACGATGACAGTCACCCGGCGATGGGCGCGTGTAGCACTTGCCCGTGGCGGGCTGGATCGCCGCCGCTTTTCTAGTGATGGCCGGTCGTTTCGGCTAGGGTGAACACGAAGGTTACCCGTGTCCGGGCGCGCGACGGAGATCTGGGGCATCTTCCTGCGATCCCAGGCAGAGGCCGCTTCTGGCGTGCGGCTTCTTCGAACCGGTCACCCCTGCCGTGGATGCGGGTGTACGTGCTCGCGGCGATCGAGTACACGAGTACCGTACCCGTCGGATCCAGGTGGGATGTCTCCTACCGGGAGCTCCGCGCCCGCCTGGGGACGTCGTCCTGTGTCTGATTTTCTGCCCCTATGGGCGCTATGCGCTGCGTGACCGATTCAGTCTTGCCGAGAAAACCTCACTGAGGTTTTCTCACCGACTTTCATGTGATCATTTGAGTTCGACCTGCACCAGGAAGGACAGCCTGGGCAATCTCTCCGGGGCTTGCGGCTACCGTATGGCCATGAAGCAGGCTTCCCGCAGCGGGCAGGGCGGACCGGCCCAGGTCAAGATCACAGCAGGGACCGAGGACGACCTTCCGGCGATCGTCGGCATCCTCAACTACACGGCGGCGAACTCGATCGCCCGCTTCGAGACGCGGCCGGTCAGCGTGGCCGAACGACGCGACTGGCTCGGCCAGTTCTCTGCGACCGGGCCTTACCGGCTTCTGGTGGCCCGGGGCGGCGATCAGGTCCTGGGCTACGCCTGCTCCCAGCGCTACCGGGATCACGAGGCCTTCCGGGAGACCGTTGAGGTCAGCATCGCGCTTGATGCCGGCAGCCGGGGCCAGGGCGTGGGCACCGCGCTGTATCGCGCGCTCTTTGACAGCCTGGCTCTTGAGCCGTCGGCTCATGTTGCCCTGGCCGGGATAGCCTTGCCTAACGACGCGTCGGTCGCGCTGCACCGGAAGTACGGCTTCACCGAGGTGGGCACGTTCCGCGAGTACGCGATCAAGAACGGCCAGTACATCAGCTCGGTGTGGATGCAGCGCTTTTGCCACCCCGCTCCGCCGCCCCGGCAGCAGCCGGTGCCGTGAGCCGGATAGCCGGGATTTCCTCAGCGTGTTTCAGCTGATCATCTTGTGCTCGAATTGCGTCAGGACGAGTGCGGATTTGGCGATGTCGCCGATCGTGGTCGGGCTGACCATGACGCGCTGCAGGGCGCGCCACCGCTGGGACATCAGGGCGAAGCCGCGTTCTCCCTGGTAGCGCAGGGATCGCAGGAGCGCGTTGCGGGTTCTCGTATCGATGTCGAGTTCGCCGCGGGCTGGCTTTTTCACCGGGACGCGGACGCCCGGGCCGGCCCCTTCGTAGCCGGAATCAGCGAGGATGGGCATGTCTTTGAGGTAGGGCCGGGCTCCGGGGAGGACGAGCTCGCGGGCCGCGGTCAGGTCATGGGTGCTGCCCGGCAGCACATCGGAGACCCACAGCGGCACGCCGCCCGGCGCGGCCAGGGCCTGGACGTTCCCGGCGGGCTCGTGCGCCTTGCCGGAGTACCACTTATCGATCTCCTTCCCCTTCCTGCTGGTCTTCTTGTCCGCGCACCGGTCGCAGGAGATCAGGGTGCCGTCCAGGATCAGGTAGGGAAGCCCCTGCTCAGCCGCCTTCTCCAGGGCCTCGCGCAGGCTGGGCGCCCTCGCCGCGAGGACCTCGACGGCCTCGTCCTTGTACCGGTAGGCGGTGGCCTGGGAGATCCCGAAGCCGGCGCCCAGCCGGCGGATGTCGGGCCGGTCCCGGAACCACGCCAAGGCGAAGACCGCCTGCTTCCAGCAGCTCAGGGCACGGGTCCCGTCCCGGGTGCCGAGCTCGCGGCGGTGCGCGGCCAGCAGGCGCGACACGCACAGCACCAGTGGCAGCGGGACGTCGAGGATGACACGATAGGACAGCACGCGGAGCCTCCGGGCAGGTACGGATCTTGTGGTGAGACCTCTTGTACCGGGGGCTCCGCGCCTTCCCGGGGATCTCCTGTTATGTCCGCGCGCCTGCCCGCACCGGCCCGGATGGGCGTTAAGTCGCGAATGCCGTGTTCACCCTTGCTGAGAAAACCTCACTACATCGGGGAGTCGTTCGGGCGGTTCTTTCTGTCCTAATGGGCAAAACCTACTTCCGGTGGCGCGTGGTTTTATATACTTATCCAAACCGACAGATGTGATCGGCAGATGGGGCATCATGGCTAATACGGGAAGCAACGGGGACGGCAACTTCTCCCGCTGGAAGACCTTCGCACCGCAGGACAGGAAAGGTAGGCGAATAGCGATTGCCGCGTGCGAATTCCTGGCACTCGTTGCTTGTGTCGCCGTAGTTGTTGTGGTGTTCCGGCCGGGGCATTCACAAACGTCTGCTGACTCTGCCGTCCGCTCGCTGACACGGGCGCAAAATCAAGACGCCACGCCTTTCCCCGAATATTCGGTACCACCGTCAGCGCATCCGGCGGTCCCTCCGGTATTCCCTGGAATACGCGCGCAGACCAACCCGAAAAGCGCTCACCAGTCGGGTTCGGCTGGCCACGGGCCCGCAGCGCCGGCGGCGGGTGACCCGGAGGGCAGCCAGGACCGATCCGGTTCCCCATCGGGTCCTTCTCACACAGGGTCGCCGTCATCGAACCACAGCGACACATCAAAGTCGTCAGCCACATCAAAGTCGTCAGCCACATCGAACTCCCCGGCGAAGCCGTCGCCGTCGCCGTCGCCGTCGCCGTCGCCGTCGCCGTCGCCGTCGCCGTCGGTAATCGAGGTGACTGGCCAGGTCAGCTGCACGTCGGGTGCGAAACCAGTCGGGATCTGGGTCCAGACGGAGGACTCCAGTGATTCCGGCTGGGCGGATTGGCACGGGGTGGGCAATGGGGAGAACGCGGACTACTGGTATTTCATGCGAGCTGGGCAGTCATACCAACTTAGCGTTGGCTGTGGCGGATCGCCTCAGTCGTGGGCGGTCGCGACATACACCCCGAACGTAACCGGGACGCATAATTCCTTCACCTGCGACGATAAGAAGGGTCGTGGCTACACGTTCTGCGTCCTGCGCTGAAAGTTTGCCAAATCGAACAGTGAGCCTTTTTCATCCATGCCGTAACTGAACCACTGCGGTCAGTGTTGATATCGTTGTCGTGACGGAAACGCCACGTTACGGTCACTGCACGGCGTGTTGCCCCCGGGAAATGGCGAAGCCCCTGGTATTTGAGGCGGTTACCACACCAGCTTCATCCACCCAGGGGCTTCTTCATGCTGTTTTACCGTGCCGCACTGCCGCTGTCATCCAGGACGCTCAACTACACAGCGGGGATCATCCGCCGGCACCGGGCGGCGATCGGCTCGCCGTGGCGGAAGCTCACCCCCGGCCAGCAGGCCCTCCTCGTCCTGGTTTACCCGCGCAAGGGCGAGACGTTCGCCCTGCTGGCCGCCGGGTTCGAGGTCAGCACCACCACCGCGTGGCGGTACGTGAACGAGACCGTTGACCTGCTCGCCGCCCGCGCCCCGAAACTGGGGAAGGCCGTCCGCGACGCGAAGAATGCCGGCAACGCCTACGTAATAGTCGACGGCACCCTGATACCAATCGACCGGGTGGCAAAGGACCGGCCGTTCTACTCCGGAAAGCACAAGCGCCACGGCATGAACCTGAAGGTCATCGCTAGTCCCGACGGCGACCTGCTGTGGGTGTCGGGCGCGCTGCCCGGATCGGTCCACGACAAGAAGGCCGAGTGGATCTGGGGCGTCATCGCCGAACTGGAGGCCGCCGGGCTGATCACCCTGGCCGACAAGGGCTACCAGGGCAGCACCTGGGCGAAGACCCCGCACAAGGGCAAGAACAAGCCCCAATCCCAGAAAGAGGCCAACCGCGCCCACGCGAAACTCCGCGCCCCCGGCGAGCGCGCAAACGCGCAGCTCAAGGTATGGAAGATCCTCAGCAAGCTCCGCTGCCGCCCATGGCGCGCGGGGGAAATCGCCAAGGCCATCCACGCATTTGCAGCTCCGCGAGGCATAACCGGGATGTAGGGTCGGGGACTGGCGCGGTGGCTTGCTGGCTTTAGGGCCTGGGGCCTTCGTGGCCGCCGGTTTCCCGGTCGGTTGCGCCACCCCAGTGTCCTTGGCCAGGTCTGCTCCGTTTCCAGTCCCCGCCACCTCGAACCGTGCATGCGGTTCTCCCGCACACGGCTCACCGACGCCGTTCACCGCCGGCATTCGGCTTTCCCCGCCAGGGCTTT
>Ga0335072_10017107_pt1 | contig 10262 bp, 14 predicted proteins | sample Lox_Sample_21_FD_206725 | JGI IMG/M metagenome (GOLD analysis project Ga0335072, IMG submission 206725) | Soil microbial communities from Loxahatchee National Wildlife Refuge, Florida, United States - Lox_Sample_2.1 | ecosystem: Environmental > Terrestrial > Soil > Wetlands | place: USA...
CTATACTCGACTATCTTTTTACCTTATATGCATATTCGTTCATTAGATCTCTACGATGCTGGCAGTATTGCATCTGCTACTTTTTCTACACTCGCATTTCTTCCCAGCACGCACACCTCTGCCCTTTCAGTCTATTTCCGCACTCTCGCTCCCACCTCCACTCCACCCTATACGACTTTCCACACGACCCTTCTCTCCATCCACAGTACCCTAATAGCACTTCTCATCTCCCTATCTCGCCCCACGTCTCTCATATCTTCCATCACCCAATCTACAAAATCTCTCTCCCGGAACTACAACTCCCTCTCTCGGTCCACCCGTTGGCCCCTAGGATTGCTGGATGACACGAGACAGCGCATTGATAGGGAGAAGGAGGAGAAAGTCCGGAAGGGAGAGGAAGAGAGGGAAGAGCTGGGGAAGGAGCTAAGGTATACACAGCAAATTGTCGCGAGTGAGTTAGCGGGGTGGCAGGAGTGGAGGGCTAGGGAGGCGAGGCGGGCCGTGAGAGATCTGGTGAGAGGGATGGTAGTGCGAGAACGCGCGAGACTAGAGGGTATGGAAAGGGCGTTACGCCGACTGAGGGTTGAGGATTCGGACGCAGTGGTAGCGCCAGTGTCTACACTAGCGACAGCCCCATTGCCTCACCCTATAGGGATTGATGCAAGGCCACAATTATCTTCTGGCAACATGGATCTCATTATGTAAAAACGACGGGAATTTAATGGGCTGGGTTGAGCGATCACAGCTCTGTATAGATAGACTGCTGTTAACAGGGATCTCCTGTACACTGCATAGGTTTCTGGAATGAGGCATATTTATATAGATCCACTTGCTAGGTAGGGAGAATGAAAACCCATGATAATTGAATAGATGCTTTTCCAGAATCAAAGTTCAAAATGATTCTTATAAAAGAATCCATGCTCGCGAAGCGGCTGCGTCACACCGTATGAACCTCACCGACCCAGCACAGCGCCTTCCTACGCAAACCTTTCTCACTATATGGCATTAAGACATAGCGGCTTCTACCTTATGACTTCCCGAGCAGAGAAGACTCTTAGGAGCATCTAGCATACAATAACATGAGATTAGTAGTTTCTCGATCTTTTTTTCAAGCCTGTCCGGTTATTTAAAAATGGCTTGAGCAGTATAATAGCCCAGTTTCAATGAAAATAACTCCTTACGAAGGAAAATAGAAGGAAAAACTCATGTTATTCACAGTTCAAACTAGGATATTCAGTCGGCACTCTCCTTCCTATTTGCCCGTCTTACCACCTTAACACCCCTGACTCACTCGGCAGCCTCAACAAGCTGCACAGCCTTCCCTTCTCGTATGTCATCAATCATTTCCTACGTCTATATATCGTCTCTTTCCCCATGGAAAATTTTCTGAACTCTGACTGCATTATATTTCTCTTGTCCCCATCCCTCAAACCTATCACACAATTATGGCCCCCAAAGTCACAAAGCCAAAGCACACACCCAAAGCCAAGGCAAAAGCAAAGGCCGCTCCACTGGTCCCTTCAAGCACCTCCCAACTCACCTCCTCCAACACTCCCGACCCGCTCTTCTTCTACGGCCACGCCTCGGGCCCATATGCCTACCTCTCCCAGCACTATCCTTGCACCTTCACCGCCCCTCCACAGGGATAGGTTCCTTCTATTTGCGATTTTTCAAGAGACAAACACGGCCACGAGATTGATGGAAAAAGCTGTAGCTATAAAGCTCATGATTAAACTCATATATAAACTCTCACATAGAACTTTTGCACGCCTCCTTCACCAACTTCCAAATCTCTTGCCACAAGATCAAATAGCCATCCCAATCTGCTTCAACCGCCGCATAATAGGGTTGGCATCCATAAACGTCTTCAGCACACTCGCCGCCAGCCCCTCAAATCCAGCAAACCCAGTCCCTTCCCCTCCATCCACAGGCTCCAACTCAATCGTACTAAACTCCGCCACCTCAATAGCCTTCTCGTCGGGATCGTCTCTGAAGATCGTCACGCTAACAGACTCATACATAACCACCCTCCTCCCACTCCCATCCTCCATCTCCACATCCCACACGCGCTTCAAATCACGCCTGAACGTCTTAAGGCGCTGGCTCCGCATCTCCATCATACCTACGATCGTCTCCGCGAACGTCGGCTCACCGCCGTTGATGATGAAGGTCGCGTCCGGGGCTAGGTATTGCCCGAGCGGGTCGGCGCTTGGGTTGAGAGAGTCCATGGCGGGGAGGAAAGCTTTTAGGAAGCGTAGGCCGGGCGAGGCGGTGGAGGGGATGGTGTGGTGGGGGCCGGTGTGGATGTGGGCTTTTGCCATTGCTGGTTGACAGAAGATCAGATTTAGGTCCTGCGATTTGACTTTGGCTTATATGTGATTTGATATTGACGTAACACAAGTCGCTGAGACTGAGGTCGGTTATATTTCGTGCGAAAGACGAGGTAGAGACGAAAATTTTTTCTTTCCCCCGGTGAAAGATCTTAATTAAATATCTTACGGAGTAATACTATAGCCCGTGACGACCTTCCCGTCCACACAGGGCTCCCGTCCCGCATCCTCGGGTTCTCGGGTCCTCGGGATGAGATAGCGAAATGCGTTATCGAACCACAGTGCTGGGTCAGGTACCGTGCGCACCATCTTTCGGCCTCGCTGAGGTTGGGACCTGCGTATGACTAGAGGGCCACAGTGTCCGTGCGCTGATAGGTGCTGGACGCGCGGCCTGAAAAGATGCTGCTTACAGAAATCATGCAAGAGCAAATAAATGATAATCTACAACGTCAAATCATACTGTAGCATAGTGCATAACAGGACTACATAAACCCCCAAATCTACTTTACGCTGTTCATACCAAACCAATATTTGGTTACCAATGAATAGTAGTCTCATGAATAATCGTTTCGCCATCGATCTCCTGAGAAGCGCTCAGACGAGCCGTCCGCTTCTCAAAATCTTGTGTCACACCAGCCATACATACTCTGTTCTTCTCAGGCACGAAATCCCCAGTCTGAAGTCCTTCTTCCTCAATAGTCATATGCCAAAATCCGATCCCTGCCGCTAACGAACTGTCCCACGTGCCTTCTCGTCTTGGGTTTGCCTGCAGTAACTCGATGGCTTTTCGCCGTATTCCCCAATTGCGGCATTTGATGGCGACGACAAGTAGAGGGAGGACAATGTTGGGGTCAAATATGAAGACCGCCTTTCCTGCTGAGTGAGCGAGAGATGGATGGGCTAGTAAAGTCTCCGCAAGGGCGACAATCTCAGTAAATTCCGGGAGGAATTGATCAAAAAGACACTCCTCATGAAATTTCAACCCAACCAGTAGTATGAATAATAGTTTTTCGTGTAATTTCATAAGTAATGCTGGAAGCAGTTCCATTTGCCCCTCACTTGATCTCGAGCGATCCATAATTGGCTGGAATGCGGTGGCCCATCGCTTGAGTTCGCCCGAGTAACTTTCCACTTCAATATGTCCAGGGCCCAAGACAACATTGAGGTGCCGGTTTGGGAAGGTTGTTTTTATGTTAGTTGGTCCAAGGCGTGATTGTTTGTGATAGCGATGGACCACCTTCTTAGACTCCATCCATTTTATGAAATGCATTATTCGTTTCCTGACCACACAGAAATAGACACCAGCTTCCTCAAGATCGCCGAAGGACTGAGGCATGCGCTCAACTGTTTCAAGGCCTTCCAGGCTTTGTTCACGATGAAAGTCACCCGATCTTCGGTCGAAAAATTGCATGGCTGCGACTTCTAGCCGCATGAATGAATGAAATAACCTGTTGTCTATAACGTCCGGATTGGGGGATCTCAATCCCGACATATGCTTGGCAATATGTTGCTTATTTAGCCAATCTTGCATTATGCTAAGTCCAGCATTAATTTGACCCAAAGCATTTTCATGGTGACCATGAAAACTTTCGAAGCAGATGGTCAAAAGACAAGATATCAAGGCCATCCTGATATTATCCTTTCTGTTCATAATGGCGTCCCTCATCTGTCGGACTGCTTTCCCATACTGCTGTAGAGCAAACACGTGATGAGGATCTAAGATCAGTCAACCTTACTCTTCACAATACGTCCGGGGAGAATTTTATTGAAATAAGATCAGAGACTGATGATAAGAAGGGATATTATTGATGACTGACTTTGGGTGGATGCATCGTTAATATCTGGCAGTGCTTTGACACTTCTCATACCAGGCCGAGACACTTCCATAGCCTTGCTCAGTGCCGCAATTGCAATTATTGTACGGCGCACAAATGGTTCCTCGTGGCATGCCTGGAGAAATGCATAAGTCCATGTGCCGTCGCCAAAGCCCTATTTGAAAATAAGTCCACCGACTCCCGGTACCATTCCCTCAATGTGCTTACCCCTGACAATTGATGTGCGGTGTTACTGCAATAGAATCTAAAGTACTGCACTTCCTGCTCACTCTCGAAGATAGTCATAGATGGGGAATGTATTATAGTAGGAGATACAAGATTATCTGCCGTTATGTTGGGGTAGACTTGACCAGAAGGAATCTTTATCAGCGATTGATCCAGGAAAGTATTCGGGCCGCCATCTCTGATAATAAGACTCTGGTGGCCTGGGCCTCCTTGTCTGCCACTAAACGTCTGATCTGACCACGCGCTATTCGAGGACTTTTGAGGGCATATTTGAACAGCACCCGACACTTTCGGGACTAACAAACGCCTTGGAACTAATTGCGAAGCTTTATAGCTCGGAAATTCATATCCATCGCAGGCACAGCCAAAGTTTTGGCATCGGAGGCATTCTGGCTTCGTTTCGTCACACTTGACTCGACGTTTCCTGCCAGGAGAAATCATGAATTAGCGATTTGGGTGCCTCTCATGGTGAATGAAGAGGAGAAATACGGGAAACTAACTCACTTACAAGTGATACAACCAGACTTAACCTTGGGTTTACTGGCCCGGTGTATCTTTGGTCTCGAGGATGACGGAGTGTCAGCCATCATAGCCTCACTCAAGGATGAAGCATCGTCCACGTCGCTAGCCTATCGACCCTTGGCGCATTGAAGCGCGAGCTTAGGAGCTATCCCAATCTGCAATGCGCAAATGAAGTGTAGTTGACGAGTTTCTGCATCGTGAGCGGACTTGTAGGGTGATGTTGGAGCTTACTGTATTTCAGGGAGACTGGAATCTGTCATCATTGGTCGATTTTACGAACTTCAAGACGAAGGGCGCCACGAACGAAGACTAATCGCAAACCAAAGAACCTTATGACCTAAGGCAAAAGAATAAGGCATCAGTGCTTTAAGTTTACATCAGGCGATGGAATCAACAACAAATAGCGAGAACAAGTTTTTCGACGAGTCTCGGGACAGTCCCCCCCCCCACAGTCCGTTCGGACTGTCCCGTATATTCTGCCGTATACTCGCCACAGCGCCACATCTCGATACTGGACAGTTGAACATAAGTTTTATATAGTTATATATATATAGGGAACCAAGTAAAGTTATTCTACAAGCTCAAACTCATTTTTTAACTGTGAAGTCTCTATATTCCTCCTTTTCTTAGCGTTCAAGGCCCTGGCCTTGCCTTTAGCCCCAGGAGCAGGTATGAGGCCGTGGTCAATCTGCCACTGCTGTGACTGGACAGTCCTAGAGGCCTTTTTGACACGGCTAGAGCGACGAGGCTCGCCGTCTGAGATCCCAGAGATCTCACTGTCAGACGAGATCTCAAGAGGCTGAACCTGGCTCCCAGGCTCAGCCTCTTGCTGGTTGTCAGACAGCTCTAACGAAGAGACTTCCTCTAGCTGGTGAAGATCAGCAGGAGGTTGATCTTCATCAGTATCCAAGTGCGACAGCTAGCTGAGCTGGACCTGTAGCTGTGTATCAGCTACCCATTTAGCAGCCAATATCTCTGCCTCTTCTCTTCTCTCTTCTTCTTGTGCCTCAATTGCTATATCGGCTGTTGCAAGTGCAGCAGCTTCTCGCTCATCCCGTCTTCGCTGCTGTGAGGCATCCCGTTCCCTCTCTTCTGCAACTTCAAGCCCTGTCATAGCCCGTCGCTTTCCTTTTCTATATATAAGAGGTGTTTCCTCAACTAGTAGTACTAGTAGAGTTGCAGGGAACTCCTTCCAGCTGGCCAGCATCTTCTCCTATTATGCAAGAAGGCTTTCAGCGCCTTTTGCAAACAAGTTTGCAAAAGCCTCTGCCATCCTAGGTGGCAGGCTCTTAAGCTTGTTGAGGACAGCGAGTGCTAAGTCCTCAGCCATTCGCAGTCTACGACCTACATACCAATTGCCAGCATAACAATCAGCAAGGCTTAGTCTAGGAGCTGCCTCTTGCTCTAGGTCCTATGTTATAACCTAGCAGTCATGCAAAACTGCTAGCCCATCAAAGTGCCAGCGAGGATGGAAGAGTGAGAGCGGCAACAGGCAGCCCTCCACTAAGCTGGCGTACATCTAATACCTGCAGGGCAGGCTATACCTTGCTAGCAACTTGCAGCTAAAACTGCAGCCTTTCTCAAGGTTAAAGTCAAACTCTTCTTCCTTTCCTTCTTCAATTTCATCTGCCATCTTCTTCGTAGCAGACCACTTTCTACTTGAAAGATTAAGTGCGTAATATGTAATTTTCTTTTTAATAGCAGCAAAAGCTTCTCTATTAAGGATTTGTAGCATAGTCCGCTGCTACTAATTGATCTTAGCATCGTACTAACGCCCTAACTCTACAGTCTGCTTAATGATAGTTCGAATAGCTGCTGAGATTAGCATATTCTTATTCAATTAAGCCTTTACCACGTTGTAGTAAGACTTGTTGTGCTATATTGTATAAACACTAAGATTTAAGTAAGTTTGAGTATATGCTTAATAGAACTAATACTCTTTTAGCTAATAGTAACTTTGAATATACTCAGCTTCTTCATTATACAAAGCTGTTAACAGCTTTGCACGGCATTCATTAAGGTCCTTAATAGAAGGCGCTTTCACCTAGTTCTAGATTATTAAGATAAGTTTATCCCTTCTCTCCTTCTTATACCGTCCAACAGCAACTAACCTTCTTTTAATAGCTTGAACAGCATGCCATTTGCAAAGCTGTAAGAAGACACGTTGTAGAGCCCTAAGAGCTTTATAGACAACAACCTCAGCAGCTTCTAGCAGCTCCTCGTCTCTTTTTAAAGGGCAAACTAAAGCTTTATTGATAATCTCAGTTAGACTAAGATTAACAGCAGCTTTTGCTGTACAAGCAGCTCTAAGGCCTTTAGAGAAGTCTCCAACAATAACTGCAGCTTCAAGGCAGTTATAGAAGGCTAAATCACTTAGTTGATTAGCAACAAACTTAAAAGAAGCTGCTAATTTTAAAGTAATATAGCAGTATGCAAATGGAAATGTCTTCCCACAGTTGTTAATGCTAACTATAACACTTAAGGGGAGCTTTAAGCTGTTAGTGTTAAAAGTAGCATCTGTTTCGTATATAAAGCTACTTATAAACTGTCAAGTCATCTTGATCTGTTCTAGTAACATCTAGAATAGATCTTTAATAACTCGACCATCTCGTTCTCTATTAGAATCCACTGTATACTCTGCACGATAGCGGACGTGGACCTCTTCAGCTTTAAGGAGTTGGAGTATATACTCTAGCTCCTCTTGCCTTGTAAGTGTGCCCTTTCCTTCCTTCCTTTGCAAATTGTAGAACTGTTTCTTGCCAATCTCAGGTAGACGATCCTTTTTAAGAAGGGCTGCATGTTCTTTGTACCCAATAACACTACAGTGGGTAGTAGCAGCTGCAAGTGCAGCTGCATAACCTGGCATCTTGTCTTAGTGCTAGTGGAAGGAGAATGGATTAGGATTCGGGGCGTGGTTGTGCTCAAGATGCTTGCTCCAAATAATCCAGCTTCTAAGATTCTTAGAATAGCTGATGACGATAGAGAACTTGCAGCCATTCGTCTGCGTTCGCGTGTTAGTTCGCTGCCGATCTTCTTCAGCAATCTTGCGAGTGTTCCTAGTCTCGTTTTTGTGGTGTACGCAGTCAAGGTACTATCGAATAACCTGTCCGTTCTTCGTTTTCGCTGACTCTTTAACTAGGGCAAAGCCTTTCGTAAAGGCCCAGTCCTAGAGACGGACAAACGCTGCTTCTCTCGACTTAGTAGGCTCTCGTTCTTTAGGGTTGCAGCGGTGGGCAGGTGGCAGGGCAGCGACGGCGGCAGCGAGCTGAGCTGCAAGCTCTGCAGTCACAGTCTCACTCGCAGTCTCAGTAAAGGTAGGCTCCATGATAATGAATTAAATTGAACTATGCTAACCATCTACAACTATAGGAGCAGCAGCTATATGAGCGCCAGCGACATCGAAGAAGCGGTGAAGCATAACCTAATGTAAATTATGAGGCTGGTGCTGCACCGACGCTTTACCCAAACTGCTAGCGGTGTGGACGGGAAGCCCCGGGACAGTCCGAACGGACTGTGGGGGGGGGACTGTCCCGAGACTCGTCGCAAGTTTTTGAAAGGACGGCCTTTGCCACAAGAGCAATATCAATAGTATCCACGGTGCAGTTAGTAGGAAATAGCAGGGCAGGCTAAGCGAGGGGTTTACATTGACGTGACTCGAACATTACTCTATATTATTGTCCGTAAGGCGGTCTAAGTAATCATAAATTAACTAATAACGTTTTACTAGCCGGGCACCTATGTAAAACAGTTTCGTGGTATGATGCACTGTGAGAAACTGCCTAGTAACACCTAAAAACTCAAATCAGTACCTGTACGATAGAAACCCAGAGAAGTTCAATATAATCACCTAACTTTACATATAAACTTTATCTCTATATGTGTAAATATATAATATTGATGTTCAAGCTTGAAATTTCGTAAGGATTAGGGTAAACGTGCACGGACCAGGTCAAAACCTACGCCATAGTATGGGCGTGGGCGTAGCACTCTTCAATTAAGTTACTGTTTGGCTAGTAAGCAAATTCTTAGCGAGCCCAAGTCACACAGGGGGGGCCGATGACTGATTTGTTCTCAAGGGCTTAGATCCATCTTTTAGCCATCTATCTATTTCTATTTATATATCCAATATCAAGACTCTTCTCTTATCTATCTTATTTGTCCACATTAGCAATATTGTTGTAAATTATCACGAGACAGCGCGCCACCTTCGTGTTGAGTCATACGTGCATTGCGGGAATATCGTTCCGCGTCGCGACTCAAGACTTCTGATTGGCTAATGCTGCTGCATAAAGAGGTGGTCGGCGTCGTCATGGGTGCATGATACAGAACGAAGTCTTGTTTTCAATTGAGATAAGTGGCTGATTTGGTATAGTGGGCTTGAGGATCGCTGGACCTGTTGGAGATTATGGAATGACGGTGGGAAGAATGAAACAAGCATAAAGGTGGGCAAGTTGCCTATCGAATTAAGACAGAAATCTCTACGATAATTCTTATCTTCACGAACAATTAGTTACTAAGACTCTAGTCCTTCTCGATTCTATCTATCAAACACTGCAACTCTCTAACAAAAAGACATGTCTGAAAACGCCTCTGAAGCCCAGAAATGGAAGGCTCCTCCTGTTGGGACTCCGTGCTGGTTTGAAATTCCAGCCGCCGATGTTCCGTCGTGCAAGGTAATTTGTTTGCCATCTTCTTGCAAATGGGCAACTGAAGCAACGACCACAGAAATTTTACTCCGAACTTTTCCCGTCATGGAGCTTTAAGCCTGCTACCAAGAAGAATTCTGAGGATAAGATTGCTATGTGGAGCTTCGCTGGGCCTTCTGGTAAGCCACCGATTTGCCGTTTACCATGCGGCAAGATCTTGTCTACTCATTAATCAGTTCTCCACTTTTGACCGCATTTTCATGAATCAACACGCCTAATTTTCTCCTTGTATAGGTTTGACCGGAGGTATTATTCAGGTACCTGCCGAGTGCAAGAAGCACGAGCAGAAAATGGGGACTGGATTCACGATCTATCACTTTGTAGAGTCAATCGAAAATGTAAGTTCCTATGTTTGTGTGGGAAAGGGATTTTCCTACTGTGGCTTTCATCCACTAACCAACTCACAGACTAAAAAAATAATTGAAGAGCTCGGTGGTACGACTGAAAGTGACAAGGAGCCAGTGGGAGAGTTTGGATGGTATATGTATTTCAAGGACGTTGCCGGCAACAGGTTTAGTATTTGTGAGCGTAAGAAGTAGACGGAGAGTACTCCCTGATACTAAGACGGCCTTCTGTTCAAAAGCACTTGTTTGGTCCGTTTCCGCTATGGAATGCGAATTTTGAATTGATTTGCTGTTATGTGT
>Ga0335072_10017108_pt1 | contig 10261 bp, 8 predicted proteins | sample Lox_Sample_21_FD_206725 | JGI IMG/M metagenome (GOLD analysis project Ga0335072, IMG submission 206725) | Soil microbial communities from Loxahatchee National Wildlife Refuge, Florida, United States - Lox_Sample_2.1 | ecosystem: Environmental > Terrestrial > Soil > Wetlands | place: USA: Florida...
TATGGTGACAGGCGAGACTGCGATTACGAGGTCTAAGGATAACCGAAGTTCTCATGATTAATCACTCTTACACTTTGGGATTAGGGATCGTAGTTCAGTCTAGGTTGTTATTGAAGTTCTAAAATGATTGGACAAAATCCTTGCAGGTCACGTGTAGAAAATGGCATTAACAATTCACGTGCTCTATTGTACATATCTATTTTCCGGTTTTTATAACCACAGCGCACCTTCGGACGCTTTGCAACTTGAAGAGACCTTTCATTCGACTCTTAAGCTTTGGAGTCGTGCTTCTGTGGCAATCACCTGTTCCCACTGTTAGTAGTCGTACTCTGCATACGAATGTGGTGACTTACATCTAGCGCCTGCTGTACTTCCAACACTTTCCTAACCTCTGCAATCCAATCCTTACTCAAGGTCTTAGCCCAACCACTCAGCCCATTCATCTCCCTTGCCGCTTCATCAAGGTTTCCCTCTTCTAGGAAAGTTTCGGTTCTCGTCAGAATACTCTCTACATCATCTCCTGTCGCCAGGCCCTTCTTCTTGAACAAAAGTTTACTTAGCAGGTAACTGGAAGCATGACTAGCTATTCCAGCTTCTTCTGGAAGTAGAGAAGCCTTACGGACTTCGCCCGCCACCCGACGGAAACGATCGATGAGTTGCGCGGAGTTAGGAATTCCCTGTTGATAAGCCGCAGGGTTGATAGATGCTATCGCAGCGTTGACAACTAAGTCATCCGCCGCAATTTCTTTCAGTGCCGCAAGCTCGCGGATGAAAGGTCGAGGTGTCTGAGCCTTTTCAAGATTAGCACGGACGGCTTCGACTGCGACATGTAGATGTTGCGTTTTGAGATTTGTATCAATAACCGAGTTCCAGTCCGTAGCCAACTTTTCCAATTCATCAACAGTGCTTGCTAAATCCGACAGCTTGCCTAGGCGGCTGTTCCGCTCTTCTTCTACGCGGTCTTTAACTTCTGCAATGAATTTACGCTTCATTTCGACTGCTTGCTCTAATAGCTCATTATGAAGACGCTGTTCGTTAACTTGCTTTGCTTGCTCAACTTCAACTTTGAGCTTTTGTTCATAGGCCTGCTGAAGCTTTTGGCGCTCTTGTTCGTACTCGTCTTTCCACCGAGCTTCTTGCTCGTGCATCTCACTCTCGATGCGGCGAACAAGTTCCTTGGCAGCTCGATCAAAGTCTTCATGAGATGACTTGACTTTCTCATCTGCTTCTTTGGCTGCAGCAGTCTTGAGTTCCTTGATCTTACTGCCTACTTTCGTAAGTTCCGACTTGGCCTTACCTATGGTAGATGAAAACCTGGCGTCGGCATTATCTGCGTTGACGACTAGGATTATATCATTGAAGATTTTGACAAGATCCTGAACGACAGGTTCTTCGGCATCTTTGATACTGATCGGTTCGATAGGTGTAACCTCAGCGGGGAATATTGATGGCTCGTCGACTTCTGGGAATTTGGAGGATTCCTTGGCTGCGGGAGCGGGAGTCACGTCCTTGTTCGGAGTAACCTCACTCTTAGCTATCTCTACGACCAGCTTTGGTTCCTTCAGAGATTCTTTTGGAGGCTCTTGCGGGGGCTCGGGTTTCGTATCCGCTGGTGGAGCAGATTTTGTCGTTCCGGCATCCTTCTTGCCATTCTCTTTAACCTTTATCTGTTCTGATGGCTTTGCCTCGGCCGGTGAATGAATGGCTTCTCCAGGTTTCTTCTCAGTCGGTTGTAGAGCATTGGAATGCTTGCCATCGGAAGTCTTCTCGGCATCGCTAACTTTCCATGACACTCCACTCTGGCTAGGAATGGTGACTTGGCTCCCCGTGTCCCTCGACTTCCGATGGCGGTTGATGATAGTCGGGAAACGTTTCTTGAAGTCCCTCTCTTCGAAGTAAAGGACAGCTTCTTCGCCGAAGGGTATATACTCGGTGAAGAAGTCATGGAAGTTATCGTTGACCCGAGAATAGTACACTCCTCCTCCGAAGCCAGCAAGTGACAGGAACAGTAATGTGGCAAAAAGCCTTCTGGAGAATTTTCGTGGCTTCTTTGCCGGAGGTGGCGGCGGAGGAGGTGTCGCTGTAGTTGTCGATGAAGGTGGAGTAGAACCTGAGCCGACGGATGTAATAGGCGTAGTCTGAACGTTGCTGGCTGGTAGATGAGGTGGCACAAGAGGGGCCTTGTTGGGTGGGATGGTAGCATCAGTAGTGGGTGTCTTGGGCGAGGATGACGGTTTTGTCACTGAGGAGCTGGTAGAAGTCGCTATAGGGCCGGGCGGAGCGGGCTCATTTGTTGCAGCACTCGCAGATCCAGGAAGCACAACGGGTTTTGAGTCACTGGTGCTGGGCTTAGGGATGTCGGCAAAAGCTCTCTATAGATCGATGAAGTCATTAGTATCAAACCGAGCCAGCAATTGCGAATAGTTGAAGCTATCATACCTGTGTTGTAAAAGGGCCACCAGCCTGCTCAATGTGCCATTGACGCCCTACCCTGGTCGCAAGCGAGCCATGGCCGACTGTCCTCGACGACCGCAAAGAGGCTCGCAGCATGACGGCCTGCGTTGGTCGTTTGCAAGCTGTTGAGGCGATGATGTTCACGCGTGGTTTGGCAGAAAATGCTGTTCGGGCTTCTGACGCGGGCCGGAGAAATTGCCGAGTATCAAGTGTCATTCTGCCGACATGATTACATGAGGCAAAATTGTTCTTAATTTCATGGAGTCTACAAGTCAATTTAAGTACTTAAGTGGAACAGCTCAAGATTTCATAATTAATGTGAAATGCAGCGGGCATTTAACGTTACTCTATTGGCATGTTATACATTGCAAACGCCCGAAACTGTTGAAGTGCCTCTCGCGCCTCGAATAACCCAGCAGCACAGCCATTGTTACGAACTACAGGAGAAACTAAGTATTAAAGCCTCTTCTTCATAGAGACATATCGAATGCAGTTGAAGTCGCTTGATTCGAGCAACCCCAGAGCATTAAATAAGAGGTATCCACAGCGTCGAAGTATCTCCTTGAAGCCCGAATGACATCAGCTGCCACCTTAAACATCTCCATTATTGCCCAGCTTCGCATAATTATTCTAACAGGTGCATGGTCCGCCGGCTTGCGTGCCGGGCGCTTCCGGTCGAAGAACAACACCAGGTCGAGGGCCTGATCGCGGATTCCTCGGTCCTGCTTGGTCCAGGGGAAGCTTCTTCGCAATCGCTGTGAATAGCTCACGAACATTCTCCGAAGTTTTTGCTGAAGTCTCGAAGAACAGTAGTCCAGCTTCCTTTGCATATGCCTCGGCGTCAGCTGTTGTGATAGCACGCTTGTCCGGTTGTTCAGCCACAAGATCGAGTTTATTGCCAGCCAGAGCAATAATGATATTTTCATTGGCTTGTCGCTGGAGTTCCTTGACCCACGCCTTGGCCTTGTCGAGGGAAGACTATAAACACACACATATATTAGCAAGGCTTATCGAGGATATGACTACAACTGTCAACTCACAGCTTGTGTAATATCGTAGACAACAACGGCGCAGTTCGCGTTCCGGTAGTACATGGGCGCAAGTGATTTATATCTTTCCTGGCCAGCTGTATCCCATATCTCAAACTTTACTGTTGTGTTCTCGTCCAAAGAAATAGTCTGGGTTAGAAAAGCTGCGCCGATCGTCGACTCCCGATAGTCATCGAATTGATCCTATGATAGCAAGTCAGTCAGAAAATCACATAAAACCCCTTGAATTTAAGCAGAGCCACCTACTTTGACGAAACGTAGGACCAGGGAGCTCTAATACCAAGATTAGTATATCTTAATGCAGCATTCTCAAGAAGCAGATCTAGTCACCTTTCCTACGGCGGACTCTCCTTCAAGCATACATTAGCTACATATCAACCTTGCACAAATAGTATCTGGGACATACCTAGCAACACGAGTTTGAATTGTGCAAATCGCGAATTTCCTGGCCTGGTGCCTATTGGGGCTCTGGCAGCCATGATGGGGAGACAAAGGACAGCGCCGGAAGGAGGTTCGGTCTAAGTTAAGGGCAGATGTTGGTGTTTGCAATGAACGGGCGTGTGAGCGAGGATATATCGTTGGACTGTTCGCAGATTCACTTGGTTCTTGAAGCTTTTGAAAAGTAGAGGTGACGACGGCACGGCTCAAAAGGCTAAGGCTTGTCGGGGCCAATGTGGCGCATTTACTGCTTTTCACGTGACCATCTTAGCCACAACTGCGTAATCATCAATATATTGGAGATAATGAGGCTGAGAAATCTGGAGAGGCTCTGGTGTTTGATTGCGACAGGATATGCTAGGAACAAACGGAAAACCTTGATAGGACTTCACCGGTCCAGCATTTGATGAGCGACCGTGAGAAGTAGGTTAAGATATCTTGTGGTAATCAATTTAACTCTCAAGCCCCATCAATATGGCCAGCATTCTCCCTTTCCGGGATATCAACGTGCACACATCATCTTCTCACTATGCATTCACATCGCCATCTTCGCCTTCAGCACCGACACTGGTCGTTGATCGGCCAACAGGAGACATCCGTCTTAATGATGGAGCTTTGCTGGGAGGTAAAAGATCAACCATAGCTGGAATTTTGGGAATGATCAAGCTGCGATTGGGTAGGCTGGACTGCTCTCTTTTGGTCTGAGAGGGATATTTACTAATGGTCAATAGACAAATACATAATTGTCATCACGAAAGCCCAACCTATGGGTCGATTAAAGGGTCATATGGTCTACAAAGTCATTGCTACGGAATTCTTGCCATTGCGAGAGCGACCACTCCACGACGTAGACGAAGACACATATCTCTCATTACTCAAAGCGTTTATCAAGTTGGGGCCCATGTACTTCTCATATGCTTTTGATCTTACCAATGCCTTTCAACGACAAGCACAAATTGATCCTTCTCAGCCGTTATGGAAGAGGGCGGACGATCGGTTCTTCTGGAATAAATTTATCCAATCAGACTTGATAGATTTCAGGACGTCAGGAAGCAAGCAAAAACATGGACAACAATCAGGTGTAGATCCATACATTCTCCCTGTCATTTTTGGTATGCTGGAAATCAGACCAGCGCGCATCAAAACCACCCCAATGACAATTGTACTCATAACCCGACGGTCACGACACCGGGGTGGCACGAGGTATTTCTCAAGAGGGATTGATGAAGAAGGCAATGTGTCCAATTTCAATGAAACCGAGCAAATCCTTATCCTGAACGACAATGAGGCTCGAATGGGAGGGTTTGCAGGTGGTGGTGGTATGCAGAATGGCAAAGTTGGCGGCTCTAACGGACGAGAGATCCAAATAATGTCATACTTGCAGACTCGTGGAAGCGTCCCTGTCTATTGGGCTGAGATCAATACCCTGCATTACACGCCCAAGCTTCAAATTAGAGGTGTTGAGACAGCTGTCTCTGCAGCTAGGGCCCACTTTGGCGAGCAGATACGAATATACGGGGATAACTACCTAGTGAATCTCGTTAATCAAAAGGGGCGCGAAAAGGCTGTAAAGGAAGCCTATGAGACGATGGTGAAAATACTTCTGTCGTCGCCATTAGAGGGCAAACAGGCCGACCAAATTACCGACGAGAAGTTCCGCACGTTGGAGTCTCAGGTGAAGCGCTCGGAGTTTGATAGGTTGCACTACATATACTTCGATTTCCACAATGAGACAAAGGGCCTCAAGTGGCATCGTGCTCGGCTTCTGCTAGATCAGCTCCGCGATGCTCTACTGAAGCAGCAGTACTTCAGAGCGGTTGACATGCCAGCAGATGTCGAAGGCCGACTTGAAGTTCGCCTCCAACAAACTAGCGTAGTCCGCACCAACTGCATGGATTGTTTAGATCGTACGAATGTAGTGCAGAGCATGCTTGCTCGCTGGACCCTCGATCGCATGCTGACAGATATCGGTATCCTCCAGCGCGGCGAGACATTCTCCGACGACGCCGCCTTCGAGTCTGTCTTTCGCAACCTCTGGGCGGACAACGCCGACGTGGTCTCCAAATCCTATTCTGGTTCCGGGGCTCTAAAGACCGACTTCACGCGGACAGGGAAGAGGACAAAAGCCGGTGCTCTGCAAGATTTGACTAATTCTATCACAAGATATGTAAAGAACAACTTTGCAGACGGCCCGAAGCAAGATGCGTTTGATCTCTTCCTTGGTGCATATCTCCCTTCTGCCAGCAGTATCAGCAGCACTCGCGTGTACTTGGACAGGCGGCCCCTCCTTATTCAAGCCATACCCTACATCCTAGCATTCAGCATATTCTTCGTCCTCATCGGCCTATTTTCTCGACGGCTGCCCGACTCAGCCGTGCTGCCTCTCCGTGTTTTCATCCTGTTCTGGTTTGTGGTAGGGTTGTGGAGCTTTAATTTCATCTATAACAACGGGATGCTCTACGTGAGTTGCTATCCCACGTCTTTTTTTCGGTGCTTCCGGGTTGCTAATAAAGGTGCAGGTGAGCTGGCCAAAACTAATCCCCCGGCCATGGGCTACTGAGGGATACAATGAGACTATCAACAAGGTGCGGAAGGACAAGGTCGTGGGGCCTTTGGTTGCGAGACATGAGAGGGGCTTGAGCACTGCGAGATTCCTTAGTGCTGAAGAGGGGAAGAAGAGGATCGAGTGAGCTTTGCGTAATGCTGGATGCCGTTTGTTGCTTATTTCCTTGTGGGAGAAAGCGCGAATAGAGAACTTGTATGGCTAGCGATGGTCATTCTTTATCGGAATTTTGTTTGTTCTCTGAAAATTAAAGATAACCTAGATTCGGGACCGGCATAACTTTTTTGGAATTCAATTAAATCTTATTCAATGTCATCTTACTGATATTTTGTTGGTGGCTGATTCAGTCCGACTCAAAAGCTTCGTCTAGGTCACTCTCATTCTCATTCCATCTACCGCCTGATTCCTCACTGAGCTCCTCCTTTTTGGGTGCCTCCCCCTCAGACTCCTCAGTCTTCATACGTCCCCCACTCTTCTTCCTGCGTCTTGGTTTGCCGTCCAAAGCTCTCCAACCTGCCCTCCTTTTCACCTCCTTCATGAAACCATTGACATGTACCCCTCCTTCCATCTCCTCCTGACTATCTTCTTGTACTTCTTTCAGCCCTTTTTCATCGAGCTTGTGGATGTCCTTGAGGTGAGCTGATAAGTAACGCTTCTTAGAGAATCCTTGCTTGTGGCGCAAGCATCCTGGGTAAGGACAGTAATATGTTGTGTCTACTCCGGATGATGTTCTGATTTCTGCTTCGGATTTGCTGATGTCCATTTCGTTCTCTGAGCGCAGTCTGTTACGCTTAAGTCCCCTGGAAGGTCGTCGTCCAGTTTTAGGAAGCTCATCGTCACTTCCGGACCTAGCTGTGCTGTAGTTCTCTAGATTATCAAAATCTGGGATCTCGCCTGGCAGATAATCTACGATTTGGTCTTCATTTCCTGATGTCGGATTCTCCACAAAAGAGAGTATCGTCATACCCTCGCCGAACAGATTTGCACATCTTTGCGTTGCTCGTTCAATCACTTTGGGGGAAAAGCCGATTAGAGCTGCTGTACCAATTATTTCACTCCAATCACGAAGGCCAAGACGTGCTGAGCGTTTCTCTCGGGAGTGTGCTGATGTGCCTCGTTTTTGGGGACTGCCTCGTGCAGATTTAGTTGGGGAAGAGGAGACAGAGCCAGTCCGTGGTACGGTAAAGGGTATTGCCTTCTTTTGGAGCCTTGCGATTCTGACCAGCATCTCCTCATGAGATTCTCCCTCAAGCGGTACGTGAAGCTTCCGTTTGCGGCCTCTTCTTTCTTTCTTGTATGGTTCGATTGATTCGAGAGTGTCTACTGCTGATGGGGTGGGCATATGCAAGACTTTTGGGGGTCGGCCAGGCTTTAATCGTTTTGTAGATTGCTCGGGGGCTTGCTCAGTTGGAAGGGTCGAAGAAGGTAGATGTGAGGGGTCTTCATTACCACTACCATCGGCAGCCTTGCTACCACCTTCATACTCTGACTGGGACTCAGTGTGCTCAGAAGCATAATGTAAACACGTTTGTCGAGCGTTGTGCAAAGCCATCAAGAGTTCATCCAATCGTGATAAAGTGTGTCGGATGGTGGGCCTGAGCAGTCGTCTTGACCTCTCATCATCTGTCGAAACAGCGGGACGTTCTGAGATAGGCGGCTCGTTAAGAGGTGTTTCAGGGCCTTCTTTTAAGATTGAGACGTCGTCCAACCGCTCTTCGGCCTCATATGATACGTAACCCTGCATGCTATCCTGGTCTACTTGGGCGAAATTGTCTTGAGATCTATCTTCTTGAGTGCCGCGAAGAGCATCTTGCAATATTTCTTCTGTAGGTCCCTCGTCCACCATCTCAGACTCGGCTATATCCATGCCATCAGAAGCCATTTTAAGGTCAGTCTCCGTACCCTCCATTGTTCCCTCGTTGCCTTCTTGTGAACTCTCCCATTCCCGCCTTTCAAATCGATCCCTAGATATCCTCAGCGTTATGGCCATCAGTATATCCTCCAACTCGCGACTTGGCCGTTGAGGCTCCCTTCTTTTCAGAGTCCATTCATCTTCGCCGTCCCCTGGACCAATTTGCTCTCCAGTCCTAGGCACAACATCAGAGCTCAGGGGCCATGCTGTCCAGGATCTTGGTGGCACAAAATTTGTGCTACTTTCATCATCTTCTCCGGGTCTGTTACCCCGCCATCGGTTCTAAGGTTAAGAATTAGTGTCAAGTGCTTCCGATCATGGAGAGGTAAAGGGGGAAGCTCACTTTGTTTGCCCAGGGTTTCAACTTGGAGGCCGACTCTATGTCATAATGCCGTCTTTTCATAGCATGTGCATTGTACAGGTGAATTGATAGGTCTTGATCTCGGAGCTGGGTCATTGAGGTAGAGACCAGCCTCTCGTCGGCGGTAAGCATGCGCCATGTTGACCTTGGACCCTTGAATCGGTTCGGGCGATCGGATTCGGATATCTCGGAGGAAGCTACTGACTTTTCAGAGTCGTCAGCTGCATCGTCGGCACCATGTGAGGGTTCCATGTCGGCATCATGGCTTTTTGTTGCAAGCGGAGTATTCTGCCAGTCGATCAAACACTGCGTTAGGTTCACCGCTCCGGGCTAGTTCGGGAACTAGGACGCGCCCTTGGGATCGCATTTGTCAGCCTCGCGCCTTTTCTGAGAATTGTAGGCCATTCGAGAGTTTGCACCAATCGCCTTGTGAGAGAGGATGCAATGTGTCGGATAAGGGCGGCATCTGGAGGGAAATGACGTCGAAGTCTCCCCATTTTCGTCCTCACCCCATTCAAGCCTCCAAGTTCCCAAATTGGAGTGTCTCCGGGTCATTGTCATTCTATCTGCCGACCTCGGAGTTGTATTTGTCGGATGAAGGTGAAATAGTTTCTATCCCCTTTGCGCTCCACTAGTTGGTCTTAATCCGATGCACTGCTCCAAAGCCACCGACGTCGTTTCGGATTTCAATTAACTTTGCCTCGCTAGCAGGTGCCACACAATTTACAGATATTGGAGGCTTGTGCCACAAAACTTATAAAAAAATATTTTGAAATTGGGAATTAATATTCCTGGCCATCACCACCACTTAGGCATCAAAATTACCGACTTTAGAAATATGGACCAAGCCCAGCCACTTTTGTGGTCTGATAGTTCCAGCTTTGCAGGAGCCAGTAGTTCATGGAGCACTCCAAACTTAACATTTCTTGACCTACAGAATTCACCAACCGTAAGAAACTTCTCAAAGCCCTTGCCACGAAAATGAGAAGTTACTAATATATCCAAGAAGACCTCACAAAGCGAAGACGACTTTAGGCGCTCGTGGACGACGTCTCCTGTATCTAGTCTTCAAATGACCGACGCAACTTTGGATATAGGCAACCAACACGGTTCCTTGGACATTGAAAGCGCCGTGATAAGAAGGAACGAGCTCTCCAACAGCGACACTCCATTACTCAGAAGGTCTCGCCGCCCAGCCGCATCTCACGACACCCGACGGGCCCAAAATCGCGCCGCGCAGCGCGCGTATCGGCAAAGAGCAGCCTTGCACCTCAAAACGGTGGAAGATGAGTTAGCAAGTCTTAAGCAAAAGTACGGGGATTTGATGCGGCGTTATGATGAGCTAAATTGTTGGAGTAATGGTCTGTTAAATGCGCTTTTAGAGAAGGATCCTACTTGGGATGCTGCACCTGAAATGACAGTCTTGGGCGTATAGGAGATCTAATTTAGCTTTGGGGGGAAATAGGTTGGAGTATAGATTTGTA
>Ga0335072_10017112_pt1 | contig 10260 bp, 7 predicted proteins | sample Lox_Sample_21_FD_206725 | JGI IMG/M metagenome (GOLD analysis project Ga0335072, IMG submission 206725) | Soil microbial communities from Loxahatchee National Wildlife Refuge, Florida, United States - Lox_Sample_2.1 | ecosystem: Environmental > Terrestrial > Soil > Wetlands | place: USA: Florida...
AGGCCTCGTTGAGGGGCGCGGCCGAATTGTACTGCGCGAGAATTTCCTTTACCGAAAGTTCCATCGTAAATCTCCCTGCCGGAGCGGGCGGCCCGGCGAGCGGTTTTGCGTTGCGTGCGACGCTTTACACTCCGATGGCTCCGCGCAGGATCGTGAGGAACTGAGCGATGCGCGCGTCGTTTTTCTTGGGATCCGCCGGATGCGGGAAGAGGCCGGGGTCGAGCTCTTCGGTGAGCAGAGCGTCCTGAAAACGTTCCATGGTCCAGTCGAGGATCGAGACGATCATGGCGGGATCAATGTCGGAGCGGACTTCGCCGCGGGCGATGCCGAGGCGGACGAAGGCGGCGCTGCCGTAGGGATCCTCGGAGAGAAGGAAGCGGTTGATCTCGCGCTTGAGGCTGAGGTCCACGCCGTAATTTCCGAGGAGCGAGACGCGGTAGGGAATCCAGTCTTCGCGGACGAGGCGCTCGGTGCGGACGAGCCAGTAATGCAAAATTTCGAAGAAGCCTTTCTCGCGGACGGCGGCGGGGCAATCGAGATACGCGGGAAAGGACTGGACGGCTTTTTTGTAGGCTTCCAGGAAAAGGCCGGCTTTGCTGCCGAAATATTGGAAGACGGAGCCCTTGGCTACACCGAGTTCGGCGGCGAGGTCTTCGATGCGAGCGGCGTGATAGCCGTGCTCGGCGAAGTGGCGAAGAGCGGCGGCGACGATGCGGGCGCGCTTTTCCTCCAGGCGGGGAGCGCGGGGAGAGCGAGAGCGGGAGGGGAGGGGCGGCTCGATGAGTGAGGCGCGGGGCTTGGTGCGGTTTGACCCAGGGTCATTCACGGTAACTTTTCCTTGCATTCTGAATTGAGCGTGCTAAACAAAACGAATCAGAAAAGCCTCTGACTGGCGGTCATACTACACAGCGTGCCTCCACAAAGCAAGTCCTATGATGCGGTGGTCCTTGGCGGCGGGCATAACGGCCTGACGGCGGCGGCGTATCTCTCGCGCGCGGGGCTGAAGACGATCGTCGTAGAGCGGCGCGAAGTGGTGGGCGGCTGCTGCGTGACGGAGGAAATTTATCCGGGATGCCGGGCGTCGACGACGTCTTATATCGCCAGCATGCTGCGGCCGACGGTGATCCGCGATCTGGATCTGGCGGGGCACGGGCTGCGGATGGTGCCGTGCGATCCGGGATTGCTGGTGCCGTTTGCGGATGCGACGGTGGTGCCGTGGTGGGTGGACCGCGCGCGGACGGTGGAAGAGTTCCGGAAACTATCGGCGCGCGACGCGGAAACCTTCGTGCGAATCGACGAGCAGCTGAAAAAACTGGCGCGGTACCTGCAGCCGTTTTTTCTGGAGCCGCCGCCGGACCCGGGAGCAAAGGGATTCGAAGGGTGGATGGAGGTGGTGCGGGTAGGGAAGAGATTTCGCGGGCTGACGGGCGGGGAAGCGGCGCAGCTGGTGTCGTTTCTGATCGGGAGCCTGGGGGATTTTCTCGACCGGCATTACGAGAGCGAGAAGATCAAGACGATGTTTCTGGCGAACAATGTTTACGGGAAGCACGGCGGGCCGTACGACGGAGGGACGGCGCTGGGGCTGCTGTTTCATCTGCTGAGCGGCGGGGATGAAGAGGTGCAGGGATTTTACGGGCACGTGATCGGAGGGATGGGGGCGATCACGCAGGCGATGGCTTCGGCGGCGCGGAAATTCGGGGCGGAGATTTTGACGGCGGCGCCGGTGGGGAAAATCCTGACGAAGGATTCGCGGGCGCGTGGAGTGGCGCTGGAGGACGGGACGGAGATCGCGGCGAAGATGGTGCTATCGAACGCGGACCCGAAGCGGACATTTTTGCGGCTGGTGGACGCGCGGGATTTGCCGGCGGATTTCCGCGAAGCGGTCGCAGGAATCAAGATGAACGGGCCGTGCGCGAAGGTGAATTTCGTATTGAGCGAAGAGCCGCGGGTGAACGGGATGCCGCGCGAGTGGGCGAAATCGCAGCGGGCGCTTTTCACGCTGGTGCCGTCGCTGGAATTCGCGGAGCGGTGCTACGACAAGGCAAAGTTCGGGGAAATCCCCGAAGAGCTGTGGGTGGATTGCGTGGTGGCGTCGAACGCGGACGCGACGCTGGCTCCCGAGGGAAAGCATGTGATGACGACGTTCATCCAGTACGTGCCGTACCAGCTGCGCGAAGGAAGTTGGGACGAGAAGCGCGAGCTGCTGGGCGACCGCGTGGTGAAAAAAATCGCGGAGTACGCGCCGAACGTTCCGGGGGCGATCGTGGCGCGGCAGGTGCTGACGCCGCTGGATCTGGAGCGGACGTACGGGCTGACGGAAGGGAATATTTTTCACGGCGATCTTTCGCTGGAACAATTGTTTTTCATGCGGCCGGTGCCGGGATGGGCGCAATACCGTTCGCCGGTGGCGGGGCTATATTTATGCGGGGCGGGGGCGCATCCGGGCGGAGGGGTGACGGGCGCGCCGGGGTACAACGCGGCGCACCAGGCGCTGCGCGACTGGAAGAGCGGGCGGGTGAAGGCCGCGGTCGCCTGAATTTCGCCGGGGAGAAAACAGGGAGGAAGCCGATGCCGAAAAAGGGATTGCTCGAGAGACTGGCGGAAGGGCCGGTGCTGGGCGACGGTGGATATTTGCTGGAGCTCGAAAAGCGCGGGCGGGTGCGCGCGGGACCGTTCACGCCGGAAGTGGCGCTGGAAAATCCGGACGCGCTGCTGGAGCTGCACCGCGAATTCCGCGACGCGGGCGCGGAAGTGCTGCAGGCGCTGACGTTTTACGCGAGCCGGGACAAGCTGGCGACAGTGGGGATGGACCAGCGCGTGGAGGAATTGAACCGCGCGGCGGTGCGGCTGGCAAGGCAGGCGGCGGGAGAGCGTTGCCTGGTGGCGGGAAACCTGAGCCTGACGTGGATGTACGAGCCGAACGACGCGAAGGCGCAGAACCGCGTGCGGGAGACGTTTGACGAGCAATTGGAGTGGCAAACGTCGGAGGGCGTGGACTTCATTATCGGCGAAACGTTTTCGTGGCTGGGGGAAGCGCTGATTTGCGTGGAGCGCGCGAAGCGGACGGGACTGCCGGTGATGGTGACGGTTTGCTTTGAGAATCAGGACATCACGCCGGACGGAAAAACGGCGGCGGAGGTGGCGCGGTCGCTGGTGGACGCCGGCGCGGACGTGGTGGGAATCAATTGCCTGCGCAGCCCGGAGCACACGCTGCCGCTGATGGCGGAGATGCGCAAGGCGGTGCGCGGATACATCGGCTGCCAGCCGGTGGCGTACCGGACGACGCACGACCATCGGGACTTCACGAGCCTCGAAGCGTTTCCGGACCAGCTGGACCCGTATCAATTGACGCGGCGCGAGATGGGGGACTACGCGGTGAAGGCGCGGGCGCTGGGCGTGAATTACATCGGGGCGTGCTGTGGGACGGTGGCGTCGCACATTCGCGAAATGGCGCGGGCACTGGGAAAAGCTCCAGCGGAAACGCGCGAATGGAAAAAGGGCGGGGAGAAGGCGATGTCCGCGTACGAGTATTACGGGCACGACAAGACGAAGGGCTGAGAAAAAGTGATGGCTGGTTGGAGGAGCGTCCCGGGAGCGGGAACTGCCGGGAGCCGCAGAGGCTAAAGCCCTTTTGCTTAGATTAAGCGGATGTCGCCCCTGAAGGGGCGGCCCGCAAGACTTCTCCTTCGCTTTTGCGCCGCCAAGCGCTTCGGAATAGCCAAGAGCAAGTCTTTGGTTTTGCGCGCCGCGAATTCCGCTCGCATTTCGGGGCAGACGGCGCGATGATGCGCAACTCAGGTGGCCGATTCCGCTCAAAAACTGAGCGCAGGCGCCCCCGCCGCGGGCGAGCACATGCCGCGGCCGGTGATGGGGCTGCGCGACCTGATCCTCTTTTACATCGTGACGGGCATCAGCCTGCGGTGGATCGCGACGGCAGCGACGATCGGCGCGGCGGGCGTGGTGGTGTGGCTGGCGGCGTGGTGCGCGTTTTACCTGCCGCTCGCGCTTTCGGTGATGGAGCTCTCCTCGAGGCATCCGCAGGAAGGCGGCCTGTACGTCTGGACGAAGCGGGCATTCGGAGAATTTCCGGGATTTCTGGCGGGCTGGACCTACTGGGCGAGCAATCTTCCGTATTATTCCTCGATCCTCTATTTCACGGCGGGAAACGCGCTGTACATCGGCGGCGGGCGGTGGCAATCGCTGGGCAACGACAAGTGGTATTTCCTGATCTTTTCGGTGGCGGGGCTGGGGCTGGCGACGATCCTGAACGTCGTGGGGCTTTCCGTAGGGAAATGGCTGCACAACCTGGGCGCGATCGGGACGTGGCTGCCGATTGCGATCCTGATCGGGATCGCGGGCGTGGCGTGGCACCGCTTCGGGTCGGCGACGCAATTTACGGCGGCGACGATGACGCCGCACGTGCATTTTCGCGACGTGCTGTTTCTGGCGACGATCGTTTTCGCGCTGGGAGGAAGCGAATCGGCGTCGTTCATGGGCGGCGAAGTGCGCGACGCGAAGAAAAATCTGCCGCGCGGGCTGTTGGCGGGCGGCGTGTTCGTGACGATCGGATACATCGTGGGAACGATCGCGGTGCTGGTGACGCTGCCGGCGCACGAGGTGAGCGGCCTGCAAGGCATCATGCAGGCGATTTCGGAGGCGGGCGAGAGAGTGGGATGGCACGGCCTGGAGCCGCTGGCGGCGCTGCTGCTGACGGTGGGGAATCTGGGCGCGCTGGGAGCGTGGCTGGCGGTGGCGGCGCGGCTGCCGTTTGTGGCGGGACTCGACCGGTATTTGCCTTCGGTCTTCGCGCGGCTTCATCCGAAGTGGGGAACGCCGCACGTGGCGCTGTGGACGCAGGCGGTGTGCGGATTGATTTTCGTGCTGCTGGGGCAGGCCGGGACGAGCGTTTATGGCGCGTACGAAGTGCTGGTGGGCATGAGCATCATTTCCTACTTTCTTCCGTACTTGGCGGTTTTCGCCTCGATCATCCGGCTGCAGCGCGAGCCGGCGGGGCCGGACGTGCTGCGAATTCCGGGCGGGAAGCCCGTGGCGATTTTTCTGGGCGTCGTGGGACTGCTCTCGACCACGGTGACGATCGTTTTTTCGCTGATCCCGGCGGCGGACGACCCGCATCCGGCGATCGCGGTGCTGAAAATCGTGGTGCTCACCGGAGTGCTGATCGCGATCGGCGTGGTGACGTTCCGGTGGGGAAAAGCGCAAGCGGCGAAAGAGGCGGCCGCGGGCGCGGCGATTCCTTCCTGAGTCCGCGAAAGCCGGGAGGAGCGGGACCATCTCCGCGCGGCGCCGAAGGCCAGGACGTGTTCGCGTAACGCTTTCGCAACGCAATCCCCCGCATTTTCCGGGCGCGCCAGGCAAGGCACGTACACTACGCGGAAGAGGACTCTGCTCGATGAGCACGCGAGCCGAATCGCTTCCGATAACGAGAGCGGCAGGAGGAGCCGCGAGGCCGTGGATCTACGGGCCGTGGCTGGACCTGGTGGTGGGCTGCGGAGCGTGGTCGGCGCCGCTGCTGGCGGTGGCGATGTGGCTGACGCCGGGAGGAACGCACGGGTGGGCGACGGCGTTTTATTTTCTGGCGCTGGTTTTCAACTATCCGCATTTCATGGCGACGGTGTACCGCGCGTATCACACGCGCGCGGATTTCGACAAATACAGATTTTTCACGGTGCATCTGACGCTGCTGCTGGCGCTGACGGGCGCGATCGTTCACGTGTTTCCGGCGCTTTTGCCGTGGCTTTTCACGCTCTACATCTGCTGGAGCCCGTGGCACTACACGGGGCAGAACTACGGGCTGATGATGATGTTTTCGCGGCGGGCGGGCGCGACGGTGGCGGAGCCGGACCGGCGGTGGCTGCGCGCGGCGTTTATCGCGTCGTACCTGATGCTGCTGGCGAGTTTCGAAACGGGCGGGTCGAGCGATCCGCTGATTTTGTCGCTGGGGATACCGGCGAAATTCACGCTGCCGGGGCGGTTGGCGCTCGGCGGAGCGTTTGCGATTTTCTGCGTGCTGGGATTCGACCGGCTGATCCGCGAGCGCGGTTGGAAGGCGATGGCCGCGCCGGTGACGCTGGCGGTGACGCAGTTTTCATGGTTCGTGCTGCCAACGCTCCTGGAGCTGCGCGCTGCGTACCAGATTCCGCAGACGCGGTATTCGAGCGGGATTCTGGCGGTGATGCACTCGGCGCAGTACCTGTGGATCACGAGCTATTACCAGCGACGGGAAGCGAAGGCGGCGGGGGAATCCGGCTGGAGGATGGCGGGATATTTTCTGACGCTGGTGGCGGGGGGAATCGCGCTGTTCATTCCGGGGCCGTGGCTGGTGAGCCGGATTTTCCATTTTGATTTTACGTCGAGCTTTTTGATTTTTACGGCGATCGTGAACATCCACCACTTCCTGCTGGATGGAGCAGTCTGGAAGCTGCGCGATACGCGCATCGCGTCACTCTTGATCGATAAATCCGGGAAAGCTGCGGCGAAGGCGGAGAAAAAATCCGCAGGAGATGCGGCGGGCGCCGCAAATGAAATCGCGGCTCCGCCGGCGCCGGGGTGGCCGGCGCGATTGTGGCATTCCACGGGGCTGCGGGCCGGCCTGGCGGGACTATTTTTGCTGTGGGGCGGGTGGGACCAGGTGCATTTTGCGCTGGGAACATCCGAGGGAAACCTGCCGGCGCTTTTGCGCGCGGCCGAGATGAATTCGTACGACGCGGCATTGCAGGCGAGCATCGCCGCGGCGGAAGAGCGCGAGGGAAACCGCGCGGGGGCAGTGGCGGCGCTGGGGAGGGCGGTGGCGCTGAATCCGCACAACGAATCGCTGCAGCACGCCTACGCGCGGGCGCTGCTGGAAGCGGGGGAGTACGACGCGGCGTTTGATTTTTACGTGAAGATGCTGGAGCGGTTTCCGCGCGATCCCGACGCGCTGGTGAATTACGGGCTGCTGGCGGCGCGCCGCGGCAACGGCGATCTGGCGATCGATTCGTGGGAGAAGGCCGTGGACGCGAGCGCGAACCAGCCGAACGCGGAGCTGTATCTGGCGCAGGCGCTGGACCAGAAGGGCCAGGCGGCCGCGGCGGCGCGGCACTGGCAGGCCTATCTGACGCTGGCGGAGGCGGCGCCGCAGGATCCCGCGGCGGGCGCGGCGCAGATTCTGGCGGCGAGGACGCAGCTGGGCGACGACGACGCGCGGCTGGGGAAAACGAACGAGGCGCTGGCGGAATATCGCGACGCCGTGGGCGCGGCGCAGCGGGCGGGCGACGCGAAAGCGGAGTCGGTCGCGCGGGCGCATCGCGCGGACACGGAGGAAAAAGGCGGCAACGCCGCGGCGGCGGCGGGCGATTACCAGGCGGCGCTGGCGCTCGACGTGCGCGCCGGAGACGCACACGCCGAGGCGGTGGATTGGTTTAACTACGGGCAATTCCTGCGGCGGCATGGAGCGCCGGCGGAGCTGGCGTACGCGTGCCTGGTGCGCGCACGGAATTTGCTCGCGGGGGGAAGCGCGGAGGATTGGAAGACCGTCGAAAGCTCGCTGCAAGAGCTGGAGAAGCAGGTGGGAAAATCCGAGGCAGGGGCCGTGGAAAAAAATCTCGAGGACTACCTGGCGCGCGCGACGACGTATTCCTTTTAGCGGGAAATTCCGGCCGGCAGCGCCGCGCGGGAGCCGCGCCGGGGCTTCGCGCCGCGCGAGACCGCTCTACAATCCCTTCGTCAAAATGCGCAGCGAGCGCTTCATGCCGTAGACGACGGCGCGCCAGTTGGTGAGGTCGCCGCGCTTCAGACGGCGCCACACGGTGACGACCACGCCGCCGCGGCGCATCCAGCGCTTTTTCTGCTCCTGAATCGGCGTTTCTTTCTGGCTGAGCCAGGGAAAGGCGCGCTCTTCGCTGACCCGGACGGGGGTGAGGCCGAAGGTCATGATGTAGGTGAAGCGCGGGACGCCGGAGACGTTGGGGGCGCTGCGATGCAGCGTGCGGTGATGGTGCAGGGTGGCGCCGCCGATTTTGAGCGGGCAGGCGACGGCGGCGGATTCGTCGATCGTTTCGGTGCACTCGATGGCCTGCGACGTGGGGTCGTTGTTGGCGGAGCGGTGCTGGAGGACGGGAATGCGGTGCGATCCGGGGACGAATTGGAGGCAGCCATTTTCGACGGTGACTTCCTGGAGCGGGACCCAGACGGTCAGCTCGTTGTATTCGAAATTGGGATCGCGGAAGGCTTCGTCCTGATGCCACGGAGTGGCGGCGCCGATTTTGGGCATTTTCAGGATGGAGAGATCGAAGAAGCAGCGGGCCTCGGGGCCGAGAATCTGGCGCGCGATGGCGAGGGCGTTTTTGAAGCACGCGGTGTGGTGGAGCTTCGGGACGTAGTTGACCGGGTTGAGGATTTGCGGGGCGCTCATGACCTTGGCGGCCGCGCCGGCCACCTGGTCGGCAAATGCGCCCTCTTTTTCGCCGGCGTGCTTTTCGAAGAGCGGCTCGAGCGCCGCGCGGATCTCCGCGATTTCCTCCGGCGTGGTCAGCGCCTCGAGCCGGAGAAATCCGTTTTCGCGAAACGATTTTTCCTGCGCTTCCATTAGCGGGCCGGCTGCCTCCGCCCTCACCGCAATTGCCGCCGGCGCCATTTGTGGTTTTGCCATCGCCGCCACCTCAGAGCGAATTTGCCCCTGGGGCCCTCAGTTTGTGAAACTGGAAAAAGCGGAGCATCAGGATTCCCCCAGCGTGACGCTTTCGCGCGAAGCTTCACGCCCCTTTACCAAGGGCGCGTGGGAGTAGCCGCGCTCCTTTTCCTTCTGTCCGAACGCGAAAAAAAGACCGCTGATGATGGCGCGATACGCGGGCGCCGGAAGATAAGCGCGCAGAGCCATCTGGCAGGCATTGCGAAGAGGAATGCCGGCGCGAAAGACGCCGCCGGCGAGATAGGAAGCGACGGCAAAGGGTTTCGACCATCCAAGCTCGTAGGAGAGAACCGAGGCGCGATAGCCGATTCTGGCGCGCTGGGTCATCATCGAGGAGCTTTTCTCGAACCATTCCTCCATGTGGCGGCGGAGAGGGCCGAGGGAGACGCGGTTGGCGCGGGTCTTGTCGTTCCAGACGTAGAGCGGCTCGTCAATAAAGTGAGCGCGCACGCCTTCGTGGTGGAGGCGGAGAGCAAAATCGTAATCCTGGCCGCGCCGCAGGCCGGGGAGAAACCTCACTTTTCGAGCGACGCCGGTGCGGACGACGATCGCCGAGGTCTGAATCCTGCCGCTGTGGACGAAAAGATATTCGCCCACGTCTTCTGCGGGGCGAAGAGGGCGGGTGGGGCGAATCATGTAACGGCCGACGCCGCGATCGACGAGGAAGCTGGAGTAGACGACGTCGAAATCGCCGGCGTCGAGGACCTGGCGGACGCGCGCCAATTTCTCCAGGACAAACAAGTCGTCGGAATCCAAAAGGGCGACGTAGCGGCCGTTGGCGGCATCAATTCCCGCGTTGCGAGCGGCCTGCGCCCCGGCATTCTTTTGGCGGATCAGGCGGATACGAGGATCGCCCAGAGATTCGATGACCTGGCAGGAGTTGTCGGTCGAGCCGTCGTCCACGGCGATGATTTCGAAGTCCTGATGCGTCTGATTCCGGACGGAGTCCAGCGTCTCGCGGATGAGACTCCCGCGGTTATAGACGGGAATCACCACGGAAAAAAACGGCGGCGTCGAATTGGCCGGCCCTGCCATTAGCCTCCCCACATGGCAATTAAAATCAAAAATTCAGGTTCACCGGATCGCGCCGCCTATTTTGAGGCGGCCGCGCGGGTTTGCTTTTCCTTTACCTCAACCAGAAAGGGTTCACCCGGCACCGGCAGAGAACCCTTCCGGGCGATTGTTGCGCCGGGACTTGCGACCTGCTGGAAAAATCGCAAAGTCTCCGCACCTATGCTTGCCCAGTCGTATTTTTCGGGCATCGGGCAAATCGCCGGCCTGGGTTGCATGCCCCATTCGAGAGATTCTTCGAGGATCTCCGCCGTGAGTTCTCCCCGGTAGGTTTTCACCCAATCCTCGCCAAACTCTTCCTGCAATTCGCCCATCGAGCCCCGGCCGGGAACCACGATCGGGCGGTTGCAGGAGAGCGCGAGCATGGCGGAGCCGGAATGGAGAATTTCGCGGTAGGGCAGGACAACCAGATCGGCGGCGCCGAGGATGGCGCCCGCTTCCTCGTCGCTGACAAATGCAAACCGGAGGCGCACGCGGGGATCGGGCGCGGCTTCTTTTTCGAT
>Ga0335072_10017113_pt1 | contig 10260 bp, 9 predicted proteins | sample Lox_Sample_21_FD_206725 | JGI IMG/M metagenome (GOLD analysis project Ga0335072, IMG submission 206725) | Soil microbial communities from Loxahatchee National Wildlife Refuge, Florida, United States - Lox_Sample_2.1 | ecosystem: Environmental > Terrestrial > Soil > Wetlands | place: USA: Florida...
GGCAAGCTGAGGACCGCGCCGAAAGCAACGAGCACAGCGAACGACAGTGTGCTTCCGAACAGAATCGCCCCTGGGCGCAATGGCTCTGTATCGAGGAGCCGGAAGAGCGGAGCAGCCTGATCGCCGCGCACAAGGGCTGGCTGCGGAGCAGCAGCGTAGGAATTGCGCCTTGCGCGCGGGAGGCCGGTCAAAGCATCCAGGAGTAGATCGTAGTAGAGGCGCGCTTTGCGGATCGGGCCGGCTTCATCCCGAAGGCGATCGCGATAAAGCTGCAACGCTTCGTCGCGATATTTCTCGCGAAAGTGGGGAGGATAAAGACGGAGGAGCAGAGCAAAAAGGCGGTCAGACATATTCGCCTCGAAAGATTTTCCTGACACGGGCAACGCGCAGCAGGTCGGCGAGACGCTCGGCTTCGGTGCGTGCGAGCTTGCGACCTGATGAGCTAAGGCGGTAATAGCGGCGGCGTTCGCTGGTGCCTGATTTTGGATCGACCTCTTCAATCAGGCCTTCTTCGAGGAGCGCCTGGATGGAACTGTAGAGTGTTCCGGGACCGAGGCGCATGCGGCCGCTGGTTTGCGCCTCGACCTGGCGCATGATGGCGTAGCCATGCAGATCGCCCTCGGCCAGGGAGAGCAGGATTTGAAAAGCCGCGGAGGGGAGGGGGTCAAGTTTTCGTTTTGGCATGAGGTAGCTCGATCTTCGATATATCGATGATCGACTATATTACCCTACCCCAAAAGACTGTCAACACCAAAGTGTTGCCGGCGCACAAGGAACTACCACCGAGCGGGAGATTTTGCTGTAAACTTTCTCCCATGGCTCTGCGGTCGGAACTCGCAATCAGTTGGGACGAGAAGATGCACCCGATTGCGGCGAGGTGTACCTGGTGCGGAGATCCCATTCCGCAACCTGAGCCGGGTCTCACCGATGCCGCTGAAATTGTTCTCTGGTTTTCCAAGGCGTTTCTCGACCACAAAAGAGTTAAGCACCCGAATTCGCAGCGAGTGACCGAGGATCCGGTCGCCTCGTGATGGCGTCAGAAGCCTGATTCCCTTCTGATTCGATACGTGCAAGCGCACGTGTGGGCCCGAAACGGGCGGCATTATCCAGAATTTCTGTTCGTCCTCTTGCCGGTTCGCTCTGGTCCGAGGATCCCCCTACAAAAAAGGAGCCTGCAAATGAAGTTCCCCCTCTTTGCTCTTTTCGCTTCCACAACTCTTGTGCTGGCGCTTTCCGTTGCTGGTTGCAAGTCAAACAACGCCGCGAACCTGGCCAGTTCATCGCAGCAACCCGCGGCGGGGCAGCCAGCGTCGCCAGATACGACGTCCCCCGCGAGCGGAGGACAGGCTGTTCCGGCGGGTCAGCAGCAAGCCGCAGCGCCGCAAGCGCCTCCGCCACCGGTTGTGGTCGACTTACCGCCGGGGACGGAGATCCGAGTCAGGCTTGACTCAGACCTGGGATCGAAGATCTCGCAGCCGGGCGACTCCTTCAGCGCCACGGTGGCCGACGATGTGCTTAAAGGCGGCAACGTGATCATCGCCAGAGGCGCACGCGCCGAGGGCACCGTTGTCGACGCGAGGCCACTGGGCAAGTTCAAAGGCGGCGCATTGCTGGCGGTTAAGCTCGACAGAGTGCACTCGAAGTGGGGTTCGTACCCAGTGGAGACCAGCTCGATTTCGCGCGCTGAACAAGGCAAAGGCAAGCGGTCAGCAGCATTTATCGGCGGGGGAGCCGGACTTGGTGCGCTGATTGGAGGCATCGCCGGCGGCGGCAAAGGCGCGGCAATCGGCTTGCTGGCTGGTGGCGGTGCAGGAACAGCGGGTTCGGCGTTCAGCGGAAACAAACAGATCGTGCTGCCAGCAGAATCGTTGCTGACTTTCAAGCTGGATCATACCGTGCACATCACGGAAGCGGGTGCCCAGGGCGTTCCACCTCTGCAAACGCATTGATGTTCTGGGGCTAAAAATCCTCAGTAAGCGCTTTCCTGTGAATCTTTCGCCCCTACATCCCTTTGGCGCTGTTCCTTCCCTGTTTTTCGCAAGAATTTAGCGCTCTCTACACAACCCGGTCATGCAGTAAATGCATCCTTCATACTACGGGCGTGTACATATCCGCATTTGTTTCAGTTCAAACCTTCACTGTTGATTTAACTGAGGGCGTTCGCACTGGCGGCGATCCTGATCTGGTACTGGACCATCTCCTCGTCCCATTATGAAAATCGGGTCTTGCCCGGTTCGTTTTCTCTCTCGTTCGATCACTTCCAGCCGATTTTCAATAGTAGGTACTCCTATGGTTGTCAAGACTCAAAGCAAAGGTCACGGCCTAACGGGATTGCATGTCGGTAGAGACAACGTCCGCCGTTATTTTCCCAAGGGCACACAAGACATTGAATTGCAGCTCGGTCATCTCCGCATTCAGTGCGGTCTGAAGCCTGACTTCTGGCAGGGGCAACCCGAGATCTACGACCCCAGGCTCTGCGCCTGGCTTGAATCGAAGAACCTGCACGGCACCGCGAATCGTCTCCCTGTGCCGCTTGCCATGATTCCGGCGGGCGACAACTCGTTTCAGTTAGAACCGATGTCCCTTACCCCTGCAACGCAGGCAAAGAGGCCTCCCATCTCGGCCGCTTAACCAGCACCGCTGCAACCTGCAGCACACCTGAAAGCCTGTTGCTTATCTCTTCGCAAACGGCGCCAGCCAACATTCGGCGCCGTCTTCTTTTGAGGCCATTGTGGTTGAAGAAGTGTGCCATTAGGGGCGCGCAGGTCCTAACCTGTAGCATGAAACGGATGGATCCCACACAACTGGAACAGGAAATTGAGCGTCACTTCAGCGCCGGCGCTGCTGCTGCCGGCGATCCGGCTGCCCTGAGATCTTTTCTCATGCTCCGCGACGCGCTGGAACGTGGCGAGCTTCGCTCCGCCTCGCCCGATCCCGCTTCGCCCACCGGGTGGCGCGTCAACGCCTGGGTCAAGCGCGGAATTCTGCTCGGCTTCCGGCTCGGCGTTCTCGAAGATCATCAGGGCCCGGGCTTTTCATTCGTCGACAAGCACACCTACCCCGTCCGCCACTTCAACACATCTGACGGAGTCCGCATTGTTCCGGGCGGTTCTTCCATCCGGGCCGGATCCTACGTGGCGCGCAACGTCGTCTGCATGCCTCCGATGTACGTCAACACCGGCACCTGGGTCGACGAAGGCACCATGGTCGACTCGCATGCCCTGGTCGGCTCCTGCGCGCAGATCGGCAAGCGCGTTCATCTCAGCGCCGCCGCCCAGATCGGTGGAGTACTCGAGCCCATCAATGCCAGCCCCGTCATCATCGAAGACGATGTGCTCGTCGGCGGAAACTGCGGGGTATACGAAGGCACCATCGTTCGTACCGGCGGGGTTCTCGCACCGGGAACAATCCTTACTCGAGGTACTCCAGTATTCGATCTCGTAAACGGCATCACGATTCGCGCCACGGAAGCAACGCCACTCATCATTCCCGCCAACGCGGTGGTCGTCCCGGGATCTCGGCCCGTAACGGCAGACAAAGGTCACTCCAAAGCTGCCGGCTGGGGACTCTCGCTCTACGCGCCCGTCATCGTCAAATACCGCGACGAAAAGACCGACCTCGCCACCACCTTAGAGGATTTGCTCCGTTGACCCCTTGACCTGGGCGCTTCCAACGAAGGTCCGGCTTCAATGAGAGATCACGATCTTCAAACCGGGATCAGTTGCTACTCTTAACCCGTGCCTCAGATCAACCAACCCATCCGCTTCGGCGTGATCGGCCCCGGCCGGGCGGCATCGCGCTTCGCGCAAGGATTGGAGGCTGTTGAAGGAGCAACCCTCGCCGCAGTATGGGGCCGCAATTCCGAACGCGCGCGCTCCTACGCCGAGCGTTTCTCGGTTCCGGTCGTGTCCTCCAGTGTCGGAGATCTATTGGCGGGCGAGATCGAAGCCGTCTACGTTGCCACCCATCCCGACATGCACGCTGATTTCTGCGTCCGCGCTCTGGCCGCGCGAAAACATGTGCTGTGCGAGAAACCCGCCACCCTCAATGTTGGTCAACTGGAGAGCGTTCTCGCCGTTGCGCGGCGGCATGATCGACTCTTCATGGAGGCAATGAAGCCGCCGTTTTTCCCTCTCTACCGTCGATTACGCGAACGTCTTGACGAGGATCCAATCGGTCCGATCGGCTATGTCCGGGCCGGCCACTGCGATTCGTCAATCGGACCGGACTACCCGCTTCACTTTCTCGAGCTGGGTGGCGGCGGAATTCTCGGCATCGGTCCCTATGAGGCATTCCTTGCGCTCGACTGGCTTGGCCCGCTCCGCCGCGTGCAGACTATGGGTCGACTCAGTCCGTCCGGCGTTGATAACTTCGCGATCTTCCAAACCGAGCACGAACGCGGCATGGCGCAGCTTCACACCGGTCTCGATCTCCTCAGCCATGGCGATGCCATGCTCTCTGGACCGCGCGGATACGTCATCCTGCATGCGAACTGGTGGAATCCCGAGCGCGCCACCATCTATTACGTCGACGGCCGCACGGTTGAGCTTCATGAGCCCTACATGGGCGGTGGATTCAACTACGAAACGGCACACTTCTGCGAGCTCCTCCGCTCCGGCAGGCGCGAAAGTCCCGTCATCACGCACGCGCTTAGCCTCGGAATGGCTCGCCTCCTCGAAGACGCACGCCTCGCTCTAGGCGTCCACTTCCCCGGAGAACAATCGAAGCGCGACTAAACGAACATCGATCAGAAAAACCATGGGTGCCCGACCCAAGGTGCAGGCTGTTCTGCGCCTTGGGTGGGAAACAATGAACCCACGCACTCTCTTTCCCACGCCAACTACTCCGTTGCACCGACAAAAGCGGCGAACGGTTCGAGGATCAGGATATCTGCCTTCGCCATGCCCGATTTTCCGCTGGAAAAGAGCGGCTTGAGATTAGAGCTGTGCATCCCGTACGCATTCACAGGCAGAAACACATTGCGCTGTTTGTTGCTCATGTTGAGCGCGACAAAGACTGTGTGTCCCGGCACCATGCGAACGTAGGTGAAGACATCCGGGTCGTTGCCGACGCTGATCTGCGCGCCATCGCGCAAAGCCGGATCGGATTTGCGAAGGCTGAGCAGCTTTTTGTAGCAGTTCAGAATCGAATCCGGATCCTTGCTTTCCGCCGCAACGTTGTACTTCACGGACGTTGGAGGAATGGGCAGCCAGGGCTTGGCGACAGTGGTGAATCCAGCCTGCGGCGACGCGTCCCATTGCATCGGTGTCCGCTCGCCATCGCGGCCCTTCTCCTTGGGCCATCCAAGCTTGCCGATGGGATCGTGAACGTCTTCGACACGCGCGGGATCCGTTGTGCGCATGCCGAGTTCTTCGCCGTAGTACATTTGCGGCGTACCACGCGTGGTCAGTTCGAGAACGGCCATCAGCTTGGCGATCTGGTCGTTATGGTCTCCATCGCCGTAGCGGTCCCACTGGCGCGGCTGATCGTGATTCGAAAAGAAGTATTCGGGCTGGCCGTGCGCCGTGTTGCTTTCGATCTCCTTGAAGAGTTCGCGGAAGCGCGGAGCAGAAAGCTTGTTCACATCGGCGATCTGGAAATCCATGGGCAATTGCACCTCGTCGCCGTTTCCATACATCTTCGTGAGCGCTTCAACATTGGGCTCGTCGGCTTCTGTGATGAGCACAGGGTTGCCGGGATATTTGTCCACGACGCTGCGTACTTCCTTCAGCACATCGTGCACTTCGGGCAGGTCGTCAGTGTACTTGTGCCGGATATTGCGATCGCCGTAAGCGTTGTAGCCCGGCAAGTAAGGATCGTCATGCAGATTGGGATCCTCGAAGAGTCGAGAGACCGCATCAATGCGAAAACCGCCTACGCCCCGCTTCATCCAGAAGTCGAGTACGCCATCCATCGCCTTGTGTACCTCGGGATTGCGCCAGTTCAGGTCTGGCTGCTCTGTATAGAAATAGTGATAGTAGTACTGCCGCGTCTTCTCGTCCCACTTCCATGCCGAGTGCCCGAACCACGACTGCCAATTGTTCGGCGGCTGCCCTTTATCCGTGGCAGTCTCTTCCTTGCCATCGCGCCAGATATACCAGTCTCGCTTCGGATTGTCGCGCGACGAACGGGATTCCAGAAACCACGGATGCTTATCCGAAGTGTGGTTGATTACATAATCCATGATCACGCGGATATCTCGCTTCTTGGCCTCGGCGACAAGATTGTCGAAGTCCTCCATCGAACCATAAAGCGGATCGATTGCCGTGTAATCGGAAATGTCGTAGCCGTAATCAATGCCGGGCGACGGGTACATCGGCGTGATCCAGATCGCGTCGATGCCCAGATCGCGGAGATAATCGAGTCGCTCCGTTATGCCCTTGATGTCTCCGACTCCATCGCCGTTGGAATCCTGAAAGCTACGCGGATAGATCTCGTAGATGACGGCGTGACGCCACCACTCAGAGCCGGTGGGCTGGGATTGTTCTGCTTGAGTTAGGGCGTCTGAAGCGGAAGACTGCGCAAACGTGGTGGATGCGAGCGCTCCGATGGCTACACTTAGAGCGCAGAGTGCGATTGCTTTGGTCCAGTACATTGCGGTTCCTCGTCCTGTTTCCGCAGCTCGTAAATTTGGTTGCGGTGTGAACAGCCCAAACTAACACAGTGCAATCGGCTTTCGTCGGATATTTGTTTCTTCCGCCGACACCAGCACCTCGAGGAGAAAAAACCGCCTGAGACTGGACGCCTCAGCGAGTCGTCACCGTCGCATTTTGCGCCAGCAACATCGATTCGAGGATCTGGTCGGACACTTCCTTCACAGCTCCGGGCGAATGCGCCAGAAACAGGGTATTGGTTTTGTCGCTCTCGCCGATCGACTTCAGCGTATCGAAATACTGCGTGATCAGCACCAGCTGCATAACATCTTTGGCGGTCGCGCCATCGACCGCTTTCTGAAACTGCTCGATGGAGGTCTGCAGGCCTTCGACGATTGCCTTGCGCTGGTTGGCGATTCCCTGCCCTTGCAGCGCCTTGCTTTCCGCCTCAGCCTCGGCCTTCTTGACCACAAGGATCTTGTCGGCTTCTCCACGAGCCGTAGCTGCCACCTGCTCGCGCTGCGCGGCGTTGATGTCGTTCATCGCCGACTTCACCTTTGCGTCGGGAACAATGTCGGTGACCAGCACGTTGACGATCTCGTATCCAAACGCCGCCATATCGGAATCAAGCTCCTGCTTTACGGCTGCGGCGATACTGGATTGCGAAGCGAAGACTTCATCCAGGGTCATGCTCGGAACGTGCCCCAGGATCACCTGTTCCACGTAGGATTTGATCTGCTGGACAGGATCGGACAGCTTATAAAATGCGTCGTACACGCGTTCCGGGCGCACCCGGTTCTGCACCGAAATCGGAATCGTAACGAAGACGTTGTCCTTGGTCTTCGTCTCCATGGTCAGCGCGATCTGGTTTACGCGCAGGCTTACGATGCCGGCTACCCCGTCAATGTAAGGCGTCTTCCAGTTCAAACCGGCTTCCGCGATGCGAAGGAACTTGCCGAACCGCGTCAGAATCGCGACTTCCGCGGTGCTGACCGTGAAGAAACTGCCCAGAGCAGTCACGAGGATGATCAGGCCTAAAACAAGCAACACGATCAGAATGACCAGGTCCATAGAAGCCTCCGGATAGCTGTGCTGAATTCTGCGGAGAATTATACCCAGCATTTCCGAAACCACTGTGGGAGCGGCATGAATTTGCCTGGGAGCCCCTGCATCCTTTGGGCTATTGCGTGTCAGGGCGCTGAGGATGGGTGCTGCCATGCCCAGAGTTGTAGCCGAACTGAGGATGATCGCGGGTACCGGCTATGTAAATGGGGATCTCGGCGCCGGCGCCGTCTTTTTTGAAAAAGCGATCCGCGGGCTTCAGCAGAATTCCTTTCCAGCCGCCTACCATTTTCGAGACCGTCACCTGCATCTTCGCCGTACCGGTAAAGTCGAGCGTTTCTCCGCTGGTGCGATAGGTGCCATGCAACTGAATATCTGCTCCGGGGACGGTGTAGGTGGCGGAGGGAATGGTCAAGACACCGCCGTCAAGCGCGAAATCGCCTTGCGCGTGCGATTTGACCTTCTCGTCTTCGGCGGATTTTAACTCGCTGGTCTTTCCCTGACCGCGGAGGCTAAGTTCGCGAATCTTTCTGTCCACCGACAGGCTGGTGAACTCGATCTGATCGAGAACGAAATGTCCCTTGATGGCAATTCGCTCGCTTACGGGAGCAGTTCCAGGCGGGATGTGAATCTGCGCTTTCACGGCTATATCGCCGTCCATCATCGGAACTGGCGAGTCTGTGGCCAATCGCAAAAAATCTTCAACTCTTGCCGGGCCCACATCGGTTGACAGAGCGATGTCGTGCCCCGCACTGTGCAACTGGCCATCAGCTCCTGTTTTCAGTACGCGCACAATCTGCCCTTTGCAAGTGAAGTGCGAACTATCCAATGTGGCGTTTACCGCATTCAGCCAGGTATCGCCATTTGTGCCGTCGACCCGCGCATCAAAATTGGTATGCAACACCATCGTGTGCCCGAGGCGAGAGATCTGAAAATTGGGCGTATTGGTCTCGCCTGCAACTGCCAGATCGCGAAGCGTTCCCATGTAATTACCGGTTGAATCGAGCGTCCCGGCAATCCCCTTGAAGACCGAGAGATCAGCGTGCTTGAACGTATAGTCGCCGCGAATGGGGCTACTTCCCGGATCAGCCACGATCCATGGGCCAAATGCGCCGGTGGTGTGAATCAGCCCGGGTGGTGTCGGGTTCTGGACCTCCGCATCGAAATTCATCGGCGCGCCTGACCGAACTCCCTTCAGATGGAAGTGGTTGATCACAAACTGGAGAGGCAGCTTGTTGGGTTTGTCGGTCTCGAGCGTGAATTGGGCCGATATGCAATCGACAGCGTCAATGATGAAAGCCGGATTCGTCGAGCCTGGCGGTGGAGAATTGGCGTTTCCAGTCTGAGACTGTGGTATCCGCAGCATGTGCGAGCGAGGCGGGAATCGGATGTCCAGCCCTTTGAGGCGAATCTGCGTGATGTGGATCGGCTTTCCCGACTCGTAGTGCAGCGGGGCGTGAAAGTGAAATTCATCCAGCCGGATGAGCGGCTGAGCGGGAGGAGTCGGTTGCGGGACGTGGACGCCTTCCACCTCCGCCGGAGGCCAGATGCGGAGTCCTTTGCCCTCGCCCCAAACACCCCACTCTCCTCGCAAGGTGTTTCCCAGGGAAAGATGCAGGCTGTCGAGCTCCACGCGGGCGTGGAAGCGTTCAGAAAGCGCCTGGACAAGCTGCTCGCGGACGAACGGCTCGGCCCGGTGCGCCACGATCTCGAGGATGACGGCCGCGGTCGCCAGAATGACCACAAGGCTTCCACCAAGCCACCATGGCCACTGGGCTCTGCGCCGAGGCGAGGCCGTCCCGTTCCCGGTTCGCTCCATCTTTCGAGTTTGATGCCCAACACCTGCCATCTGCCTCCCTATTTTCTGATTAGACGGCCGATGCAATAAACTGCTTGGCAACGATGCAAGCGCAAATTGAAAAACTCGTACAGCTGCAAATGGTGGAAGTGGAGCGGGCAAAGCTCGTCCAGGCAGCGAGGGAATTGCCGTCCCATGTTGCGCAGGCGGAAGCGGCGCTCGCGGCCATGCAGGCCAAGTCAGCCGCCGCCTCGGACGCCTTGAATCGCGAAGAGTCGCTGCGCAACCGTCTGGAACGCGAAACGGCCGGCCACCGCCAGAAGGCGGCTCGTTATAAAGCTCAGCAGGATACCGTGACAACACCGGCACAAGCAGCAGCCATCGAGCACGAAGTGCAATTCGCCGAGGGTGAGATTGACAGGCTTGAAAATGACGAGTTTGCGAGCCTCGAACGCTCCGAAACGGAAGAGAGATTTCTGGCGGCAGCTCGAGCCCAGGTCGAAGAACTGGCGGCCGCACTCGACAAGACGCGCGAACTGATCGCAACCCGGAAAAAAGAGCTGGAACAGCAACAGGCGACCCTTGGAGCGGAACGCGAACTACTCCGGAAGGAGATCGAACCGGAACTGCTCACGCGGTTCGACCGAATCGCCACCACTCGCGGAACCGGAATTGCGCGGGCTCAGAACCAGCAATGCATGGGCTGTCGCATGGGCGTGCGACCGCAGGTCTGGAATCAGCTTCGCGAGGGAGAACTGCTGACCTGCGATAGCTGTGGGCGGCTTCTCTATTGGGATCCTGCCGTTG
>Ga0335072_10017115_pt1 | contig 10260 bp, 7 predicted proteins | sample Lox_Sample_21_FD_206725 | JGI IMG/M metagenome (GOLD analysis project Ga0335072, IMG submission 206725) | Soil microbial communities from Loxahatchee National Wildlife Refuge, Florida, United States - Lox_Sample_2.1 | ecosystem: Environmental > Terrestrial > Soil > Wetlands | place: USA: Florida...
CGGGACGGAAGAATGACTATCAGTAAGAATCAAGGATTTTTGGCCTTACGTTGTTTCCTCGTTTTTGCGGCGATTTTCATCTTCAGCGGGCTTCTCAGCGCAGAGGCACAGGATTGGGTGCGCACGGGCACGAATCTTGGCGCTACGAAGATTCACCTCGCGGCTGCGAATTTCAAACCGACATCGAAGGATCCGCAGACCGCGACATTGAAGAGCGCGTTTGATACGACGCTGTTCGATGACCTGTCGAATGCCGGCATCTTCGACATGGTTTCAAAGAGCATGGCTCCGCCGCTGATGCCGGGCTCACCGCAGGAGATCAACCTGCCCGACTGGGCGGCCGCTCCTTCGAATGCGGACATGGTTGCGTTTGGCGCGCTGGGGGTGAGCGATGGAAAAGTGACTGTCTACGGTTACTTATTCGACGCGAAGAACCTGCAGGCACCACAGATTCTCGGCAAGCAGTATTCGGACAACGCCAGCGTGGACAATGCGCGCGCGATTGCGCACCGCTTCGCGGATGAGATCATTACGCGGGTGGGCGGCATTCCAGGCATCTGCGAGACAAAGATTTATTTTGTCTCCTTCAGGACGGGCAATAAAGAAATCTGGGTGATGGATTACGACGGGCAGAATGAGCACCAGGTTACGCATCTGGGCACGATCTCGCTCTCGCCGCGCGTCTCTCCGGACAATTCGCGCGTTGCGTTCTCAGCCCTGGGCAAGAACGGCTGGTCGATCCGCATGTACTCGCTGCTGCTGAACCGCATGGTGGCGTTTAACTCGCCCGGTGGAACCACGATTTCTCCTGCGTGGTCGAGCGATGGGGCGAAGCTGGCGTTCTCGTCGGCGCGCGATGGCGATTCCGAGATTTACACGACGACCGCGGATGGAGTTGGACTGCACCGCGTCACGGCGTTCCGCGGGCCGGATGTTTCGCCCGTGTGGAACCCGAAGACAAATGCGCAGATTGCATGGGTGAGCGGGCGCACCGGGCTGCCGCAGATCTACATCATGGACTCGGACGGCGCCAACGTCCAGCGCATGACCGATGGCGGTTATGCCACTTCGCCCTCGTGGTCGCCCAACGGACAGTTCCTGGCCTTTGCATGGGATCGCAAGTATGGACCGGGCGCGCCCGGCGGGCAGGACATCTACATCATGGACATTGCCAGCAAGCGCTGGACGCAGTTGACACATGATTCCGGGCACAACGATTTTCCGTCATGGTCGCCGGATGGACGCCATCTGGTTTTCCAGCGGGAAGACGGTGGGCCTACGCAGATATGGACTATGCTGGCGGACGGTTCTGAGCAGCACCCGCTGACGCATAGCAGCTCCAACACGATGCCGAACTGGAGCTGGAAATAACTTGCAGTTGTACTTGGTCGGCAGGCAGGGCTTGACCTGGCTGCCCTGTCTTGGCTGGAATAACGCTCGTTCGAGAGCATTACAATTCGCTCCCAAAGGAGGAGATCGTGCAACACCTTCATCGTAAGTACATTGCTTCAGTAGTCAGTCTGGCAGCGTTGTTAGCGCTTGCTGGGTGCCACAAGAAGAAGCCAGCGCCGCCACCGCCGCCGCCACCGCCCGTTACCGCGCCCGCGCCGACGGCTGAGATCACAGTCACGCCGACTGCGATCAATCCAGGCGACAGCGCCGTGCTGACGTGGAAGACGACGAATGCTACAGATGTATCGATTGAAGGCGTGGGGCAGGTTGCAACTGCCGGCACGATGAATGTGAAGCCGGCCGAATCGACCAACTACCACCTGGTCGCGCGCGGCGAAGGCGGTTCGGCGGATGCGACGGCCCGGCTCACGGTGAATACGCCGGCGCCGAGCAACATCAACGAGAACGAGATGACCGACGAGCTCTTCCACCAGAACGTGCAGGACATCTTCTTCGACTACGACGCGTATGACATTCGTCCCGATGCGCAGCCGATTATTTCCAAGGACGCTGCGTTCCTGAACCAGCATCCGGAAGTCAAGGTCGTCATTGGCGGCTACTGCGACGAACGCGGGTCGACGGAATACAACCTGAGCCTGGGCGAAAACCGCGCCAACGCGGCCAAGCAGGCGCTGGTGAATGCCGGCGTGAGCCCCGACCGCCTGCGGACGGTGAGCTACGGCAAGGAGAAGCAGTTCTGCACGGAGCACACGGAAGCGTGCTGGCAGCAGAACCGCCGCGCCCAGTTCAGCATCGACCGCTAAACCCTGCTAGCGACGGCAGCATTGCTTTTGGCAGTGCTGCCGTTTTGCTTTGGGCTAAACTTAATCTACAGGTCATGCACGAAGGCCATGCATGAAGGCCGCGCGCCGCCTTGGGGATTTCTTATGCGAAAGATTCTTGTTCAACTTACAGCCGTCGCCACGCTTGCCCTTCTCTGCCCTGCACCCAAGGCGCATGCCGTATCCAAGGAAATGATCCAGCTGCAGACCCAGGTGCAAACGCTGCAGGACATGCTGCAGCACCTGCAGCAGACAAACGATACGCGGCAGGCAGTGATGCAGCACCTTATCGAGCAGACGGCGGACAATGTGAACCGCATGTCGCAGACCATCGACAGCCTGCAGCAGGCCATGCAGGCGCAAAGCACGAACAGCGGCAAGGTAGACCAGCTCTCCGGCCAGATGCAGAGCATGAACGACTCGATCGATGAGCTGAAGTCGCGCATTTCTAAACTGGATAAGACCCTGCAGGACATCCAGTCGCAACTGCAGAATGTGAACAGCCAGGCTGCCGGCGGCGGACAGAATGGGATCCCGGGACAGCCGATGCCGGGCGGCACGGACGCGAATGCCGCGCCTGCGCAGCCGCCTGCGCCTCCGGTTGACCAGCTCTATCAGGGCGGACTGCGCGATTACAACAGCGCGAAATATGACGTGGCGATGGGCGAATTCAGCGATGTGCTGAAGTATTATCCTCAGGACAATCTTGCCGGCAATGCGCAGTTCTATCTTGGCGAGATTGCGTACCGCCAGGGCGATTATAAGACGGCCATCCAGAGTTACGACGCGGTGCTGGAGCAGTTTCCGGGCAATCCTAAGGTGCCTGCGGCGCAGCTGCGCAAGGGAGAAGCAGAACTGGCCACGAACCAGCGCGAAGCGGGTATCCGCGACCTGCGGAATCTGATCCAGCGCTATCCGCAGACGCCGGAAGCGGCGCAGGCGCGCAGCCGCCTGAACGGAATGGGAGTTAGAATTACCGCACCTAAACCTTCGCCGTCTGCATATAGGCCGGAGTAACTCGACCGCTCGCAGAACGCATTGGCAACCTTAGCTCCGCACAACCGCCATCGAAGAGGACTTATGCCGGCTCGTCAGGATAGCGATTCCTTTAAGGGTGCGGTCGAAAGCCAATCCCCTTCTGACCCACCGCGACGGACCGATCTGCGCAGCAACCTTGCAGACCAGCTTCCGCATCGCGGCGCGGACTCGATGATCAAGGACGTGGACGGGGACAACGATACTGATTTTCCCGAGCCGGGACGGGTTCCTGAGCATAGCGGCCAGCACGACTAGTGTATCCTCCATCCAACGTTGACCGTTGGGAAGTCTGACGCGTCGACTTATTCAATTGGCTGGCTAGATCAATCGAAGCCCAAGCAGACAGGAAATCCGAACCATGTTCATAATGACAAAGATAAGAAGAAGACCTTTTCCGCTCAATCTTAAGGCACTTCGGGCCTGCCGCGTCTCTTATAGCCAGTATGGAGAAGACCTTTTTCTGACTGGAATTCTCGGATACGAAAGAACCGAGGGGACTTATGTAGATGTTGGGTGTTTTCATCCAATCTTTTACTCGAACTCTTATATCTTCTACCAACGCGGATGGAGGGGTCTGGCGATCGATCCGAACCCCCGGTTTAAGAGCGCATGGGATCACTATCGTCCTAAGGACGTATTCCTAAACTTCGCAATTGCCAAGACCAGCGGGGAAAAAACATATCTAGTCAATGAACGCAACCCGGAGTTGAACACGATTGTGGATGACAAGCAGATTTCCGAATTTGATTCCACGCGGTATAAAGTCAGCTCATGTAGTGCATTTCCGCTCCGTGACGTCCTCGATAAATATTTGGCAGGAAGACGTATTGATCTACTAAATGTCGATTGCGAAGGAAGGGACATCGAGGTGTTGGAGACCAACGATTTTGAGAAGTACCGTCCTTTTATGCTCGCCGTTGAAGATATCGATATCTCGCCTGATACGAAGATAAATCAGTTCCTGCAAGGCCTTGATTACGAGTACAAGGCTTACATCGGTCTGACAAAGATCTTCCAGGATAATCGTAAGTAATCTCCAACAAAAATAGCCGCTGAGACATTCAAATTAAGCCTGCCTTAGCTGTTGGATTGGAATGACAGATTCTGAGGGTAGTGTCCAGGTAGTGTCCAGGGTAGTGTCCAGAACTTTTCGCACTTTCTGACTGAGCCATAACTCAGGAAGGTTGTTGGTTGCGGTGGATTGGCTGAGCTTTCCATGGGGAAGCTCAGCCAAAGCGGTCAGGCGATGGCCACCATCTCGGCCAATCGATTCATCTGCAGATAACGTTTCGTTCCCCAGCGTGTAGCGGCAACATGGCGCAGCCGTATAGCTCAGTCCCGCTCTTTGCCTGCCGGCTATGTCTTCCGGGCCATGAAGAAGAATCCCCGCGTCCGGCCAGGGTGAAGAGTCAACACCTGACTATCTTTTCCGATCGAATGCCTTGCGTCGCGTTACGCGAGTCGACGATCAGCTTCGAGTCGCGCACGATGCGGGCGTAGTCGTAGTCGGAATGGTCGGTCACGATCAGCACACAATCATATTGCGCAAGGTTGTCGAGCGGTACTCCGTGCATGTCGAGATCGTAGTGCCGGCCGCGGCCCACATAGGGGAAAAACGGATCGTTGTAGGAAACGATAGCGCCGCGATGCCTGAGCAACTCGATGATCGTCAGCGAGGGCGATTCGCGCAGGTCGTCCACGTCTCTCTTATAAGAAAGACCAAGCACGAGCACTTTCGCGTTCTTGAGCGCTTTCGATTGCTCATTGAGCGCGGCGACTGTCTTCTCGACCACGTAATAGGGCATGGCCACGTTGACTTCGCCGGCAAGCTCGATGAATTTGGTGCGGAAGTCGTATTGTTTGGCTTTCCATGAGAGATAGAACGGGTCGATGGGAATGCAGTGGCCGCCGAGGCCAGGGCCGGGATAAAAGGCCTGAAAGCCGAAGGGCTTGGTCCTGGCTGCGTCGATGACCTCGAAGATGTCGATGCCCATGCGGTCGCAGAGCTGCTTGAGCTCATTGACCAGAGCGATGTTGACGCAGCGGTAGATGTTTTCGAGCAGCTTGGTCATCTCCGCGGCCGCAGGGGTTGAGACGGGAACAGTGCGGTTGAAGATGCTCGCGTAGATGGCGGACGCCAGTTCCAGCGCGACCGGGCCGACGCCGCCGACGACCTTGGGGATGTCGCGACGGGCAACAGTGTCGTTGCCGGGATCTTCACGCTCGGGAGAAAACGCGACGTAGAAGCCGTTCGTCGCTGTATCGCGGTTGACGCGAAGCTGCCTCGTATTCCCTTCTTCGAGGATGGGGATGAGCACTTCTTCAGTGGTGCCGGGATAGGTGGTGCTCTCAAGGATAATGAGCTGGCCTTCGCGCAGATGCGGCGCGATGGCCTTTGCCGTATCGCGGATGTAGCTCAAGTCCGGCTCGTGGTGCTGGTTGAGCGGAGTGGGCACGCAGATAATGACCACGTCGACGCTGGCGATTTCCGAGTAGTCTGAGGTGGCGCGAAAGCCGTGCTTCTGAGCGGCCTGGATTTCTGTGCCGGGGATGCGGACGATGTAGGAACCGCCCACGTTGAGCGCCGAGACCTTCTTGTTGTCGATGTCAAAGCCGGTAACGGCGAAGCGTTCTTCGCTGAACAGAAGAGCAAGCGGGAGCCCTACGTATCCCATTCCGATGATGCCGATGCGCGTGGAACGCTCTTCGACTTTCTGAATGAACTGCGAGGCTTCGCCTGCGACTACATCTGACATTGCTTCTGGTCCTTTCGGGCTTTCAGCCCTAAAGAACTATCATCGCATTGATCGCCGATCGATTGCGAGTGAGACAAAAGAGCGAAGGAGCTGAAGTCTTCAGCTCCTTTCACAAAGCTACCGAGCAAGGCTGGCGTAGAAGTTGTCGAGGTCGCGTTTGAAATCTTTCAGCGCGTCGACGTTGAGGTAGACCATGTGGCCTGAGGGGTAGTAGGTGAGTTCCACATTCTTGGCCAGGTCGGGCGTGAGCATCATGTGCGAGAGATCGTACTCGGTAGCAAAGAATGGCGTCGCCAGGTCGAAGTAGCCGTTGGCTGAAAGCACCTTCAGCTTGGGATTCTTGCGGATGGTGTCGGCCAGATCGCCGGCGACGTAAGGCACGGCCTGCTGGCCGCCGAAGCCGCGTCCTGCGCCCGCTCCGTGATGCTTCCAGTCCCATTCGCCAAGGTTAGCGTATGCGGTGGGCAGATACTCATCGGTCGAGTCATATTTCAGCTCGCGGGAAAGATAGTCGTGTTCGGCGGCGACAAAGGCCCCGGCGATTCCGGTGTCGGAGGGATCGTATCCGGGATTCTCGCCGGCGTTGTCGATATCTGTTCCTTCGAAGCGGGCGTCATAGCGGCCGAGGATGTCGCCTTCATCGCGCATCAGTTCCTTGCGGAAGCGTGTGGGCGAGATGCGCAGCTTGGCTTCCTTGACGTATTGCACGCTGAGGCCGGTGTATTGGCTGACCTTGGCGGCGATGGCATCGACTTTTGCCGGGGAAATCTGGTCGCCTTCCGCGAGGGCCTCAGAGTAATCGCCGCGAGCAAAGGCTCGGACTTCGTCGAGGAATGCTTTCAGGTCTGGTGGCTTGTTCTGGAGCTTATTGTGATACCAGGCGATGGCGGCGTAGCTCGGCAGGTTGACAACGTATTGCGTGTCCATGCCGGGGGCGAGTTCGCCGTAATTCAGGATCGACGACAGGAGAACGATGCCGTTGAGGGCGATGCCGTTCTCCTGCAGCACGGCGGAAAGGCCCGCGGAGCGAGTGGTGCCGTAGGACTCACCGAAGAGGACTTTGGGCGAGTTCCAGCGCTCGTTGACGGTGATATAGCGCGCAATGAACTTCTCGAAGGCCTTGAGATCTTCGTCAACGCCGGCGAAGTCTTTTTTCGTCGCCTTGCCGACGGCGCGGGAGTAGCCGGTGAGCGGCGCGTCGATGAAGACGAGGTCGGTTTTGTCGAGGATGCTGTACTGATTAGGGACAATCTGATAGGGCGCAGGTCCGGTGGCTGACGGGCTGAGCGTAGTAACGCGAACGGGCCCTACTGAGCCCATGTGCAGCCACAACGTCGCGGAACCGGGACCACCGTTGTAGAGGAAAGTGATGGGGCGCGTTTTGGGATCGGCGCCGTCTTCGGTATAGGCGATGTAGAAGATGCTGCCGTATGGCTTCTCTTCTTCATCGCGGATCAGCAGGGTTCCGGCGGTTGCAGTGTAATGGATGGTCTGGCCGTTAAGCGTCAGGTCATGGTGCGTAACGGAGGTCTTTTCGGGCGGGATGTTCTGCTGGTCTTTATCGTTGTCGTGCTGTTTGGCATCGCTCTTTTGAGCTTCATCCGGTTTCTTGTCCTGTGCAGGCGCAGTGGCCTGTATACCGAGCAGTAATGCCGCAAATAACAGTGTCGCCAGCTTTCGTGGAAGCCTGTTCAATGCTCTTTCCTCCTGGATGTATAGGGTGCAAGAAGCGGTGTGTTGCCCCGGATGACGTACACCATTCCGGTTTTGTTTCAATATACAACGCGGTTTCGCGCGTTAGTTCTGCTCGGCGGGGTTTGGCGTCTCAGTAGATGAGTGCGTGCTGTTGAGCTTTGCGCAGATGTCGAATTGCTGCTGGGCGAGCTGCTGCTTGCCTTCGCGCCGGTAGATTTGGCCCAGCTTGAAGTGAAGACCGGCGACCTGGGGCGCGAGCGCGATTGCCTGCTCCAGCTGCTGCTGGGCCTGGCCTGACAGCTTCAGGAGATCGTAGACGCGGCCCAGCTGCTCGTGCGCTTTTGGATTGTGGGGCGCTAAGGTGACGGCTCGCTGCAAATATGGAAGCGCCTGCGATGGCTGGTCCTGATCAGTGAGCAGGACGCCCATGTTCAGGTAGGGCTGCGCATCTTTTACAGGCGAATCGCTCTCCCAGGAGATGGCCTGCTCGAAAGCCTTCCTGGCCTCGTCGAGACGGTTGAGGCCCTGGTAGGACAGGCCGAGATTGTCCTCTGCCTTTATGTCGTTCGCGCGCAGGGAAAGCGTTCGCTGGAAGCACTGGATGGCTTCTTCGAAGCGGTTCTCGTTGTACTTGGTGCGGCCCAGCAGATACCAGGAATCTGCGTCCTTTGGCGTCTCCTGCGTGACGACGGTGAGCCATTTGTCCGCGTCGGCAAGACCACCGAGCAGAATGTAGTCGGCGGCGATGATTTTGAAGTCTGACGCCTGGGGGCGCTGGTACTTTGATCCTTCGCTGAATTCGGCCAGCGAATCTTTGGGGCGCTGCTCGCGGAAGAGCGTGTAGCCGAGCAGGAAATGCGCGTCTGCGGACGATGGGTTCTTTTCGAGATACGTGTGGAGTGCTTTCTCTGCGTCTGCGAACTGTGAGGCATCGATAAGGTCGTGGATGACCTGGAGCGACTCAGTTTTATCTGCAGGCTCGGACTGTTGCGCGCGCACTCGATACGGCAGCGCTAAACAGAGGATGCAGATTGCGAGCAGGCGGCAGCGCCATTGGAGTTTGCCGCAGTGTGATCGCCCTGCCATGATGCCGTATGCGCCCATTTTATTGTTTTGCGCCTGCGCAGGACGGCAGATGGGCCAGCATCTGCTGCACGTCCTGAAGGCCGGGGCTGTATTGGAGCGTCTTTTCGAGCGTGGACCGCGCTGAGGCTGCATCGCCTGTTATGCATTGCACCTGGGCAAGGTTCTTTGCCAGACCTACAACATCTTCATTGCGCTCGAAGGTCGGTCGCCAGAGGGCGATGGCTCCCTGCAGGTCTCCGGATCTCGCCCGTATCGTACCGAGGTTTGAAAGCGCGATCAGATTCTGCGGATCGAGTTTCAGCACCTGCTCGAACAGCTCTGCCGCCTGCACATGATCTCCGCGTTTCTCGCTGAGGATGCCGAGAGCGTTGAGCGCTTCCTTGTCTCCGGCGATCTCGGGGCGGATGGCATCAAGCGATTGATATGCCTTTTGCTGCAGCGCGAAGTTTCCGTCGAGCACGGCGTTGTAGTAGGCGAGCGCCAGGTCGCGTTTGGTGGAGTTCGGCGAGAAGATCGGTGTGAGCGTGTCTCCTTCGCCGAGGTCCTGGATGGACTCGCCGCTGTCGGGGATTTTCAGGATGCGGTGGTCTGTCCAGGCTACGTGGGGGATGTTTTCTGCGCCGCTGCGCGGCATGTGGCAGCTGGTGCAGTCGGGATTTTCAGGGTGATGCGAGGCGGCGAAAGCGGCGTCGCTGTGACAGGCGAGACACTTGGCGCGATAGAAGGCAGCGCGCTCCTGCGGAGCGGGCGTGTAGTGCGGGTCGTGGCAACTGGTGCAGGACATCTTGTCGCCGCTTGTGCGTTTGCATTTGCTGATGCTGAACTGTTCCACCTCGCTGACACCGCGTCTTGTTGCGTCTTTTCCCTGATAAACGAAGAACGAAAGATAATCGGAGATGGAATCGCCGGGTTTGTAATCGATGGCGGAGCGATTGGGACGCTCGATATAGACATCTCCTTCGAGATGGCAGCGGATGCAGACGGAATCGCGGCGATCCGGGGCGAGCTTTGCCGGATTGACGACTGCGGCTTTGCCGCCGCTTGCGACGTGGCTCTGCGTATCTCCGTGGCAGGCATCACAGGTGATGCCGCCGTGCAGGAATGGCAGGCCCGAGTAGTGATTGATGGTGCCGGGATCGCTCTGCTGCACGGCGCTCATGTGGCAGCGCAGGCAGCTTGCCTGCATGGGCAACGCCGGCGGCAGCTCGGTGATCGATTCGAGGCCCGGCTTCATGTCATAGGCATGCGAGGCTGCGTAATAAGCGACTGGCGATTCGAACAGGTAGCCGTGAATGGAATAGAGATAGGTGATGCCCAGGTGGCCGGAACCCAGGAAATAATCCAGCTGGTGCTGCTCATTGACGCGAGGATCGCGCGCGCTTTGAATGTTGAGCACGGCGTGCTGATCGCGAACGGCAAGTTGATACGTGACTCCCGACGGTTTGTGGTTC
>Ga0335072_10017116_pt1 | contig 10259 bp, 15 predicted proteins | sample Lox_Sample_21_FD_206725 | JGI IMG/M metagenome (GOLD analysis project Ga0335072, IMG submission 206725) | Soil microbial communities from Loxahatchee National Wildlife Refuge, Florida, United States - Lox_Sample_2.1 | ecosystem: Environmental > Terrestrial > Soil > Wetlands | place: USA...
ACAATAAAGTCGGCACCAGAAGCCGCTAAGACACTCAATACGGGAGATCCGCACTTCGGGTGCTCTAGCTCTAAAGGACTCGTTGCCGGTGATGTGTTATTCGATGAAAGACCCAATGGCGGCTTCGATCAGTATGCTGCCTATAAGCAAGCCGGTTTAGAACTATATCGTATTACTACAGGACTGCTCCCTAAATATGCCTGGCGCATAAGCCAGTACGGCCCGTTAACTGTTACTGAGGATAATCTGGTAACCGCTTCCTTAGTCAGTCACTGTTTACTTATTCCTAAGCTACACGTTACTGGTGGCCAGGATGGGGTGTTGCGCATACATCACGTACAGTAAAGCCGACCGATCCCGTAACCACGTTAATCAATAATCAGATTTCGAGGCGCTTTAGGTGGCTTATACCTGCACAAGAGCAGGCTCGCGCTGTACCGCAGGCTTAATCGTGTAAACTGGCAAATCACCTTTCGTAAGCACTGCAGCAACGGCCAGTGTATACACAAGCATGGCCTGGAAGGCGTGGTATTCAGCCTGTCCGTTGCCTGGATGTAGGTCGGCGGCAAGCTCCTGCATGCGCCAGACATCCACTCCAAAGATATCTACCTTACCGCCACTGACGGAGTGGATGAGGCTTTGGTTGAGAGTCTTGTTCGGTACATAATTCAGAACGATACGAGCTTCGACATGCACACCACCGAGTTGCTTAACAATCTTACCGCGATCAACAATCAATTGCATGACATCAGCGCCATTGAACGATTGGCCGGCAATTCGCTGAGCAAACAAGGTGTAGTTGTCGAGTATGTCATTGAGACCTTCAGTCGAGACACCAAGCGCTTCGAACTGCCGTGTAATACTGTCATGATGCTCGGCAGCCCATGTAATTACAGCCGGTGCTTCGTCAATAGCACCACAGCCACATTTGTTAGGGCTAGTAACATGCTCGGCCGTATGCGCACCGAAATTAATCATCTTTTTAGCCAATTCATTGACAGCGTCTCGGAACGTTGCCAGCAGCGTATCATTGCTAGTACCAAAGCCGATTAGATCAGCGACCGTCATCGTACTACCACCGCCAAAGACTTTGGCACGGTTCAGCGAACGGTGTAATAATTCATGACCACGCATGACAACCTTAACCGGACGACCATCACCACAGCCGTCATCATCTATTTGCTGACCGTTATCATCGCAGCTAACATCAACTAATACCTCAGGCGAGGCAATAGCTTCATCGACCTGCACCATCACGTCCGACCCAGCACCAACTGTAATAGCTGCTCCTGAGATCGACCCGTCACCCACACTAAGACCATCGCTAATTTTTGTAATGGTAAGCTGCTGATTTGTTGTCATCCTATCTTTCTCCTTCTTGCAGCCCACTGCCGCTCCAACTGCTAAAAGAGGCGGGCACTGCCGCCTCTGTCATGTCCGTATATATAGCAATCTCGGTGAATTCATGCGAGCCTCTAAAGCAGCTCATACAAGCCTTTGTTGCCATATCTGATTACTTGTTTACCTAGAGATGTGAGAATTATCACCAAGCCATGAGTATTGTACACCTTACGCTTTAGCTTGGCAAACCAGCGTAGACACGAGATAATAAAGAATATGAGGAGTAAGGTAGTCAGTACACAATCCGAGCCTACGGTGGAAACCATACGCCGATACGTGGGAGCACTGCCGGCGATAGGCAAGACTACTCCACTCAATGAACGGGCTGCTCAGGCAGCTCGTTCTGCTTTAGAGCAAAATGATCCTCTCTGGGAATCTCGCCTCAAAGCCCAGATAGATGCTATTACTCGCGAAGTAGCTACCCATTTAGATATTGATAGCGAGTCCAAGCGGTACGTTATAACCGATGTGGAGCTGCGAGGGATTATAGCTCGGGCCGTTTCTCGCACGAGCGGCCAACTTGCCGTAGATATCGGCCAAACACTTGAGCGTACGACATTCGCCGTGCAGCTTAACGCGTTACCGTCAGTCAGCGACATCGACGACAGAGACCTAGCGACAGTCGATCACAAACCCCTGAGCTTGCAGCAAGAATTTTAGAGAGTAAAGCCTATTGCTTTTGGTGACGTCGCTTCAAGCCAGCCACTTGTAACCTAACAGCCGTACGATCAACAAGCTGCTCAGCATGCTCTAAGCTGACTTCGTCTTTGGCTTCAGCCTTTAGGCGTTTTGCTCGTTCATGAGCCGCCTGAGCCTCAGATTCGTTGATGTCAGCAGCATTGTCAGCCTCATCAACCAACACACGCAGTGTATTATCAGAGACCTCTATCACGCCACCGCTGATCGCAAAATACTCACGATCTCGGTCGGCATCACGCGGTTCTTTACGTACAGCAATTACACCAGTCGTCGCAACACTAACAAGCGGCATATGGTCCTGCAGCACACCGATCTCGCCGTCAAGCGTCGGCAAGACAATTTCGTATGCTTCTCCGTCAAATTTGGTACCCGTTAAAGCCACTAATTGAAAATGAATCATCCAACTACCTCGCTAGTTCCTGCCGGTACAATATCAACCGCGGTAGACCCCACAACTCCCTGTACGGATGCCTCGAGTGCTGCACGGTCTAATGGCTCGCCTTCGGGAGTGTAGAGCTCCGAGTATCGAGGGTGTTGTGGGTGGGCAGGCCCGAAGCCGTAGATACGACAGTCCTTATCCGATAGCGGTGTCTGATATTCAGCACTCACGCTATTTGGCCGCCTTTGCCGCCTTAACAACGTCTTCGATAGTACCTTTGAGGTTAAAGACGGTTTCAGGGATATCATCATGCTTACCATCGAGAATTTCTCGGAAGCCCTTGATTGTATCGCTCAGTTTCACATACGTACCAGGAATATTAGTGAATTGCTCAGCCACGAACATCGCCTGACTTAGGAAACGTTGAATGCGACGGGCGCGACCTACGAGCTGTTTATCTTCCTCAGATAGTTCTTCCATACCCAAGATAGCGATGATATCTTGTAGGTCTTTGTAACGCTGGAGCACACGTTGGACTTCACGCGCGACTGCATAGTGTTCTTCGCCGACGATTTCGGGATCAAGAATAGTCGAACTAGAATCGAGCGGATCAACGGCAGGGAAAATACCAATTTCCGTCAGTGGTCGACTTAACACAATCGTGCTGTCGAGGTGTGCAAAGGTGGTCGCTGGGGCTGGGTCAGTCAAGTCATCAGCTGGGACATAGACCGCCTGCATACTAGTGATAGAGCCATTACGAGTACTCGTAATACGCTCCTGTAGTTGGCCCATTTCTTCCGCTAAGTTCGGCTGGTAGCCTACAGCCGAAGGCAGGCGACCGAGCAGGGCAGACACCTCAGCACCCGCCTGAGTAAAGCGGAAGATATTGTCAATGAACAACAGAACATCAGAGCCTTTATCACGGAAGCCTTCAGCGATAGTCAGACCGGAAAGCGCCACACGTAAGCGAGCTCCGGGCGGTTCATTCATCTGGCCGAACACGAGACTCGTGTTCTTAAGAACGCCGGATTCCTCCATTTCGTGATATAGGTCATTACCTTCACGGGTGCGCTCACCAACGCCAGCAAACACACTGTATCCGCTATGGAACTTAGCGATGTTATTGATAAGTTCCTGGATAAGTACTGTTTTGCCTACGCCAGCCCCACCAAATAGGCCAGCCTTACCGCCTTTAGTCATTGGACAGATAAGGTCAATGACCTTGAGGCCAGTCTCTAGGATCTCAACCGAGCCAGACTGATCGATCAGCGGTGGAGGGGTACGATGGATTGGCGCTGTCTTCGAAAAGGTACCACCCTTACCATCAATCGGCTGACCCGTCACATTGAACATGCGGCCAAGTGTCTCGTCGCCGATAGGGACGCTAATCGCCTTACCCGTATCGGTAACCTCAACACCACGGCCAAGACCATCAGTCGACCCAAGCGCAACAGCTCGTACGCTACTTTCACTGAGATGTTGCGCCACCTCAAGCGTCAGTATCTTGCCATCGTGCTCAAGTGTTAATGCGTTATAAATTGCCGGGAGTGTATCATTCGTAAACTCTACGTCAACAACCACACCCACAACCTGGGTAATGTTACCGACGTTCGTCTTCTCTTTAGTTGCTTGTGCCATTATTGTTCTCCTTGTTGTAATTCAGGGTCTGGTCCCGGTAGTGTTCCACCTTCAGTAAGCTCTTGCAGCCGAGCCTGTATGTAGTCTGGGGTTAGACGTTCATCGACTTCTGTGAGGTGTCCCAGCACGATCGCATGCTTTGAGCTAAGCGTTGGTACGTCACGCTCGCCAGCAACACCTGGGACTTTTTCAGCCATTCAACGCCTCCGCACCACCGGTTATTTCCGCCAGTTCTTGCGTAACAGCCGCTTGACGGGCAGTATTCAACTCCAGTGTGTAGTCGTCGATTAGGTCTTTGGCATTGTCGGTAGCATTCTTCATGGCCATCATACGCATGGCGTGCTCACTGGCAATACTTTCGAGTAAAGCCTGCCAAACTTGGGCTTCAATAAGCCGTGTTGCCACCTGATCAATCACGGTTTCAGCGTCAGGTTCAAAGTTACTAATAGCATTGCCACTCTGCACTCCACCGACTGACTGAGCAGGTAGAAGCTGCTGACTTGTGGCGATCTGGCTCACGGTCGATCTGAAGCGTGTGAATAGTACGCGTACATCATCAACTTCACCACTTTTGTACTGTTCGATAATGGTATTAAGGGCAGGTCTCAAATCGTTAGCTGTCGGCTCATTACCAAAACCAGGATATGCTGCCTCGAGATCAATATCACTCACTCGACGCACAAACTGCGCACCTTTATTACCGATAGCTAGTACGTGACTCACTACTTTCGCAGCTTGATCTTCTTTGACAGCTACTGTTAACAGCTTGAGTACATTAGCGTTATACGCACCAGCCAAGCCAGTGTTGCTCGTAATGAGGATGTATAGGCGATTCTTGACCGTACGTTTTTCGAACAATGGCTGGCGTTCGACTTCAGTGATACCGCTTAGGCGCGTCAGTAGCTCACTAGCAAGTTCAGCGTAGGCACGCGAGCGCTGGGCATACTCCTGCGCACGTCGAAGCTTACTAGCCGCAACTAACTGTTGGGCCTGCGTAATCTGCCGGGTATTACGGATCGATTTAATGCGCCGTCGAAGAACAATTATGCTCGCCATAATATCTAACCTACTTGGTCGCCCTTACCTCATATTGCTTAGTGATCGTCCCCGCAACCTTCATAACCTCGTCGTTTTGAGTGTCATCCGGTTTACTACCGGTGTTGATAGCGTCCACTAACTTGCCATGCTTAGCCTTTAGTTCGCGTAGCAAAGCCTCTCGAGCCGCTTCAATTTTCTCGAGTGGTACGATATCGAAAGCGCCATGGTTGGCGGCATAAATCATACAGTACATTTCCCACAAGGTGTACGGACTATACTGTGGCTGCTTCAGTAGCTCCGTTAAACGCTGACCGCGCTCAATTGTGTGGCGCGTGTCGGCATCAAGGTCGGTCGAGAACTGACTGAAGGCCGCAAGCTCGCGGAACTGAGCCAATCCAATTTTCAAGCCTCCGGCAGCCGCCTTCATAGCTTTGGTTTGAGCGTTTCCAGCTACACGCGACACAGAGCTACCGACCGAAACCGCCGGACGAATGCCCTGGTAGAACAACGACGTCTCAAGAAAAATTTGGCCGTCAGTAATGGAAATAACGTTCGTCGGGATGTATCCAGAGATTTCCCCAGCCTGCGTCTCGATAATCGGTAGTGCAGTGAGCGAACCACCACCAAGTTCGTCGCTCAGTTTAGCCGCACGCTCCAGTAGACGAGAGTGCAAGTAGAACACATCACCCGGATACGCTTCACGGCCTGGTGGGCGACGAAGCAGTAATGACATCTGACGATATGCCTGAGCCTGTTTGGTCAGGTCGTCGTAGATGATGAGCGCGTGCTGTTTGTTATCACGGAAATACTCGCCCATAGCGCAACCAGCATACGGCGCTAAGTAAAGCATAGCGGCCGGATCAGACGGGGAAGTAGCGATGATGATCGTCTGGTCCATGACGCCCTCGCGCTTGAGGCGTTCCTGCAGAGCAGCGACCTTGCTAAATTTCTGACCGATAGCAACATAGATATTGATGACGCCGGTTTTCTGACGCGCCTGGTTTACCATAGTATCTACTGCAATGGCAGTCTTACCAGTTTGACGGTCACCGATAATCAATTCACGCTGACCACGGCCGATTGCCACCATAGCGTCAATGGCTGTAATACCGGTCATGAGTGGTTCATGCACTCCTCTCCGGTCCATAACGCCAGGTGCAGGCCGTTCAACCGGGCTCATCTGCTTGGTTTTGATTGGATCACCACCATCCAACGGCCGGCCCAGCGGATCGACTACGCGTCCAACCAGTTCAGGGCCTACGGGCACTGTCAATACTTGGCCGCTGAGGCGTACGGTAGCGCCAGCCTTAACTTCAGTAGTGTCACCTAAAATTACGGCACCGATCTCGTCTTCGGCAAGGTTGAATGCAAAAGCAGTCACTTTCTGGCCCGAAATGCTATCGATTTCAAGCATTTCGTTGTAGCCAGCCTTGCTCAAACCGTATATCCAAGCAATGCCATCACCGACCCGCGTAACAACACCTACGCTTTCGATTTCAGGACGATTTTTGAGCTCCTCGATGGCCGCACGGATGTCGGCCGAGAGTTCAGTTATTGATAGATCAGCCATTCGTTAATCCTTTCCGGCTCCAGTTAGCTGTTTGAATGTGTTCAGTTTGCCTTCGACACTTAGGTCGAGCTGACGATCAGCAAGACGGATCTGCACTCCGCCAATAACACTCGGATCCTGTACTTCAGTGACGATAATGTTGTCAGCCTCCGGGAATAGGGGTTTAATACGCGCTGCAATGTCACGTTTCACCATATCAGTCAGTGGGTAAGCGCTGCTTGCCAGCACTTCTACATATCCATTAGCCGCCCAATCTGCTTGCACGTCGCGTAGTAGAGATTCGAGTTCGCCCACCCGGCGCTCGCTGAGTAAGTACGCAGCCAACTCACGGGCGTACTCTTGAGTGATGCCTTGCGTGAGGGTCTGGTTAGCTACCGTAGCAGCGATACGAACACGTGGCGTTTTCATGCGGTCTGCTGTTCCTTAATAGCACGGTCAATAATCGCCGCGTCCTTGGTGGCGTCAACCTTCTCACCAATGATTGCCTCGGTCGCGTCCGACACCCAGCCGACAATCTGGCCCTCAAGTTGTTTGCGAGCGCGTGTCATTTCACTCGCAGCCCGATCCTGGCCTTCTTTAACAATAGCGTCGGCTTTCTTAGCTGCAGTCTCTTCAGCGTCCCGAATAGCCTGACGGGCGCTTTCATTAGCTTCGGCGATAATGCCGTCCGCTTCTTGGCGAGCCTTTGTCAGCTCCTCAGCGACCTTAGCCTCAAGAGCGGCTTTATCTTTCTTCATTTGCTCGCCAAGGTTTACGCCATCCTCAATAGTCTTGCGACGCCGCTCCATCATCCGCACGATCGGCTTGAATGCCCAATGCTGCAAGACCCAGAATGCGAGCAAAAACGTGAAGAGTTGTATGATCAGCGCTTTGCCGTCAATACCAAGTGCCCCGATGCCGGAACTACTGTCTGCGAAGTTAGTTGTTATGACTCCAAGCATACGTTATGTCCTTATTTCACGAAGAAAGTAGAAGCGAAGGCCAAAAGTCCATAGACCTCAATAAGACCAACGAATACTAGCGCTTGGCCGAGGAATTTAGAAGCCTCAGGGTTACGGCCAACAGCGCTCAAGTAGTTAGCGCCGACCAGACCAATACCGATAGTCGGGCCAATGAAGCCACCACCGATCATGATGCCATGCGCAAGTGACTGCATAGGCGTTGTAGTGCTGGCTAATAGTGCTACTGGTAACATATATTGTTCTCCTTGATTACGTTACGTGATGTTATTTGTTTAGCAATCACGATCGAAGTTGAGATATCTTCTGAATGGGAAGATCGCTCTGTTCGACCGCGACAGACCAACATTATCCTTTAGCTCCTTGAGCTGCCCCTATTGTTTCAGCCAGCCCTTCGCCGGTCAAGCCATCTGATTCATCGTGGTCGACGTGCTCACTTGCACTGTTGACCGCAATAGCCAGATAGTTGACACCAAGGATAACGAAAATATATGCCTGTAATGCACCGACGCCAAGTTCAAGTAGGGTAAACGGCACTGCCGCTATTGGCGCTAGCACATTACCTGGAGCAAGTAGGCCCCCAAGATAGACAAATACTGCGATCACGATCTCGCCTATTGTCACATTCAGGAAGAGTCGGAGGGCTAGGCTCAAGGCCCGTGTAAGGTCGGTAATCATTTCTATGAGCCCGATCACTAGATACAGAGGATTTAGTGGGCTACCAATAAAGAAGTGACGGATGTATTTACCAGCACCGCCAACCTCCCTAATAGACGCTGTGTAGACAACAATCATGGTCACGACACCCATTGCTAGCGTCATATTTAGGTCGCCAGTGATAGGCCGTAGCAGTGGGTGACCGTGCAGTTGAATACCATCACCCACACCAGGAATCAGCCCCGACCAGTTATTTAGGAGCACAAAGAAGAAAAGTGTCACAAAGAACGGCACGTACTTACGACCAATTGCCTTATCGGTAAATGCCCCTTCGACCAAGTCAACCACAAAGCTCACCAGCGCCTCGACGTACTGGATGAGGCCACCCTTTGGCTTAACAGTAACTCGGCGCGCTAGCAGTGCGAGACCACCAGCAAGCAGTAAACAGACTATCCAACCCCAGAACATAGAGTTTGTTATAGGTATACCACCGACCGTAAAGTCAGTCCCAGGCGCCACGTTAATGGATGGACCGCTATCAGCAAAATGAGATAACCCAAGTGGGCCAAACATCACTCGTTATCCTCCTCTTCGTATTGTTTGCGAATGGCACGCCGTTGCGTAGCGGTAAGCTTGGGAACTGGTAGACTATTGGCCGTCTGAAGCGTACGCCACATAACGGCTATGGACCCTATCACTGCTATACCCAAGCCAATAAAGGTACCGGCAGTATCTGCACCAGCCACCTTACCGAGCTTTACACCAAGAATAATTGGTACCAAAACGACAAGAGCGAGTTGCCAGCTCATGTTGAGCGCCATTATCACAAACTGATTTCGAACCACTGCTGATTTTTCAGGCGCTACAGGAGTGTCACCTGAGGGTGCCTTGTGGCCACCCCTTAACGGAGTCGGCGGAGCAATCGCTGGCTCGTGTGACGTACTCATTCGGTGGTAGTATACCATCCGTCTTCAGGGGTACGCAAGGGAATAGAAAAATTATCTTACGTCAGAAACATATATGCTATACTAAGTATAGTTAAAAAGGATATATGACATGGCACAGACCGATCCACAAGTTATTATCTATAGCGCCACGTGGTGTGCATTTTGTCACGCCGCCAAGGATTACCTAGACAAGAAAGGCGTAAAGTACACCGATAAAGATGTCGACAGCGACCCCGCCATTGCCGAAGAAGCGATGAAGGTCAGTGGACAGACAGGCATTCCAGTGCTAAACATTAACGGTCAAATCATTATCGGCTTCGATCGTCCTCGCATTGATGCCGCACTCGCGTCGTAGCTAACCTAACATCAAAAGAGAGTATTTCGGATGAAACAAGAGTCTCAACCAGATAGATCAGTATTCAGAGACCATGCCCTGACAGATCTTGTAGAGGCAAGCTTATTCGATGCAGGTGGTAACCCTAAGACTCCAGAAAGCGAGGATACCTTTGATAGACTCATGCAGCATCTGGAAGCAAGAGGACTTGTGGCGGAAGGCATAGGGGAAGATAGTAGCGAGAGTCGACCACCAGATGGGGATACAACGACACTTACTGGAGAAGACGAAGCATATGTGCGCCGGGTTCTCGATGACGCCGTTAATAACGGTCAGATTGCTCCGATCATGGGTCTACGGTACGCCGAAGCCTTTGGGATTGAGCCACCCGAGTCTCTTTTGAGTCTAGACCCTACAGAGTCACCAACCTCAGACGACTGACAAAGTGCTACACCCTTTTATGTGTAGTGGTCACTGGCTGTTTACGCATTTTTATAGTGTTCGCATCCGTAAACATGACAGACTGAACTGATAGTGACTTGACGCTACATATCATCTTCAGAATCTTCAGTGTCAGCCGAAGAGTCATCTGTTTTCGATGGTGATTTGCGAGTCTGAGGTATGAGTTTATTCTTCA
>Ga0335072_10017117_pt1 | contig 10259 bp, 8 predicted proteins | sample Lox_Sample_21_FD_206725 | JGI IMG/M metagenome (GOLD analysis project Ga0335072, IMG submission 206725) | Soil microbial communities from Loxahatchee National Wildlife Refuge, Florida, United States - Lox_Sample_2.1 | ecosystem: Environmental > Terrestrial > Soil > Wetlands | place: USA: Florida...
GATCCATCCCATGCCGCGGCTGGTCATCTACTCCAACTGGGGTGGTGACTATGTCGAGAAGGTCACGTACATGACTGCAACCGGCAAGACGAGCGGGTACGGCGTGAGCGAGTCGAACTCCGGCTGCAACACAGAGCCGCTTCCCATCTCCTCTTCAGGCGGCGGTCCCACCTTGCCGGTGGCGGCCAGCGGCTGCTCTGGCAACACACGCGACATCGGCGAAGCCACGCTGGGCTACTGGTATGACTTCTACCGTGGGCCGGTGGGACGCTTCCGCCAGGGCATCCAGTACAGCTACTCGGACCGCATCGTCTGGGCGACGCTGCCGGGTTACGCGCCGAAGGGCATCGAAAACATGGTTTGGACCTCGCTGCGTTATTACTTCCCGTAAACCAGCAGATTGCTCCCGACTGGAAGGGCGGCTCATTGCGAGCCGCCCTTTTTTCATCAGAGATGAGTTCTTCGCATGGGGCCTCGGATTCGCTGCCCGGTGGTCATTCCTTTGCGACGGTCTTGGCATCGGCGCGGAACATGGCGATGGCTTCGATCTCAACCAGGAGATCGGACCGGCAGAAGATGGCCTGGATGCCGGTCGACGCCGGTAGCGGATCGAGCCGCTGCTCCTTGTAAAACGCCGTATGCTCTTCGTTGAAAGCTTCGTAATCCCGGTCGGTGTCGCGCAGGTAGCATGTGGTGCGCACGATGTCGTGCCAGGTGGCGCCTTCGCTTTCGAGTAGTCCGGTGATGTTGGCCAGCGTACGCCGCATCTGCGCGCGAAAATCACCTGCGTGGACCGTCTTGCCGTGCTCGTCGATCGACGCCATTCCGGAGATGAGCAGGATTACCCGGCCGTTGAGGTCGATGCGCATGCCCCGCGAGAACGAGCTCGGCTTGGCATATGCGAAAGCTTCATTGAGAGCCGCGCGATTCGTGATGGGACGTTTTTGGATGGGCGCGTGCGCAATCGCCTGAAGTAATTCAACAACCTGGTCCATCGTGCAGGGTGACTCCAACGAGATGATCGCGTGGTTCGTGGTTGGCTTGTCGATTCGCTTTGTCATTCACGCATGCGCCATCGGGGGCGCCGCGTAGCCGAAGGCTGCGTCCACAATGGCCGCGACGCCAAGCGCAACTTCGTCGTCATAAGGCCGAGCAGCGATCTGCACGCCGATGGGCAAACCCGGGCCGTCCTGTTCCTGGGTCCGGCCGACGGGTACCACAGCAGCCGGGGCGGCGAGCACATTGAACCATTGCGTGTGGCGCACGGCGTCGAGATACTCGACTGTCTGGCCTTCGATGGTCCACGCGCGCTCGCTGTGGCGGAATGCCGGCACGCTCGAAACTGGGCACAGCAGTACCGGGTGGCCGGTCATTTCGGCGAGCGTCTTTGCGCGCAGCACATCCAGCTCGGCCCAGGCATCGAGCATCTCAGCCGCTGAAAACGGCGGAGCTGACGCAGCAATGGAGAGAAATTCCTGAAAGATCGGACTGAGGAGCCGCTCCTTGCCGCGAATAGCCGACGCGTAGAACATGGCTCCGCATTGCACGAAGAGTTTCCACCAAAGTTTCCGAAGCAGCTCGAGTGTGCGCGGGCGCCAGGGCTCAACGTGAAAGCCCGCGTCGCGTAGTGCAGCGGCGGCGGCGTTTACCGCTGCGCGCGTTTCGGGCGTGACGGGAACGAGGCCGTCGTCTTCAAAGAAGCCAATGGTGTACCGGCGCAGCTCACCCATGGTGCGCTCACGGTAATGGATCGGTGGGCTGCCCGGCTCATCGGGGTCCTGGCCGCTGAGCACGCGGAATAGCAGTGTGGCGTCTTCGATGGTGCGCGCCATAGGCCCGATGGAGCCGAGGACGGAAAAGGGGCCCACGCAAGGCGGCAGGTGTCCGCGGCCGGGAAAGCGGCCCGGCGTGGGCTTGAGCGAGCAGATGCCGGTGGCATGTGCGGGCTGGCGAACGCTGCCGCCGCTGTCGGAACCGAGGCCGGCCGCGGAGAGCCCTGCCGCGATGGCTGCCGATTCGCCACCGCTCGATCCGCCGGGCGAGCGCTCGAGATCCCACGGGTTCGACGTGCGGCCGTGGAGCGCATTCGCCGTTTCGTAGGCCATCAGGAATTCGGGGCAGTTGGTTGTGCCCAGAATCAGCGCGCCGGCTGCGCGCAGCCGTGCGACCAGCACCGCGTCTTCCCGCGGGACATCGCCTTCGTGGATCAGACTGCCGATTTCGCAGCGATAGCCGGCGGCCGCGATCGATGACTTGATGGTGACGGGCAGTCCATGCAGCGGACCGCGCGGCTCGGTGATCGCATCGAGCTCCTGTGCTTGTGCGCGTACGCGGCCGGCGTCAAAGTCAACGATGGCATTGAGTTTCGGATTGAGCCGGTCGATTTGCGCGATGTGCGCGTCGGCGAGATCGGCGACGGAGATTTCGCGCCTGGCAATGAGCTCGAGCTGGCGTTGCGCGGGCACGAGAACAAGCTCGCTGGTCTTACTCATTGCGGAAGAACCTTTGCGGGAGAGCGATCGTCGGCCGGAGTCGTCGGTCGCAATTCGTAATGGAACCGGTACGAGCGATCGGGGTTTCCTGAATCGAAGCGGTCGTTCCAATTCAACTGATAGCCGATTGAGTCCGCATTGTTGGGATAATTCTCTGTGTCGGGATAGGGGTAGGTGCTCATCGCATGGAAGGGGAGCTGGGCGACGGTGAACGGCGAACCGTCCCACCAGTCCATATCCTTGACATAGCCGTTCGCGTAAAAGAAGTAGTCGCGCTTCCAGTGCGCGGGCAGCGCAGGAAGTGGCGTCGCGTCGAACTCGGCGGCAATCTCGTCGCCGCTGCCGAAGATGGCGAAGCGATCGTCGATGCTCTTCACCAGCTCCGTTACGTCGCCCATGCGCGTGTAGCTCCCGCGTTCATGCTGAAACGGCCCGGTGAGGCTCACGCGGTTATAGTCGTAGTCGAGATCGCCTTCGCTCGCGCCCTCCATCTGCAGCGGGTAGCCGCGGAAGTGCAGCGTGGCTGTGGCCAGCGGAACCTCGGTGGTGCGCGATTCGGCCTGCGCGTGATTGTCGATGAGCACCTGATCCCAGAAGATTTCAAGGTTGGTGGCGAAGCGGATCCGGTGTGCGCCTTGGGGCAGCCGCCCAGTCAGATCGACGACAATCGTGCGCTCTTCGCCGGCGGGGAACCCTGCGTCGTCGAGGATGCGCTTCCATGAGCCGTCGGGCATTTGCGCCTCAACGTAGGGCGAGATCGGCTTGATTCCCGCCTGCCACGCGGCGTAAAGCGAAGTGGCGCTGAAGTAGTTCACGTAGCCGGTCATGAGCAGGCGGAGCTGTGCGGCGTGATCAACATCGCCGAGATCGAGCGTCAGCGTGTGCAGGTTGGCGAAGCCGTCGTAGGGTGTTTTGGTGAATCCGCCGGCGAACTGATGATCGCGGCGCGCGAGCCGCTCAAGGGAGTCCTTGCCCTCACCGTCCCACGCGGCTACGGGCAGATGCGCATCGACGCTGGCAATCACGCGACCAGAAGCGAATGGCGGATCGTCGAGGAATCGTTCATCGGGATTCACGTCGACATTGTCGGGATGATCGACGGCGACGAGTCGAAGCTGATCAATGTAGTTCACCTCTTCCATCGGTTCCATGAACCGCAGGCTGAGCTTCCCTTTGACCGGCGTGAGCATTGAGCCGTCAATCTTGCCCCACTCTTCGGGCCGCGGAATGTTGCGCCGCTCGGGCGTGAACCAGTGGCCAACTACGGCAGCACCGATGAGGTCGGTGACGAAGCGGTATTTGTGCCCATCCCACGCAAACAGCACCGGGCACGAGCTGCCGCGGCGGTCGGCCTCTTTCATCGCGATCACCGGCTTGTGCGGCAGGTCGATCTCGTCCTGCAGCACGCCGGTGGGCCACAGGATGCGCAGCAGGTCGATGCCCTCGGCGTCGCCCAGGCCGACGAGAAGCTGGGGGGGCGCCTGAGTGGCAAATCCGGACGCGCCGGCCAGCTCCCATTTTTGCCATAACCCATCGGCGAAAACTTCGATTTTTGTTCCCAGCGCGGTTTTGTTATCGGCGAGACCGGTGAGATCGAGCCGCGCGAAGTGATTCTTGTTCGCGCCCACGTTGCGCAGCAGAACGGGCGGAGCGCTCAGTTGCGTCACGATCAGGTCGGGCGCGCCGTCGCTGTCGACGTCGGCGGCAATGAGACCGCGCGGTGCAGTCAGCTTGACTTGATCGAGGCCGAGCACCTGCGAGACATCTTCAAACGTGCCGTCGCCGCGATTGCGAAAGACCCGTACCTGCGGGCCGGATTGGGTGTCGACGATCGCCGCCAGATCGATCCATCCGTCATTGTCAATGTCGATGGGCGTCAGGCCCCATCCGCTCACCACGCCCTTTATAGGCAACTCCACGCGCTCAAACCGGCGCCCAAGCCTGTCGGCGGTGGGCACGTCTTGCCACAGCGAAACACCGGGCGCGCCCGAGTGCGTGACGGCGATGTCCATCCAGCCGTCCTTATTGAAGTCGAGCACGGCGATGCCGACCGTCGAAGACAGTTTCGTGTTTTCGTAGACCGGCTGCGTGGGATATTTTCCTTCTCTCGGATTGACGAAGAGGATGGGCGAGGGCCCATCGCCGGCAACGGCAATGTCGACCGCGCGATCGTTGTTGAAGTCGGTCAGGATGGCCGATTCGCTGGTACCGCTGCCTCCAAGCCCTGTCGGCTCCGTCCACTCAGTGAAGGTTTTGTTGCCGTTGTTGCGCCACAGCACATTCGATGTGCCGCCCGGCTTGAGAGGTGCGCCGGTCACGAAGAGATCGAGATCGCCGTCGTGGTCGTAATCGATGAAGGTAAGTCCGGTCGGGTGATTGAGCGGCGCAAGCCCGGCTTCGGCCGTCACATCTGCAAACTTGCCGTGGCCGAGATTGCGGAAGAGAAGCAAGCCGCTGTCGAGAGCAACGGCCAGATCGTTCAAACCGTCGCCGTCGTAGTCACCTACGGTGCAGGCGATGCCGCGCCCGGTGGCCTTGAGGCCGGCCGAAGACGCATCGAACTCCTCAAAGCTCCCGTCGCCTCGATTGTGCAGCACCCGGATCGCCTGTGCGCCTGCCTGCATCAATACAAGGTCCATCGCACCGGATCCGGTCACATTCATCATGCAGGCGCCGCCAGTGCTCGTGTAGCCGCCAGCCGCGGGCGCCCCAGGCCTTGATTCTGAGACCTGGGAGACAATTGCCTGCGCAACCAGATGCACCGGAATCATTGCGCGCGTTTTCGGCGCCTGCATTTCGACAGGGATCGCGGTCGAGTAGTGACCTTGTTCGCCGTAGGCCAGCCCGATGGGCGCGCCGATCTTAGTTGAGGTGAGGTGGTGGAAACGCTGGAAGTGATCTTTTGCGCCGGCTGTGTCGCCGGAGCGTTGCAATGCGCGCGCCATCTGGAACTCGGCCGAGGCATGCAAGGGATTGATCGCGAGCGCCTGCTTGAAGATTGCGATGGCCTTCTCGTACTGCTTCAGCTCGCCGTAGCAAACACCTTCGAAGTAGAGAGAGTCAGAATCCGTGGGGTCGGCTTTTACCGCCTGCTGAAAACTGGCCAGCGCCGCCTCGAGATCATTGTCGGCGTGCTGCGCCAGGCCCAGGTTGTACCAGGCCTGGGCGTTCGAGGGCTCAAGAGCGAGAGCATTCCTGAAATACGCCGCGGCGTCACTGAGCTTCTGGAGCGTGAGCAGTGCGATGCCTTCGTTGACGGCAGCCTGGGCCAGCGTGGGGTCTTTCTTAAATGCCGCGGCAAAGGTCTGGGCGGCGCGCTCGGTGAACTGCTGGCCCATCTCGGCGACACCGCGATTATTCAGCCGCACTGCCTCGACGTCGAAACTCGGCGGGGCGGCGATGGCCGCCGGAATTGCAGAGAAAACCAGGAGGGCCATAGGCCCGGCAACGCGCATGCACGGAATCCCCGCCGCGGCGCCGGCAACGTCATTCCGAAAATGCCGCGGGACTCTTCAGTGTATGCGAGCGGACGGCAATGGCGCGCCGCAGGCGGATGGCCGACAAACTATTCGCCCTTTTCTTCCGATATCTTTTGAGCTTCGTCGACAGCGCTGGCGGACGATTGGGCTTCGTATATTTCGTTGGCATCGGGTTTCTCAATCGCAGCGAGACGGCGCACGAGGAGGCGCTTCAGCACTTCAAGAGCGGGATCATCGGGCCGGACATCCGGGTCCTGCTCCAACTGGCGAATGGTCGCGCGAATTGCGCTGACAATCTGCGCATTAGTCCCGCGGACCATAGCAGGTAAGATGCCTTTCGGTTGTGCGCTGTTGCCGTTCCGCCGGGCCAGCGGTGAACACTATGTTGGCTTTTCAGCGAGGGAAAAATCTCCTTTGGTGCTATCGATAGGCTTGGGATCGAAATCGCGGCAGAATTTATGCGGCATTCATTTCTTTGAGAGAACCCGGTACCAAACCCGTCACGAACAGGCATCCTTTGTCGGAGACCCAGAATCTGATGGGGATGCAGGATCAGAGTGAAATTGCGAAGGCGTATCTTTCCGGTAAAGAGGAATGCGGATCGTGGGATTCTGAGGTGGGGGTGACCATCTTGACAACATTTGAAAATGGGTCCACGATCATGGCAAGCAAGGCGCGTGCGGCCGCAGTTTGAGCTAAGGTGGGCCGTCGTATCCGAGCTTGGACGGTCGCTCGGCGCAGCAACCGAAGGTTCAGCCACCGTCTTTTCCAAATCGATACCCGAGCTGGAACCAGTATCAAAGTAGGAATCCCTAAGCGGGATTTCGGGGCTTCAACAGTCGGAATTCGCAACCTCGCTCCCTAGACTGACTTAAGTCAACGCGCAAAGAGAGCAGGTCGTTATGGTAGTCAAGACACGCAACATGGGCCATGGACTCACCGGGCTGCACGTGGGTGCAAACAATGTCCGTCGCTACTTCCCAAGAGACACTTCGGTGATCGAATTGCAGCTGGATCATTTGCAAATCCAGTGCGGGCTGGATCCGAATTTCTGGCAGGGGCAGCCGGAGATCCTTGATCCGCGCCTGGGTGCGTGGCTCGAATCGAAGCGCACGAAGGGAAAGTCGAACCAGTCGAGCATTCTGCTGGCGATGATTCCGGCAGGGAAGAACGCGTTCCGGTTGCAGCCGGTTTCGCACCAATCACACGCGGGCGCCAAACCTCCCGCTGGGCCCATTGCCCTGGAGTTGATTGGATAGCGCCGTGGCGCCGATCCGAAGCTCGAGGGAGCGATTCAGTAGCTGTAACCGTTTTCACCAGCCCTCCCCCAAATTCAGGGCCTGAATCGCTCCCGAGAGGTAACAGACTCAGCTCTCAGCCACACACCGGCATTTCCCTAAACCCACTCAGGTTCTTCCTCGGCTTCTCCTGCAGTTGATAGACTCGGATCGGAATGCAATCCATCCGGGCGCTTCACAGTGCAATCGAGCAGTATTTCGCTGCCGGATCGGCGGCAATTGGCGACCCCGCCGCAATGACCACTTTTCTGGCGTTGCGCGGGGCACTCGAACGTGGAGAGGTGCGCGCGGCCTCGCCAGACGCGAGTTCTCCCATCGGGTGGCGCGTCAGCGCGTGGGTGAAGCAGGGGATTTTGCTGGGGTTTCGACTCGGTGTCCTTGAGGAGTCCGCAGCCGGCGCATTGGCTTTCGTCGACAAAGACACATTTCCGGTGCGGCGATTCAGCGCGGCAGAGGGTGTGCGCGTGGTTCCCGGCGGATCGTCGGTGCGCGGCGGCGCCTACATAGCGCGCGGAGTGGTCTGCATGCCGCCCGCGTATATCAACGCGGGCGCATATGTCGACGAAGGCACCATGGTGGATTCGCATGCGCTGGTGGGCTCCTGCGCGCAGATCGGTAAGCGTGTGCATCTGAGCGCAGCGGCGCAGATCGGCGGCGTGCTGGAACCGGTGAATGCGAGCCCAGTGGTGATTGAAGACGATGTGCTGGTGGGCGGCAACGCAGGCGTATACGAGGGAACGATCGTGCGGCGGGGCGCGGTGCTTGCGGCCGGCACCATCATCACGCGCAGCACACCGGTTTTCGATCTTGTTCGCGGCGAAGTGCTGCGCGGTTCAGCCGACGCGCCCCTGGTGATTCCCGAAAATGCCGTCGTAGTTCCCGGTTCGCGTGCTGTGAACAGAGGCAAGGGCGCGGAGTGGGGACTGAGCGTTTATGCGCCGGTCATCGTGAAATATCGCGACAGCAAAACCGACCTGAGCACCGCGATCGAGGAACTGCTACGCTAGCGGCATGAGCTTTCGCGCCGGCAGCGTCATCCCCATCCTGCGCATCTTCTCGGTCGAGAAAGCGCGCGAGTTCTACGTCGATTATCTCGGATGCAAAGTCGACTGGGAACACCGATTCGACGAGCGCGCCCCGCTTTACATGCAGGTTTCTCGCAACGGGCTGGTGCTCCATCTCTCGGAGCACTACGGTGACGGGTCGCCCGGCGTCTCGTTCAAGGTGAATGTGGAAGGTGTGCGCGAGCTGCACGCCGAGCTCTCGGAAAAGAGATACGGTTACTGGCGGCCGGGGTTGAAGGAGACTTTCTACGGGGTACTGCAACTCAAGATGCTCGACCCGTTCGGGAACCAGATTTTTCTGGAGGAGCCCCTGCCGTCGCTTTCCGCCCCGCTCCACCCCGACTCGCAGGCAGACGGCACCGCGTGAGGCTTGGCCAGGCCTCAACCGCAGCGGGGAGGTGAGATGCTGTTTTCATGAGGCGTCATCTGACCGTTCCCAGGTTAATTGAAGCAAGAAGCTGGATGTCCGGTCCAAGAGGCTCGCTGCATTGAGCGAGAAATTCAGGAATTGCTGGGGCGTGGCCGGCCCCGGCAACGCCAGCGCGCGCTTTGCCGAGGGGCTCAAGGCAGTGGATGGCGCGGTGTTGGCAGCCGTATGGGGCCGGAATGGCGAACGCACCGAGGCGTACGCGAATCGCTTCGGCGTGCCGCGGCGGTGCGCATCCTTGGCGGAACTGCTCGCTTCGGACGTGGACGCGATTTATGTCGGAACGCATCCTGACAGCCATGCCCAGATCTGTATTGCGGCCTTTGCAGCCGGCAAGCACGTCCTCTGCGAAAAGCCTTCGGCGCTGAACGTTGGCCAGCTAGAGCGCGTGCTCGCTGCCGCGAAAGAACACGACCGGCTCTTCATGGAGGCGATGAAGCCGCCTTTTTTCCCGCTTTATCGGCGGCTTCGCGCGCATCTCGCCGCAGATCCCATCGGGCCGGTGGGGTTTGTGCGCGCCGGCCACGTGGATGCCTCGCTGCCACTGACGCATCCGCTTCACTTCAACGAGCTCGGCGGTGGGGGCATTATGGGCATTGGACCCTATGAAGCTTTTCTCGCGCTCGACTGGCTAGGCAGCGTGAAGCGCGTGCAGGCCATGGGGAGGCTGACTGCGGCTGGAGTGGACGCGCTGGCGCTCTTCCAGAGCGAGCACGAGAACGGAATGGCGCAACTGCACGCGGGGCTCGACCTGTTCGGCCGCGGCGATGCACTGCTTACCGGGCCGCGCGGCTATGTCACCATCCACGAGAACTGGTGGAATCCGGCACGGGCAACCGTTCGCTACATCGATGGCCGCCAGCTTGAACTCGACGAGCCGTTCACGGCCGGCGGTTTCAACTACGAGACGGCGCATTTCTGCGAGCTGATTCGCGACGGCCGGCGCGAAAGCCCGGTGCTTCCTCACAAGTTATCGCTGGGAATGATGCGGTTGCTTGAAGATGCGCGCAAGGCTCTGGGCGTGCAATTCACCGGAGAGTAACGCTGAACGCCGGACCTTCGACCTTCGTGTTATGACTTCGGTACTTGCGTGTATGGACTTCTGCGCTGAAACCGTACTAGCCTGAAAGAACCCCAAAGGAATCGGCTCAGATCAGGGACGGCGTGAAGTCTTCGCCCGGGAGTTCAAAGATATGGGAATGCTGAGCATGGCAAGGCGGAATCCCAAAGACCTGCTGGGGTATCTGATTGCAGTGGGCATCGGGATGTTCGCGTCACGGCTGGCTCCGAGCCCCACTTCGGCTGCTTACATCTACATTCTGGTTTCCTTCCATGTGTTTCTCGCCTGGGTAGTTTTGCTGAACGAAGAAAACTCCGGGCTTTCGATGCCAATCGGGACCACGATACTTACACACACAGCGTGCGTGTTTCTGGCGGTTGGCGCTACCATGGCCCGCCATTACATTCCCTTTTTCGGGCTTCTGCGCTTCGGCATCATC
>Ga0335072_10017118_pt1 | contig 10258 bp, 5 predicted proteins | sample Lox_Sample_21_FD_206725 | JGI IMG/M metagenome (GOLD analysis project Ga0335072, IMG submission 206725) | Soil microbial communities from Loxahatchee National Wildlife Refuge, Florida, United States - Lox_Sample_2.1 | ecosystem: Environmental > Terrestrial > Soil > Wetlands | place: USA: Florida...
TCACTCCTCGCGCACAAATGTCAAGAAAATCCCCGGGGGCATCGACAAGGTGCGCGAAGTTCTGGCTTCCAACAAAGTCGACGCGCTCATCGCGCTCGGCGGCGACGACACGCAGTCGGTCACGCTTTTCCTGAGCGAAAACGGGATCAATGCCGTCGGCGTTCCCAAGACCATCGACAACGACATTAACGGCACCGATCAAACCTTCGGATTCGACACCGCCGTCTCGATCGCCACCGAGGCTGTGGACCGCATCCACACCACTGCCGACTCGCATAATCGCGTGATTGTCATTGAAGTGATGGGCCGAGATGCCGGATGGATCGCGTACGCTTCCGGTATCGCCGGGGGCGCACACGTGGTTCTGGTTCCCGAAAAGGAAATCGACATCGATCATGTCTGCGCGCTGCTCAAGTACAACTACGATCACGGCAAGCATTACGGCGTCGTGGTGGTTGCCGAAGGCTGTCATCTGCCCGAAGTGGGGCAGGTTCTCGGCTCGGCGCAAACCGATTCCTTTGGTCACGCGCGCCTCTCGGGCATCGGCGAGGCCCTGGCCGACCTCATCGAGAAGGAGACGGGCTTCGAAACCCGCTCAGTCAATCTCGGCCACACCCAGCGCGGCGGCGTGCCCACCGCATTCGACCGGCTCCTCGGCCAGCGCTACGGTCTCCACGCCATCGACATGGTCCACGAAAAGAAGTGGGGACGCATCGCCGTTCTGCGCGGAACCGACATCACCGATATCCCGATCAAGGAAGCCATCACGACCAATCGCCGCCTCGACCAGCGCTTCTTCGACGTGATCGGCGATCTCGAAGCGAAGGTGTAGCGAGGAATCGTGGATCGTGGTTCGTGGATCGTGGTTCGTGAATCGTGGTTGGTGCCACGATGCGAACCGCGGGCCACGGTCCCTGTGTCCCTCCGTTTATGCCCTACCGCCGCTTCCAGCCCGCTGACTTCGCGCCGCTCTACGCGATCGAAGAGCTCTGCTTTGAGCCACCCTTCCGATTCAGCCGCGCCTTCATGCGGCGGCTCACTTCAAGCCCGCGCTGCACAACCTGGATCGCCGAGGACGACGGCACAATGGCCGGCTTCGCCATCGTGGATCTGAAAGCTTCATCCGATCCGCCCGCCGCCTACATCCAGACCATCGAAGTGACCCCAACCGAGCGCGGCCGCGGCATCGGGGCCGAACTGCTGCGCCGTATCGAAGCCTCCGCGCGCGAGGCCGGCGCACACTCCATCTGGCTGCACGTCGACACCGAAAACCGAACCGCGATTCGGCTCTATGAAAGGAGCGGCTACAAGGGCCAGGGCAGGGAAGAGCACTTCTACGCGCGCCACCGTGCCGCCCTTATCTACGCAAAGCCGCTGGCTGGCCCCGGCAAATCCTTGTCTGTTCCGTAGTATTCTGCTGCCTACTCCCGATTCCAGCCTTTCTCATTGCGAAGCGGCATCGGTGTTCTTGATAAACGCCGCGACCCGGTCGTGCAGTTGCTTCACGCATTCGTCGCGCACATACACCATGTGCCCCGATTCGTACCAGTCGTATTCAATATTCCTGGCCAGCGACTGCGGAATCGGCAGATGCTTATCCTCGTACTGGGCAGCAAAGAACGGCGTCGCCAAGTCATAGTAGCCGCCGTTCACCATCACCTTTAGCCGCGGATTGGTCTTCATCGCCTCGGCCAGATCAGGCGCCACATTGGGACTGACCGGATTGCCGTTGTGCTTAAAATCCCAATGCTCGTCGCCGTAAACATCGGGAATATACGTCAATCCGTCGCCGTATTTCAAAACCTTGCGCACGTAGTCGTTAAACAGGGAGACATAGGCCGACGAAATCGCCGCACTCTGCGGATCGTATTCAGCATTCTGGCTCAGCGGGTCGAGATTCGGCCCGGAGAAGCGCGTATCCAATCGTCCCGTCGTCAAGTCCGCGTCGTCCTGCAGCGTCTTCTCAAACTCCGGCCCGGTCACGCGCAGGTTGGCTTTCAGCAGGTAATCCACCGGCAGTCCAATATACCCGTGCAGCTTCTCCGCCACCTGCTGCTTTTCGTCTGGGCTTACGTCGGTGCCCAGCGCCAGGGCGTGCGCGTAAGGCCCCATCGCAAAATCCTCGACCTCTTTCAGGAACGGCTCGAGCTGCGGCGGCTGTTGGGGCAGCTTTTTGTGGTACCACGCCGTAGCGGCAAAGGTGGGCAACCCCAGCACGTAAGGAAGGTCGACACCGGGATTAGCGGTCGGGATGTCGATGTCGGAGGTGAAGTTGAAGATCTGCGACAGCAGAATCACGCCGTTCAGGTCGATATCATGCGTGTTTTCTAAAATGTCGGCGAGCATCGCCGACCGTGTCGTTCCATAACTCTCGCCGAAGATGAATCTCGGCGAGTTCCAGCGGCTGTACTTGGTCAGGAATCGCGCAATGAAGCGCGCAAATGCATTTGCGTCCTGATCCATACCCCAGAACGCCTTCTCAGGATCCTTGCCAACGAGGCGACCGAAACCGGTGCCCGGCATATCGATGAAAACCAGGTCGCTCACATCGAGCAGCGAATCGGGATTGTCGGCCAGCGTGTAAGGAGGACCCGGCAAATGGGTGTCGCCTTTGGTCATCACATGCTTTGGCCCCAGCGAGCCCATGTGCAGCCATACCGTCGAGCTGCCCGGACCGCCGTTGTAGAAGAATGTCAGCGGCCGGTCTTCAGCTTTGGCGTCCTTCTTGAAATATGCCACATAAAACATCCGCGCCACCGGCGGCGCATCCTTGGCTTCCTTGGGAGCGCTGATCTCCAGCTGGCTTCCCGGCAGGGGCTTACCGTCGGGCCCCAATTGGGCATCGTCATTATCCGTGGCGCCCACTGTGATCGTGCCGGCAATGGCGTTGTACTCGATGTGCTGCCCGCCGGCATCGATCGCGCCCTGCGTCGTCACATCGGCGGGCTGCGCCGGCTCTTTGGTCTTCTCGTCTGTCGCCGCCGCAGGCTTTTGCGCGTTTTTATCAGCTTGCGCCGCTTTATCGCCCTGCGCGCGCATGTTTACGGGCAAACAAAACAAAGCCGCCGCAGACAATCCGGCAGCCAATCGAAGGCTGATTCTCATTTCTAGTCTCCAGAGGAAGAGGTTGGGATTCATCACCCCAGCGAATCAAAACACACATCGAGCCTGGGTTGGGTTTGGAACAAGTGCCGAAGAACTAAGTATATCTGCCCGCCGCAAGCCGGCGCGTGGCCTCTTGCCCCTTGAATGCCGCCATCCGTCACATTCTGTAACTCGAAACTTCAACCCGGCCTCCATCTTCACGCAGTTGCTTTGCCCCTCGCGGAGATTTATCCTTCATTCTCCAGTGCCTGATCGCCCATCGCTGAACGCTGACATCACGGATCACTGACAACTGAGGTCACCCATGGCCCTCCAACCTGTCGAACCCGCACAAAGCGCCGTAAACAACCACGGGCGAGGGTCCATCTCGGTCACGCTGCACGGCCGCGCGCTCGATCCAAACCGCCGCATCGCGCTGAACCTCGACTGGGTCGACCAGGTGCGCGTGAACACCAGCGCCGTGGAACGCCGCGCGGCGACTCATGTTGCACGCCGCACGGTGAAGAAAGACACTCAGGCCGCCTGGCTTCTGCGGGCCATCGCATGCATGGATCTGACGACCCTGAGCGGCGACGACTCGGCCGACCGCGTGCGCCGGCTCTGCGCCAAGGCACGCAACCCTCTCCAGCGCCGTCTTATTGAAGGCCTGGGCATCGAGGAGCTTCATCTCCATGTGGGCGCAGTCTGCGTCTATCACGCGTTTGTCGAGACCGCCGTCAAGGCCCTCGAAGGCTCGGGCATTCCCGTTGCCGCTGTTTCTGCGGGATTTCCCGCCGGCCTCAATCCGCTGGCAGAGCGTGTCGAGGAGATTCATCGCTCCATCGAAGCCGGCGCATCCGAAATCGACATCGTGATCACCCGCGCGCACGTCTTCAATGGCGAGTGGCAGGCGCTCTACGATGAAGTCGCCGCCTTTAAAGACGCGTGCGGGCCCAACATCCACATGAAGGCGATTCTGGGCACCGGCGATCTGATGACGCTGCGGAACGTTGCCCGCGCCAGTTGGGTCGCGATGATGGCCGGCGCCGACTTCATCAAGACATCGACGGGAAAGGAGACGGTGAACGCCACGCTGCCGGTTTCGCTGGTCATGGTGCGCGCGATTCGCGATTACGCCGAGCGCACTGGCTTCGCAGTCGGGTTCAAACCCGCCGGCGGCATTCGCACTGCCAAGCAGGCGCTTGACTGGCTCGCCATGATGAAAGACGAGCTGGGCCGGCCGTGGCTCGAACCGTCACTCTTTCGATTCGGGGCCAGCGGAATGCTGGGCGATATCGAGCGGCAACTGGAGCATCATTTAACCGGGCGCTATTCGGCGACGTACAGGCATCCGATCGCATAGGATCTTCGAGGATCGAACATGAGCACTATCGCGGAAAAGTTCCACAGCATGGAGTACGGCGCCGCGCCGGAAGATCCCAAGGAAGCCATTCAGTGGCTCGACGGCCATCACCGCCGCTTCGATGAGTTCATCGGGGGCGCATGGGTTACGCCAGCCGCCGGCCAGTACATGACCACAAGAGATCCCTCGACGGGCGACGCTCTGGCTGAAGTTGCAATGGGCGACATCGACGACGTCAACGCGGCAGTCGCCGCCGCGCGCAAGGCGCTGCCCGCCTGGCAGGCGCTGAGCGGGCACGAGCGCGCGCGGTATTTGTACGCGCTGGCACGGCAGGTGCAGAAGCACTCGCGCCGTCTGGCCGTGCTGGAGACCATGGACAACGGCAAGCCGATCCGCGAGAGCCGCGACATCGACATTCCGCTGGTGGCGCGGCATTTTTATCATCACGCGGGGTGGGCGCAGCTGCTGGACCAGGAATTTCCCGACTACACGGCCTGCGGGGTCGTCGCCCAGGTCATTCCGTGGAATTTTCCGCTGCTCATGTTTGCCTGGAAGGTCGCGCCGGCTCTAGCTGCCGGAAACACAGTCGTCATCAAGCCCGCCATGCAGACGCCGCTGACTGCGCTCGCCTTCGCCGAGCTTGCTATGGAAGCCGGCCTGCCGCCGGGGGTACTCAACGTGCTCACCTGCGACGACAAGAGCGCGCAGGCGCTGGTCGAACATCCCGATGTCGACAAAGTCGCCTTCACCGGTTCGACCTCCGTCGGCCGCATCATTCGCGAAGTCACCGCCGGCTCCGCGAAGAAGCTTTCGCTTGAGCTCGGCGGCAAATCCCCTTATATCGTCTTCGACGACGCCGATCTTGACTCTGCGGTGGAGGGCCTTGTTGATGCCATCTGGTTCAACCAGGGCCAGGTCTGCTGCGCGGGCTCACGCCTGCTGGTGCAGGAGCGCGTCGCCGAAACGCTTTATGGCAAAATTCGCGCCCGCATGGAAACCCTCCGCGTGGGCCCTCCTTTGGACAAGGCCATCGATATTGGAGCGATTGTATCGCCTGTGCAGCTGGAGACGATCCGCAAGATGGTGGACAACGGCGTCGCCGAAGGGGCTCGGCTTTGGCAATCCAGCAGCCCACTACCCGACAAAGGCTGTTTCTATCCTCCCACCATGCTGACCGACGTGCATCCTGCGGCGACCGTCGTGCAGGAAGAGATCTTTGGACCGGTACTGGTTGCCATGACTTTTCGCACGCCGGCTGAGGCCGCCGAGCTCGCCAACAACACCGTTTACGGCCTGGCCGCCAGCGTGTGGAGCGAGAACATCAACGTGGCGCTCGATCTGGCCTCGCAGATCAAGGCAGGCGTGGTGTGGGTCAACTGCACCAATCAGTTCGACGCTTCAAGCGGCTTCGGCGGCTATCGCGAATCGGGCTACGGGCGCGAAGGCGGCCGCGAAGGCATGCTGGAATACCTGACGCCCAAGTGGCTGCATTCGCTGCCTGCCGCGCCCGAATCCGCAGGCAAACCGGCTGCGCCCGACGAGGAGGACGAGTTATCAGCGCCTGGCTCGCCGGCTATCGACCGCACCGTGAAGCAGTACATCGGCGGCAAGCAGGCGCGCCCCGATGGTGGCTACTCATTCCCGGTTTACGGCCGCGATGGGCAGCTGCTGGGCGAGGCGCCGCTGGGAAATCGCAAAGACGTTCGCAACGCGGTTGAAGCCGCGCGCAACGCCGCGGGATGGGCAAAGACCAGCGCGCACAATCGCGCCCAGGTTCTCTATTACATGGCGGAGAACATGATCCAGCGCGGCGATGAGATCGCCGGCCGTCTTGCCGCAGTTGCGGGAGCGGAGCAAGCTGCAGCTGAAGTGGATCTCTCGATCCAGCGCATCTTCAGCTACGCTGCCTGGGCCGACAAGTACGAAGGCGTCGTGCACCATCCTCCGGGCCGCAACATCACCATCGCCATGCCGGAGGCCGTGGGCGCCATCGGCATTCTCGCGCCAAGCGAGGCCCCGCTTCTCGGCTTGCTTTCGCTGATTCTTCCCGCCATCGCTGTGGGCAACACGGTCGTCGCCGTTCCATCTGAGCGCTACCCGCTCATCATCGGCGACCTCTACCAGATTTTCGACACCAGCGACCTGCCCGGCGGCGTGGTGAATCTGGTTGCCGGCCGGCCTGCCGAACTGGCCAAAACGCTCGCCGAGCACGACGGCATCGAGGCCATCTGGTGCTTCCGGTCCAATGAGGAAGCAAGCTTTGTTCGCGCCGCTTCGATTGGCAACATGAAGCAGGTGTGGACCAACGACGGCCACGGGTACGACTGGTTCAATCGCGCGCTGGCCGAGGGCCGCTGGTTTCTGCAGCATGCCACGCAGGTGAAGAATATCTGGGTTCCGTACGGTGAGTAGCGGCCGATTTAGAGGCGTTTTACTGCTGTTTCACGAACAAAATGCGCGTTTTTTGTACGCGATTTTCGGGTAGTTTTGTTGATTCTAAATAACTTATCAACGAAAAACCTGTGGAAAAGTGCGAAAAATTTTTCGGGCCGTCGCAGATCACCGTGCGGGGGTGGTTTCTCAGGAATGGCCCTTAATCTAGTGCGCTGTTTTTTCTCCTCGGGGCGGGGTTCCGGGGTGCACGGAGGCTATGGGATCGCGTGGGTGTTCATGGTTCCAGTATGCGCTTTTGCGCGAAATGACCGGAAGTGCTGCGGGAAAAAATCGATCGAATGATTTCAGCAGTTTACGAGGAAAACGCCGGGACAGGGGCTTGACAACGCCTGAACTGCGAATTCAATCCTCGTCAGTCGACCCGATCAACCCATTATTGAACTCTGGCCGCCAATCCGGCTTCGGGCCGGCTTTCCGCTCGCCGTATCGCTTCTTCCACTCTTCCTGCCGCGGCTCCATGTATCCGGTCCAGGTGTACCACGTCTACTGCGCTGCGTCAGCATTCTTGATGAACGCCGCAACCCGGTCGTGCAGCAGCTTGCGGCATTCGTCGCGGACATAGGCCATGTGTCCTGCTTCGTACCAGTCGTATTCGATGTTTTTGGTCAGGCCGGCAGGGATGGGTAGGTGTTCCTCCTCGTACTGTGCGGCAAAAAACGGCGTGGCCAGGTCGTAGTAGCCGTCGTTGACCATGACCTTCAGCCGCGGGTTGGTCTTCATTGCCTCGGCCAGGTCATTGCTCACGTTGAGGCCGATCGCGGCGGAGCCGAAGCGGCCTCCCATCTGGCGCGTCATATCCCAGTGCTGGCCGTCAAACAACGCACTGGGCAGATACGTTTCGCCGGTGCCGTACTTCAGGTTCTCTCGCAGATACTGATTTACCAGCGAAAAGTAGGCCGACGAGATTGCCGCGCTTTGCGGATCATACTCCGGCCTTTCGCTGAGGGGATCGATCGAAGGCCCGAGGAAGCGCGTGTCATAACGCCCTGTGGCCATGTCATCCTGGTTCTCGAACTCCTGCCGGAACTGTCCAGCGTCAGGCCGCAGATTAGCTTTGATCACATAGTCGACCGGCAGCCCGGTGTAGTCGTGCAGTTTCTGCGCCACCTGCTGCTTTTCAGTGTCGCTCAAGGCGTTGCCCAGCGCGAGCGCGTGCGTATATTCACCGAGGGCGAAATCTTCAACCTCTTTCAAAAAGGGATCGAGCGCCGGCGGCTGGGGTGAAAGTTTCTTGTGATACCACGCCGTGGCCGCGTAGGTGGGCAACACCAGCGCGTAGGGTAGATCCACGCCGGGCCGCGGTCCGCCCAACCCCGCAGCCATGGGAAAGTCGAAGATCTGTCCCAGCAGCATTACGCCATTCAAGTCAACTGACTTCTCGTTTTCCAGCAGGTCGGCCAGCACGGCGGAACGCGTCGTCCCGTAGCTCTCGCCAAACAAGAACTTCGGCGAGTTCCATCGGCTGTACTTGACCAGGAAACGGGCGATAAATCGCGCGAAGGCCTCCGCATCCTGGTCGACTCCCCAGAACGCCTTGCCCGCGTCTTTGCCCGCGAGCCGGCCAAAGCCCGTTCCCGGCATGTCGATGAAGACCAGGTCGCTCGCGTCGAGCAGGCAGTCGGGATTGTCGATTAATTTGTAGGGAGCACCCGGCAGATGCGTGTCGCCGGCGGTCTCAACATACTTTGGCCCCAGCGACCCCATGTGCAGCCACATCGTGGAGCTGCCGGGGCCGCCGTTGTAGAAGAACGTTACCGGGCGTTCTTCGGCCTTCGCGCCGTTCTTGAAGTAGGCCACATAAAACATGTGCGCCACGGGCGGCGCGTCGGCCGGGTCTTTGGGCGCTGCCAGCGCCAGCTGCGAGCCGGGCAGAGGCTTGCCGTCGGGGCCAAGCTGCGCATCCTCGGTGTCAGTGGCGCCGACGGTGATGGTGCCGGCGATTGCCGTGTAGGCGATGTGCTGCCCTGCGACGTCGATGCTGGCCTGCGTTGTGGAGTCGGGCGGCGGCACCGGCTCAGCGGGCTTGGCGCTGTTGTTTTCAGCGGCGGCGTCGGTCTTCGCGGCCGGCTTCTGATCCTGGGCTCGAAGCGAGGGCGCGAAGAGTGACGAAGCGAGAATGGCAACGAGAACGGGAATATTGATTTTCACGCGAAGACCCCCACGACGAACAAAGCAGGCACCCAGTATAGAGCCTTGCGCGAGGAAGGGCGCGCATTCGGGTTCCTATCCTCTATCCTGTCCCTCGCGGATCTCCGACTCTCTGACCACCACCGATCCTCGACCCCTGGTTACTGTTTTTCGAACGGCTGCTTTTCCGTGATCCTCGGCCTCTGCTCAACCTGCAACTGTCTGGATACGTCTTCCACCTCGCGAAACACGCGGAGCAGGTTTTCGCCCAGAATCTTGCGGCAATCTTCGGCCGAGTAGCCGCGCGCCATCAGCGCCGCGGTGATCTTGGGCAGATCGGCCGGCGAGTCGATCCCTTGCGGCAGTTGACCGCTAATCCCGTCGAAGTCCGATCCCAAGCCCACGTGATCGACACCGGCCACTTTGGCAACGTGATCGATCTGGTCGATCAGCTCCTTCAGCGGCGGCCGGGGAATCTGATCCATTTCGGCGCGCTCGATCTTCGCAATCTCTTCCGCCGTGGCCTCGCGTCCCTCGGCTTTGGCTTTTGCTTTGGCATCGGCAACGGCCTTCTGCATCTCCGGGGTCAGGGCCTTGAGCGCGTTGCGGTACTCCTGCGAGACGAACCCAGAGAAGAAGTTCACCTGGACTACGCCACCTTTCGAATCGGGCCCACCCGAGTTGGCGATAGCGCGCAGCATGTTGTCGGTCATGTTGCGCGGCGCATCGCAAAGGGCTCGGGCGTCGGAGTGCGACGCGATGACAGGCGCTCGCGAAATAATCAGGGTGCGGAAAAACGTCCGATCGGAAACGTGCGACACGTCGACCATCATCCCCAGCCGGTTCATTTCGTAGACCACATCTTTGCCAAATTCGCTGAGTCCCTCTTTTGTATGCGGCACACTCGAGTCGTCGATGTCGCCCGAGCTGTCGGCCCAGCCATTCGAGTTGGCCCAGGTCAGCGTCATGTAGCGCACGCCGAGCGCATAATACTGGCGCAGCAGTCCGAGCGAGTCCTCAATCGAGTGGCCGCCTTCGATTCCCATCAGCGCAGCGATCTTATGATCGCGATGCGCCTGCACGATTCCTTCGGGGCTCGTCACGAGCTCCATCTGGTCGCTGTGCCTGGCCACCTGCTGCTTGACGGCGTCGATCAGGTCCAGAGTCCGGCGCGCGTACTGGCCCTTGTAGCGGTCCGGTTCAACCCAGATTGCGAAAAACTCCGCGGCC
>Ga0335072_10017119_pt1 | contig 10258 bp, 10 predicted proteins | sample Lox_Sample_21_FD_206725 | JGI IMG/M metagenome (GOLD analysis project Ga0335072, IMG submission 206725) | Soil microbial communities from Loxahatchee National Wildlife Refuge, Florida, United States - Lox_Sample_2.1 | ecosystem: Environmental > Terrestrial > Soil > Wetlands | place: USA...
CGGCCAGCGCGACCGCGACCGCAAGCTGATGGAGCGTGGCCGCTCCGATGCGCCGCTCATCGGCACCTACATGGCGCGCCACCGGCTCACGCCGGACCTCGTGCTGGTTTCGCCGGCGAAACGGACCCTGGAAACCTGGGAACTCGTCGAAGGCGCGTTGAGCAAGACCCCACAGGTGGCGCGGGAAGAACGCATCTACAATGCGCGCACCCAGACGCTCGCCGATCTGATCCGCGAGACCGAAGATGCGAGCTCGCTGCTGATGATCGGTCATAATCCGGGACTGCATGACCTCGCCAACGAGCTGATCGGATCGGGCGAGATCGAGGCCCGCGAAAGCCTCAACGAGAAGCTTCCCACCTCCGGGCTGGTCGTGATCGATTTCGCCTTCGACGACTGGTCGGAGCTGCACGACAGCTCGGGCCGGCTCGAGCGTTTCATCACGCCGCGTTCGCTCGGCGGCGGGGATTAGAGCATTTCCCGATTAAGTGGAATCGGGAAACGCTCTAAATCTCTTTGTTGTCGCATGTCCTTTTCGGAAAACCGGTTTCCACTTTTCCGGGACACGCTCTAAAAACCGCGTTGTAACTGCATTACTCGTAATAGTCGGGCGCTTTTTTCTGCGCGTCGCTCTGCGGCTTGTCGTGGTTGATCCAGAGCTGAGCGTGCTCCTTCGCGAGAATGTCGGATATCTTTTGCATCGACGCGAGCGACTGTTCTTTGTTGAAGTTCGGCCCGGGCACGCGCCGATTATCCCAATTGTCCTTGAAGTGAACCGCGTCGCCGGAAAGCAAAACCGCGCCGGTCTTCGGCAGCCTGACGAGGAGCGACTGATGGCCGGGGGTGTGGCCGGGGGTCGAGATGATCATCACCGAACCGTCGCCGAAGACATCGTAATCGCCGTCGAGCTTGGTCACCGGATGCTCGGGCTTAAAGCGCGGGCCGCCGCCTTCCGCCGGCCAATCGTATTCGGCCTTCTGCACGTAGAGCATGGTCTGCGGAAACTCTTCGACATTGCCGACATGGTCCGGATGGGTGTGCGAGATCGCCATGCCTTTGATGTCGGCCGGTTTCACGCCGAGCGCATCGAGTTGCGCGGCCAGCGTCTTGGCCCGTTTCATATGCAGGGCGCCGTTGCCCGCCGTCACGCCATCGGGCTTCGCGGCGATCGCATCGGCGAGGCCGGTGTCCCAGAGGAACCAGCCCTTGTCGTGATGGATCAGGTAGCAATTGTCGGAAAGCTCGATCGGCACGCCGACATTGACGCCGGGCGACCAGCGCGACTGATCGGCTCCCCGGATCTCGCCGCAATAAAGGACATAAAGCTTGTCGACCCCGGCCGCCGACGCAGGCAGTGAGCCGAGGGCGACGGCGAATGCGGCGAGCGCGAGTGTGAGCCTCATGACGTTTTTCTCCCGGGGAATGTTGAGCGACGGAGTGGAGCCAGAGAGTAGCGTGCACGTCATTCCGGAAGCCGCGACAGCGGCTATCCGGAATCCATAACCACAATCCATGCAAATTCTGCTCGAACAGGGGCTATGGATTCCGGGCTCGCGCCTTTCCAAGTCGGCTGTCGCCGACTTGGCGTCGGTGGAGTGCCCGATCTCGGGAACACCCGAGATCGGGGCGCGCCCCGGAATGACGCACACCTCGTGGTTATGCGCCACTCACGATCGGCTTACCGCTATCCCGCGAGCGCCGCCAGAATGCGGGCCCAGCTGCGAATGCCTTTGTGGAAGCACTTGAGATCGTACTTCTCGTTCGGCGAATGCACGCGGTCGTCGTCGAGCGCAAAGCCGACCAGGAGCGTATCCATGCCGAGCACGTTCTTGAAATCGCCGACAATCGGGATCGAGCCGCCGGCACCGACCGTGACGGCCTTTTTGCCCCATTCCTCGCCGAGCGCGACCCGCGCCTTGTTCAGCGCCGGATTGTCGAACGCCACGTCGAAGGCCGGCGCGCTGGTGTGGTTGCCGAACTCCACCGAGCAATCGGCCGGCACGCGGGCGCGCACGAATTCGCGGAACGCGGCGCGGATCTTCTCCGGATCCTGCGCACCCACAAGACGGAAGGAGACCTTCGCCATCGCCTTGCCGGGAATGACGGTCTTAGCACCTTCTCCGGTATAGCCGCCGATGATGCCGTTCACCTCGGCCGTCGGCCGCGTCGAGATCTGCTCAATGAGCAGCCGATCCTTTTCGCCGGCCGGAATCTGCAAACCGATCGGCGCCAGAAATTTTTCCGGCGTGAGCCCAAGCCCTTGCAGGTCGGCCTTGATGTCAGCCGGCAATTCGCGGACGCCATCGTAGAAACCCGGAATGGCCACCGCTCCGTCCGGGCGGTGCATGGCCGACAAGATATCCGCGAGCACATGGATCGGATTGCGCGCGGCACCGCCGAACAAGCCGGAATGCAAATCGCGGTCGGCGCAGGTGAGCCGCACCTCCTCGTAGACCAGGCCGCGCAGCGAGGTGGTGATCGACGGCGTCTGCGCATCCCACATGCCGGTGTCGCAAACAAGCGCCAGATCGCGCTTGAGCTCGGAGGCATTGTCGCGCACGAAGCCGAACAGGCTTTTCGAGCCGCACTCCTCTTCGCCCTCGATCATCATTGTAATGTCGAGCGGCAACGTCCCGGTCACCGCCTTGAAGGCGCGACAGGCCTCCACGAATGTCATCGCCTGCCCTTTGTCGTCGCAGGCGCCGCGCGCGACGATGATCTTGCGGCCGTCGTCGAGCGTCTCGATGCGCGGCTCGAACGGCGGCGTCTGCCACAGATCGAGCGGATCGACCGGCTGCACGTCATAGTGCCCGTAGAACAGGACGCTTGGCGCGCCGCCGTTGGCTTTCCCGTTGGCACCTTTGCCGATCACCACCGGATGGCCCTCGGTGGGCCGGACCGTCGTCTCCATGCCGAGGCTACGCAGATCGGCGGCGACGTGCTCGGCCGCGACCTTGCACTGCGGCGCGAACGCCGGATCGGTGGAAATCGATTGAATGCGCAAAAGCGCAAACAGCCGGTCGAGGCTTTGGTCGAGGTCGTTATCGATACGGTCGAGAACCGCCGGAAGTGCCGAAGATGCTGTCATATTTCACCGCCTGAGAATTCCGCCGAGCGTACCACGCACGATCGCTCGTCCAACACTTTGGCCGGTCGCTCCGGCGATGGATTTGCCGATCTCGGCCGCGAGCCCGCCGGCGACTTTGTTGGTGACCGAACGCGTCACGTCGCGGGCAATCGCCTGGGTCGTGGTCAATCGGGTCCCGCGCCGCCGGTTGGTGCCATAAAGGCCGCCGAGAAAGCGTCCGATCGCACCCAGAATACCATCGTCCGCGGGCTGCGCGACCTGACCGGGCGCCGCCGCCGCCCCACCGGGCACATCGCCCGTCTGCAAGCGGCGCTGCAAGATTTCGTAGGCCGATTCCGGATCGACGCTCTGATCGTATTTGCCCTTGAGCGGACTTTTATCGATCACCGCCTGGCGCTCTTGCGGAGTTACCGGCCCGATCCGCGCCGCCGGCGGACGCACCAGAATGCGCTCCACCATCGAAGGGGTGCCGTCGCCTTCGAGAAACGACACCAGCGCTTCGCCCTTGCCGAGCTGGGTAATGACCTGGGCGGTGTCGAGCTCGGGATTGGGCCTGAAAGTGTCGGCCGCGGCCGCGACGGCTTTCTGGTCGCGCGGCGTGAAGGCGCGCAGGGCGTGCTGAATGCGCCCGCCCATTTGCGCCAACACCTTTTCGGGAACATCGAGCGGGTTCTGGGTGACGAAATAGACCCCGACGCCCTTGGAGCGGATCAGGCGCACGACCTGCTCGACCTTTTCGAGCAGCGCCTTGGGGGCCTCGTTGAATAAAAGGTGCGCCTCGTCGAAGAAAAAGACGAGCTTCGGCTTCGGCGGATCGCCGACCTCCGGCAGCTTCTCGAACAGCTCCGACATCAGCCACAACAGGAAGGTGGCGTAGAGCCGCGGGTTGGCCATGAGCTTGTCGGCGGCGAGCACGTTGACGACGCCGCGCCCCGTGGCGGGATCCACACGGATCAGATCGGCGATGTCGAGTGCCGGCTCGCCGAAGAATTTCGTGCCGCCCTGGTTCTCGAATACCAGAAGCTGACGCTGCACGGCGCCGACGGACGTGACTGCGATGTTGCCGTAACGCCCACTGATCTCCTTCGCATTTTTCAAAATGTACGCAAGAAGTTCGCGCAAGTCCTTGATATCGACGAGTCCGTTGGTCGCCGCCGCTCCCAATTCCGGATCGTCGTCGGCGAAACGGAAAGCGATGTTGACGATGCCTTCCTGCACGTCGTTGAGTTCGAGCATGCGCGCGATCAGAAGCGGCCCCATCTCGAACACCGTCGCGCGGATCGGATGACCTTGTTCGCCGAGCAAGTCCCAAAATACCACCGGGAAATCCTCGGGCTCGTAGTCGAAACCCAGCTCTTTCGCGCGCTTGACGAGACCCGGCTTGGCTTCGCCGCGCGCGGCAATGCCGGAAAGATCGCCTTTGATATCGGCCGCGAACACCGGGACACCGGCGCGGGAGAAACCTTCCGCCAGAACTTGCAACGATACGGTCTTGCCGGTGCCGGTCGCGCCGGTGACGAGCCCGTGCCGGTTGGCGAGCGCGAGCGTGAGCCAAGCATCATCGGCCTGCGCTTGTTCGCCCTTGCCTACGAAGATTTTACCATCACGATCGGGATTCATCGGTCTTTCATCGCTTGGAGGCGCGCCGCAACTGTCATCGCGCGCAGACGAAATTGCAACGTGTGACATTTTTGCTAGAGCCACGATCCTTCTGTCTTGGCTGCCTTGTCACGCCGTTCGCAAGCGTACAATATGGCGAGATCGTGTTGGAAATGCGGGGGCGACGGAAGCATCATGGACGAGTTGATTGGGCGTCTCGTCAATGACCTGGGGGTTGATCGCACGGCGGCTGAAACCGCCATCGGTATTATTCTCGATTTCCTCGCCAAGGAAGGGCCTGCAGACAAGGTACAGCTTTTGGTAGCCAAGCTTCCGGGTGCGGAAGCTTTGCAGCAAAAGGCCGCCGCCGAGGGGGGCAGCGGAATGGGTGGTGTGATGGGCGCCGGCATGAGCATGATGTCCGCCGGGCTAAGCATGGGGCAAGTTCAAGGCGTCACCCGTGAGTTCATCGCGTTTGCGCGAGAGAAAGTGGGTGCGGATGCGGTCGGCGAGATTGTCGACGCGATTCCCGGTCTCTCCCAGTTCGTTTGACGGCGCTGGAATGCGCGGACAACGCGCGTTCCCTGAGGGGCAGCGATGGCTTATCCCATCACTGATATTCGTTGTATTGGGGCGGATACGGCGTTGATCCTCAAGTCCGAGGGGATACGCACGACCGTCGGACTGCTGCATTGCGCGAAAACGCCCAAGCAACGACTGAAGATCGCCGTGAGGGTGGGAACGAACGACAAGTGCGTGCTTGACTGGGTCACCGCGGCCGATCGCATGCGGGTCAAGGGCGTCGGCTGGGAATATGCCGAGCTGTTGTCAGCGGCCGGCGTCAAGACCGTCAACGAGCTCAAGTTCCGCAATCCGCAAAAGCTTGTCGAGCGCATGACCCAGGCCAACGACCGGCGCAAGCTGGTCCAGCTATTGCCTTCCGTAAAGGTCGTGCAACGCTGGATCGAAGACGCGCAGAAACTGCCGGCGGTCATTCGCTACTAGAGCATGTTCCGGAAAAGCATGCCCTCGGGCTGACCCGATGGGTGGAAACCGGTTTTCCGAAAAGGACATGCGACAACAAAGAGAAGAGCCGCAGGACGATTAAGCCTGCAGGAACTTGGACAGGATAGGAACTTGGTCACGCCGGCCGCGCCCGGTCGCTTGACTCGTGGCGCCCGGCACCGCAAAGGCAGCGGCAAACGCGGCCGACGGAATTGGCTCGACCGATGGCGACGACCTTCAGCAATCAAGCCGCTTTGACCGGCGGCACCCTGTGCGACGATCTCCTCGGCCGCTTGCTCGCCAAGCGGCGCACGCTGGTGATGGGCGTCATCAACGTCACGCCGGATTCGTTTTCCGACGGCGGTCACTTTCTCGAGCCGCAAGCCGCCATCGCGCAGGCGCGCCGCCTCGCCGCCGAAGGCGCCGATATCCTCGACATCGGCGCGGAATCGACCCGGCCTTATGGCGGCGCGGTACGGGTGACGCCGGAAGAGGAGCGCGCGCGGCTCGGGCCGATCCTTTCCGAAGTCGTCGCGCTCGGCTGTCCGGTCTCCATCGATACGATGAAAGCCTCGGTCGCTGCCTGGGCGCTGGATCGCGGGGCGGCGATGGCCAACGACGTCTGGGGCTTGCAACGCGACCCCGACATGGCGCGCGTGGTGGCCGAACGCGGGGCGCCGGTCATCATCATGCACAATCGCGATCCCGCCGACCCGGACATCGACATCGTCGCCGACGTGACCGCGTTTTTCGAACGCTCGCTGGATATTGCCGAACGCGCCGGCATCATGCGCGCGCGCATCGTGCTCGATCCCGGCATCGGTTTCGGCAAGACGCCGCAGCAGAGCGTGACCTGCATTGCCCGGCTCGATGCTTGGCGGCACTTCGGCCTGCCGATCCTGGTCGGCGCCTCGCGCAAGCGCTTCATTCATACGATCCTGCCGTCGCAGCCGATGGAGCGTTTGGGCGGCTCGCTGGCCGCTCATCTCTTGGCGGTGGAAAACGGTGCCGCCATCGTGCGCGTTCACGACGTGGCGCCGACGGTGCAGGCATTGGCGGTTGCAGCCGCCATCAGGCAGGCGCGATGAGCGACGCGATTTTTGTCAACGGTCTTGTGCTTCACGCCTATCACGGGGTGATGCCGCACGAAGGCAAGATCGGGCAGCCCTTCGTGCTCGACCTGTTGCTCGATATCGATCTCGCCGAAGCGTCGCGCACCGACAAGCTCAAGGACACCGTTTCGTATGAGCTGTTGGTGAAAACCGCGAGCCAGGCGTTTTGCGGCGAGCGCTACCAGCTTGTGGAAGCGGCCGCCGGCGCCGTCGCCAATGCCGTGCTCGATCACTATCCCATGGTGCGCAGCATCCGCATCACCGTGCGCAAGCCGCACGCGCCCATTGCCGCGACATTCGACGATGTCGGCGTCATCATCACCCGCGCACGGGCATAACGCCGGCGCTATGGCGCAAGCCCTGATCGCGCTTGGCGGCAATATCGGCGACGTGCGCACGACCTTCGATCGGGCCGTCGCATGTTTATGCCGCGACGAGGCCGTACGGCTGACCGCGCGCTCGTCGGATTATCGCACGCCGCCGTGGGGGATGACCGACCAGCCGGCGTTCATCAACGCGGCCATCGCGGTTGCGACCTCGCTGCCGCCGCGCGACCTGCTCACGCGAGCGCTGGACTGCGAACGCAAGCTCGGCCTCGACCGCGCCCGCAAGCAGCACTGGGGACCGCGCCTTATCGACATCGACATTCTTGCATACGAGGACATGGCGCTCGGCGAGCCGGACCTGGTTTTGCCGCACCCTCACGTGCTGGAGCGCGCCTTCGTGCTGGTGCCGCTCGCCGAGATCGCGCCCGATCGGGTAATTGCTGGCGTGCTCGTCAAAGATGCACTCGCGCGCGTCGACGCGAGCGGCATCGAGAAGCTGCCGCGGCGTTAGCGGCAAGTCCCCCACATCCGTCATTCCGAGGGCGCCACGACGTGGCACGCCCGGAATCCATATTCGCTGACCCTGGGTTATGGATTCCGGGCTCGCGACTTCCAGTCGCGCCCCGGAATGACGGCGATATTGGCCCAGCGCCCTCGCCATGGCATTTTGCGGCGATGAGTGACAGCGAAGACCTTCCACTTGCCGCCGATTTCCCGCCAGCCGACGAGCCGCAATGGCGCAGCCTTGTCGATCAGGTTTTGAAGGGAGCGCCGTTCGAGCGGCTGATCAGCCGCACTTACGACGGGCTTGCCATCGCGCCGCTCAGCCGGCGCCGCGCCGATGCATCGCCGGTTGCCGCCCGCGCCGGCGGCGCAGCCTGGGAGATATTGGCGCGGATCGAGCATCCGGATCCGGCGCGCGCCAACGAAGCCGCGTTGCGTGAGCTCAATGCCGGCGCCAATGGCTTGTCGGTGGTTTTTGCCGGCGCGACCGGGGACCACGGCTTTGGTTTGCCGGCTAGCGAACAAGCGATTGCGCGCGCGCTCGAAGGCTTTGACTTCGGCGCCGGTGCGCCTCTCGAGTTCGATCTTTCGCCGCGGGCGAGCGCTGTGCTCGACGCGATGCTGGCGAAGGGATTTGCCACATCGCATCGGGGCGATGGCATCCGCGTCGGCCACGATCCAATTGGCGCCCTGGCTCTTGGCGCGGACGCGGCTCGTCCATGGAATGAAGAGGCCCCGCATTTCGCCCGCCGGCTGGCGGCGCTGGCGCGCGAAGGCTTTCAGGGCCGGCTCGCGGTCGCCGATGGGCGCATCATTCACAATGCCGGCGGCTCGGAAGCGCAGGAATTGGCGTTCGCGCTGGCCACGGCGCTTGCTTACCTGCGCGCGCTGGAAAGCGAAGGCGTCGCGCTCGATGCCGCGCGCCGCATGATCTTTTTCCGTCTTGCGGCCGATGCCGATCAGTTCCTAATCATGGCGAAATTCCGCGCCCTGCGGAAGCTGTGGGCGCGGGTCGAAGAAGCGTGCGGGCTTGGGCCGGTACCGGCTTTTGTCTCCGCCGAGACGGCGTGGCGCATGCTGGCGCGGCGCGATCCGCAGGTGAATATTTTGCGCGCCACGATCGCGGCGTTCGCGGCCGCCTTGGGCGGCGCCGACGCGATCACGATCCTGCCGTTCACGGCGGCGCTGGGATTGCCGGATCGTTTGGCGCGCCGCATCGCGTGCAACAGCCAGCTCGTGCTTCTGGAAGAATCGCATCTCGCCAAAGTCGCCGACCCGGCCGCCGGCTCCGGGAGCGTCGAGGATTTGACCGGCGAACTGTGCGGCGCAGCCTGGGCGTTGTTCCGGGAGATCGAGACCGCGGGTGGCATTGCGGCCGCGCTTGCGAGCGGCGTCATCCAACAAAAAGTCGCCGAGGTGCGCAGTAAGCGCGGAGCCGCCCTCGCCCGCCGGCAGGATGCGCTCACTGGCGTCAGTATCTTTCCCAACCTGCACGAGACCGAGGCCAAGGTCGACGCGCCAATGCCGGCGCGGCAACCATCGTCGGGGGGTCTAGCGCCGATGCGGTTGGCCGAGCCCTTCGAAGCCTTACGGGATGCCTCCGATCGTGCGCTGGCCGCGAGCGGCGCGCGTCCAAAAATCTTCCTGGCGACGCTCGGCGCCGAGGCCGAGTTCACCGCACGCGCCATGTTTGCGAAGAATTTCTTCGAGGCCGGCGGCATCGAGCCGGTTGGCGGCACGACGATCGAAGCCCCTGCCCTCGCCGCAACCTTCAAGGCTTCGGGCGCCGCGCTTGTGTGCCTGTGCTCATCCGACAAAGTTTATGAGAAAGACGCGGTGGCGGCCGCCGAGCTGCTGAAAGGCGCGAACGCGCGACACATTTATCTTGCCGGGCGGCCACGCGAACAGGAAGCGGCCTTGAAAGCAGCCGGCGTACAGGCATTCATTTACGAGGGCTGCGACGCGCTGTCCGTTCTGCAAGCGGCACATCAGCTGCTGACCACTTCAAGCGCCTGAGCCTTCGTCCCGCCGGCAATCCCATAATTCCATGGGCATCGTCCGCTCTCGGCCATAAAAAAGAGGCCCGGCTTGCGCCGGGCCCCAAACCTATTTCTGTTGCTGGCTCTTGGCGTGAGCCTGTTCACTATGCTGGCGCGCGTTTTGAGAATGTTGCTGAGCGTTTGCCGAATGCTCTTTGCCCTTTGCGTGATCGCCCTTGCCGTGATGCTCCGCGGCGGCGCGGTGGGACTTGGCAGCATTTTCATGATGTTCGGCTGCTTTATTGTGCTCGTCTCGAGCCATGATATTCCTCCGGTGGGTATGAAAGGGAAGCGTGGGAAAACCAAGCGCGAAGCGGTTTGGTTCCGAACCAACGGGCCAATGTGACAATCGTCGCGGGTTGCGGAGGATGGTCCGTTGAGCCGACCCTGCCAATGAAGGATCGCACAATGCGCGATGCTGTGCTCGATCGCGAAAGTCGTCGACGGCGAGCATTCCCTTGACGTCATACTGCGAACCGAATTAGGTCGCGGCTCTTGGTCGCGCCAATTGCCTCAGTCGGCGATGACCTTCATTTCAGCTTTTCCATGATGGCAAGCGCGCTCGTGAGGTAAATGAGGATCGTC
>Ga0335072_10017120_pt1 | contig 10257 bp, 5 predicted proteins | sample Lox_Sample_21_FD_206725 | JGI IMG/M metagenome (GOLD analysis project Ga0335072, IMG submission 206725) | Soil microbial communities from Loxahatchee National Wildlife Refuge, Florida, United States - Lox_Sample_2.1 | ecosystem: Environmental > Terrestrial > Soil > Wetlands | place: USA: Florida...
TCAGAAAGCCGACCTTGCCGAAGCTCGACGAATTGACCTTGCCCGGCGTGAGCGTCGTCTCATTCAGGTTCTGACCCGTGCGCGCCACGTCGTTGTGGTAGGTGAGCACGCTCGCGCTTCCACCGCTGGCGCCCACAGGATTGCTGTTGACCGTGAGGGTCACGGATTTGCTGGTGACCGATCCCAGCGCATTGGTGACCACCACTTGAATGGTGGCGCCGCTGTCGGATGTGTTTACCGGACCGGTGGAGTACACCCGAAATGTCGCGCCACTGACGTTCGCTCCGTTCTTCTGCCATTGGTAGGAGAACGGAGCTTTGCCTTTCGCCGTGACTTCGAAAGTGGCCGTTTCGCCCACTAAGGCGGTTTGGCTGGCAGGTTGCGCCGTGATGACCGGTGGTCCGGAATTGGCGCTTGAGCTGCATCCGGAAATGAAGATTGTGACCGCCGCTAGAGTTACGAGAGGAGTAAGAGTGAGATGAAGTCGAGTTGGTTCCATAATAATTCGAGCTTAGCCCAAATCCCCGGAAATCGTCCAGCATGAGCTGGCGCGAGCGATATCCGCCACGGTTGTGAGCGCCGATGTTTCGGCGGAACGCATGGTCCGCTCGGCCGAGTTCAGAGCAGAGCTGATCGCGCCCCCGAGTTTCCATTTCGCGTCAAGCTTGGGCCCTCGTCCGGAAGCGTGCGCTGCCGGGACAAACGAATAGCCTGGCGACGAAGGCGTTAGTGAAGGAGTCCAAAAACGATCACGCCGGTGCGCGTGCCGACGAAGACTTTGCCCGCCGCGATGGTGGGCGTGATGAACTTGTTGCTGCGGAAATGGTCGCGCCCGTCGGCGGCTTGGTTGCTGTTGTAAAGCTCGTGCTTCAGGTTCGCGGGATCGAACGCGTGGAGCACTCCCTTGTCGCTGTTGACCGCTTCGACCACCCACACGATGGCATTCGAATATCCGTTCGCGGAAATGCTGGGCGTGGTGCCGGGATAATCGAAGTGCGCAGCCGTTTGAGACGAAGGCGAAGTCGCGAGACGCGCGTTGGAAATCGGGAACGCCTTCAAAGGTGCCAGGTACGCGCTGTAGTAGATGACGCCGTTGAAATAGGCAGGCGAACCGAATTCCGCCCCGCCCAGGGCGTTGGGCAGCTCCTGGTAAATCGCGTTGTCGTTCGAGTGATTGAATTTTCCCATCGAGTCGCGGTTCACCACGTAGATGGCCTGATCTTTTCCCGCGCCCACGGCGAGATGCCGGACGTTGCCCTGCGCGTCCTTCATGTCGGGCAGCAGAACGAGCCCGCCCGAACCCAGATCCTCGTCGCCATTCGACTCAGCGGCCGTGTTGTGCATCACGAAGTAGTCGTACACGCCGAGATAGTTTCCGCGCGCTTCGAGTTTTACGAACGCGTTGCCGAAATCGCGTTCCGCCGGGAAACCGTGGTCGTCGAGCGTGGGATCGAAGGTGCCGTTGCCCAAAAGCAGAAAGATGTTTCCGGCCTGGTCGACGGCAGGCCCGTTTCCGGTCATCCAGATGGAGCCTTCCGTGCCGTTGGGCGTGAGACAGAGCGCGTTGACGCGCTTCAGCGTTTTCGCGCTCAGGCCGATCACCCAGCTGTTATACGGGTCGTGGTCGCAGTGCGAAGCCCACGTGGTGTAGATCACGCCATTGGAAAGCAGGAGCGCGGCGCGGTCCTTGTATTGCTTCGGATCGAAGACGATGGGACCGCTATGGCCGCTTGAATCGGGCACGGAGTAGGTAGCCGTGATCGTGCTCGGCGGAAGGCGATCGGCTCCGGTCGTGATGTCGAGGGCGTGCAGTCGCTGGAAATAATTGCCGCGCGAATTCTTGGACATGGCTACCACGTACATCGTGCCATGCGAGCCCGCTTTCAAATCGATCACGGGCGTGGCCGTGATTCCGATTTCCGGCTCGATCTGCTCGCAGTCGCGCTTGTCACTCGGCTTTTCGCTCGCGGGAATCAGCGAAACGCGCCAGAGCTGCGCGAAAGTGTCTGCGTCGAAGGCATAGGCAAGGTCGTGCTCGGTGACGACGAAAACCACGTTGCGCTTTTTGCCCTTGATGCGCAGGCCGGAAACGTAGAGCGGCTCGGCGTCAACCTTGCCCTGGACGTTCAGAAAACCCACCTTGCCGAAACTCGTGGCGTTGACATTGGCAGGCGTCAGGATTCGCTCGTCGAGGTTCTGGCCCGTGCGTGCGAAGTCGTTGTGGAAAGTCAGCACGTTGGGATCGGACGGCGGAGGCGGTGGATCGGCGGGCGGGTCCGGCGGATCGACCGTTGCCGTTGGCTTGGGATCCGCTTGAGCTGATTGCGATCGGGCCGTGCTCGAATCTCGATTGCAGCCGGTGAAAACGATCGCCAGTGCGAGCATCGCGGCAAGCGCCAGCGCACAGATTTCCCGTGTCGGTCGATATGTCATCAGAGAATTTTCGCTGGCCCTCTACTGGTAATCCTGGCGTATCCGTAAAGAACGCCGGCTCGGCTGGGCCAGGGCCCACCGTCCGGCAGCGTCCGGCAACTATTTGACGCAGGAAGGAGTGGAATGGGTGCACGGCGGAAAACGACGGGCGAGGGATCTTTGGCCCTCGGGGGGCCTTTCCGCGTCCCGGCATTTATGAGACAGCTCGACAGCTTGTAGCCGCTCGCTCGTGCTGCGTCGGCCGCCGGCCGAAGAAGGGCCACCTCTTCCTGTTGCTTTCCCAAAGGAGGTGTGGCACCCTCCCTGTTGGAAACCCACAAGGGCGGTGCCATGAGTCAGAAAACGGATGTCCGGCAGGGCACGCTCGCGCTGATGGTGCTCAAGACTCTCGACGTGCTGGGACCGCTGCACGGTTACGGGCTCGCGCGGCGCATCGAGCAAATCAGCGGCGACCTGCTTTCCGTGAATCAGGGGACTCTCTATCCCGTCCTGTTGAAACTCGAGCAGGAAGGCGCAATCGCGTCGGAATGGGGCGCCTCGGAAAATAATCGCAGGGCGCGGTTCTACCGGCTGACGCGGGATGGGCGGAAGCAGTTGCAGGCCGAGACGCAGGATTGGCAGCAAACGGAAGCCATCATCGGACGCTTCTTCGAATTGAAGCCCGAGGATTTGCCATGAGGTCTCCCTGCGACATGAACGGTCGTCGCTGCGCGGCGATTGATGAGCCGATCAGCGCCAATTGACGGAGGCACGCGATGCGATCTCTGAAGCGCTTTCTCGAACGCTTCCGCAATTTCGCAATCCGCCGCAACGACGAACGCCTCCGCGAAGAAATCGACCACCATCTCGCGCTGCAAACCGCCGAAAACATCCGCGCCGGCTTGTCGCCTGCGAAAGCGCGCCGCCAGGCGAAACTGAAATTTGGGGGCGTGGAGGCGATGAAGGAAGAGTATCGCGCCGAGCGAGGGCTGCGCCTCATCGAAACGCTGGCACAAGACGTTCGCTACGCCCTGCGCATGCTGCGCAAGTCGCCGGGATTCGCCGCAATCGCGATCCTTACGCTGGCGCTCGGCATCGGCGCGAACACCGCGCTCTTCACCGTCGTAAACGCCGTGCTGCTGAATCCCCTGCCCTACCCGCACGCCAGCCGGCTCGCCGCGATTTATGGAACCACGCCGGGGGTGATCCACGGCCCCATCACCTACCTGAATTTCCTCGACTGGCAGCGCGACACGCGAACCTTTTCCTCCATAGCCATGTACCGCAACCAGGATTACAACCTCACGGGCCGGGGCGAGGCCGAACGCGTGAGCGGTTACATGATTTCGGCCGGCTTTTTTTCGACGCTCGGCGTGCGGCCCGTTCTTGGACGCGCCTTCCGCGCCGATGACGATCGCGTTGGCGCGGCGCCCGTCGTGATTCTCGGCGGCGGCTTCTGGCAGCGCGAATTCGGCGCCGCGCCCGGCATCGTCGGGAAATCGCTCGTCCTCAACGGCGTTTCCTACACGGTGGCCGGCGTGATTCCCCCGAGCTTCACTTTCTACGGCCAGTTGCGCGACGTCTATACGCCCATCGGCCAGTGGAACGATCCGTCGTTTCTCGACCGCCGCATCGACATGAGCGCGCATGCCGTCGGCCGGCTGAAATCCGGCGTTACGCTCGCGCAAGCCCAGGCCGATATGGACGGCGTCGCGCGCAACCTTGCCGCTGCTTATCCGGAAGCCGATAAAGACGCCGGCATCACGCTCGTTTCGATGAAGCGGGACATGGTCGGCAACGTCGAGCCTTTCCTGCTGGTGCTATTGGGCGCCGTCGGATTCCTGCTGCTGATTGCCTGCGCCAACGTGGCCAATCTTCTGCTGGCGCGCTCGATGGGACGCTCGCGCGAGTTTGCCGTGCGCGCGGCCCTGGGAGCGAGCTACGCGCGGGTGATTCGCCAACTTCTCACCGAGAGCATTTTGCTTGCGGGTTTGGGCGGAGCGCTGGGCCTCTTGCTGGCCTACGGGGGCACCAAGGCCGTGCTCGACACCTTGCCCGGCGCCTTGCCGCGCGCGAACGAAGTCTCTCTCGACTGGCGAGTGCTGCTCTTCACGCTGGGCGCTTCGCTCTTCGCCGGGATTTTGTTTGGCCTCGCGCCCGCGCTGAAAACTTCGCGCGTGAATTTGCAGGAGGTACTCAACGAAAGCGGCCGCGGATCGAGCGGCGCCCGCCACCGGCTCCAGGGAGTTTTCGCGGCGGCCGAAGTGGCAATGGCTTTGGTGTTGCTGACCGGCGCGGGCCTGATGGTTCGCAGCCTCGCGGCGCTCTGGCGCGTCAACCCCGGCTTCAACCCCAGCCATGCCATCACGTTCGATTTGTCTCTTCCAGACTCCGCCGAAGCCACCTCCGCCGGAACACGCGCGCGCCTGCGCCTCTTCGACCAAAAAATGCGCGACATTCCCGGCGTCGAAGCCGTTTCCGTCACGCTGGGCTCGCGCCCGATGATCCACGACTCGTCGCTTCCCTTCTGGATCGACGGCCAGCCAAAACCGGCCACCATGCAGGACATGCACCAGGCCATGTTTTATCTCGCCGAAGCGGGCTTCCAGAAAGCGATGGGAGTCACGCTCGAACGCGGCCGCTTCATCTCGCCGCAGGACGACGAGCACGCGCCCGTGGTGATCGATATCGACGGCGTTTTCGCGCGCACCTACTTCCCGCACGAAAATCCCATCGGCCGGCACATCCATCTCGCGCTCTTCAACGTGGAGCCGGAGATCGTCGGCGTGGTTGGACACGTAAAGCAGTGGGGCCTCGATGCCGACCCGAAGTCAGCGATCGAAGCGCAGTTCGAATATCCCTTCATGCAGCTTCCTGAGAAGCTCATGCCGCTCGCGGCCGATGCCGTTGCCGTCGTCCTGCGCACCAAGGGCGATCCCACGGCCGTGATGGACTCGGTTCGCCGCGCCGTCAACGAAATCGATCCTCGCGAAGTGGTTTACGCGGTGCAAACGATGGACGAAGTGGTCGCCAACTCCTTCGCGGCTCGCAGATTCTCGATGATTCTTCTTGGCATCTTCGCGGCGCTCGCGCTGGTGCTGTCGTGCGTCGGAATCTACGGCGTCATTTCCTATCTGGTGGGACAACGCACCCATGAAATCGGCGTGCGCATGGCGCTCGGCGCGCAGCAGCGCGACGTGATGCGCCTCGTCCTCGGGCACGGTGCGAAAATGGCGCTCGTTGGCGTGGCAATCGGTATCGCCGCGGCGTTGGGATTGACGCGTCTAATGGCCCGCGAGCTATTCGGCGTCAGCGCGCACGATCCGCTGACCTTTGCCGGCGTCGCTTTTGTGCTGATCGCCGTGGCGCTGGTTGCCAGCTACATTCCCGCGCGTCGCGCCATGCGCGTCGATCCCGTCATCGCTCTGCGATGCGAATAGTCGTCGCTATGCGACGCGAATAGAATGTCGCCGGCTTTGGAACGAGGAGCTGCCGCTTGGGCCTGAAGCCATTCGCGCCCGTGGTTTTCGCCGCCGGGAAATGGATCTCCAGCCTCCTCTTCGGAGTAAGGCCCGCGGATCCTGCTGCGCTCGCCCTCGCCGTTGCACTGGTGTTCCTCGTCGGCGTTATCGCGTGCTACATCCCTGCGCGCCGCGCCATGCGCGTCGATCCCATGGTCGCTTTACGACACGAATAGTCGTCGCTATGCGGCGCGAATAAAATAGTCACGATTGGCCACGAGCGGCGGCGACCTTTTCGTCGAGGCTGAAGGTCACGGACTTGTATCGAAATTACCCATTTTTGCGCCAAGTGCAGATTCAGCGGCCAGATCGCGCTAAGTCACGCAGAATCAATGCGAAGCTCTTTCGTGCCCGCGCTCAGGCCGTCCCCGCGGGTAGTGGGTCGTTGATGGATACAGGCTGCCATCAAATTTCGCCGCAACTCCTTTGTCATCAACGAAACTCCGAAATTTGATGGCTACACTTTTCGCGGTTTCGACAATTGGCTTTTCAGGCAGTTTCGGCGGTGACAGCTTCTTCGCGCTTGACCCGTGCGGCGCCTGGTTTGGGACGGTTCGCAAACCAAGACCAGACTCGCCACCCGAGCAACAAGGCGACGATTGCGGCGTATTCCAGCGGCTTGCGCACGTCCGACTTTACCTGCCAGTAGTAGTGGATCACCCCGGCGATGGCGCTGAAATAGACCAGCCGGTGCAGCATTTGCCAGCGCTTGCCCCCTAGGCGGCGAATCCATCCCGCCGTGGACGTTATGGCGAGCGGAATCATCAGCACGAATCCCGTGAACCCGACCGTTATGAACGGCCGCTTTCCAATGTCATCGAGAATTAAACTCCACTCGAAGTAGCGATCCACTCCGAGCCACGTAGCAAAGTGCAGGCAGGCGTAGAAGAACGCGAAGAGCCCCATCATGCGCCGGTAACGGATCAACTGCGGCAGATGAAGGATTTTGCGCAGCGGGGTGATCGCCAGCGTGATGCACAGAAAGCGCAGGATCCAGTCGCCGGTGCGATGTTCGACATACTCGACGGGGTTGAGCGAAAGGTCGTTATGAAAGCCTTTCCAGAGCAACAGCCCGAGCGGAACCAGGCAGAGGGCGAAGACGACCACCTTCGTCCACTTGCTGGTGAGGACTGATCGGAGGAAATTCATGCGCGGCGCGGGAGCTTCGCTCAGTAGTACTTGGTCAGGTCCATGCCCGCGTACATGCTGGCCACCTGGTCGCCGTAGCCGTTGAACATTTGCGTGGGGATCGGCGCTGCGAAAAAGCCCCTGCCCAGCCGATGTTCCACCTTCTGACTCCAGCGCGGCCGGCTGACGTTTGGATTCACGTTCGAGTAGAAGCCGTACCAGTACGGGTTCTCCATATTCCAGGTGGTGGACGGCTGGTTCTTCACGAACTTGATCTTTACCAGCGACTTGATGCTCTTGAACCCGTACTTCCAGGGAATGACCATCCGCACCGGCGCGCCGTCCTGGTTGGGCAGCGTCTCGCCGTACATGCCCGTGCACAAGAGCGTCAGCGGGTGCATGGCTTCGTCCATGCGCAGTCCTTCGACGTAAGGAAGCTCGATGCCTGCGCTGGAGCCCCAGGGCATCACGCCCGGATTGTAATAGGTCTGAAACGCGACGAATTTCGCGCTGGGCTTCGGCTGCACCGCTTTTGCCAGCACGTTGAAGGAGTAGCCGATCCATGGGACGACAATCGACCAGGCCTCGACGCAGCGATGGCGGTAGATACGCTCTTCCAGAGGCGCGAGCTTCAGGATTTCGTCGATGGTGAACTTGCGCGGCTTCTCGACTTCGCCTTCCACGGAAACCGTCCACGGATAGGTGACAAAGTCTCCAGCGTTCTGCGAAGGATCGCTCTTGCTCGTTCCAAACTCGTAGTAATTGTTGTAGTGCATCACATCGTTTGCAGGAGTGACCGCTTCGGTGGTGCTGCCGGGCCACCGAGTCACGCCGCTCAGGAGATGGGGAACTGTGCCCGTTGACCGGCCCGCGAAGACTCGCGGGATGCGCTTCCAGGCCTCGACGGCTGCGCCTGTAGCCAAGAGGCCCAGCAGGAAGTTGCGCCGGCCCATGTAGAAACCCTTGGGGGTTACGTCCTTGTAAGTCAAATCGGGCGTGCGCTTGACGAGCATTTTCGCCTCCCAGGCTTGTGATTAATGATACTCCCCGGAGCCAAAAGGTTGGATATTGCAAATTGGGGAAGGATTCAGGAATTCGCAACCGGCGCGGCGAAGCAGGAAAAGGATAAACACACAGGACACGGAGAAAAGACGGAGAACACCGTTCTCTCGGCGCCCCCGGCGTCTCTGCGGTGAGGCTTTCTCCAGGGCCACGCGGCGGAACGAGAGGAGCTACTTGGCTGCCAGTTCGCGGAGGAGGGCTTCGCGGACGCGGGTCTGATGCTCGGGGGTGAGCTTGGCTTTGTGCGCGGTGAGGTAGAAAACGTCGATGGCCGTCTGCCCTTCCGTCTCGACGATGGCGATTTCGATGTTGCACTGTTCGCGCGAGAAAACCGAGCTGACGCGGTGCAGAAATCCCTGCTGGTCCTGGGCGATCACTTCGACGAGCGTGCTTTGCGCCGAACAGTTGTCATCGATTTGCACCTGCGGCTCGACTTTCACCTTGGGAGGCGCGTTCTTCTGCGCGCGCATGCGGTCGCGCAGCATTTTCTGCAGGTCGGCTTTGCCGGTGAGCACGTCGTGGATGCTCGATTTGAAGCGCTCCCACTCGGGAATGTTCAGCTCGAGCGTGCGGAAGCGGTCGGTGAAGTAGAACGTGTCGACGACGGTGCCCGCGTGGTTCGAAAACGCGGCAGCTTTCACGATGTTCATACCCCACGCAGCCAGCACTCCCGCAAGCGTGGCGAAGAGGAACGGCCGGTCGGGCGTGACCAGGGTCAGCACGTACCAGTGGCGCCCGCGAGAAAGGCCCAGCTGGACGGGATCTTCGCCGAGATGGCTGGCCATGCCGAGATGTCCGATGACGTCGCTGGCGGAGTGCGTACGCAGATAGCGCCGCGGAAGGCCTTCCAGGAAATTCTCGATCTTTTTCCCGGCAGCGGGCGCGAGCGTGCGCAGGTGCGCCATCACTTCATCGTCGACGCTGGCATGGAAGCGTTCGTCGACGCTACGAAGAAAATGATTGGCGGTGCCGATGTAAAGCTGCCAGATATTTTCCGCTTTCCAGGGTGTGAGCGCCTCGGGGCTGACGGCCTTGATGTCCGCGTAAGTGAGCAGGCAAAGCATTTTCAGGCGTTCGGGCGTTTCGACGCGCTCGGCGAACTGGCGGACCGTTTCGGGATCGAAAATATCGCGGCGCAGGAAGGCGCTCATTTCCAGGTGGCGCTCGATGAGGAAAAGCACGGTTTCGCGGTCGGGCGGATCGAGTTCGAGGCGCTCCAGGCATTTTTCGGCGATCTCGACGCTGGCTCGCACGTGATTGTCGCTTTTCCCGCCCTTGCCCGTGTCGTGGAGAAGGATCGAGAGATAAAGCAAATCGGGCTGCTCGATTTCTTCGAGGAGTTCGGCATAGCGCTGGTCCCATTTCGAGCGCGATTGCCGCAACTCGTGAAGATTCTGGATGGCGAGGAAGGTGTGCTCGTCCACAGTGAAGCGATGGAGATAATCGCGGACCACCAGCGCGTCGATGCAGGCAATTTCGGGCAGGGCGAGTGTCAGGAAGCGCAGCGCGTGCATTTCGCGCAACGCGTTTCCGGCGTGAGGCGCGAGCAGAATTTCCTGCAGGTAGTGCCAAAGCTCCATTCCGTCAGGTGAATCGGCCGCGATGGCAGGAAGCGCTTCTTCGATCTGGTGCTCGAACGTGGTGCTGAGCCGCAGCCCGTGACGCGCCATGAAACGAAACGCGCGCAGGATCATGTCGGGATCGCCGGGCCTTCCACCGGCTTGCAGGAAGATCAGGCCGTCGACGACGGAAAACTCCGGATTCGAAAGGCGCGAGCGCAGGTGCTGGAACTGGCGGTAGAACGAGGGGCGGTTGGCGGGAATCTCGTCGAGCAGGCGCGTGCAGACGCGATGAATGGCGCGCGCGTGGCCGAAATAGATGCGCATCCAGTCGGAGGCGTCGAGCGAGCCGCCGCCCGCCACGCCGATGTGGAGCGCCGCGGCTTCGTCCTGCGCTTCCCAGGTAAGCGTGTTGTCGTCGCGCGAGTGGCGGAAATGCAGGAAGCAGCGCACGGACATGAGAAATTCAAGGGCGGGTTCGAACTGGCGGCGAATCGCAGCGGGCAGCGCCGATTTTTCGTCGGGCCAGGAGCCCTGCTTTTCGAGATGCGTAATCAGCTCGAGCCAGGACGCCA
>Ga0335072_10017121_pt1 | contig 10256 bp, 5 predicted proteins | sample Lox_Sample_21_FD_206725 | JGI IMG/M metagenome (GOLD analysis project Ga0335072, IMG submission 206725) | Soil microbial communities from Loxahatchee National Wildlife Refuge, Florida, United States - Lox_Sample_2.1 | ecosystem: Environmental > Terrestrial > Soil > Wetlands | place: USA: Florida...
CTACAACTCCGCCGACCTGGTTCCCTGCGGCGAGGGGCTATGCGCGAATGTGGACATCAAGGGGCAGCATTACGGCAAGCATGGCGAATATTTGCCGGTCAAGCGGCATTGACGGAACTTGCACTATGAAGCGCTTTTGGATATTCGCAGCAACCGCCCTTTTTGCCGGTTCCGTCGGTGCACAGGCCGTGAGCTTTCGTGCCAACGATCCCTTCGTTTTCTGCACGCAAGGTCAAGCCATTCCCGACCCGTGCTGGAAGCCAATGCCACCGTATACAGGTGGCGCCGCCTGGACCTACACTGGCGCTTGCGATCCGCCGAACGAATACGAGCGCTCCTGGACGAATGACGACACTCTCGCCCTGAGTCAATACCAAACGATCTGCGCGCAAGCCATCAGCAGCGGCGCCTGGACTGGCGCTGTGTCTCCCGAACTGGTTCCATTCAAGCACTGACTCGTTTGGAACATACCGGCGATTTTCGCTACTACGCAGCCGACGCAAACTCATCCAACGCCGCACGCACCACATACAAGGTATCCATGCGCGGCACCGGGCGTGTCAGTGCGGTCAGCAAGCGTCGCGCATGTTTCTGCCGGACCCATGGCTGTCCTTTCAGCCAGAATTGCGTACGCAGCATGTCTGCGCGTTCCTTGCGCGCTTCCTCGGTGGGCCTGATGCGATTCAATATGCAGTGTGCGGCTTCTTGCAGCGAACGCGACCATTCAATGCCGGGCAATGGGCTGAGCCATAGCGCGGAACAGGAAACCTGCGTCAGTGTCCGGCGTCGCGACAGGTGCCTTAGCAGTGGCGGGCAGGCCGGTTCCAGTCGGGCCAGCACGCTGTGCGGAATGGCGTTGGCGTAATAGCGCGCCACCAGGTGCAGCGTTGGTACCGCCCACCAGGCGGGCTCGTGTTGATCCCACAGCATCTCCCAATCGCCGATGTGCATGCGGGTGGCTAGTAATGAGATGTCGTTGAGGTGCACCAGGCGCAGGCTGCGGCCGCAGATATTGCCGGCGGCGTGCAGCAGCAGGTGGCTCATCAAGGCGCCGTTGGAAGGGTAGGGATTCAAGCCCGGCTGCGGATGGTGCGGATAGATCCAGCGCGTGATGTCGACGGTGGCGATTGGCAGGCGCTCGTGGATGCGCGTGTGCAGTTCGATGTTGATCGGCGTGTCGCGATGCTCGCCCAGCCCCAGCACCGGTTCACCGGCAAGCGGTTTGAAGCAGAGGTGTTTCCATTGCGCAAAGGAGGCGGCGTAGCCCAGCGATTGCAGCAGCTTGCCGGCGCGTTCCACGTCGTGTTCGCTGACCAGCAGGTCGATGTCGGCCATGGGGCGTTCGCCGGGCGCATACAGGCCGATGGCATGCAGGGCGGAGCCTTTCAGCGCCACCATCGGCACGCCGGCCGAGCGGGCTTCGGCATCGATGCGCTTGAGCAAATCGGCAATGCGTTGGTGGCGCTGTTCGACATGCTGGTACTGCGTTTCCAGAAACCGCCGCCACGCCAGGTTTTGCCACGGCGAGCAGCGATGCAGCAGCGGCGATATGCCATGTGCGGCGGCAGCGGCGGCGGCCAGGCGCCATTCCAATTCGTTCCATGCGGGCAGCGGATGGCCGGGATGGGCCAGTTCCGCCGCCAGCGTTTCGGTGGTGCGGCGCAGGCCGTGTTTAACAGTTTTGAGCGGCGGCAGCATGGCGGATCGTCGGCATGGGAACGGTGGCGTGTTCGGTGCGGTGGGCGTATTCGTTGGCGATCAGCGCGTTCCATCGCGCATCCAGCGCGGCGCAGGCTTGATCGTCTTGCGCAGCTGGCGATTGCTGCAGTGTCACTTGCGCGTGCAGCAGATCGCGAACGCGGCGATAGAACTCGGAGTCGTAGGCGCCGCGGAACATCATGGCGAGATCGTCGCTGTCGTCCCAATGCGTTTTGCGGCCCAGTTGCGCTTTCACCTGTTCGTAGAACTTGGTGCCCGGCAGGGGATAGGAAACGCTCACGCCGATATCGTCCGGCGCGGCCTGCGTCACCAGCGCGCGCGTGGCGAGCAGATCGTGCAATTGTTCGCCGAGATAACCGAGCTGGATGAAGAAGCTCACGCGAATGCCGCGTTCGCCCAGGCGCTGCCGGGCGGTAATCAGCTCTGCCACCGTGGTGCCTTTGTTCATGGCATCCAGCACGCGCTGGCTGCCGCTTTCCGCACCGATCCAGGCTTCGGCGCAACCGGCCTGCGCGAGCGCGTCGGCCATGCGTTCGCTGATCAGGTCGGCGCGGGTTTGAATGGTGAACGGCACCGAGCCGTTGGCGGCGCGCAGGTGTTCGGCGAATTCGGTGACCCAATCCACGTGAAAGCCGAAGATGTCGTCCGCCATCCAGATATGGTCGGGCTGGAAGTTTTGTTTGAGGTACGTCATCTCCGCCGCCATGTCCTGTGCGCTGCGCTGCTTGTAGTGGTTGCCCCAGATCGGCTTGGCGCACCAGTTGCAACGGAACGGACAGCCGCGCGAGGCAGCCATGTTGAGGCTGAAGTAACCGTGCCGCTCGCGCCACATCGCGCGATAGCGGCTGAGGTCGAGCAGATCCCAGGCAGGGCGCAAGGTAAGCCTCGGGTCGGGCGGCACCACGCCGATGCGCGTCACGTGGGTTTTTTCGCTGACCACGCTGGCGACGCCGGTAATGCCGGACACCCAGCTTGCGTTGTCGATGGCCGGATCGCGTTCGAGGCGGCCGATGAGTTCCGTCAGCGCGGCGATGCCTTCGCCGATCAATACGGCGTGTGCGCCTGCGGCGAGAAAGGCGTCTGGCTGGTCGGATGCATCGGAGCCGGCCACGATCACGCGCACGCCGCGCGCACGCGCTTCGCCGATCATGCGGCAAGCGGCATCGCGCATCACGCTCAGGCACATCTTGGTGAGGTAATTGAAGTTGTCCTCATAGAACACCACCACGTCTGGTGCGGCGGTTTGCAGGGCGGCGGCGTAATCCTCCACGCCATCGGCAAGCATCGCGTCGAACAGGCTGACGGCGTGTCCTCTTTGCTGCAGCAACGCGGCCACCTGGATCGTCGCTAGCGGCGGATAGGGCTTGCCGCGTTCCCATTGTTTCCGGTCGTACCGCAGGAAATAGGAGTGGCCGACCTGAATGTTCAGCATGTTGTTTGGCGCCTCAATCTAGCCCGGGGGAACGCGGCGGCGTGCTGCTGCGTGTTGGTGAGTGCGCCTTGCTTGGTATTCGGTTGCCTTGCTCCGAAGCTGAGGGTTGCGCTGGTTTCTGCATGGCAACGTTAGGGTTTGCGTGCGCTCACCGCCAACCTACGTCGCCGGCCGTGCAACCTTTGCCAGGCCGGGATGCACTCACGGCGGTCCCCTTCGGCTGCCACGGATGCCGTTCGACCTGCATGACCACCCATCCCCAGTCCGCCGTCAGCGAGCTTTGCGCCGATCCGTTCGGCGAAGGTTTTACGCGCGCGCTATCCGTACACAAGCAGCTGCTGGGTGCGCGCTTTCATTTTGAAAGCAGCAGCCATGTTCTGCTGGATCTGGTGGAAGCGGCTTATGGCGATGTGCCACCCCATCACTTGCCATGCGTTGCGCCGGAGTTGCATATCCAATTGCGGCTGGTGCCAGGCGGGCATTTGCCGAAGGGGGATGAACCGCCGCCGGTGCAGATGCAATCGGGCATGGGTTGGTTGTGCGGCGTAATGGATGCGGCCAATTACGTAGTGATCTCGCCACGGCAGCGGCAGGCGCTGATCGTGGTATCGGAAGACATGCTGGCGTTTCCGTATCACTTGCGTTACGAGCTGATCGAGTTTGCCGTGTTCGTGCTGGCGGCACGCTGCTTGGGCCTGGTGCCTTTGCATGGCGCATGCGTGGGCAAGGACGGGCGCGGTGTGCTGTTGCTGGGCAATAGCGGCGCGGGCAAGACCACGTTGGCGTTGCATGGTTTGTTGCATGGCTTGTCGTTTCTTGCCGAGGATGCGCTGTTCGTGCAGCCGGAAAGCATGCTGGCGACGGCCGTCACGAATTATGTGCATGTAAAAAGCGATGCCTTGCGTCTGATCGACGATCCAGGTGCGCGGCGTTGGATCAGCGAATCACCGGTGATTCGCCGCCGCAGCGGGGTGGAGAAATTCGAGGCCGACGTGCGGCGCAGCCATGGGCAGCTTGCCGCTTCGCCGCTCAAGCTGGTGGGTGCAGTGTTTGTTTGCGCCGAGCGGGCGGATGATCCCGCCGCGCTGTTGCGACCTGTGCCACGGCATGCGATCGCTGCGCGTCTGCAGCAGGATCAACCGTATGCGGCCGGGCAGGGGGGCTGGTTGCTGTTTCAGCAGGCACTGGTGGAGATGGGGATGTATGAGTTGCGGCGAGGAGCGCATCTGCGTGCGTCGGTGGAAGCGGTCAGTCGTTTGCTTGATGGCGCGAGGGGCGAAGGTTGTCGTGATGTCTGATCGTGCAAAGCAGAAGGCGGCGACGTCGGGCTCCTCTCGCTCGCTGCGCTCGCACCCCACCCTAGCCCTCCCCTGCAAGCAGGGGAGGGGACTGTTTCCTGCAACGAAATGCGGATAGATGAGTCCCATGCACCAACCGACTCATCAAGCATCCTTGCGCGATATCTTCGGCACGCTCAAACACACCGGCGTTGCCCAGATCATCCTCTACGTTCTCCTGTCGCTAGGCTGCGCACTCGCCGGCAGCGCTGCGGCCGTGCTGGTGGTGCCGATGGTGCAGCCAGGCCATCCGCTGGTCCTCGGCGGTAGGAGTATCGACATCCACGGCAGCATCGAAACGCATGCCGCGTTGTTTGCCACCATCACAGCCTGCTTTGCCGTGCTGCGCTGGCAGGCTGCATGCCTGGCCGCGCGGCTTGCCAGCCGCTACGGCATGCAACTGCGCCGTGCGGTGCATGCGCGGCTGATCGATGCCGCACTGTCGTCGTTGGCGGACGCCACCTCGGCCGAAATCGCCAACGTCCTTACCTACAACGTCGAAATCATCACGCAGGGTTTCAGTGCGCTGCTGCAATTGTTGGTGGCAGGCATCACTGCCGGCGTCAGCCTGGCGCTGGCGTTCTGGGTGTCGCCGGCGTTGGCCTTGGCCGCACCGCTGCTGGCGGTACTGGCCTTGGCGACGTCGCGTATCAGCACGCGCAAGCAGGCGCACGTCAGCCGTCAGTACATTGCCGACTTGACGCGCTTGTTCTGGCTCAGCGAGGACTTTCCGCGGCGTTTGCGCCACGTCCGTTCGTTCGAGCGGGAGGATGCGGAAAAAGCGAGCCACGGCGATATTTCCGGCCGGCTGGGTCGCGGCTATCGGCAGCAGCTCGAATTGATCGCCTCCGGAAGGCTGGTGTTGGAGCTGCTCGCGGCGGCAAGCATGGCGGGGATGTTCGTGCTTGCATATCGCATGCATGGCGTGGACCAGGCGTCGCTGATTGCGGTGTGCCTGTTGCTGGGGCGCTTGCTGCCGTATCTGGTTTCGACGCGGCAGAGCCTGCAGCAGCTGCATTCGGCGGTGCCGGCGTTTGAATTGTGGCAACGCTACATGCGCTTGCCGCCTGCACGTGCGGCCTACACGCCGCTGCATGGCGCGCAGATCGCCGGTGCATTGCATATTGAGCACGTGCAACTGGCGCCACCGTTGGCGGCGCTGGATATTCGCGATCTTTCCCTGGTGCCCGGCACGCTCACCTTGCTTTGCGGCGATTCCGGCATCGGCAAGACCAGCCTGGTCGATGTGCTGGCGGGCATGATGCAGCCGGCTGCGTTCTCCGCGCGCATGGGGCAGCGCAGGTTTGGCTTCGACGAATACCGTGCACTGGTGCGCAACAGCGCCTACATCAGCCAGAGCGTGCGCCCCTGGCAACCGACCGTGCGCGAATGCTTGCGGTGGGCCGCGCCGGATGCCAGCGACGACATGCTGGAGCGTGCGTTGGCCGATGTTGGCCTGGATAAACGGTTGGCTGGATCGCAGCACGGGCTGGACACGGCCTTGAGCAGCTCGTCCAGCCGGCTGTCCGGCGGCGAGCTACAGCGCTTGCTGCTGGCGCAGGTGATTTTGCGCAAGCCTTTGTTGGTGCTGCTGGACGAAGCGACCAGCGCACTCGATGCCGCCGCGGAAATGGCCGTGCTCACCGCGCTGAAGCGGCGCCTGCCGCGCACGATCCTGCTGGTGGTATCGCATCGCAGCGGCGTGGCGGCGATTGCCGACCAATGCATGGTCATGGGTGCGGATGGCAACGTGACGGCACCTGTGGGCGCGTGAGGGTGATGCGATGTCGTAGGCTGGGATTGCATCCCAGCCTACGTGCTTGAACTGTGTCCGGATCAGACGGAAAGTCGCTGGACCCCGGCCTTCGCCGGGGTGACGAACCTTAATTTGCCTGATTATCTGGCACATAAGGCCACCGTTTTATTTTGTGGATAAACGGTTGTGACAGAAAAATAAGCCCATGCGGATAAACGCTGCCGCAAAGGGACAAAAAGCAGTCATCAACTGTTTTTATTTTAGGAATCGTCTGGTCAGAAAACCCTATTTTCGTGGTTATCCTATGCGCCATCAAACAGCGGCATGGCTGCGGGGCATGGGAATGCACTCGCCAGCGCGTGCCTGCTGATTTCCGCATCCCAATTCGAGTACATCGCGCCGGTGCGACGCGCCTGCGCGCGTTGCTGTGCGTCTTGCGGGCGGAAAAGGCATTTCAAATAACGCAAAGGCCAGACATGAAAACCATGACACCCCCCGGTGCCGCCACCACGGCGATCGCTCAGTTGCTCGTTTCTTCCCGCCATCATGCATGGCCACAACGCAAGGCAGCTTGCCTGGCGGTGCTGACTTATCTGGCGTTGGTCGCTTCGCAGGCCCACGCCAATTGCACCACCACCACCAACGCCACTACCTGCGATACCAACACGCCGTCCCCGTGGACGAGCACCATCGGCACGGGCGCATCGACGGCTTCCGGCGCTTCGGTCACGCTGCAATCGAATGCGCAGGTCGTGGTGGGGGATGCCTCCGCCATCGCGCTGGGCGACAACGCGACCATCCTGCTGCAGTCGGGTGCGCTGGTGCAGAACAGCGCCGTGAAAAACGGCGGCACGTATGGCACCGGTGCCAACACCATCGATTTCGGCAGCAACACCACGCTGACCGTGGCGCAGGGCGCAACCGTGCTTTCGTCCGGCACGGAAAACAGCGCCGAAGCGGTGAACCCGGAAGGCACCGGCAATACCATTCTCAACAACGGCACCATCAGGGGCGTCCACGCTGCAGCGATCTGGTTCCAGGCCACGTCCGGTTCCAATACCGTGATCAACAGCGCCACCGGCATCATCGAGACCGACGTCAGCAACGGCGACGTGCTCGGTGCTTCCGGCAATTCGGCGGTGGACTTCACCAACCAGGGCCAGGTGATCGGCAACCTGGTGTTCGCGGGGGGCAACGACACGCTGCATTTCTACACCGGCTCGTCCGTCAGCGGCAGCATCGACGGCGGCGGTGGCAGCAACCTGATCACCTTGAACGGTACCGGCAGCAGTACGCTCGGCATGATCAAGAACTTCCAGACACTGCTGAAGCAGGACAGTGGTATCTGGACGCTCGCCAACTCGCTCACCAGCATCGGTGTGGGCAGCGCCGAGGTGCAGCAAGGCACGTTGATTCTCAACGGCGACAACTCGACCTACACCGGCAGCATGCTGGTGGATGCGCAAGGCACGCTGCAGGCCGGTTCGCAAAGCATGCCCCTGGCGGTGAGCGACAACGGCCTGGTGCGTTTCCAGCAAGATACCGACGGCACTTATACGGGCCTGATCAGCGGCACCGGCGCGGTCGAAAAGAACGGTACGGCCACGCTGGTGCTGGCGCCGAGCGCCACCGGTGGCAATACCTACAGTGGCGGCACGGTGCTCACGCAGGGTGTGCTGTCCGTGTCGGCGGACAACGCCTTGGGCGATACCGCTGGCGGCATCACCTTCAATGGCGGCACGTTGCAATTCGGCAGCAGTTTCAATCTTTCCAGCACGCGCGCCATCGCGGTGAACGCTGGCGGTGGCACCATCGATACGCAAGGTTTCCAAACGACGATCGCCCAGGACATCACCGGCACCGGCGCATTGACCAAGGCCGGTTCCGGCATGTTGGTGCTGAACGGCGATGGCAGCTACAGCGGCGGCACCGATGTTGCGGCCGGCACGTTCGTGGTGGGCGACGACAGCCACGCCAGCGCAGCATTGAGCGGTGGCGGCGCCACCACGGTGGCCACGGGCGCAACGCTGGGGGGCTACGGCAGCGTGAGTGGCGATGTCACCAACAACGGCACGATCGCCGTGGCCGATGCCTTGTCGGCGCTGGGCAGCAGCGCCAAGGGCAGCTTCACCATCAACGGCACCTTGCACAACAACAGCGTGCTGCAGGTAGGCGGCACCGGCACCGGCAACAAATTCGTCACCACCAGCTATGTGGGCGGCACGGGCAGCGTGGTTGCGCTCAACACGTATCTTGGCGGCGACGGCTCGCCCTCCGATCTATTGGTGATCAACGGCGGCAGCGCCACCGGCAGTAGCGCGTTGCGCATCACCAACACGGGCGGTTCCGGTGCGCTGACCACCGCCAATGGCATCGAGGTGGTGGAGGCGATCAACGGCGGCACCACATCGGCCAATGCGTTCTCGCTGGCCAGTGCGGTGACGGCCGGTCCTTACCAGTATTCACTTTATCGCGGCAGCACCGATGGCAGCAGCGCCGACAACTGGTACCTGCGTTCGCAGCTCGACTGCTCGCTGGTTCCAGGCGCTGCGGCGTGCGCGCCTTCGCCGACGCCCGCACCAACGCCTGCGCCTGCGCCGGCTCCGGCTCCGACACCGGCACCAGCTCCGGCTCCGACGCCTGCACCGGCACCAGCTCCGGCTCCGACACCTGCTCCGGCTCCGACGCCTGCACCGGCACCAGCTCCGGCTCCGACACCAGCTCCGGCTCCGACGCCTGCACCAGCACCAACGCCCGCACCGACGCCCACACCAGCACCAGCACCAGCGCCGACTCCGACCCCGACCCCGACACCATCCCCTTCGTCTTCCACCAGCACCACAGCCTCACCTTCCAGCACAGGCACCCCCACCACCACCCAGCCCGCGCAGAAAACCGTTCCGCTCTATCGCCAGGAAGTGTCGCTTTACACCGCGGTACCGTCGATGGCGTTGTCCTACGGCCAGGATCTGATGGACAGCCTGAAAGAGCGCACCGGCAGCGACACGTGGCAAGGTGCCGGCGCGGCGAACGGCAGCAGCTGGGCTCGCGTCATTGCGCAGCATGATTCGCGCGATGGCGGCAGGCTCGGCATTTACGGCGACAAGGGACCGAGCTACAGCGACGACATGTTCGCCTTGCAAGCCGGCGTCGATCTGTATCGCGGCCAGCATGACAACGGCAGCGACATCGCCGGTGTCTACGTTGCGCTAGGCCAGATTGCCGGCGATGTGCAGCACTTCGACGGGATCAACGCCGGCCACGACCAGTTGAACGGCTACACCCTTGGTGGCTACTGGACGCATGTCGGCGTATCCGGCTGGTATACGGATACGGTAGTGCAGGGCACCGGCTACAACATCAAGGCCAGCTCCACGCGCATGGCGCCGTTGAAGACCAACGGCCGCAGCTTCGCCGCATCGCTCGAAGGCGGCTATCCGGTTCCGCTGAGCAACGGCTGGGTGTTCGTACCGCAGGCGCAGCTGGTCTATCAAACCGCATCCTTCAACGACACCTCCGATGCAGCATCCAGCGTGTACTTCGACAACGCCAACTCGCTGGCCGGCCGTGTCGGCAGCGAAGCGAAGAAGAGCTGGGCGTTCGGCAGCGACGCCGCGCAACCCAGATCGATCAGCACCTGGCTGCGCGTCGACCTGTGGCGCGAGTTCATGGCCAACCCGGGCGTGGCGTTCTCCACGCCGACCACGCCAGTGAGCTTCCATTCCAACCTGGAGGGTTCGTGGGTGGGCCTGCGGGCCGGCCTCAGCTCGCAGCTGGCGCGCAACGTGTTCGTGTATGCCAACGTCGGCTATGACATCGGCGTCAGCAACCATGGCGATGGCTATGGCGGCAGGGCGGGTCTTCGTATCAGCTGGTAACAAAGCGTGCCAAGCACCGTGATGCACTTCCTCCCCTGCGTCAGCAGGGGAGGTTAGGTTCAATGCTCCGAACTTAAGCCAGAATCGAGGCGTGTACCTCTCGCTCGCCAGGATACGTCCCCTCCCCTGCGAAG
>Ga0335072_10017122_pt1 | contig 10255 bp, 10 predicted proteins | sample Lox_Sample_21_FD_206725 | JGI IMG/M metagenome (GOLD analysis project Ga0335072, IMG submission 206725) | Soil microbial communities from Loxahatchee National Wildlife Refuge, Florida, United States - Lox_Sample_2.1 | ecosystem: Environmental > Terrestrial > Soil > Wetlands | place: USA...
TTTGTTATCCACAGTACGGGCCGGGTTATCCGCATCTTAATGCGGTTATCCACCGCATTATTCACAAGCTTTCCACAGGTTCCTATCCTTCGCTCACGCGGCGTGCTGGCGCGAGCGGCGGGGGCCCGTAACCATCGTTGGCGACGGCGCCAACCAGCAGCGGCCGCGGGGGCGGCGGCCGAGCGCGAACAGCGCGGCCGAGCCGGGCGGCGAGCACCGCCGCGTTCCCGCGCCTTCTCGCATGGCAATTATTTCCGCGTGGAAAGAAACAACAAGCGGAAAAATCGCCGGGCCATTCCCGCGGTAAACGCGCATTCCCGGACGGTTATCAGGGAGCAATGGAATTGCCAGTGCCGCACGTTAGGTCTTTTCTAGACAGGGACATCGACCCGGCTTCCGCCGGCGGCGGCTCCCCGCAGCCGGAGGTCGCGGACAGCCGGCAGGGAAACCGGAATGGCCAGGGCGATGAGGACGAGGACAGCGGCGGCGGTCAGCGGCCAGGTGTACCCGATTTCCCTCGCGAGCAAGGGTCCCAGGGCATAGCCGAGAGGCATCGCGCCGAGCGAGACGAGCCAGTCGTAGGCGGAAACGCGGGCCAGGACTTCGGGCGGGATCTCTTGCTGCACGGCTGTTTCCCACACCGGGTTAAGGAATCCGAGACACGCCATCGCGAGCCCGTACCCGGCCACGACCGCCCAGGCCGGGGCGGCGACCGCGAACAAGATGAGCGGCGCGGCGTAACTCATCAGGGCGATGTTGCCAACGAGAATGGCCCGGCTCACCCTCGTGCGGCCGGCGATGAAGGCGCCGGTCAGGTACCCGACCGCGCTCGCCTGCAGCGCGGCGAGCCAGACGGTCTTGCCGCCAAGCTCGGTGACGGCGATGAGCGGACCGGTAGTGGCGAGCATGCCGGCGGCGAAGTTCCAGGTGGCATGGCCGATGAGGCTGGTCCAGTACCACGTGCGGGCACGGACCTCGACCCAGCCCGCGGCGAGGTCCTCGCGCAGGGATCGTCGCGGCACCTGCACCGGCCTGACCCTGATGAGCGCCAGCGTGCCCGCGCTGAACACGAAGGTGGCGGCGTCCAGCACGAACGCCCAGCCCGCACCCGCGGTGAAGATCAGCACGCCGGCCAGTGCCGGGCCGGCGAGGTTCGTCGCGCTTCCGGCGATGCCCATGAGAGAGTTCGCGGCCTGGCGCCCGTCGCTGTCGGCGGTCCCGGCGACGAGCGGCAGTGTGGCAGGGGTGTCGAACGCGGACGCCGTGCCGTTGATCGCCGCCGCCATCGCGATCAACGGGAAATCGATGTGCCCCGCGAGCAGCAGCAGGCCGATGGACAACTGGGCGGCGCCGGATACGACCGCGGCCCCCATGGCGACGCGCCGTGGCCCCAGCCGGTCGTCGACGACCCCGCCGATCGGCAGCAGCGTGACCTTCGGCAGCAGCGCGCAGACCAGCACGACGGCGAGGCCGGCCGACGAGTGGGTGGCGGTGATGATCGCCAGCGTGAGGGCGGCGGGGCTGACCGCGTTACCGAGTTGGTCGACGACCCGGCCGGTGAACAGCAGCCGGAAGTTCCTGTCGCGGAGCGGGTGAGTCACGCTCTTACGCTAATTCGCTAGCGTAAGATTCGTCAACGAAATATCTTGTGATGAAATATCCGGTGGTCCTGCTAAGCTTCTCCCATGCAGCAGGACTCTGTCGACCGCCACATCGAGCACTGGACGCGGGAAATTCCGGAGCTCGATCCGCTGGTCGAGGGCGTCTTCACCCGCATGCAGATGCTGCTGCGGCACGTGAAGCAAACCCGGCATGCCACGCTCGCCAACCACTACGGCCTCGAGGAGTACGAGTACGCCACGCTCCACTTCCTCGGCGGCTGCGGTCCCGGCCACCGGGCGACGCCCAGTGAGATCGCCGCCTGGCAGAAGATGTCGCCGTCCGGGATAACGGGCAGGCTGGACGCCCTGGAGAAACGCGGCTTCATCCGGCGCCTCCCCTCCCCCGCCGACCGGCGAAAGGTCATCGTCGAGCTGACGGAAGAGGGCAGGCAGGCGTGGCTGAGCACGTTCGACCCGGAGATGAACGAGGAGGCGGAGGTGCTGGCCGCGCTCGATCATGACGAGCAAGAGCAGCTCAACGCCATGCTGCGCCGGATGTTGCGCGCCGTCGACCGGCCCGGCCTGCTGAACACGCCCACGTCGGCCGAGTCAGGGGACGCGACCGCGAAGCCGAGAAGCCGCTTCACGCCGGACGCCACCCGGGATTGACGGCCGAGCCGCTTACTTCCGGCGGGTCCGCGCGTCATCCTTGCGTGGTGATGAACGACGAAAAAGACGCGCTGCTCGCGGCGCTGAACGCACAGCGCGAGCACGTGCTCGGCGCCCTGGACGGGCTCCCGGACGATGTTTTGCGCCGGCCGGTGCTGCCCTCGGGCTGGACGGCCCTGGGCATGGTGCGGCACCTGGCCCTGGAGGTCGAACAGTTCTGGTTCCGCGGCGCCGTCGCGGGCGAGCCGATCACGCTGACGAAACGGGATGAGGCGTGGCAGGTTCCGGCGGACGTGCCGGGTGCCGCGATCCTCGGCCTGTACCGGGACGAGATAGCCAAGGCCAACGCGATCATCGCCGCGACACCGCTCGACGCGATGCCGAGGTGGTGGCCCGACTTCTTCGGCGACTTCCCGCCCCGGCAGCTGCGCAGGACTGTCCTGCACGCGATCACCGAGACCGCCACTCACGCTGGCCACCTGGACGCGGCCCGCGAGCTGATCGACGGCGCCCAATGGGTCGTACTCACCCGGTGACTCTGGGCGGCGCCGGGCCGAGCGAAGTTTTTTGACCCAGCTACTACACGAGAGAATACTCCTGGAGTATTCTCTCGTGTATGAGTGTTCCGCTGACACTGCTCGGGCTTCTTGAACGGGAGCCGAGTCACGGGTATGACCTGAAGCGCGACTACGACGCGTACTTCGGCCGCGGGAAGCCACTGCGGTACAGCCAGGTGTACGCGACGCTGTCCCGGCTGGCCCGAGACGGGAAGGCGATCGCCGGTCCTGTCGAGCAAGGGGCCGGGCCAGAGCGGCGACGGTACGTCATCACCGACGCCGGCGTCTCGGACGTCGAGCGGTGGCTGACCGAGCCCGCACCGCCCGAGCCTGACCTGCAAAGCGAACTATTCGCCAAGGTGGTGCTCGCCCTGCTGCTTGACCGGCCGGCCGGCCGGTACCTCGACATCCAGCGGGCGGCGCATCTGCAGCGGATGCGCGAGCTCACCGAGCTCAAGCGAGACGGGGAGCCGCTCAACGTGCTGCTCGCCGACCACTCCATCTACCGCCTGGAGGCTGACCTGCGATGGATCGACCACACCGCGGCCCGGCTGGACCTGCTCGCGCGAGCGGTGCGGCCATGACCGCTGACCGCCCCAGCAGTGAGACGATCACCGAGGCGCGGAACCTGTACCTTTCGTTCGGCGAAACGCCCGCGCTGCGCGGTGCGTCGCTGACGGTGCAGCGGGGCGAGAGTGTCGCGGTCATGGGGCCGAGCGGGTCGGGGAAGTCCACCTTGCTGCACTGCCTGGCCGGCATCCTGGTCCCCGATGAGGGCGAGGTCTGGTACGACGGGCAGCGGCTGGACACCGTGAGCGACGACCGGCGCAGCGCGCTGCGGCGGGACCGGTTCGGGTTCGTGTTCCAGTACGGCCAGCTCGTCCCCGAACTCACCGCCGAAGAAAACGTCGCGCTGCCGCTGCTGCTGTCCGGCACCCGCCGCGGCCCGGCGATGGAAGCGGCCAGGGCGTGGTTTCCCGCCCTCGGCCTGGACGGGCTCGAGCGGCGCCGGTCCGGGGAGCTGTCCGGCGGGCAGGCCCAGCGCGTCGCACTCGCCCGCGGCCTAGTCGCCGACCCCGAGGTGCTGTTCGCCGACGAGCCGACCGGATCGCTCGACTCGGTGGCCGGCGAGCTGGTGATGGACCTGCTGACCGCCGCCGTCCGCACCCGCGGCACCACCGTCGTCCTCGTCACCCACGACGCCCGGGTCGCCGCCTACGCTGACCGCGAGGTCATCGTCCGCGACGGCAAGGTCAGCACGCTCACCGGGGCCGCCCCGTGATCCCCCTCGGACTGCGGCTGGTGGTCAGCGGTGGCCGCGAGGCGATCACCCGGCTGATGATCTTGACGATCGCGGTCGGCCTCGGCGTCGGCCTGCTGCTGACCGCCGTGGCCGCCACGAACGCGGTCAGCACCTGGAACGGCCGCAATGCCTGGTTCTGGACCGGCAGCGCGTGGGCGCCACCCAGCCCGGCGACGGGCGCCGCCCCGCTGTGGTGGCACCCCAGCGGCGATACCTTCCACAGCCAGCCGATCGACCGGTTCGACGTGGCCGCCACCGGCGCCTCGTCGCCCGTGCCGCCGGGCATTCCCCGTGACCCGGCGCCGGGCCAGTACTACGCCTCGCCCGCGCTCGTCGCGCTAATGCGCGGCACTCCCGCGAACCAGCTGGCCAATCGCTACCCCGGCCACCTGGCCGGGGTGATCGACGACGCCGCCCTGCCGTCGCCGAACTCGCTGGTCCTGATCGTCGGGCGCACCCCGGCGCAGCTGGCGCAGAGTCCCGACAGCATTCAGGTGACGTCGGTCTCCACGACGGTGCCGGGAGACCCCGGCAATCCGGATCGCGAGGTCAACCCGCACGGCCTGACCTACATGCCGCCCAACGCGGGCGCCCCGGCGAGCGCCAGCGACCTCATCCTGTCCGTCGTGGCGCTGGCAATCCTGGCGCCGGTGCTGATCTTCATCGCCACCGCGACCCGGCTGTCGGCCGCCCGCCGGGAGGCACGGTTCGCGGCGATGCGCCTGGCGGGCGCCACCCGCGCACAGGTCTCCCTGCTCGCCGCCACCGAATCGACCGTGGCCGGGGTCGCGGGGGTAGCCGCCGGGTTCGGGATCTTCTTCCTGTTGCGCACCCCGGTCGCGGGCATCCCGTTCATCGGCGCGCCGTTCTTCCCCTCCGAGCTGTCGCTCAGCCTGCTTGACGTCCTCGTCGTCGCGATCGGCGTGCCGGTGGCCGCGGCCGTGGCGGCCCGGCTGGCGCTGCACCGGGTGCGCATCTCCCCGCTCGGGGTCGCCCGCCGGGCGACGCCGAAGCCGCCGCGGGCCTGGCGGGTGGTGCCGTTGCTGGCCGGCCTGGCCGAGCTCGGCTTCTGGGCGGTGCGCGGCCACCCGGCTTCGATCAGCGGACAGGTTCAGGCGTTCGTGTCCAGCTTCGCGCTCATCCTCGTCGGCCTGTTCATCGCGGGCCCGTGGCTCACCATGGCCGCGGCCAGGACACTGGCCCGGTGGACCAGCCGCCCCAGCACGCTGATCGCCGCCCGCCGCCTCGGTGACGATCCGAGGGCCGCCTTCCGCGCCGTCAGCGGGCTGGTGCTCGCGCTGTTCATCACCACCGTGGCCGTGGTGGCGATCACCACCCAGAACGCCAAGGGCCTCACCCAGTGGGGCAGCGCCGCCGAGGCGAACGTGCTGACCGACCAGGTATCGGCGTCGGAGCAGGTGGCCCAGAACAACGGCCCTGGCGCGAATGGGGGCACCGCGGTCCCGGGGCCGGCCGCGCCGGCCGGGCCGCTGACGGCACAACTGAGCCGGATTCCGGGCGTCTACGGGGTGCTCGTGGTCCGCGCGGACCCGGGGCTGACCATCCCCGGCAGATTCCACGACCTCGGCGTCAATGGCATCACCGGGCAGGTCAGCCCAGTCCCGGCCGGCGTGGTCTCGTGCGCGCAGCTCGCGACCCTGCCCGCCCTTGGCCGCTGCCCGGCCGGGGCGATGGCGGCCGCGGTCCCGGCGGACGGGTTCAACGGCCCCCTGAGCGGCATCGACGCGACCACGCTCACCTGGCCGGCCGCGAACGTGCCCGCCGCGCGACTGGCCACCCTGGGCGTGGACGCCATCGACGTGGGGACCAACGGCAGCACGCCGGCGGTCGAGGAGGCAAGGACGCTGCTCGAGAGCGCACCGTACCCCGGTCGCAGCACGCCGTCCACCATCAGCGACATCGTCGCGCAGGACAACTCCACCGATAACGACTACCAGCAGCTCGCGAACGTGGTGATCCTGGTCAGCCTGCCGATCGCGGGCTGCACGCTCGCCGCGGGCATCGCGGCCGGGCTCGCGGACCGCAAGCGGCCGTTCAGCCTGCTGCGGCTGACCGGCGCCCGGCTCGCGACGCTGCGCCGCGTCGTCGCGCTGGAAGGCGCCGTCCCGCTGCTCTCCGTCGCCGCCGTCGCGATCGGCACCGGGTTCGGCGCCGCCGCGCTGTACGCCTCCGAGGCGGAGCAGCACCCGATGGTCGCCCCTGGCGCCCCGTACTACCTGCTCACCGCCGGCGGGATCATCGTGTCCCTCGGCGTCATCGCCGCCACCTTCCCGCTGCTGCAGCGCATCACCGGGCCGGAGGCCGCGAGAAACGAATAACCGTCACTCGGAGCGGCGCTTACGGCTTCCTGGCGACCGCGGCGTAGCCGGACGTGGGAGCGCGCAGGTTCCCCGCGGCGGGACGCCAGCCGGAAAGCTGCACGAGGCCCGGTTCGACCAGGTCCAGGCCGGTGAAGAAGCGCGCCACCTCTTCGCGGCTGCGCCGGGTCTGCGGGGTCATGACGTTGTCGTTGTAGGCCCGGGCAGCGCGCGCGGCCGCCTCGGCCGCGACGTCACTGGCCGGGTGCGTGATCGCCAGATAGCTGCCGGGCGCGGCGGCGGCCATGAGGTCGGCGACCAGCCGCCATGGGTCGTCGCCGTCCGGGATGAGGTGCAAGATCGCGATCAGCATGATCGCGACCGGCTTGCCGAAGTCGAGAGTCTCCGCGGCCGCGTCCAGGATCTTGGCGGTGTCCCGCGCGTCCATGTCCAGGTAGGCGACCGTCCCCGTCGCGCTGGTGAGTAGCGCCTGCGCGTGGCGCAGCACCATGAGGTCGTTGTCCACGTAGACAACGCGGCAGTCCGGGTCAGCGTCCAGCGCCACCTCGTGCGTGTTGCCCGCGGACGGGATACCGGTGCCGATGTCGAGGAACTGGCGTATCCCGGCTTCCGCGGCAAGGAACCGGACGCAGCGCCCGAGGAACGCGCGGTTGGCACGGACGTTCTGCCGGATACTCGGCTTGGCGCGCAGCACTTCGTCGCCGGCTTCCCGGTCGGCGGCGAAGTTGTCTTTGCCACCGAGCCAGTAGTCGTACACCCGGGCCGGATGCGCGACCGTCGAGTCGAACGGCAGATCCTCGTCATACGGGTCAGTAACCAGCACCTCGCCATACTACGACCGCCTAGCTCAGGGAGCTGAGCTGTCCAGCATCCACAGAGCGGCCATGGGGAGGGCGATCAGCCGGTCGCCGAAGGAAAGCTGCTGTTCTCCCGCGTAGAGCACGATCCCAGCCCGGAAGTGGTCGCCGAGCCGGGTTGCCAGGTGCCGCAGGCCGCGGAAGTCCTCACTGCGGACAGTCTCGGCGGCCTTTACCTCCACACCGATTACGGTGCCGGCCGCGTGCTCCAGCACCATGTCCACCTCCACTTGATCGCGGTCTCGGTAGTGGAAGAGCTGCACGGGCTCTTCAGCCCACGTGAGCTGGCGTGCGACCTCGCCGATCGCGAAGTTCTCCAGCAGTGGGCCGACCGGGGCGGTCGGATCTTTAGCGCGCTCCTCGGACATACCGATGAGCCGACCGCCAAGTCCGGAGTCGGTGACTATCAGTTTCGGCGTGGATATCGCGCGCGTAGTCAGATTCGATGACCACGCTGGGATGCGTTTGATTACGAAGATCAGCTCGAGCAGATCTAGGTAGCGTGACAGCGTCCGCCTTGGCAGTGCGATGTCGTTCGCCATCGACTGGGCGACCGCCAAGGTCCCCATCCGGGCCGCCACGACACTGAGCAAGCGGCGCATCTCGGCTGGCCGCTCGATGTCGGATATCTGCCGGACGTCACGGGTGACCAGGTCGGTCACGTAGGAGTCGAAGAATCTTGCCCGGCGTCGCCCCGGGTCTCGGCGTACCGCCTCTGGGTATCCGCCGCGCAGCGCCCGGGCCACGTAGTCGCGCTTGGTCAGCGAACAGGACGGCATCCTGACGTTCCCGTCGAGCCGAAAGACGGCATTGACGAACCCGTCCGCGGCAGACTCAATCTCTCCTTGCGACAGCGGCCACAATTCAATGGTCTCGCTGCGTCCCGGCAGCGCGTCAGGCAGGTCCATCAGCCCTAGAAGCCGAGCCGATCCTGTCAGAAGGAACCTGCCCGGGCGCGGATCGCGGTCTACCTCACGTTTGATGGCCAGCAGCAGTTCCGGCACTCGTTGGATTTCATCGATCATCAGCAAGCCGTCATGCCGGACGAACGCGCTGGGGTCTGCTTCCGCAGCTGCGCGCACTGCTTGGTCGTCCAAGTACAGCTCGCGCGCGCCAACGGACCTGGCGACGATCAGTTCCGCCAGGGTGCTCTTGCCGACTTGCCGAGCGCCGTTGACCACCACGACGCGTGTATCCTCTAGCGCCTCAATGGTCATCTGCTCGGCACGCCGAACAAACAAGGCAGGCTCACCGCTCATGGATAACATTATCGCAGCTAGAGTGGATTACGTGGCCGATCTGCCGCTGATTATGTGCGCGATCTGCCGTTACCCTCATGGCCGATCTGCCGCAGGCTCCGTGAGCGCTCAGCCGATCGCTTTGTGAGCGACCTGACGTCTGCAAGGCAGAATGTGGCCGCCGCGTGGCGCAGGATGCGCTCTCGAACGCGCTGCTGTTTGGTCCTCCCAGCTCGCTAGCAAACCGCCTAACCATGGCCGTGATTAGCATGTTTACCGCGTTAGTTTGGTAGGTTTCGGGCTGCCAAACAGCTTCGCGGGTACCGACTGCGCACCGGGCAACTGAGGTCAGCGAGGGCGAGCATGCGGGCGATGTGCCGGATACCTCGTGGGTGATCTGCCGCTCACTATTGTGGCGGCTCTTGGTGGCCGGGAGAGGCCGTGAGCGAAAGCACGCAGGGGCGCAACAGCCGGATGACCTCCGCCGGGTCCGCGCTGGCGAGTTCGTCGGACTTGATGAGGTGCCTGGAGACCGTGATGCCGAGAGTGATGGCGCTGATGATGGCGGCCCGCAGGTCCGCGTCGTCCGCGGGGATGGCCTCGGCGATCTGCGCCTGGTAGCGGGCGATGCCGACGCTGGCGGCACTGGCGGCCTCCGGGTTGGTCAGCATCGAGCGCAACAGGGTCAGCGACGCGACCGGCGCGCTCGCCAGCCGGCCGGCGAGCGTCGCGAGGATCTGCTCGGCCGCCTGCCCGGGCGCGCCGCCGAGCTCGGGGACCGGGGCGGCGTCGATCACTCGCCTGAACAGTTCCTGCTTGGACGCGAAGTAGTGCATGACCAGGCCCGCGTCCACTCCCGCGGCGGCGGCCACGGCCCGGATGGTGGTCCGCTCGTACCCGTCGGCGAGGAAGGCCTGGGTCGCGGCGTCGAGGATGCGTGCTTCGGTGCGACGGCGCTGCTCCGCGCGCGAACCGGGCCGGGGAGTGGTCATTGATTCATTCTACGAGCGTTGACCGAGCGGCCCACTTCGCTCTACAGTTGTTCAATGAACGCTTGTTGAATGAACCGCCTGAAAGGAAGGGACGGTCGCATGTCATCCGCCACGCCCGCCGAGGTCCTTGCCCGGCGCCGCCAGGTGATCCTGAGCGGCGATATCGACGGCTTCGCTGACCTGTTCGCCCCCGACGGGGTGATCGAGACGCCCTTCGCGGGGCCGCCAGGGATGCCCTCGCGTCAAGAGGGCCGGGAGACCATCCGCGAGGTCGCGCGCCAGGTCAAGGCGTTGTCGCTGCGGTTCGATGACTTCGAGACAGCGGAGTTTTACCAGACCCTGGACCCGGAGGTAGTGATCGTCGAAGTGCGGGCGAAGGGGACCGTCACCACGACGGGCCGGTCGTTCGCCGCGACGTCCATCCAGATCTTCCGGATCCGGGACGGTCAGATCGTGCTCTTCCGCGACTTCGCCGATCCCCGGGTCCTGGCAGACGTACTCGGGGAACCGCGCCATGGAAGCTGACGTGGGTACCGAGCGCAGGGTCGTGCGGCGGGTGGCGGCGGGCGCGGGCGAGCCGGCCGTTGTCCTCGAGTCGGGGATGAACAACGGGGCCGCGGCCTGGCGGCGGGTCATGCCGCTGCTGGCTCCGCACGTGCGCGTGGTCGCCTATGACCGGGCAGGGCTGGGCGGCAGCGC
>Ga0335072_10017123_pt1 | contig 10255 bp, 9 predicted proteins | sample Lox_Sample_21_FD_206725 | JGI IMG/M metagenome (GOLD analysis project Ga0335072, IMG submission 206725) | Soil microbial communities from Loxahatchee National Wildlife Refuge, Florida, United States - Lox_Sample_2.1 | ecosystem: Environmental > Terrestrial > Soil > Wetlands | place: USA: Florida...
TTTACCAGCCGGAATACGACCTGGCGACGAATATGATCGTACGGTTTGAGGCCCTGGCCCGCTGGACGCATCCGGAAATCGGCCTGATTCACCCGATGAGCTTTATCCCGGTCGCCGAAGAAAAGGGGCTCATCATTCCGATGGGCGCCTACATCATGGAGCGTGCGTGCACGGAAGCAGTGGCCTGGCAGGCGATTGCACGGCGTCCGATCCAGGTTGCGGTCAACGTGTCGACGGTGCAGTTCTCGCGCGATTCCTTCATGGAGGACGTGGCCGATATTCTGCGCCGTACGGGACTGCATCCCAGCCTGCTGCAGATCGAACTGACGGAGTCGGCCACAGTTGCCGGGATCGATCGCGCCGCCGAGATGATGCGCCGCCTGAAGCGCATGGGCGTGAGCGTCGCTGTCGACGACTTCGGCACTGGCTACTCGTGCCTGAGCTACCTGCCGAAGCTTAATTTTGATTTCGTCAAGCTGGACCGCTCGTTCGTGACCGAGATGATCGAGCGGCGGGAAACCCGCTCTTTTGTAAAGTCGATTCTCGAACTGGCGCACGACCTGCGCATGAAGGTGATTGCCGAGGGCGTGGAGACGCGGCAGCAGCTGAGCCTGATCAAATCGCTGGGAACCGACGAAGCGCAGGGATTCTTCCTCGGACGGCCCTCGTCCGATCCGCATGTGCGGCTGCGCGAGGAGAGCACGGGCGTCGTACCGGCCCACGCCGCGCTCAGGGAAGATCGCAGCGCCATCGCTTAAGAAGAGGCTTAAGGATGCAGGTTGCGGTGCTCGTCCCACGCTCGCGATTCTGGTATTTTGTCCCGAATGCCGGGACTGACTGGCGTTGGCGCGGAATCCTGATGGAGAATGCGTAGAGGGAATCCGGAGCCAGATCCGGGCGATTCCCGCTGCCGCGATGACTCTGCTGCACGACGACCGCCTGTTTCCTGCCGAACCGATACAGCGGTCGCTGGCGCGGCGGCTCTATTCTGAAATTCGCGATCTGCCCATCGTGAGTCCGCACGGCCACACCCAGGCGGCTTGGTTCTCGCGGAATGAGCCGTTTCCCGATCCCGCCAAGCTCCTGGTACAGCCCGACCACTACATCTACCGCATGCTCTATAGCCAGGGCGTGTCGCTCGACGACCTCGAAATCGGCGTCGACGTGCTCAAAAATCCACGGCGGGTTTGGCGCATATTTGCCGAGCACTACTTTCTATTTCGCGGCACGCCTACACGGATGTGGCTCGACTATGTGTTCCAGGAACTGTTCGGACTGACGGAACGGCTGTCGGCATCGACCGCCGATCTGTATTTCGACACGATCGCGGAGCGCCTGCGCTCGCCGGAATTTCTTCCGCGCGCGCTGTACGAGCGCTTCAGGATTGAGGTGCTGGCGACGACGGATTCGCCGCTGGACTCGCTGGCCGATCACCAGGCGATTCGCGATTCGGGCTGGAAGGCACGCATCATCCCCACGTTCCGGCCGGACTCGGTGGTCGATCCGGATTTCGCGGGATTCGCCGCCAACGTTGCGAAGCTGGGCGAGCTGACCGAGGAGAACACGTCGACGTGGGGCGGTTATCTGCAGGCGCTGGCGGCGACGCGCGAGCGGTTCAAGGCGCTGGGCTGCACCGCGACCGACCACGGTCATCCCACGGCGACAACGGCGCATCTGGAACGCGGAGAGGCACGGCACTTGTTTGAGGAAGTGCTGCACGGCCATGCCGACGCAAAGAACAAGGAGCTCTTCCGCGCGCAGATGCTGACGGAGATGGCGCGCATGAGCGTCGAAGATGGCCTGGTGATGCAGATTCACCCAGGATCATTCCGCAATCACAATCGCCATCTCTATGAAAAATTCGGGCGCGATGTGGGCGCGGATATTCCCACCGCGACGAACTACGTGGACGCGCTGCGGCCGCTGCTCGATCTTTACGGCAACGAGAAGAACCTCACCATCATCCTCTTCACGCTCGATGAGACGACGTATAGCCGCGAGCTGGCGCCGCTCGCCGGGCACTATCCCTGCCTGCGCCTCGGGCCACCGTGGTGGTTCCACGACAGCCCCGAGGGCATGCTGCGCTTCCGGGAGCAGGCGACGGAGAGCGCAGGCTTCTACAACACGGTGGGCTTCAACGACGATACGCGCGCGTTTCTCTCCATCCCCGCCCGCCACGATGTAGCGCGCCGCATGGATTGTGTGTGGCTGGCGCGCTTGGTTGCCGAGCATCGCATGGATGAAGACGAGGCGGTAGAAGTGGCGCGCGATCTCGCGTATAACCTGGTGCGCAAGGCTTATCGGCTGTAGAGGGCGCGAATTTTCCCATGAGACAAGCTGAACCGGCGGCCGCAGGAGCAGATTCGAAGGAAGACTCGCGGCCTTTCCGGCTCGGGAACGTGCGCTGGACCATCTGCGCGATGCTGTTCGCGGCGACGTCGATCAACTACATGGATCGCCAGGTGATTGCGATCCTGAAGCCCACGCTGCAGCACACCATCGGCCTGACCGAGGTGAACTACGGCTACATCGTGCTGGCGTTCCAGCTGGCGTACGCGATCGGCGTGCTTGCCGCCGGGCGGCTCATCGATCGTCTCGGCACGCGCATTGGCTACTGCGTGTTCATGGCCATCTGGAGCCTCTCTGCAATGGGACATGCCCTGGCAAACACGGCCTTCGAGTTCGGCATTGCGCGATTTTGCCTGGGGCTGGGCGAGTCGGGGAATTTTCCGGCAGCGATCAAGACGGTCGCGGAGTGGTTTCCGCAGAAGGAGCGCTCCCTCGCGACCGGCATCTTCAACTCCGGCGCGAATGTCGGCGCTATTCTGGCGCCGCTGATCGTGCCGTGGGTGGCTCTTCGTTTCAGCTGGCGCGCTGCGTTCCTGGTCACCGGCTTCTTCAGTCTGATGTGGATTCTGTGGTGGTACCGCAACTACCGCAAGCCGGCGGATCATCCCACGCTGACCGGCGCGGAGCTGCGCCACATCTACGAGGAAGCGGCGGCGCAACTGGGTCCGAAGGTTCCCTGGCTGCGCCTGCTGGCCTGCCGCCAGACCTGGGCTTTTGCAATCGGCAAGTTTTTGACAGACCCCATCTGGTGGTTTTTCCTCTTCTGGCTGCCGTCGTACTTCAGCAGCCGGTTCCATCTCAATCTCGCGCATCTGGGATTGCCGCTGATCGTCGTGTACACCATGTCGTCGGTCGGCAGCATCGGCGGCGGCTGGCTGCCGCAGCCGTTCCGCAAGCTCGGCCTTTCGCCGGAGCATGCGCGGCTGGCTGCGATGTTCGTGTGCGCGTGCGCGGTGGTGCCGATCTTCGGCGCGGCGCGGCTGCATTCCGAATGGATCGCGATCGGCCTGCTCGGCCTCGCAACGGCGGCCCACCAGGGGTGGTCGGCGAATATCTTTACCATCGTCTCCGACATGTTCCCCAGGAGCGCGGTGGGATCGGTGGTGGGCATCGGCACCTGTGCCGGCTCGACCGGCGGCATGCTGATCGCCGCAGCAGCGGGTTGGATTCTGCAGCTCACCCACAGCTACAACAGCCTGTTCGCCATTGCAGCCAGCGTTTATCTGCTGGCGCTGGGCATCATTCTGATCCTTGCGCCGGGGCTCAGGAAGGTCAGGTTTGCCGCATGACGCTCCTGCTGGCACATGGCGACGAGCAGACCGCGATCGCTCCGTCGGAGCTGCGCGCACTCCTCTTCGCGGCGCTCGACCAACTGGGCGAGCGGCATCGCGTTCTGGTGGTGCCTCCTGACATCACGCGGTTACACTCGCAGGCCGGCGAACTGACTCGCTATGCGTGGGAATACTACGGCGACCGGCTGCGCGCAGTATTACCCGCGCTCGGCACCCATGCGCCCATGTCGGCCGATGCGCTGACGCGAATGTTTGGGAATCTCCCGCAGGACCTGATTCGGATTCACAACTGGCGCACCGACGTTGAAACGATCGGCGAGGTTCCGGCGGAGTTCATTCACGAGCAGTCGGAAGGGAAGCTGAGTTTCTCGTGGCCGGCGCAGGTGAATCGCATGATCGCTCACGGCGATTTCGATCTGATCCTCTCCATCGGGCAGGTCGTGCCGCACGAAGTGATCGGCATGGCGAATTACAACAAGAACATTCTCGTGGGGACGGGCGGGCGCGAAAGCATCAATCGCAGCCATTATCTCGGCGCGGTTTACGGGATGGAGCGCATCATGGGCCGGGCGGATAATCCTGTGCGCCGCGTGCTCAACTATGCGGCGGACCGATTTCTGGCGCACCTGCCGATTGTTTACGTGCATACGGTCGTGGGCCGCGCGGCTCAGGGCGGCCTGGCCACGCGCGGACTTTTCATCGGCAACGACGTGGAGTGCTTCAGTCGCGCCGCAGAGCTCAGCCTCGCCGTGAATTTCGAGATGCTCGACGAGCCACTGCGCAAGGCCATCGTCTATCTCGATCCGCACGAATTTCACAGCACATGGCTCGGCAATAAGGCTGTTTATCGCACCCGCATGGCTCTGGCTGACGGAGCGGATCTCATCATCCTCGCTCCGGCGGTGAAGGAGTTCGGCGAGGATCGGACTATCGACGCGCTCATTCGCAAATACGGCTATCACGGCACGCCGTCGACGCTCGACGCGGTTGCGAAGAATGCGGATCTGGCTGCGGATCTTAGCGCCGCCGCGCATCTCATCCATGGCTCGTCAGAAGGGCGTTTCACGATCACGTGGTGCCCCGGCCATCTGACGCGCGAGGAGGTCGAGGGCGTGGGCTTCCGTTACGGCGATTTGCGGCAGATGCTGCGCCGTTACGATCCGGCAAAGCTGGCGCACGGGTTCAACACGGTTGATGGTGAAGAGATATTCTTTGTCGCGAATCCCGGGCTCGGCCTCTGGGCGCATCGCGATCGCTTTCAGAATTGAGAGAGACATGAGCGGCACAGTGGAACTCGGCAGGTACTCCATCGGTGTGGGCGATCGCTTCGCCCATCAGGCGCGGGCGCAGTTGCAGGCCTGCATCGATGCTAGTTGGGCCGGTGTCGATCTGGAACCGGTCTGGAACAAATCGAATCGGGAGCACATCATCATCGGCTCCGAGCCGTCACAGACGCGTGCCGCTGCGGATGCTGCGGTGAAGGCTCTGGGATGGGGCCAGCCTTATTTCTGCGACGCGGACCATATCAACCTGAATACCGTCGACCGCTTTCTTGTGCCCTGCGATTTCTACACCATCGACGTCGCCGATTTCATCGGCAAGCCGGCTCGACCTGCAGCGGTCGCCGGTTTCCTGAAGCGCCGCGCCGATCTGGCCGGAGCCATCGGGTTCGAGGGCAGTGGCGAGGCAATTAAGATCACGTCGGCTCGGCTGCGAGCGACGGCCGAGAAATTCCTCTTCGCCGTGCAGGAAGCGGGGAAAGTCTATCGCAGGATCGAAAGCGCAAAGGGCAAAGGCAATTTCATCACTGAGATCTCGATGGACGAGACCGATGCCGCGCAAACGCCGGAAGAACTGCTCATCATTCTCGCCGCGATTGCCGATGAGGGCATCCCCATCCAGACGATCGCGCCCAAATTTACCGGCCGCTTCAACAAGGGCGTCGACTACGTGGGCGACGTAGCGCAGTTCCGCCGCGAGATCGGGCTGGATGTGGCCGCGATTGCGTGGGGGGTGCGCGAACTGGGGCTGCCGCAGAATCTGAAGCTCAGCATTCATTCCGGCAGCGACAAATTTTCCATTTATCCGGCGATTCACGAGGCCACGAAGGGTTCGGGGGTTCATTTGAAGACGGCGGGAACCACATGGCTCGAGGAAGTGATCGGCCTGGCGGAAGCGGGCGGCGACGGCTTCGCGCTGGCGAAGGAAATCTATGCCGAGGCGTTCGCGCATCGCGATGAGCTTTGTGGACCCTACGCCACCGTGATCGACATCGATCACGCAAAATTGCCTGCGCCAGCGGCAGTCGCAGCGTGGTCGCCGGCGCAGTTTACCGCGGCGCTGCGGCACAACCCGCACGCGCCGGAATACAACCCCAGCTTTCGTCAGCTGCTCCACGTGGGATTTAAGATTGCAGCGAAGATGGGCAGCCGTTATCTCAATCTCCTGGATGCCAACGAGGCCGTGATCGCCAAAAACGTTACCGAAAACCTGTTCGATCGACATATCGGGCCGGTGTTCCTCGGCAAACCTTCGCCAGCCGATGCGCTTCAGGACGTGGAGGCGCGATGACCTTTAAGCCTCTGGATCTGACCGGCAGGATCGCTGTCGTCGTCGGGGGAACGTCGGGCATCGGCCGCGCCCTTAGCCTGGGGCTCGCCGAAGCCGGCGCGGATGTAATCCCCTCGGCGCGGCGCCAGCAGCAGGTGGATGAGACCGCTGCGGAGATCGAAGCGCGTGGACGCCAAACGCTGCGCCTCACCTGTGACATGCAGGATCGCGGATCGCTGGAGCGGCTGCTTGATGCAACGGTTGCCGGCTTCGGCAAGGCCGACATCCTCGTGAACTGCGCGGGCAAGATCAAGCGCGCGCCCACGCTCACCTTCCCTGAAGATGAGTGGCGGGACATCATCGACACGAATCTGAATGGCACGCTGCGCGCGTGCCAGGTGTTCGGTGCGCACATGCTCGAGCGCGGCTACGGCCGCATCATCAACATCGCGTCGCTCAACACCTTTGTGGCTCTCAGCGAGGTGGCGGCCTATGCGGCCAGCAAGGCGGCGGTTGCATCGCTCACGCGTTCGTTGGCTGTCGAGTGGTCGAAAAAGGGAGTGCTGGTCAACGCCATCGCGCCGGGCGTCTTTCGCACCGCTCTCAATGCCGACCTGCTTGACAACACCCCGCGCGGCAAGGAGCTGCTGATGCGCACCCCCATGGGGCGGTTCGGCAAAACGGAGGAGCTCGTGGGCGCCGCGATCTATCTCGCGTCGGATGCAGCCTCGTTTGTCGCCGGCCAGGTGCTGGTTGTGGATGGAGGATTCCTCGCGAGCGGCGTCAACCAGTAAAGCAGGAAACAGGCAAAAAGGAACAGGCAATAGAATTCCATCCTGTCGCTCGAACAACCGGCAACAAGGCTGGGGCGCCGGTTCAGTTTGGCTTCGGCCCCTGCGCCTGCGCGATGAGCTGCTCCACCTGGCTGCGCCCGGGGTAATTGGGGTCCGAGGCCAGCAGCTTCTTCCAGTCGGCAACCGCGCCCTCCGCGTCCTGCTTACCCTGCCACCGAACCACTCCGCGGTTGTAGAGCGTGTTCGCATTGTTTGGCTCAAAGGTGAGCGCCGTATCGAACTGCAGCAGCGCGGCGTCAGCATCGCCGGTGTACCAGAGCGCGGTTCCCATGTCGGTGCGCACCGCAACGTCGGAGGGTTTGGCTCTGAGCGCGCGGCCGTAATAATCCACGGCAGTCGAGTACTGCTGCGCGTCATAGTAAATGTTGCCGATGCGGGCCAGCAGGTCAGGATTACCCGGATCTGACTGCAGTTTCGCCACGAGCGGCGCGGCGTTGGAGTCGGCGAGGGTCTTTAGTTGCGCGGGATCGGTGGGCCGCGCTGCGGAAACGGGTGCCTGCGCAGGCGGTAGCGTTCGCGGGGCAGCGGTGGACGAGGGCGCCCGGCCCACGCGGATGAGATAGCCGCCGGCAATGCCCGCCATGAGGCACGCAGCCATCAGCACCATTGCGCTCTTCAGACTCCAACGCTCAGTCATTGCCTGCATGGTTTGCTGCTCCTTTTGCCGCGGGTTGACTGGCCGTGCTTTGCAGTACGTGCGCGATCAACTCCTGCACCGCCGCTTTGCGATCCGGGCTGAGCTGGGGATTCGTCTTGAGCAGCAACTGCCAGGCCGCCAGCGCGCCATGAGCGTCGCCCTTGCCCTGCAGGCGGATCATACCCAGATTGAAGAGGCAGTTCGCGTCCCCGGGGTCGTCGCTCAGGGCCTGATTCAGTTGCGCCAGCGCGCCGTCGACATCGCCGGAACGGTAGAGGCTGATGGCGTATTTGGTGCGGACCGGAACATTCTTCGGATCGGCCTGCGCCGCTCGACCGTAGTACACCGCCGCATCGCTGAACTGGTGACTGATGTGGTACATCGAGGCCACCTGGGTCAGCAGTGCGACATTGTTGGGATCGCTCTTCAGCTTGTCCAGCAGTGGAGCCGCCTGCATGTCGGCCATGTGCTTCATGTCGGCCATGGTGACGGGGTGACCGCCCATGGCTGCGGCTCCGCTGGTAGTGGTTGCTGCTGAACTCGCCGATGAGGTCGCCGCTGCGGGTATTCCCGTGAGCAGATAGCCCACGGCGAGGCCGGTGGCCAGAAAGACTACCGCCAGCAGGTAGACGGATTTGGCCGCAAAGGTGGGACTCGCGACGGAGTCCGCAGATGGTTCCAGTGCCATGCTGTTCTCCCTGCGCAAAGCCGGCCCAAAATCGGACATCGCCGGCATGCAGTTAAAGTCCGCAGGCCAGTCCCCAGGGGAGCGGCGATGTCGCGCAGAAGCCTGTGCGCAAAGCCCGATTGCTATCCCAATCTAGCGGCTGCGAGGGGGTTCCGCGAACGCCTTCTGTCACAACAATGTGTGACATCGGTCACAGGAAGCCGTATGCCCGGAATGGTTGCATAAGGCTATGTTCGGGAGCACCGGGTGGTCAAGCAGTTCCGGGTGCTTTTCCGGAACAGATTCCCAGGCAGGGAACGAGGTCAGATTGGGAAACGTCACCACGCTCGCTCGATTGGAACGCTCCATTGCTGATGGTGCAGCCCAGACGCAGCACTTCGGTCCCGTGTCATGTTGTACCCCTGCCGCTCCTGGCGATCCGTTGTGGATGGGAGCGGAATTGAACCGGCCCCGAATCAATCAGCACGAGGAGTGCACAGATTCTGTTTTGAGGATTGGACTGAAAACCAGGCCGCCACGGTCAAAGTCGAAGTTCAGCCGAAAGCAGGAATTCGCATCATAAGGAGGCTTCACCTGATGAAGCGCATTGTTCTTTTATCTACGATGTTCCTGGCGGCTGCGAGTTTTGCAGTTGCCCAAGGTCCTGGCTACAACCCGGGGACTGACGTTCTCGGCGCGCACCTCAACTATGGCCGCGGCTGCGCGGCTTGTCATGCACCGCACAGCGGCGCCAGCGGCAACGGCATCAACAAATCCGGCGACACGACCACGGGCAACGTGGCTCTGTGGGGCGAGGATGTTGGCAACCTGTACGGCAAAACGATCGTCACCGGCCAGATGCTGGCCGAGGGCAGCAGCCCGGCGCCGACCTACTCCGAAACGCTGCCGACCAGCCTGACGGCGACCACGCCCGACGTGACCGGCGTCCTGATGTGCCTGAGCTGCCACGACGGCAACCTGGCCGAAGGCGCGATGATGAAGAACAAGGTCTATGAGACCCTTCCATCGACCTACGGTACATCCAACACCATTCCGACGCTGCTCGGCAACGACGGCACGGGAGCCGGCAACTATCTGAACGATCACCCGGTGGGCCTGAATGCCGTGATGAGCTGCACGGGCTCCTACAACTGGGATTGCACGATCAGCGCGACTGGCGCGGTGCAGATGACCGGAACGAACTCCTCACTGTTCGTGAAGAACTACGGCTTCTTCGTCAGCCCGGGCGCTTACAACAACCAGCCGGTGGTTCTGTGCACCACCTGCCACAACCAGCATGTGATGAACGTGGTGAACGTCAATGCCAAGAACTCCGGCATGGCGGCGGGCACCTACGCGACCATGTTCTTCCTGCGCGGACCCTACAACCCGGCCGATGCCAACACCGCCACCAACCAGACGGCGCAGTTCTGCCGGCAGTGCCATGGCGGCGAATCGAACGAAGCAAATGGCTCTTCTGCTGGAACCATCTTCTAGCCATTGACAACGCACGAGGGGAGGGGTGCGCAGAAATTCCCTCCCCGCTCTTTCGGTCCCCCCAACGTCACCCAGGACAGTCGTTATGAACAATAAAACTCTCCTTTGCGGAATATTTCTGCTGGGACCTGCCATGGCTGGCGCGCAAGTGGCTTCCCATGCGCCGACCGGGCTCAGTCCGGCTCCAGGAAACGGCGCGGCGGCCCCGATGGTCACCGCCACCGACAAGCCGGTGGCCATGGTCAATGGCTCGGTGCTGACGGGCGTGGACCTTCTCCGCGAGGAGTACGCAATCTTTCCTTATGCGCGCCAGCACAACGGCGCGATTCCCCAAGAGCTTGCGCAGCAGATTCGCGACGGCGCCATGAAGATGATGGTCTTTGAGGAGCTGGTGTACCAGGAGGCTCTT